>OBEQ010188547.1_pt1 | contig 79465 bp, 69 predicted proteins | sample 1670901 | NCBI WGS metagenome assembly OBEQ01 (sample SAMEA104232315, study PRJEB22302) | groundwater metagenome | biome: forest; feature: aquifer; material: groundwater | place: USA | collected 2011-08-07 | depth 5.4 m | reverse complement strand
TTGGCCTTGAGGCCGGACAGGACCCTATTTCCTTTTCCGCTCCCGTCCTTGCGGGCGAAAAATTGGTATTTGGTTCTGAGCGTTTTGGTCTCACCGCGCTTGCTAAGCGAAATGGGCAACAGCTTTGGCGGCGAAAGCTCGATGGCGGCGTGGCCGCGCAGCCCCTCTCAGACCGGGTACGAGCCGCAGCGGGCCTTTCTGGCGCGTCAGTCGCGGCTGGTGATTTCCAGGCCGTGATGAACGTCCACGACTTGACCCCTGAACTGAAAGACGAAAACGGCGCGCTGCGTGCCGTGCGGGCTTATTACCGCGTTGTGGAGATGCTCGGGCGGCTTGCCGGAATGAGGATGCCCGGGCTGGCATCTTGGACCGACCGCGAAATGGCCACCTGCACGCGCTACGTGGCCGTGCTGGTGGACCGCCGACTGGAACGCAACCTGGCCTGCGCCGCCGAAATTCGCTCCTGCTAGTTTTCCTACCCCAGTCTTGACGGTTTGTCTCCCCTCGTTTTTCAAGGCTGGGGAGCCGAGCCTCACCGCATCAAGCTAATCTCCAACGGACAATGGAAGCCAGGCGGGCCCAGCTCAGTAGGCCCAGCGGAGGAGAATGCCGCCGGTGGTGTAGCCGGCACCGACCGCGACCAGCAACCCCAAGTCGCCTTGGCGCAAGCGGCCCTCGGCGACGGCATCGCGCAGGCCGAGCGGAATCGTAGCGGCGGTGGTGTTGCCGTACCGTTCGATATTCACGAGTACTTTCGAGTCGTCCAGGCCGAGTCGCTCCTGCATGGCGCGGATGATGCGCAGGTTGGCCTGGTGGGGCACGACGAGCGCGAGGTCGCGACTCGAGTAGCCGTTGCGCTCCAGCAGCTTGCAGGCCACCTCCGCCATGCGCCGCACGGCGTACTTGAACACCTGCTGGCCCTCCTGGTGGACGTAGTGCATGCGCTTTTCCACCGTCTCGTGCGAGGGCGGATGGAGCGAGCCGCCGCCGGGCATGGAGAGGTAGTGCCCGCCTGAGCCGTCCACGTCGTTGAGGAAGTCGAGGATGCCTTGGCCGTTGGACGGGGCCGGCTCGACCAGCACCGCGCCGGCGCCGTCGCCGAACAGCACGCAAGTGGCGCGGTCCTGGAAATCAATGATCGAGGTCATGACGTCGCTGCCGATCACCAGGGCTTTTTTGTGCGTGCCGGCGCCCACAAATTGCGCCCCGACTGTCAGCGCATAGACAAAACCCGCGCAGGCCGCCGAGAGATCGAATCCCCACGCATTTTTTGCGCCGAGGCGGTCCTGCACCAGGCAGGCCGTGGCGGGGAAAAGCATGTCGGGGGTCACGCTGGCGACCACGATCAAGTCAATCTCTTCGGGATTCACCTTGTTCTGCGCCAGGAGTTGTTTGGCGGCCTCGGTGGCCAGGTGTGAAGCGGCCACACCCGGTTCGACCATGTGGCGTTCGCGGATGCCCGTGCGCGACCGGATCCACTCATCGCTGGTGTCCACGATTTTTGCCAGGTCGGCGTTGCTGAGCAGCTTCGGCGGCACGTAGCCGGCCACTCCGGTGATTTTGGCGGCGATGGGTCGCGACATCGGCTTCTCCGAAACGCTCCGGCAAAAGAAGCCGCGATTCTACGCAATCCCCGGCGGAGTGACAAGGAAAAGCCGATTCGAGCGAAGGCCGCGGGCCAGCCGGTGCAACGCGCTCTCTAGCAGCTTGTCGAAAAGCCCTCCCGCCCGTCATCCCGCGGAGCCCGCTCCGGTCTCTGGAGTCCGGTGGTCCCGCATTCCCGGGGCCGCAATCCGGACGGCGGCGGGCGACGTGGAATCTTTTGTTTCCGGGGCTTCTCACAAAAAGCAGATTCCTCGCTGCGCTCGAAAGGCCAGCCAAAAACCCTATTTCAACCAACTACTACTCTTGTGTGCCTCAAATAACTGGCATTACTGTAGCCCGTCTCTTCAGAGGCGGGACCTTTCGCGAACCTCTGAAAATGCCCCAGGTCTGAAGACCCGGGCTACAGTTCCAGCTGCTGGCGAGGTGGCGGAACATATGTACCGTTTTTCCTGGACACAGCACTAGAAGCGGAAAAGATAGCTCATCTTGATGAAGAACTGCCGGCCGGTGGGCGTGCTCGGCGAAGAAATCCGATGCAGCGGGGGCCGCTGCGAGGGGTCGACCGCCAGGTTTTCGTCCTGGTCGGTATAGCCGATGTAAAGCGCTGTTCCGGGGTGCAGCAGATAGGTGAGCAGGAAGTCGGCGGTAATCCGCTTGGTCGGAACCGGCGGAGCGCCCGGAGAGCTGCCGAGTGTGGTCTGGATGTCGAGCAGGCAGGGATTCGCCAGCGTCGCGTTGTAATCGAAGATGGCGCGCAGGGAAAGCTCGCGGTTGAACTGATAGTTCAGCTTGGAACGCAGCAGGTGGTTGTTGAAGATGCTGATCCCGGTCGGGAATCCCGCCGGCGTAGACCCCACGCGCGTGCCCAGGCGCGTATAGATGTATGTCTGCTCGAAGCGGATGCGCGGCGCCGGGCGAAACGTGAAGTTAAGGCTGGCGTTCGCGTAGCTGCCGAGGAAGGGCAGCAGCCCCGCCGCGGGAAAGAAATTTGCGCTGCTGCCGTGCCGGTAGCTCGACGACACCACCAGCCATTTGAGCACCGCGGAGGAAAAAGATAAGGTTGTCGTGTGCTTGCGGAAGCCGATGTTTTGAAACAATTCGAAGGCTTCCACCCGGCGCACCTCCAAGCCCGTCTGACCCGTGAAGTTGGCGTCGAACTTCGCGTCCACGATCCAGTCTTGAACCTGCCCGGCGCGGTTCCAGTTCACGAGAGTGAACACGGAAGGCCCGTAGCTCACCAGCCGGCGCTGCTCGGGCCGCCAGAAGTACCCGAGGAAGTATTCCATGTCGCGGAGGTCCACCCGCGGCACGAACCCCAGCTCGGCGCAGAAGTTGGGGCTGCGGTCGGAATAGCGCGCCGCGTAGCTGAGATGCCGGCCGAGGAAGCTCAACTCGGTGAAGTAAGCCGGGCCGGAGAGCCGCGGGTCCGCCTTCTGACATTGCTGCTGGTTCGGCAACTGCCGCGTGTAACTCTCCATCGCCTGGCTTTCCAAGACCAGGTTGGGGCTGAGCTTGATGCGCGTATCAATCGAAAAAACGCGATTCGAGCTTGCAGCGAAATCGCGGCTGGCCACGAACAGCCCGATTTTGGACTGCTCGCCAAATTCGCGCTGCACGCGCGTTACGCCAATCGCGGCGCGTCTACCCAGGAGCGGGTCGCCCGCGAGCCGGCCGTTGCCCGGCCCGCGATCGTCAATGGCCAGCGCCCCCAACGCCCAGCGGCCGACCTTACCGGTCATGCGCACACCGAACTGCGGGTCGGCGATGCGCCGCGAGAAAAACAGCGGGATCGGCAACTGGAAAAAGCCGGCATTTTCGATGAAGAAGGGTCGCTTCTCCGGGAAGAAGACCTCGAAGCGCTGGTTGATGGTCACCTGCGGCTCGTCGGATTCGACCTGGCTGAAGTCCGGGTTCAGCCCAATATCGAACGTGAGCGCATCGCGCACGATGAACTTGGCGTCGAGCCCCACCCGGTGGTCGTTTTTGGTGCGAAACTTGGGGTTGCCGGGGTCCGTCGTATCGAGGAAGCGGGCGCGGGCGAATAGGCCGTAGGGGATAAACTGCATGTTACGCCCCGGGGAGATGCGCTCCAGCCCTTCGAGCGTAGCGAATTGCTGCGCAATGCCCTGAACGCGCGCTGTGATGTAAGGCCAGAAGGCGTCTTCGTTGGTGCGGACGATCACCCGCTCAACCGCGATGCCCCAGTTCTGCGCCGGCTCGCCAGGGAAGCGCAAACTCTTGAAGGGAATGGCCATCCAGACGATGTAGCCGTCCGGCAGCAGGCGGCCCTCGGAATACCACAGGGTGTCAAAGCTGAAGTCGTTGCCCTGGCCCTCGGTGAAGATGCCGTCGAGCTGGATGCCCAGCGGGTTGGTGGCGAAGATGTAGGCGCGGTGGCGGTCGTGGAAAGTGTCCAGGTAAACGGCCACCTGCTCATCGTCGCCGATGTCTTCGCGCTTGGCCAAGTGGGCGCGCACCTGGCCCGGCTCGTCCTTGCAGACAAAGACCAGGTACAGGTTTTTGTCGTCGTAGGAGAGGTAAGCGGTGGTCGGCTGGCTGATCCGGACTCCGTCGCCTGGGCGGAGCTGGCGGAAATCGGAAACCTCAGCTTCTGCTTCGCGCGGCGTGCCGTTCAGGAAATCCTCGAGCTTCGGCGGTCGGGAGACCCGCGGGACGCGCAGCGTGGGCGGTGGGGCTTGCCCGGTTCCTGGCGAGCGCGTCTGCGCCCCGGCCGGTATCCCAAGCAGTCCCCCCACCAAGCTGGCCACAAGCAGATGAATAAAAAACCGGGTGGATGAGGCCATCGGAGGCACGATGTATATACCGTTCGGCCAACAGTCGCGCAAGGAGAAAAATCTGCCGGTTGCCCAAACCGTGCCGCCTGCGCCGCGGCCGCTGCCTCGGGCTGAACCCGATGTGCTAAACTAATTTTCCATCCACGTGGGCTGATCGGTCAGCGCACCCAAAATTCGTACGGGGGCATCCATGTCCAATCGCGAATTCTTTATTGCGCGCTTCGAGGCTGAGCGGCCCGCCACGTTGCGGGTGATCGGTGCGCTGCCGGTTGAGCGGCTCGATTACCGGCCACATGCCAAGTCGCGCTCGGCCGCTGAGCTGGTGGCGCTGCTCGTCTACGAGCTGGAGACCGCCATCGAGTTGTGCCAGACCAGCCAGATCAACTGGAACGAACCGGCCGCAAAAGCCGACCCGCTGGAGGCCATGCTTGCCGCCTACGAGCGCAACTCTCGCACGCTCGCCGACCATCTGCGGCGCCTCGACGATGCCATCTGGGAGCGCAAGGCGAAGCTCCTGGTGCGGGGGATGCCGGTGCTCGAGGACACCATCGGCGGGATGTTGTGGACGGCCCTGTTTGACCTCGTGCACCACCGCGGCCAGCTCAGCGTGTACCTGCGGCCGATGGGCGGCAAGGTGCCTTCGATTTACGGCCCTTCGGCGGATGATCCAGGGCACTAGCGGGCAGCAAAGGGAGCGATCGGGCGGGCCGGGCGCGGGCTACTCTTTTATTTTTTCTTCCTTCTTCTTTTTGTTCAGTGCTTCGCCGCGGAGCTTGTCGGAGCAGGCGTCGCAGATGGTTTTCTCCGACGCCTTTGCGCAAATCATGCAGACCTTCTTTTTGGGCTGAGGCACGTGCCCCCCTCGCCTCTTCGGCATTCTAGGGTTTGACCCGTGACCGCGTCCAGAAAAATCCCTCCGCTCCGGGCCGCTCAGCGCCGGCTGAGCGTGCGCTGATGCGCCGCGGCAAACAGAATGTTGCCCCCGTTTCTTTACGCCGGGCCGGGCGGCAGAATTTCGTAGCGGAAGCTGATGGGCGCCGTCTTGCCGAGCGTTGCCGCCACCGAACAGTACTTGTTCTCGCTCAGTTCGATGGCGTCGCGCACGGCCTTCTCATCGAGTTGCCCGCGAAGCGTGTACACGATCTCCAGCTTGACCCAGACCCGCGGCGGCTCGGCGGCGCGCTCCCCGGCGACACTCACCTCGAGCGATTCCAGTTTCTGGCGCTTCTTCGCGAGGATCACCACCACGTCGGTGGCGGTGCAGGCGCCCAGCGCCACCAGCAGCAGTTCCATCGGCCCGGGCGCGGCGTTGGATTCGCGGTCCGAGTCGAGTGGGACGCTGTGGCCCGAAGGCGCCAGGGCGAGGAATTGTTCCTTGCCCACCCAGCGGATGCGCGCGGTCTGCATCAAACCTCCCCAGACGATGCGGTGAGTCTCAGCCCTGCCGGGCGCAGGGAGCTAACAGGGTAGCAAACCGGTAGGAAACCGTGAAATCCAAATCGGGCAGGTGCAGAGTGGGTTTGCGGCGCCTACGCGCTCTCGCGGGCCGGCACCGAAGCGGCCTCGACGATGGGGTGCGGCAAGCGGCGCAGGGCGCGGATGAACACGCGCACCAGTTCCGGGTCGAACTGCGTGCCGCTGCAGCGTTCGAGTTCGGCGAAAGCTTCCTCGGCGCTGCGAGCTTTCTTGTAGGTGCGGTCGGAAGTGATCGTGTCGTAGGCGTCGGCGAGGGCGAGGATGCGGGCGCCCAGCGGGATGCGGTCGCCGGAGAGTGCGTCCGGGTAGCCCGAGCCGTCGAAGAACTCGTGGTGATGCTTCACCATCTGCTGGATGCGCATGACCCCGCGCAGCGGCTCCAGGATGCGCGCGCCGAACTGTACGTGCGTCTTCATCGTTTCCCATTCGTCGGGGTTGAGCGGGCCGCTCTTGTTCAGGATGGCTTCGGGGATGCCCACCTTGCCGATGTCGTGGAGCACGCCGGCGAGGCGGACCTCCTCGATTTGTGATTCGTCCATGCCCAACGCCTCGGCCGCCAGCACCGCGTACGCCGAGACCTTCTGCGAATGGCCCTGGGTAAAGTGGTCCTTGGCATCAATGGCGAACGCCAGCGACGTCACCGTGTCGATCACCGCGGGGGGCAGTGCTCGGAGTTCATCGGGCCCGGAGCTGACCGCGGCCAGCACTCCCCCGTTGGCGCCTGCCGCGTCGGGCTGGTTTGCGGCCAGCGATTGGGTGAACTGCTCCAGGCGCTGCAAGATGTCCTCGAAAGCCTCGGGGCCGGTGGAGAACAGCCGCTTGAGAGTCACACCGAGGTAGGCCTCGAGCACGTCGCGCTTCCACTTTTTTGCCTCGCTGGGGTCGAAGTGGTCGGCGGTGGAGACGGTGTTGCCGCCCTGGTGCTTGGAGAGATACATCGAGGCGTCGGCCACCTGGATCAGCTCCTGCGGCGTCGAGCCGTGCACCGGGAAACTCGCGATTCCAAAGCTGGCGGTGATGTTTTTCTCGCGCAGCAGCGGGTCCGCAGAGATCCACGAACGCAGCTTGGAGGCGAGTTGCCGGCCCTGCTCGATATTGGTCTCTGGCATCAGGATGACGAACTCGTCGCCGCCATACCGCGAGACGACGTCCGAGCGGCGGCAGTTCTGCTCCAGGATGCGGCCGACGCGCTGGAGCACCAAGTCGCCCTCCAGGTGGCCGTAGAAATCGTTGACGAATTTGAAGCGGTCTAGGTCCATCAGCACCAGGGAGAAGGAACGCCCGGCGCGTGTCGAGCGCTTCCACTCGGCGGAGAGCGCCTCCATGAAGAACCGGTGCGTCTTGACGCCGGTCAAACCGTCGGTGATGGCTTGCTCCTGCGCCTTCTGGAAGGTCAGGGCGTTGTGCAGCGCACCGGAGATCAGGTCGGCCAGCGTGCGCAGCAGCAGGCTCTCTTCTTCGGAGAAGTCGCAGGGCTCGGAGGTTTCCACGTACAGCACGCCGTGTAACTGGTCGGCGTAAACGATGGGCAGGGCGATGGCCGAGGCCGACCCTGCCAGCATGGGGCGTCCCCCGGCGTCGCCGGCGGCAAGGTCCCTCACCACCATCATCTGGCCGCTGCGCGCCACCTGGCCGACGATGCCCTCGCCCAGCGCGATCCGCCGCCCCAAGGCGCTGCGGCACCGGCCGGCCTCGGCCTGGATCACCACTTCTTTGTTGGTGTAATCGAGCAGGCCGATGCCGATGTGGTCGTAGGTGAGGCCTTCCTCGAGCTGCTCGGCGATCTTGGCCAGCATCTCGTCGGGGTTCAGCGTGGTGATCGCGTTGCGGGAGATGTTGTTGAGCAAGGTGAGGTGGCGCGACTTGGTCTGCTCTTCGCGGAACAGCCGCGCATTTTCAATCGCGATGCCTGCCTCGCTGGCCAGCACGCGCATCAGCTCGAGGTGGCCTTCGTCAAACAGGCGCTCTTGCGGGGCGTGCACCGCCATCACTCCGATGGCGCGGTCATACAGCACCAGCGGCACGCCGCAGAAGCATCCGGTCTGCTGGAGGGGCTGCGCGCCCAGCCGGCGGGTCTCTTCGCTGAAGCGCTCGCGGATCAGCAGCGGCTGCCGCGTGCGAATCAGGTGCTCGGTCAGGTGGTTGCCCGCCGGGCGCGTGCGCTTGGGCAGGCGGATGCCGTCGGTCACTTCCAGCTCGAACCGGATCTCGTTGCGCGCGCCGTCGTAGAAGGCGATGTAGAAGTTCGAGACGTCGAACAGCCGCCGCATCTCCGCAAAAATCTTTTCGAATAGGGCGTCGCGGTCGAGCGTCGAGCTGAGCGCTCGCCCGATCTCGTTCAGTATATGCAGCTCTTCCGAGCGCCGTGAGGTCTGCTGGATCAGGTAGCTGTTCTCCACGGCCATGCCGATCTGGTGGCCCAGCGCCAGCAGCAGTCGCAGCTCCGCCGGAGTGAACCTCCGGATATCGGGCGTGGCCAGCAGCAGCACGCCGAAGGCCTGCTCCTTGGCCTGCAGGCTGATGCCGACCACGGTGCGCAAGCCCTGGCTGATGGCCAGTTGCCGGAACTTCCGGAAGGACTCCTCGCGCTCGAGCGCCGCCCACGAGGCGTCGCGGGTCAGGTCGCGGAAGACCACCAGGCCGCCCAGCCGCGCCACCAAACTCACCAGGTGGTCGTCCAGGCCCTCTTCTTGCGCCACGGCACAAAACGAGTCGCTGAGTCCCGCGGCCACCACCGAGGTGGGGCCCTGCGGGTCGTTGTGATGCAGGAACAGCGCGCCGGCGGGGATGCGCACCACGCTGAGGACGCGATCCAGCGCCTGGGAGAGCATCTTCTGGATTTCGCCGCCGACAAAGCTCGAGGTCGCGAGGTTAAGGTTGGAAAGCGCCAGCATGTTGCGCTCGACGCGGCGCTTTTCTTCCTCGTAGAGCGCCATCACCATGAGCACGGCGGTGAACATCTGCGGGGCGATGGTCAGCACGCGCAGATCAGCCGCGAACGTCGCCGAAATCCGGCTGGGATAGAGCGCGCCGATCAGCAACACGCCCCACATCACGAAGGAGACCGCCAAGAGCATGTCCGCCGTGGTCTCCTGCTTGCGGCTTTCCTGCCAGAACAGCCAGGCGGCGGCGAAAAACACCATGGCCACGCCCAGCTCGGGCGAGACGTTGACCCACTTCAGGTGGTAGCTCGTCGCCCAGACGCCGAACAGCCCCGCCGCGACCCCGAGCAAACGCACCCAGGGCCTCGTCTGCGCGTAGAGCTGTGCGGCGCAGAAAAACAGCAGCGCCGCCGCAGCCAGCAGCCACCGGTTCAAGGCCGCTTGCCACGGAGCGGTCACCAGCCAGGGCTGCAGTGCCGGGCTCAGATAGTGCAGCGCCAGCAGGCTCCAACCGGCCGTCCACAGCAGCAGATAGAGCTGGCGCTTCAGGTTGTAGACGTAGGCGAAAAAGGCGGCCGTGAGGGCGGCCGTCGTCATCAACCCCAGGGCGAGGATGTCATCGTGGGTCAGCAAGTCAGCCGCACCACCGGGGCCGGGAAGAGTGGTCTGCGACGCCGCGGGCAGCACGGGCCTCAGACGAAGGGCCCGGGACGCTAGCGCTCATCGCCAGGAAACTCGCCACTCTCCCGAAGGTCTGGAGGGTTCTTCCCCAGAAAAAAATAACACTTCCCACACGGTTTGCGAATCGTGGGCGAATATAACTTATGGTTTCTGGAAGGGTCAAGGGTACGGGGGTACCAGTCAGGAACATCGCCACTCGTTTTTGAGCCGGCGACGAGCTGCGCATGCGTCGCTGTGCCTCGCAATTCAGTGGCCCGCCGCCCGCCTCGCCTTTCCCGGCAGGTTCGGCTAAGATGAGCCGTTTTCTCTTCGCGGGAGAGCCAAACAGGCGCATGGCCACGACTGCGAGAGCCCCGCAAGCTGCCGCAGGCAAGCCGCGTGTGCGTTTTGCGCCTTCACCCACCGGCTACCTGCACGTGGGCGGCGCGCGGACGGCCCTGTTCAATTGGCTTTTTGCCCGGCATGAGGGCGGGACGTTTATCCTGCGCGTCGAAGACACCGACGTCGAGCGCAACCGCCCGGAGCTGGTGGATGGCATCCTGGAAGGGATGCGCTGGCTCGGCCTCGACTGGGATGAGGGCCCGTACTTCCAATCGCAGCGGCTGGCGGATTACCGCGCCGCCGCGGAGAAATTGCTGGCCAGCGGCGCCGCCTACCTTTGCTATTGTCCGCCGGAGAAGTACGGCGCAGGCGACGCTGCGGAAGCCGAGGACGACCAGCCCGCCAAGGAATCCCGGGAAGCCGCGCCGCGGCGCGTGACGCGCTGCGCCTGCCGCGATGCTCGCCCGGTCGCTACCCATCAAGAGCCTGCCGTGCGTTTCCGCGTTCCGCTGGGCGCGGCCACCCAGTTTGACGACGCCGTCTTCGGCTCTCGCCAGGTCTCCAACGAAGAAATCGAGGACTTCGTGCTGCTGCGTTCGCCCAAGGACGCGGCGCAGGCCGCCGGGCTGCCCACCTACCAGCTCGGCGCCGTGGTGGACGACATCGAGATGCGCATCACGCACGTGATCCGCGGCGCGGACCACCTCTCGAATACGCCCAAACAGGTGCTGCTCTATCGCGCGCTGGCCGCTGCGCCGCCGGTGTTTGCCCACGTGCCGCTGATTCTCGGCGCGGACCGCACGCGGCTTTCCAAACGCCACGGCGCCACCAGCGTCGGCTCTTACGCCGCCGAGGGTTTTCTGCCCGAGGCGTTTCGCAATTTCTTGGCCCTGCTCGGTTGGTCGCCCGGCGACGACACCGAGTTCATGCGCACCGACGAGCTGGTCCGCCGGTTCACGCTTGCTGGCGTCAGCCGAACGAATGCTGTTTTTGACCGCGCCAAGCTGGAGTGGTTCAACACGCAATACCTTCAGAAGCTGCCCATTGAGGAGCTGGTTCCCAAAGTGGAGGCCGAGCTCCGCCGCGCCGGGCTGTGGCAAGCGGAATGGAGCGGCGCGAAGCGCGAGTGGTTCGCGAAAACGGTGGACCTGTTGCGCCCGCGCACGCGCCTGCTGGCGGATTTCTCCACCTGGGCGCGGGCCTTCTTCAGCGACGCGTTTGACTACGACCCACAAGCGCGCGAGAAGTTCTGGAAAGACGACCGCCTGCCCGCGCTGCTGGGCGAGCTGGCCGACCGGCTGGAGTCGCTTGGCGAGTGGGACCACGATGCCTGCGACCGCACGCTGCGGGAGCTCGCCGCAGCGCACGGTGTGAAGGCGGGTCTGCTGATCAACGCGACTCGCGTGGCCATTGTCGGCCAAGCCGTCGCTCCGCCGCTGTTTGAGACCATGGTGGCATTGGGTAAGCAGCGCGTCGTCAGCCGGCTGCGCCGCGCGTTGCCGGCGCTCGCTGCGCGATAGTCGTCCCTCGCACGATTCTTCGCCGAAACAATCATCTCTCGCCGGGGGCAGGGAAGCTGTACTCGTTTTCAGCGGGGAGACGACTTCTTCGTTCGCGAGGGAGGCTGGAAAATGGCCGGGTTGACCAGGTGCGTCGGGGCGTTGGCCGGAGCGATCTCGAATTCGGCGACGATGGGCAGCCGCACCGGCGGCAGGCAAGCCTCCTCGTTGCAGGCTTGATAGCGAAGCGTCAGCGCCAGCCGCCGCGCGCCGAGCGGCGCGTTGGCGGGAACTTGCAGCCTCATCCGCAGCGTAGCGCTGCCCTCGTACACGGAGAGCTTTTCCGCCGAAAACTTGAACTTGCGGTGCACACCGGGTGGATAAGTGGTCTCGAGTACCTGGAATCCCGGCGGGAGTTCGACCTGTAGCGCCGTGGGGATCAAGTACTCCTGCAAGACCTGGTGCGCATTGATGTGGAAGCCGGGGCGGATTTTCGCCACCACCGCCAGGTCGAAGGTGCGCCCGCGTGGCACGGGCGCAAGCGAAACGTAAGCTGCGGGCTCGACCACGGCGTCGGCGCGGGGCAGCTCCGCGCTCGAAGTGGAACTCTGCGCCAGGCACGAGGCGGCCGGCCAGAGCAGCAGAAGGCTTGCGGCCGCGCGGTGCATGACCCTCACACCGCCACCGGGCTGCCAAGTTGCTGCGTGAGGATGCGGCCCATCACCTGGGACAGCGTCTCGCCGGTCTTGTCCAGCACGAACGCGGCGGCCTGGTCCGACCAGCCCAGCTTGAAGCTGGTTGCCAGCGCGGAAATCCAAATCTGGCGTACCGGCGTGTTCGGGCTGATCACAAACCTGGCCTCTTCTGGCTCCTCGAACAGTATCTCGAGCTTCCCGCCCTCGCCTTCGACCTCAAATCCATGGTCGTCGCCCAGCTCGAGCAGGCGGCGGCGCAGGCTTTCGAGCGCCGCATCGCATTTCTTGCGGAAATCGTGCTCGTCCATCGCAGGATCAGGTTACCGCAAGCGGTGAGCCGGGGGCAAGGTGTAGCGCGGCAAAGGTCGGACGCGGCCAAGGCATGGACTGTCCCGCGCGCCGCAGCTAGAGCTGGCTCTCGATGTCCTTCGCGATTCGGTCGTGGTCCACCAGGCCGATGGTCCGCTTCACTTGTTTGCCGTCGCGGGAAATCAACACGCTCGTGGGCAAGCCGATCAACCCGCCAAACTGATCGGCAATTGCGTCGTTGCCGATCAGGATGGGATAGTTCATGGCCGCTTGCTGGCCGTCCACGTCGAAGCGCTCTTTCTGCACGAACGGCTCCACCACTTTACGGCCTTCGTCGTCCATGGCCACGCCCAGCACGGTGAAGCCGCGGGGGCCGTACTTCTTCTGGAACTCGATCAGCCAGGGGATCTCAATCCGGCAGGGCTCGCACCACGTGGCCCAAAAATTCACCAGCACCACTTTGCCCTTGAACTGCGAAAGCGTGACCCGATTGCCCTGCAAGTCGTTCATGCTCACGTCGGGCAGGGGCTTGTTGTCGCTCGCCGCCTTCACCGTGGGCTTGCCGCCCGCCGCCCACTTGCGGTCGGCCACGTAGGTCACCGCCAGCAGGACGGCCACGGTCAAGATAACCAATAGATTTTTCTTCATCCCTCACCCCACTTACCACGCAAAGCGGTTCAGAAACGCCAGTTTACCCGAAAGCCAGGTCAGCCGGTTGACGAAAACCAGCCCGCCCACGAGCAACAGCAGCACGCCGCTGGAGACCTCGACGGCGTGCAGGTACCGGCGAAAGCGCTGATAAAAACGGAGGAAGCGGCTGATGCCCAGCGCGGTGAGCAAAAACGGGATGGCCAAGCCGGCGGAATAAATCACCAGCAGAAAAACCCCGCGCGCAATCGTTTCGCTGGTGGCGGCCATGGCCAGCACCGCGGCGAGGATGGGCCCGATGCACGGCGTCCAGCCAAACGCGAACGCGAAGCCCATCAAGAAACCGCTGGCCACGCCCGGCTGGCCGCCCAGGCTGCGAAAGTGGATGTCGCGGTTGAGCCAGCGTGTCAGAAAGGGCCCGGCAAAAAAGATCAGCGAGAGGGCGGCGAATTGCAACGGCCCGAGGGCGCGGCCCAGCCCAGAAGCGTCACTGGTCGGCCGAAACCGGAGCACCAGGGCGAGCGCCAGCAGCGCCGCGCCAATCATCAAACCCGCACGAATGGAAATACGTCCCAGCCAGCCGACCAGATGCAGGCCGAACAATACAATCAACGCTCCGGCAAGCGGCGCCAGCAGATTCTTGTTGCGCACCAGGAATTGCCCCACGGCGCTGGCGGAGGCGCCAAAGGTGACGAAGACAACCGAAAATCCCGCCACGAACGCCAGCGATGACCCCAGCAGGCTGCTTTGCGGTTGTTGGCCCTGCTGGAGCTGGTCCACGCCGATCCCTGAGAGCATGGAGATATACCCGGGCACCAAGGGCAGCACGCACGGCGAGAGAAATGAGACCAAGCCGGCGATGAACGCAGCTACCGCCGAAACTTCCATGTCTGAATCCTTCCGCGGCGAGTGCGGGCAAAGCTTACTCCCCGCACGGATGATTGGATGCCTCCGAGTCCCCTGTGGCTTCCGGCGAAGTGTCTATTCTCCCACACTCTCGGGCCACCCTCCTTTGATTTCTCCCCCGGCCGATTTCCCGCGGAGAATTCCGGCGCCCTCACCTCGAAGCACGTTCTAGAAAATGCGCTCCTGCCGTCGCAGAGTTCCAAAGGTGCCGAGGTTGGCGATGATCAGCGCCACGCGAAACTGGTTTTCGGTGCGCACTGGGCCCAGCGCCAGGCGGCGGAACTCGAAAGCGATGCCGCAGCAGGCGCCGTTGTAGCTCACCTGCACGAGCTGGTTTTGCAGGAATTGCTGGCGGATGTCGTAGCTGAAGCCGAGCGCCGCGTTCCAGCCGCGGCGGTTGAGCTCGCCGTAGCCCAGCAGGGCGCGGACTTGGTTGGACTTGGGCTGGAGCACGGGGCTCGACTGCACCGAGAAGTGCGCCAGGGTGATGAAAAACTCGCGGTAGGGGCGCATCTTCAGAAGCGTGCCCACGGCAGCCAGCCGATGCTCCTCCAGGTCGTAGTCCAACCGGAATTCGGCGTCGTAACGCCCGCCGGGGGTGACGCGGACATCGCTCACCAGGGGTGAAAAGTGGCGCGGGGCGTCCGCGAAGGCGAAGCCCGTGATCGAGTTCAGCGCCTGGAACACGTTGCGCTGGCCCGGCACCAGCGCTCCGCCGAATGTGGAGTCCAAGTAATACTTCTGCGCGATGCGCCAGGTGAGCAGCTCGTCGGCCTGGCCTTCACCGGCGCGGCGATAGAGTCGCTGGGTGATCCCGTACTCAAATTCGTTGGTGTTTGTGAGCGTGTCGTTCTCGTCGAAGCGCAGGAAGCGCCCGAAGCGGTTCACGCCGTTCACGAAGCGATAGACCACCTGTGGCTCGATGGTGTGCTTCCACTTCCCGGCGGGGCGCTCCCAGATGCGCTCGAACGATGCGGGGCGGAGATCTACGGTGAGCTCGGTGGTGGTGCGGCGGAGGGAGTCGCCGATGACCGTGCCGGCCAGGAGTTGCGAGCCGTAGCGCGTGGGGCGCAGAACAAACGTTGGCGTGACCCCCAGCCAGGGCCCCCAGTGCAGCGGTACGGTGACTCGCGGCGCGATTTCGGCGCGTTGCACCGCCGCCGGCGTCTCAAACCGCTGCTGGCTGAGCAGCGCGCCGCCGGGGCCGATGCAGGACGCCCGCGCCGCGGTGCAGGTCTCGCTGCGGTGCACGGCGTCGGCCAGCACGTCGAAGCCGAAATAGATCGGCCAGCGCCGCCAGGGGGCCTGTTCCACCGAGCTAAAGCGCACGCCGGGGGCGCTGCGCAGCACCACGTCGGTTTCTGGCGCTGTGCCCACCGGGATGCTCAGGAAGTTTTTGGAATTGAGCGCGGCGAAGTTCAGGCTGAAGCCGTGGAAATTGTTGCTGACATACGCGGCGCTGCGCACCTCGGACTTCACCGCCTCGCCGAAAGTGTCGGCGAAAGCCAGTCGGAAGGTGAGCGAGCTGAGCTGCTCGATGTCGGCGACGGCGCGCCAGCCCTGCGGCAGCAACGCGTCGAACTCCACTTGCAGCCGGTGGCCGCCCTGCGGCACGCGCTCGCCGTTGGCGCCGGGCAGGCCGCGATCCTCCACCCCGAAATAGTGGGCCGAAATGCGCATCTTCTCCCACGGCCGGGCTCGGAATTCGACGATTTGGCTCGAACCGCGCCGGCTCAGGAATTGCGCCCCCAAGGTGAGGTCCAGCCAGTCCGTCGGCGCCCAGTAGTAGGCGTCGCCGAGCACCAAACCCTTGCGCGAGCTGTTGCCGATCTCCGGGATCAGGAAACCCGACTGCCGCATCTTGCGGCCCGCGGGCGCGGTGGCGTAGGGCAGGTAGATGAGCGGGATTCCGAAAATGCGGAAGTTGGCGTTGACCAGCGCCACGCTGCGGTCGAGCGTGAGCTTGGCGTGGGGCGCGTAAAACCTCCATTTCGGCCGGTCGTGCTGGCATACGGTCAGCCAGGCGTCGCGGATGATGTAGTGGCGCTCGTCGACCCGCTCGACTTCCTGCGCCTGGAAATAGAGCGGGTTGGGCGCGATCAGCAGGAACGGGTTCGGGCGACGCTCGATGCGCACCGAACCGCGCACGCGCTCGAACGTGCCGCGGCCGGTGCGCACGTTGTAGCGCGCTTGGTCGGCGTCCAGATGCTGGTTTTCGTAGTCGAACTGCACCCGCCCGCGGGCGATGGCCACAAAGGTGACGGTGTTGTACTCCACATGGTCGGCGCGCAGGCGCTGGTTCTGATAGCGGAGGTCCACGTCGCCGTCGGCGATGAAGACGTCGCCTTCCTTGCGCTGTTGTTTCGCTTCCAGCTCGATCAGTCCGCGTCCCGCGGGCAGGCGCACCTGCGCGCGGGCCGCGCCCGCAGCCGACGCCAGCACGAGCAGCCCGACGATGGCTTGGGTCCGGTGGCGCTGAAAGAGACCTCGGGAGAGTCCGAAGATTGTTGCGCGGCGCATTCCCAGAAAAGGAACGCTAGCCTAGCACGCGTCCACGTCGGTCGCAACGCGGCCGCGCCCGTGGCGGCCTCCCCCCTTTGGCCAATCTGTTCGATGACAACGCAAGCCGCGAGCCGCTCTGGCCAGGCCCTTGCCGGGGGTTCGCCTGCTCTTCGCGGAGTTGTTTGATTGGCGACAGCGCAACCGGCGATCCCCTCGACCGCGTCGGCCGGCTTGTTACAATTCTTCGCGTCCCTTTCCGGACACCATCCGCAGCGCAAAAACGGACCGGTGATCCAAACCTGTACGCAGTGCGGCGCGATCAACGAAGAGCAGGCCCATACGTGCTGCTTCTGTGATGCGCGGCTCGCTCCCGCGCAAGATCTCCCCGCCGCAATCGTTCCCTCTGCGCCCACCGAGGGCAATCTCGCGCGAGAGCTGGACTGGCGCCACGAGGTGGCTCACCGTCTGCAAGCCTACCGCGCCCGCCGGCGGCGGTTGCATCCCAACGCATTCCAGGCACCGCTGCCCTTCAGCGACACCTTGGACACACCCGAGTTCGACGCCGCCGAAGAGCCGTCGGCGGAATGCGACACACCTGACCGGGTGGAGCGGATGGAGATCGCGGTCGCCCCGCCGCGTCCCAACCCGCTCAGCGCTGAAGACCGCCTGAGCGGCTCCCGCCCGCGCAGAGGCGTGGCCGGTGCTGCGCCGCTGCTGCCGGTGGCCGAGCTCGCCGAACGCCTGCGCGCCGGCCTGCTCGACGCCGCGTTCCTGCTCCTCGCTTACGTCGGATTTCTGGCGCTGTTTGGCGCGCTCGGCGGCCACTTGGCTTTCGGCAAGTTCGACGCCGTGGTCTACGCGGCCGCGCTCGCGCTGTTCTATGCGCAGTACTTCGCGCTGTTCACCGTCTTCGGCGGCTCGACGCCTGGCATGCTGCTCCGCCGGCTGCACGTGGTGAGTTTTGACGGCAGTGCCCCCACGCCCCGGCAACTGCTCTGGCGAAGTTTCGGCTATCTGGTTTCGGGCGGCACAGTGCTGCTGGGCTTTCTGTGGGCGCTGTGGGATGAAGACCACCTCACCTGGCAGGACCGCATCTCGCAGACCTACCTCACCCGGACGGCCCATGCCCGGGAGAGCGAACCTCGCGAGGCCCCGGGTTAGTCGCCGCGGAGACTTCCGGGCTTGCACCTCGCGTCGCGGCGCCGCTCTGCGGTACACTCGCATTCGCGCAGAGGAAAAATGAAGCAGCGGTTCCTCAATCAGAAGTTGGGCAAGCGCACGAGCCGCAAGGCGGAGTTGCAGAAGGCCAAGGCGGCAGCTTGGAGCGCTCGCGGAGCCTCGCACCTGCCGAAATCGAAGCCTTCCGCCAGGGGCGGGCGGGTGCCGCAGGGCTCAGCCTCGCCGCCCAGACCGGGCTAAACCGCTCCGTGCATCGCTCCGACACCCAGCCTCCCGGACGTGACGCCAAGCCGGTATGCTATAATGGCTTTTTTCAAGGAAAGTGAGCCCAAACGAATGAGCCGCCTCGCCAAGTTGGTCGTTCTCACCCTCTCGCTGGTTGTTTTCTCTTACGTCGCGCTGGGCTATGTGCTCGGCAAGACGGGGGAGGACAAGACCTACCGCTCGCTGACCGTTTATGGCGAGGTGTTGCAGCACATCCAGCAGGATTACGTGGAAGAGCCCAACCTGCCGCTGGTGACTTCGGGCGCGCTGCATGGCCTGCTCGAGTCGCTTGACCCGCAGTCGAGCTATCTGAGCCCGCGAGAGTACGCCGACTACAAGCAAAAATTGCAGAACCCGGCGCGGGGCGAAATCGGCGCGACGCTTTCGAAGCGCTTCGGTTACGTCGTGGTCGTTTCCGTGCTCCCCGACAGCCCGGCGCATAAGGCTGGCCTGCGCAGCGGCGACATCCTCGAAGCCATCGCCGATTTCACCACGCGGGAGATGTCCGTCGGGCAGGCGCAAATCTTGCTGGCCGGCGAGCCGGGCACCGGCGTGAAGGTGTCCGTGGTGCGTCGCGGGCGCACCGAGCCGCAGGATGTGGACGTGGTTCGCGCGCAGCTCGCGCCCACGCACGTCCTGGCAGAGAAGCTGGAAGAGGGGATCGGCTATCTGCGCGTGCCCTCGCTCGACCCGGGCAAGGCCAACGAGATCCGCGAGAAGCTCCTGCAGTTGGACCGCCAGGGAACTCACAAACTGGTGGTGGACCTGCGCAATTGCGGTCGCGGCGAAGTCTCCGAGGCGGTGGCCGCGGCGCGATGGTTCCTCCCTTCGGGCACGATCGCCACTCTCCGCGGCCAGGTTGTGGCGCGACAGGAGTTTGTCGCCGAGCCCGCCAAGGTGGTCTGGAATTATCCTATGACCGTGTTGATCTCGGGGAGCACCTCCGGCGCCGCGGAGGTGCTGGCCGCCAGCATCGGCGGCAACCGGCGCGGTGAAGTGGTGGGCACGCGCACGTTCGGCAGCGCTTCGGAGCAAAAACTGATCCCGCTCGAGGACGGCGCGGCTTTGGTGTTGACCATCGCCAACTACCGCACGCCCGCCGGCAAGTCCATCGCCGAAGACGGCGTTTCGCCGACGGTTGAGGTGCGCGCCGCGAGCGCCGACGAAAGTGATGAGCAGGCCGATACGCGCGACGAAGAAGGACTCCCGCTGGCTCCTTCCGAGCCCTCCGCCTCCCGCGATGACCCTGTCCTGAGGAAGGCCATCGATCTTCTGAAGGGCGAAGCTCGCAAGGCCGCGTAAGACGTGACGTCCGACCCGGACGCTTCCGCTCGCCGCGCTGTGCCGCGTTCCGTCCTCGCCTCCGTTCTCCTGTTGGTGGTCGTTCTCTCCCTTGCTCTGGCGGCTGGCTGCCGCAAGAAACCCCTGGCGCCTGCCGAAATCCGTTCCATCACCCGCGCACTTGTGTTGGCCGCCAAACAGGCGACCGCGGGCAACGTCAACATCGGGATGTGGCCGGAAAACGCGCCGCAGCCGGCCGGCGGCCGCCCCGGCCAAGCCCCGGCGGAGCTCGCCACCGACCACATCTACATCTCGTTTCCGTTCTCTCGCTTGGATCAGGCCGATGCGGGGGCGCTCCAGGCGCTGCAGAGCGAACTCGACCGCGTTGCCGGCCAGCATGGCCTGAAGCGCGAGGGTGTGAAGGCCGCGGCGGGTCTCGTCCGTTTTGATTACCGGCGCGGCGACCAGCGCACCCACGCCATCCACATCTTCACGCCGCTGGCCGGCAGGCGGCGCGAAGCTTCCCGCGCCGGCGGGCGCGTGTCCTCCGCGCGGCTCGCCATCATCATTGACGACCTCGGCTACGACCGCGCCGCCGCCCGGATGCTTTTTGCCCTGCCGTATCCGCTCACCTTTGCCGTGCTACCCAATCTGGCGCACTCCGCCGATCTTGCCGAGGAGGCGCACCGCCGCGGCTACCAGGTGATGCTGCACCTGCCCATGGAGTCTGCCAACGGCGACGCCAAGCCGGAAGCGCTCGGCCTGCGCCGAGGGATGACGCCCGAGGAGGTCGCGCGCCTGCTCGCCGCCATGCTCGAGACGGTGCCGCACGCCGCCGGTGTGAACAACCACCAGGGCTCGCTCGCCACCGCCGATGCGCAGCTTATGGCCGCGGTCATGCGCGTGCTCCGCGAGCGCGAGCTATTCTTCATCGACAGTCGCACGACCACGGCGACGCTGGCCTACGCCGCCGCCGCCCGCGCCGGCGTGCGGGCGGCCTCCCGGAAGGTTTTCCTCGACGACACGCCCACCCGCGAGGCCATCCGCGAGCAACTGGCGCTCGCGGCGCGCCTTGCCCGCCGGCAAGGCTCCGCGATTGCCATCGGCCACCCCTATCCCGCCACGCTCCAGGCGCTCGAGGAGTACTTGCCGCAGCTCGATGCCCAGGGCATCGGCTTGGTCTTCGCCTCCGAGCTGGTGCGCTGATCGCGCGGGGTCAGCCGAGCACTTCTGCGGCCAGCTCGAAAACGTGCTCGGCGATGGAGGGCGCGGCGGTCAGGCCGGGCGATTCGATGCCCACCAGGTGGATGACGCAGGGGACGCTCGGGTCGCGGGTAATGACGAAGTCGGCGAAGCCGCTGCCGCCCGGCGGCACCAGCTTCGGCCGCAGCCCCGAATAGGCCAGCGTCAGCTCGGCCGCCTGGAGTTCCGGCAGCAGCGGCCGGGCGCGGCGCACGAATTCTTCGATGGGGAGCCGGTCGCTCTCGTAATCATTTTTGTCGTTGACGTAGCGCGCGGTGGGGCCCACCAGCACCGTGTCCCAGAGCGTCCGGGTGAAGTGTACGCCCAGGCTCAAGCCCTCGGGGTGCGGCAGCGGATAGACCAGCGCGCGCACCAGGTAGGACTTCGCCCGCGTCACTTCGCAGTATTCGCCGCGCACGGGATAGATGCGGTAGCGTGTGTTGCCCAGCAGCGCCGCAACTTCGTCGGCGTACAGCCCGGCGGCGTTGACCACGCAGCGCGTCTCCACGGTCTCCTGGGCCTCTCCGATGCGCAGCCGCACGCGCACGCCGGCATTCCGCGGCTCGAGCTGCTCGACCCGCGCATGGGTGAGAATGTTGGCGCCCTGCTCGGCGGCAACGCGCGCGTAGGCCTTCACCAGCGCCTCGCTGGAGACGATTCCCGCGGAGGGCACCTCGAGCGCGGCGTGCCCGGCAATGTGCGGCTCGCGAGCGCGAATGGCAGCGGCGTCAATGACCCGCAGGCTCTGGACGCCGTTCGCCGCGCCGCGCTCCGCAAGCTTCTCGAGTTCGGCGGTTTGCTCCGCCGCGGCGGCCACCAGGAGTTTGCCGGTGCGCCGGTGCGGCACGTCGTGCGCCCGGCAAAATTCGTAGGTGAGGCGGTTGCCCTCCAGGCAGTGCCGCGCCTTGAGCGATCCGGGCGTGTAGTACAGCCCGGAATGGATCACTCCGCTGTTGCGCGTGCTCGTCATCATGCCGAGCTTTGGCATCTGCTCGACCAGGAACACGTCGTCCCAGCGCCGCGAGACGCCGCGCGCCACCGCGCACCCCACCACGCCTCCGCCGATGATGATGATGTTTGCGGACTCCATCCCCTAGAAGAATAACGGAGCTTTGCGTGGAAGCAAGACACAGGGCAAGGAGGAGGTGCCCTCGATTCTGTATTATACTGCGTGATATACTTACTCAGCCGGGAAATTCCAAGACTCCCAAGGCAGACCTGCGTGGAAGCTTGATGAACGAACCATTCCAGGTGAGGCTCCGGTCCACGACCTGCTTGCTTGTGTCCCTTCTGGGTGTTTGCATCCTGGCGCCGGCCGGTGCGCAGCAAGCGAGCCGCCCGGCGAAACCTCCTGGCGCGCAGGGCACAGCCAAGCAAGATCCGTGGGCGACTCCGCAGTGGTTTGATTCAGTTACCCTGTACTTTACTGCCCGCGACAACAAGGGAAAGCGAGTCAACGATTTGATCCAGGATGATTTCCGCGTCTCGGAGGACGGTCGAGTTCAGAAGCCCGCTTTCTTCTCAGCGAACATTGAAGACCCTGTGGTTCTCGGCGTTCTTGTGGACGTCAGCAGAACCCCCTTCGTTGCGCGACCCGCAGCCAAGGAAGAGCTGGCGGCGGAATTCTTCCGGGCCGCCCTTAAACGGGGCGACACGGCCTTTGTCGCCGCGTTCAACGAAAAGGTTTCGCTGCTGACGGATTTCACAGACGACCCTACACAACTGGGGCGCGCTGTCAGCAACGCCATGGCCATGAACCGCTACGGGGTCCGGCCGTTGTTCCAGGTTATCGAGTGGGCTTGTACGAAATTATGGGAGAGGCCGGGCCGCAGGGCCCTGGTCGTCCTCACCGCGGGAGGCGACACCGATTTTCCCTACACCTATCCGGAGTTCCGCCGGCGGGTGCTGGATACACTCGCGGCCGCCCAACGCAACAACACTGTGGTACATCTGGTCGGCGTCCTCGGCCAGATCAAGGGCCCCAGGGCGCCGCTCGTGCCCTTCGGCACGAAAGAGATTCAAGGCACCTACCTGAACGAGAATCTTCTGGACCCCACCGGCGGGCGCGCCATTGGCCTGTTCCGTCCCGATGACTTGCGGCCCGCTCTGCTCGATATCGCCGAAGAGATCCGCTACGGCTATACTCTGCGCTACTATCCAACGAATCGCGCGGCGGATGGCGGCCATCGCAAAGTTAAGATCGAGACAAGCCGAAGGGGTGTCACCCTGCGCGCGCGAACCGGCTACTACGCCCCCAAGGGTTAGGAACCTGCGTCAGTTGCCCGGAAGGCGTTCCTTGCTTCCTTGGCTCCGTGTGGTCTCGTAGCATCCTGCTAGCCGACGCTGCCTTCGAACAGCGCGGCGCAATCGACCAGGCGCGCACCGCTGCCATCGTGCACCGCGTAGCTCCTCCGGCGGCCGCTCGCCGATTTCGACCACAGCGTCGCGGCGCCGTGCACGCCGTCCTTATTGACCGCGTAGAACAGCAGGTAGAATTTGCCCAGCCGCGATTTGTCGCCGTTGTAGTTGCGCGCCACCCGCCGCAGCGCCTCCAGGCACGCCTCGCTAGGCGAGACTCCCTTGCGCATCTGCTCGACAACGGTGTGCCCGCCCGAGACCTTGATGTTTTCCTCGCCGCGCCCGGTCGAGCCCGCCGCCCCAACGTCGTTATCCACGAACAGTCCCGCGCCGATGACCGGCGAATCGCCCACCCGCCCGGCGATTTTCCAGGCCAGACCCGAGGTCGTCGTCGTGCCCGAGATATCGCCCTTTTCGTTCACTGCCAGGCAATTCATTGTGCCCGTCGGCGGGCGGGTGACCACCTCGTGAATCCACTCCCGCCAGGCGAGCTTTTCCGGCGTGTCCAGCAGCGCCGCGGCGCGCTCTTTCCATTCGGGGCTGTCCAGGCCGGGGCGCCAGTTTTCGGTCGTGGCCGCCTTCCACGCCAGCCACGCCGCGCGGGACTTGTCGGTGAGCAGGTTCATCCGCTCGAAGCCTTGCGCTTCCGCGAAGCGCAGCGCGCCCGCGCCGGCCAGAAAAACGTGATTGGTGCGCTCCATGACGCTTTTCGCGAGCCGGGCGGGATTCTTGATGTAGCGGACCGACGCTACCGCGCCGGCGCGACGCGTCGGCCCGTGCATCACGCTGGCGTCGAGTTCCACATCGCCGTCTTCGTTGGGCAGGCCTCCGTAGCCCACCGAGTTGTCGTTGGGATCGTCTTCGACCACGGTCACTGCGGCGACGACGGCGTCAAGCGTGTCGCCGCCCTTGTGCAGGATTTCCATCCCGCGGTCGAGCGCGTGGAGTCCGTTGGTGCTGGAGAGGATCACCGGCCGGACGGCCTTCGCCGTCTGCGCGGTGTTTCCGTCTGCGCTGGTGGCGCCGAAGAGCCTCCTCGCCCCGGCGGCTAGGCCGCCGGCGAGGGCTGTCTGGAAAAATTTGCGTCGCGTCCAGTGATTCATGATTTGCCTCACGCCGAGTGCGTCCCGAGGCGCGCGCGGATGCGCGCAGCATAGTCCGGCTGGCGGCAGCCGGCAAGGAGAAGCTGTTCGCGTGGCCGGGCGCAGCGGAAGTGGCCGTCAGGCGCCCAGCGCGCCTTTCAGCAAATCGAGCAGGGCGCGGAGCGAGTAGGGTTTCATCAGGCAGGGGGCTGCCTGAGGTAGCCGCTCCACCGCCTCCTTTTGCAGCGGGTTGCCGGTTACGAACAGGAAGCGCCCGCGGAGCTGCGGGAAGTTTGCCAGCAGGTATTCGTAAACGCGCTGGCCGTTGAAGGGCATCGAGACGTCGCAGATGATGAAGTCAATCTCCCGCGAGGAGATGATCTCGACGGCTTCGCGCGTGCCGCCGGCCCCGATCACCTCATAACCGTTCAGTTCGAGGGCGTGCCGGCAGAAATCACGGTTGGATTCTTCGTCGTCCACCACCAGGACGACGAGTCGCTGGACTGGGCCCATCTTTTCCCCTGAGAGGCGCAGCGATCCGCAACCAACGGCTGCCTTAATTACCGCAGTTGCGAGGCCAAGTCAACTGTCCGCGGCCAGGCGGGCTTGCGGCCCCGCTCATCGTGGTTTTGATTCTCCCTCGGCCACGGGCCTCGCGTCAGCTCGGACCAAGCGGCAGGAAGTATTGCGTGCCCTTCACCGGCTCCTGCAACCGCCGCAAGAGTTGTTGCAGGTCCGCGTTGCGGTCCACGAAATCAATCTCCGAGGTGTTCACCACCAGCAGGTCGGAGGCCGCATAGCGGAAGAAGAAATGCTCGTAGGCGCGGACGACTTCTTGGAGATACTCCTGCGAGATCTGCGATTCGGCCGGAGCGGCCTTCTTGGCGATGCGCCCGCGCAGGACGTCCGGGCTGGCCTGCAGGTAGATCACCAGGTCGGGCGCGGGCAAGCCGGCGGCGAAAATCTCGAAATACCGTTCGTAAAGCTTCAGCTCCTCGTTGTCCAGGTTGATGTAGGCGAAAATCTTGTCCTTTTCGAACAAGAAATCGGCCACCACCGCCCCGGGGGCCTCCGCCGCGTGCGCTTCGCGCAGTCGGCGGTGGCGCTCGAGCAGGAAATACATCTGCGCCCGGAACGCCGCTCCGGTTTTTTCGCGGTAAAAGTCCTCGAGGAAAGGGTTGTCCTCGCAGTCGAAGATTCGCCGGGCGTGCAGTCGGTCGGCCAGGATCTTGGCCAGCGTGCTCTTGCCCACGCGGATGGGGCCTTCAATGGCGATGTAGCGCGGCGACTTGAACGCCGGACCCTTTCGCCGCGGAGTCGCAGGAGGCGTTCTGCGAGGCCGGGACTTTTTGGCGCGCGGCATGCCGCGTGATTATAGCAGAGGAGCGAAAGCAGGCGGCGGAAGCAGCGCCGGCCAAGGAAGTCGAGGAGATCGAGCAGGCCCCGTGCGGCCCGCTTCTTCCCGCAGGGAGTGCCGGTCGCCAAGGAGAGGAAAGAACCGGGCGGTCGTCCTTAGCGGCCTGCTGAAAAACGCAAATCGTGTCATTCTGAGCGAGCGCAGCGAGCGAAGAATCTCTCTTTTTCTTGGGTTTTCAGAAAAGAGAGACGCTTCGCTGCGCTCAGCATGACAGACAAAAGCACTTTTTCAACAGCCTGCTAGGCCCGCGAGGGCGTGGCGGCGGTGGACGTCGTCGGCTTAAAGCGGGCGGTGAAGTGGCGCAGGAACGGCGCCTGGTAGGTAAGCGCAAGCCCGCGGATCTGCTCGCGTCGCCGCCAGACCTCCAGGATCACCTCGACGACGTAGTCCACATGGCTCTGCGTATAGACGCGCCGCGGGATGGCCAGGCGCACCAAGTCCATCGTGGCGTGTTCGCCAAACATCAGCGTGCCGATCTCGACCGAGCGGATGCCTCCCTCCACGTAAAGCTCCGCGGCCAGCGCGACCCCGGGGAACTGCTCGGCAGGAATGTGCGGCAGAAAGGCGCGCGCATCGATGTAGATGGCATGGCCGCCGGGCGGCTGAACGATGGGCACGCCCTCGCGGGCGATGTGGTTGCCCAGGTAGGCGGTCGAGACGATGCGGTAGTTCAGGTAATCTTCCTCGAGCGCCTCGTTCAGGCCCACGGCGATGGCTTCCAGGTCGCGTCCGGCCAATCCGCCGTAGGTGGGAAAGCCTTCCGTCAGGATGAGCAGGTCTTTTTCCTGTTGCGCGATGGCGTCGTTGTTCGTGCACAGGAATCCCCCGATATTGGCCAAGCCGTCTTTTTTCGCCGACATGGTGCAGCCGTCGGCGTGGCGAAACATCTCGCGGGCAATTTCCCGCGGCGTGCGCCCGGCAAAGGCCGGCTCGCGCAGCTTGATGAAGTAGGCGTTCTCGGCGAACCGGCAGGCGTCGATATACAGCGGGATGCCGTGGCGCGAGCAGATCTGCTTCACTTCGCGGATGTTGGCGAGCGATACGGGCTGGCCGCCGCCGGAATTGTTCGTCACCGTGAGCATCACCAGCGGGACGCGCTTCGCGCCGACGTGCTCGATCAGCTCGGCGAGCCGCGCCGTGTCCATATTGCCCTTGAAGGGGTGCACCCGGGCCGGCTCGCGCGCCTCGGGGATGGGCAGGTCCACCGCCTCGGCCCCGACGTACTCGCAATTGGCGCGCGTGGTGTCGAAGTGCGTGTTGTTGGGCACGACGTCGCCCTTCTTGCACATCACCGTGAACAGGATGCGTTCCGCGGCGCGGCCCTGGTGCGTGGGGATCACGTGTTTAAAGCCGAAAATGGCCTGCACCGAATCGCGAAAGCGCGTGAAGCTGGGCGAGCCGGCGTACGATTCGTCGCCGCGCATCATTGCCGCCCACTGCTCGGTGGACATCGCGCAGGTGCCGGAATCGGTGAGCAGGTCAATCAGGATGGACTCCGCGGGGATGAGAAACAGGTTGTAGCCCGCCGACTCCAGCAGGCGCTGGCGCTCCTCGCGGGTGGTGCGACGTATCGGCTCGACCGTCTTGATGCGGAACGGCTCGATGATGGTCTTGATCGCCATGCCACCCTCGTCGGCTATGCCTCCGACGCACCCAGCTAAGCACAGTTTTGCGGGACGCGGCAAGGAGTCTATCGCCTGCTGCTCACCTCTCCGCCCAGTTGGCGTAGAATTCCGCCGGGCCCGGGCGCCGCGGGCATTCCCGCCGGGAGGAAAAATGCTTTCGACAAGGCGAATGTTTATGGCCTTTGTTGTGGCGCTGCTCGCCGTCGAGCTGTACGGGATCGTGGTGTTCGGCCGGGCGCTGAATGCGCTCCACCTGGCGCACCAGAATTGGCTGCGCCCGCCCGAGCAGGTCCCGCTGCTGCGGGCCTTGCTGGCCAGCGCGCTGCATGTGGCCTTGGTCACGCTGTTCTACGCGCTGTTTGCCCGCGGGCGAGCCTCGCGGCTTTCGACCGGCCTGGTCTTCGGTGTCCTGCTCGGCCTGATCGCCGGATGGATTCCCGAGGCCAGGATGAAGTTTCTGATTGCCGGCTACCCGTTCTACGAAGCCTGGGCGCCGGCGCTCTTCGGCGAGTACGTCCTGATGGGCGCTGTGCTCGGCCTGGTCTATCACGAGGAATAGGCGCGGGAATGCCCGGCCGGAAAAACCGCCGGCGCAAAACTTTGCGACGAGCTACCAGCTCCGAGCGATGGCGGCGACGATGCGAGCCAGCGCCTCTAGGTCTCGCGTATCCATCACCTCGCCGGCGGAATGCGAATACCGGAGGGGCCAGGAGATGGGCACGTCAGTCGAGCCATAGCGGAGAAACGCCGCGCCATCGTTGCCCCCGCCGGTGACCCCGTATTGCACCGGGATGTGGTTCCCGCGGGCGAGCTTCACCAGGCGGTCCACCAGCTCCCGCGAAGTGATGTTGGAATTGTCCGCGGCGCGCACCACGAAACCTTGGCCCAGCGGCGCGTCCGCGAACCGCGGCGATTCCAGCGGCGAATCCGAGCTCACAAACGTGTCCACGGCAAAAACATAATCCGGCAATTGCCCTTCGCTGGCCAGCCGCTGCGCCGCTGCCAGCGCCCCGCGCAGGCCCACCTCTTCCTCCGTGCTCCAGATAAAGGTGACCTCGCGGTCCTTGAGGTTGGGGCCGAGCGCCCAGGTCGCCGCCACCAGCGCCGTGCAACCCACGCGGTCATCAAAGCTCCGCGCATTGACGCGCGTGCCAAACAACCGGCGATATTTTTTCGGCACGGTGATCGTGTCTCCCACCTTGATGCCGAGTTGTTCGGCCTCCGCGACGCTGCGCGCGCCCACGTCCACGCGCCAAGCCGAGGTTTCGCCCGGCGAAGCCGCGCGAGGCCACTGGAACTCCGGCCGGTCCCAGCCGAGCGGAAGGTCCACCACGCCGGGACGCTGGCCCGCGGCCGTGTGCACCAGCACCACGTGCCCGAGGTAAAACTCGGGGATGAATCCGCCCAGGCTGCGCACCACCAGGTGGCCGTCTTCGCCGATCAGGCGCACCTGGTAGCCGATCTCGTCCATGTGCGCCACGAACGCCACCCGCGGCGCCTTGACGCCCTTTGCCGCCGCCCCCCATCGCAAGACCAGGTTGCCGGCCGGGTCGGTTTCCGGCTTGGCCCATGGTGGCAGCAGGCTTTGGATGGCTTGACGCACCGCGCCCTCCTGGCCGCTCGCGCCGTAGGTTTCCACCAATTTCTCCAGAATGAACGTCGCTGCCGGCCCTGCGGGTCCAAAGTTATAACCAGCTTCGCCGCCGCTTCCGGCACTCCCGCCTTGTTCCTCCTTCGCGGGACTCCCCGGCTGAATATAGGTTTGCAGAAGCGCGACCAGATTTCGCAGGTCGCCGAAGTCGAGCAGCTCTGCCGGCGTGGACGGCCAGGCGGTGGCGATGCTGAGATGGACAGACCGCTCGGGCAGCACAGGCCCCTGGGTGTAGCCCACCTTGGGCAGCGGCGCGGACAGGCCCGGCGCGATGGGAATCTTGTTCTCTTCGGCCAAGCGCCTGATCTCCGCCGCAAGGCCCGTGAGTTCGCCTTCTCGCTCTGCCGGGCTGATGAGTACGCCGCTGCCCGGCGGGGGCGTCAGGATCCGCGTTTCGGCCGCGCCTTCGCCGCTGGGAGTTCCGCGGCGGCGGAACACCCGTCCAACGTAGATCAACTCGTCGGCCTTGATGTGCTGCGTCAGGCGGTCGAGCCCGCGGGAATTGGCCCATTGCTGCGCGACAAACGCGACCGTCAACGTCCCGCGGAGTTTCCCCGGGTCGATGCGACGCAGCAGCTCCACAAGTGCAGCGCAGCCGAAGCGGTCGCCAATCGCCGGCGCTGTCCGCTTGCCGTTTGCCATCGCGTAGAGCTTGCGGTCGAGCGCAACCGGATCGAGCAGATCCACTCCGGCCTGGCGGACTTCGGCGGCAGTGCTTGCGCCGATGTCAATGTAGATCTCGTCCGGATGCGCGCCGCGGGGCGCATTCTGCCGGTAGGGTTGCAGGTGCGTCGAAAGTCCCGCCACGACGCCGGAAACCCATCGGGCGTCTCTTGTGCCGATCAGCACCGCCTGCGCCGCATGCAGCAGATCAAACAGCGCATGCGGCGCCTGTTGTGGCAGGCGCTGCACGCGCAAATAGCCGTCGGCGGTGATCCCGCTGACTACGTAGCCGGGCTCGTCCATCGGCGCGACGATCAGCCGGTGGGGTCCGGATGCTCCGGGACTCCCCAGCGTGATGTACAGGTTGCCCAGGTTGTCGGTCTGCGGGCTCCCCAGACTTCGCGGCAGGCGCGCGCGGATTTCTGCGGCGAGCGCCTGCTCATAGCCCGCCACCGCGGGCGTCTCGGCAAACTTGGTCAGGTCCTGCGGGAGCGACTGTGCCGCAGCGGGGTTGCCGCCGAGCGCGGCGCCAAGGAACAAAGCCACAGGGAAAATCCGGAGGAGAGTCAGTTTCATCGTGGGTCCTTCGCAGAGGCTTGAGGTGCGGTCTGTCCCGCAGACTTGTGCGCTCTCCGCAGCCGCTTCAAGAGCTGGATCTGCCCGGCATGATAGACGTCATGCATCGCGGCGCCGCGGATCAAGCGCGATAAATTTGTATTGCTGCTGCCCGATGGATGGTCGAGCGCGGAATCTCGCAGCCGGGCAACGGCCTCACGCAGGCGCAAATGTTCCTGCGCAAGCAGCGCGAGGTCCTGCCGCCATGCTTTTTCCTTCGCTGCGCTCCGGCGAGGAAACCAATTGCTCCCCTTCAACGGGAAAGACCCGCGCTTCTCTCCTGCAATCCTCCGGCGGACCGCGTATTTCCAGTAGGCCGCGTGGACCGCGACTTCCCAGATGTTGTGCCGGCCCGGCGCGGGCCGCCACGCCGCCTCTTTGGCGCTGACGCCCCGCAGCGAGCCCCGCAGATTGGGCCCGTGCCAGGCGCTCCGGTCGTAGGCTTCGTCGAGGTTTTGCAGGAGCAGTTGGATTTGGGCGCGCCCGCCGACGGATTTCATGCGCCGAATCCTACCATCACCTCCATCTCGCTCGAACCACATTCCACTTTCCCCGCGAGGCAGCTTGCAGGGGGGAATAAACCACAGAAATCGTCGGAAGGGGCAGCAGGAGCTGCGATGACCGACAAAAGGGCTCGTGCGAGTTTGCGCTTGGCCCGACAGTTGCCGGTGGCCTAGCAGCTTGTAGAGAAACCCTCCCGCCCGTCATTCCGAGGAGCCGGAGGCGACGAGGAATCTGCTGTTCTTTTGGATGCTCACAAAAAGCAGATTCCTCGCTGCGCTCGGAATGACCAGCAGTGATTCTTTTTCAACAAACCGCTGCGGTTCTCGGCCCACGCAAGTTGCAGTCGGAAATTCTGATATAGTACACAGCGTCGCTCCGAACCCGGAAAGGGGGCCTGCTGGGGATGAAAAAACTCGCGCTACTCTTGGTTTTGCTTTTCTTGGCGCTGCCTGCCTATGCCAAAAAGAAATCGCCGACGTGCAGCCCGGCGTTTCCCAACGGCCTGTCCGGGAAGCTTCTTTTCCGGCACTACGTCATTTATAAGTACAGCGACTCGGACGACCTTTTCAGTGGGATTCCCGACCACACTTCCATGTGGCTGAAAGGGGAGCTCTCGGGTGACGCCGGCAAGCCCGGCCTGGATCTCCGCCCCGCCGTGGACTACGGGCCCAACGACCTGTGGGTCACCATTAACCTTTACAAGCGAGGCAGCCGCACCTACTGGGCCGACATATGGGTCAGCGGCATGCGCCAGCCGGGTTGGCTTTTCCACGCTGTGACTCCGGAAATCGAGGAAAACTCCAACGGCGTGGATACCATCCAGGGCATCGCCAAGACTTTCCACCGCTTCGTCGCCAACGGCTGGAGTTGCAAGTAGAAATTTTGCCACGGCATGTCGAACCGTCTCCGAGCCTGCTTCCTCACTGAAAGTCCTTTCCGCCCATTTCTTTCTCTAGTTCTACCGTCCTCCGCCTAAAAGCCGGCGTAGAATTCGCCCTCGGCGCGCGACTCGCTAGCGCTCCTTGCAAAGCTGCTCGATGAGGACTTCGCGCTTTGCGCTGGCCAGCCGCGTGAAGCGCTCGAGCGAAGCGAAATACGCCGGCAGGGCCGCGCCGCTCAGCACCAGGAAAACCACCGGGAGCAGCCAGGGCCGGCCGGACCAACGCACCAGCAGGTAAACCGCGGCGACCACTCCCAGCAGAGCGAACTGCAACAGGAAGCCGGCCAAAACACTCGTTCCCGAGGCGCGGCGCCGGAACTGGCCAAACTCGAACCGCCGCGGAAACACCAGCGAAAACCAATTCCCGGCGATGAGGTGCACGAGTGTGGCGAACAGTAGCCCGCCAAGCGTGGCCAGCACCAGGCGCACTCCCGGCGGCCGGAACAGAAATCTCGCCAGCGCCCCGACCGCCACTGTTTCCACCGCCAGGATCGCGCCAAACATCAGGTTTTTTCCCAGCAGCACGTCCCGGAACCGCACCGGCGCCATGAAGAACAGTTGCACGCCGCGGCCGTCAAAGGCGAAGCTGTTGTGGAGGAACGGCGCCAGGATGAAAAACATGTAAGCCACAGCCCCGGGAAACGCCAACTCGGGTGAGCGCGCCATCAGGCCGGGCCGCTGCCGCGGCACGGTCCAGGAAATGGAGAAGAAGACGATCAGGATGAGCGGCAGCACCAGCGTCAGCGCGGACATGGAGTTGCGCAGGAGATAGCGGAACTCTTTTTCCACAACCGCCGCTACCGGGCCGGGGAGAACGGAAGCGGTAAAGGAAGCCGAGGAGGCAGGCGAGAGCGAAGAGACAGCCGTACGCACGGCAGGGGCGGGCGATTCGCCCAGGTCTTCGCCGCGGTACTGCGCGCGCAGCCTGCGGTGCAACATCAGGCCAAAGGCCAGGCCATAAGCAGCCAGTAAAGCAGTCGAGGCCGCTGCCGCCGATGCGTTGTCCTTGGCCCCGCCTTCGAGTGCCCGGCCCGCCAAGCCGGGTGGGAGGAATCGCAAAGCCGCGAGCGCCCGGCGCGCGGGCCGCTCCAGGCGCCCTTCCCAGCGCGACCCGAACGCGCTGAGCAACTGGAAGCCCAGCAGGCCGAGCAGGAACAAAGCCACCAGTGCCTCGCGCGTGCGTCGCCGGGCCAACAGCCGCTCGAGCCATGAGAACACCATGCGGCTGAGCACTAGGTTCACCGCGGCATAGATGGCCAGCACCGGCAGCGACCACGCCAGCAGCTCCGGCCGCGCCACCGCCATCCCCGTCGCAATACAGGCGAGCCACAGCAGCGAGCCCAGTGCCGCCGGGTCGAACAGCGCATAAGCCATGCTGAGCAGAAAAAAGACTGGGTAGCGCAGGGGAAAGCGCAGCAGGTTGCGGAAATCGAAGCTGGTGGTGGAGGTGGCCAGCAGCACGGGGAGAAACTGCCAGAACAGGAACACCGCGAGGAGCGGCAGGGCGAGATACTCCGCGTGCCCCTCGACGATGAAATAGTATGCGCCGACGCCGAGCCCGATGCCCACGCTGACGACAAACAAGCCGCCCAGCACGCCCGCCAGCAAAAAGGAGATGAAATCGAGCCGCGCGCTGGTCGAGCGCAGCGAGTTGCGGAATACCCGCCAGCGCAGACCGGCGAGGATGGCTACCTGCTCGGCGATGCCGCCAGCCGCTGCTACACCAGCCACGAGAGCTCCTCGGCGGGCCGCCGGCGCGCATCGTCGGGACCCACGATGGCCAGGAAGATCTGTTCGAGCGTGAGTTTTTCCCCTGTCGACGCCGGACCCTCGGCGCCGGTGCTGCCCGGGCTGGCCGCCGACGCCACTCCGGCGCGCAATTCTTCGAGCGAGCCCTGCGCCACCAGGCGCCCCTGGTGGATGATGGCCAGGTGGCTGCACAGCCGCTCGACGATCTCGAGCACGTGCGAGGTCAGAAAAATCGTCGCGCCACGCGCAATCATGCGCGTGAGCATAGCCTTGAGCGTGCCCGCCGCGATGGCGTCCACGCCCTCGAACGGTTCGTCGAGGAACAGGATCTTGGGCCCGTGGATGACCGCTGCGGCCAGCGCCAGCTTCTTTTGCATCCCGTGGGAGTAGTCGGCGATGAGCGTCTTCGGGCGGTCGGCGAGTTGCATGAACTCGAGCAGCTCGGCGGCGCGCTGCGCGGCGGTCCCGCGGTCGAGCCCGTACATCCGCCCGGCGAAGTTCAAGTATTCGGCCCCGGTCAGCCGGTCAAACAACGCCATGCCCTCCGGCACCACGCCGATCTGGCGCTTCACTTCGATGGGATGCTCTTCCAGGTCCAGACCCAGCAGGCGCATGCGCCCGCTCGTGGGGGCCAGCAGGCCGGTGAGCATCTTGATGGTCGTGGACTTGCCCGCGCCGTTGGGTCCCAGGAAACCGAAAAATTGCCCGCCGTCCACCGCCAAATTCATCTGCTGGACGGCCACCAGCTCGCCGAAGCGGCGCGTTAGATTCTCAGTGACCACGGCGGGCTGGGTCATTGTCCTCCCCGGCGCTCGGAGTCTGCCCGGGGCGTTTTCCCGGTGTCCGCGGCGCCTCGACGCACGCCGTCTCAGGGCGTCACGGAAATCTAGCACAACGCACCGGCCCGCCGCTGGTGATCCGTGGGCCTGGGACTGTGTAGCCCGCCTCTTTCGCGTTTCTTGCGTCCCGACGGTTTCTGTCGGGAAGGGGCGGGGATGTTCGTCGCCATGGCCTCGGCGCAAGGCGCGGAAAATCCCCGCGTCTGACCCATCCGACTCAGCAACCGCTTCTAGGAGGATTTCACCGTCGCCGGCGGGGCTGCTGCCTCCGCTCCGGCGGCTTTTGGCGCGGCGGTGTCGCGGACGGGGAACATTGCCGGCAGCGCCGGAAGCTCGATCCGGAACGTAGCGCCGCCGGCCATCCGGTTGCTGCACGAGATTTGTCCACCGTGCTCCTGCACCAGGCCGTAGCAGATGCTCAGGCCCAGCCCGGTGCCCTTGCCCACCGGCTTGGTCGTGTAGAAGGGGTCGAAGACCAGGTGCGGCTCCTTGATGCCCGGGCCGGTGTCGCTGAATTCGATCACCACATCAGCGCGCTCGCGCAGCGTCCGCACGGTCAGCACGCCTCCGCCCACCTCCTGCATCGCGTCCACCGCGTTGCTGATGATGTTGAAGAACACCTGAAGCAATTGGTTGGGGTCGCCGCGGATGCCGGGGAGATGGGGCTCGGTGCGCAGCTCGATCTTGATGTTTTTCCCGCGCAGGTCGAGCCCGCGGAGCTGCACCGCGCTGGTCACAATCGTGTTGACGTCGAGCAGCGAGCGCTCCGTCGGTACCTGACGCGCGAAACTCAGCAGGTTATTCACCAGGGTATTGGTGCGTCGCGCCTGCTCGCGGATCTTTTCCGCGATCGTGCGCGGTCTTTCTCCAATTGACGGCTCGTCAATCAGCAGATCGGAGTAGCCCAGAATCGCGGTGAGCGGGTTGTTGATCTCGTGTGCCGCGCCGGCGGCCAACTGCCCGAGCGAGGCCAGCTTCTCCGACTGCACAAACTGCGTCTGCAGGCGTCGCAGGTTTTCGAGCGATTCCTGCGAAGCCCGCAGCAGCCGCAGCCGGTCGCCGTCCACCAGATGCTGCCGCAGAAACACCAGGAAGGTCAGCGGGAGGATAGCCCCCAGCGTGACCAGCAGGCGGAAGCGGCGCACCGCCGGCGGGCCGGCGTCGGCCACCACCGACCAGATCGCCAGCGCCGGCAGCGAGAGTACCGCGGCCATGGCCAGCCGGGCCGGCCAGGCTCCTTCGTTCCGCCGTGGCCCGACCACCGCATGGGTTTCCTCCTCGGGCTTGCGCACCTCCGGCTCGGCCGCCGGGCACAGCCGGTAGGCCAGGATGCCGCTCGTGCCGAACCACATGAACGACGCGATCATGGGGACGTCATACAAGCTGCCGGTGTAATACTTCTGCTGGTCAATGGCTACGTTGATCAGCAGCGACGCAATCGTGTAAACCGAAGCGGCCCCGAACAGGTTCGCGTACACCACGCGCCACCGGCCCGTCGCCCGCAGGCTCAGCGCGCCCAGGCCGATCACGAAGACCATGTTTTCCACGGCATAGAGCATATTGAAGCTGTGGCCGTAAATGGCAAGGCTGGGGGCCACGTATTGCCAGGGAATCACCACGAACAGGTAGAGATACACCCACCAGAGGAGCAGCAGGGCGGAGTCCAGGTAGCCGAAGCGCAAATGGGGTATGCCCTGCGGCGCATGCGGCCGCAAAGCCAGCGCCGCAATCATCGGCACCGTATGAAGGAAGAAAATGATATCGCCGGTGAAGGGATTGGGCATGGGCTGGTGCCGGTATACCTCGAGGTAGGTCCACTGGAGCTGGCCCACCATCCAGAACGAGCAGCCCAGCGCCAGCAGCATCCAGAACGCGTTTCGGCGCCAGTGAGGCGAGGCGGCATTCAGCAGCAGGCCGGCATTGGCAAATAGCGGCAGCAGGCACTGCGTGATGTCGCCAAAGGCGTTCAGACCCGGTCCTGGAGGAACCAGCACCGAGGCGGCCGTGTAGCCGCCCACCACCAGCACCCACGCGCCCACAAGGAAGCCCGTGGAACGGGAAACAGACATCGGATGACCTTCGCGCCATTTTAGCCTGACTCCCCGGCCGCGAATCGTCGGCGTCCCGCCGGGCGGCGAAAAGATAACGGTTGTGGATGTCGAGTTTTCGTCCGCCGCGCCAGTCGGATCTGTGGGATGAATTTATCTGGAATGGATTTCCTCGCGGGCCTCGGGCCCTTAAAGCAGTGGCGGAGGAGGAGGGATTCCGCTGCGGCAACTCAGTTCCTCTGTGACGTTCGCGCCGCGTACCGCAAAGGTGCCAGCAGGGCGGGACATCCCGCCCTCTTTTTGTTGCTCGTCGCCCCGAGTTGACAAATCCGCGCGCGCCGGAGTAGCGTTCGCTGAAGTTTGCATCCCGGATTCTATCCGATGGAAGGAGGCGGACATGCGTCGAGCACTACTGCCCACCGTGTTATTCTGCCTGGCGGCCCTACTGGTAATGGCCCAAGACCCGGTGAAGGTGGACCCGGACCCGAAGCATTACAAAGTAGAGTTCGAGAATGAACAAGTGCGTGTGTTGCGCGTGCACCTAGGCCCGAAGGAAAGCAGCCCTATGCACGAGCATCCTCCGAGCATTGTGATTCCTCTAACCGATGCCCGCCTCAAGTTCACCCTCCCAGATGGCAGGACGGAGGAGCGCACGACTACGGCTGGTTCAGTGCGCTACCGGGCAGCCATAAAACACGCGGCGGAGAATCTGAATGACAAACCCTTCGAGGCCATAGAAGTAGAGCTGAAAGCCAAGCCAGCGGCGGCCGAGCCAGCAAAGAAACAGTCGCAGGAGAATACACGCATTCAGAACCCGCGAGAGAGCGGGCACTCGCCTGCTCTTCTTGACTGGAAGTCCTTGTGCCGCACCCAAGCGGAAGGGATGGCGGAGGAGGAGGGATTCGAACTTGAGCCGATTTGTAGGCGTGAGCGGAGCGCGAGCCTACAGGCGAAATCCCGAGCGAGTGCAGCGAGCCGAGGGACCTCAGGCTCAGATGGCGGAGGAGGAGGGATTCGAACCCCCGAGACCCTTGCGGGCCTAACGGTTTTCAAGACCGCCGGTTTCAACCGCTCACCCACTCCTCCGCATGCTTCCCGGCTGCAAACATTGTAGCTTGTAGCCCGATTTAGTAACAGTCCGCGCCTCGATTGTCGCAATCTTGGGGGGGGGCGGTTTCCGCTTTCAAGCCTTCAGTCGGCCTTGACTCTCTATAGCAATAATGCTATATTAGGACGGCTGGGGACGCTTGGTGAACGGCTTCTCGATTGAGTATGTGCAGCTGCCCAATGGCCGCATACCGGCAAGGGATTTCGTTGATTCACTGGACGATAAGGCGGCTGCCCGAGTGGACGCGTTTGTTGAACGGTTGCGCGTGTACGGTAATCGGATGGAAGGCAAGTTTGTGAAAAAGCTGACGCGGGACATCTTCGAGCTGCGAGTCAAGCAATTTGACCGCCTCTTTCGAATCCTGTTCTTCTACCAGCCAGGGATGCTCATCGTGATCACTTCTGGCTTTCAGAAGAAGACTCAGGAGACCCCGGCTGGCGAGACCGCTCGGGCAGAACAGCTGAGAAAACTCTGGCTGAAATACAGGAATCGCTATCCGGCCTCGGAGAACGAACGGGAGACGATTCAGAAAGAGACAGGACTATGAAGAACGACCGACATGCGCGATTTGTCGAGGAGCGCTCGCGCCGGAGCGCCACCTACCGGAAAACCTTCGCCCGCACTCTGCACCAGATTGACCTGGCTCTGCTGGTTCGTGAGATGCGCGACGGTGCGGGATTGACGCAGGTACAGCTTGCCAAGCGCGTTGGCACCACTCAGTCCGTGATTGCGCGCCTCGAAGATGCGGAGTACAGGGGCCATTCGCTTTCCATGCTCGAGCGAATCGCCGTTGCATGTGGCGTCAACCTGAAACTTCGAGCGGAAAAGAAGCCAGACTTCGACCGCATTGTGGCCCTGGTCTGAGCCTTGGCGCTAACTGTCAGATAGCGAAGCGGTGGTTTAGCGTTTCAAGACCGCCGGTTTCACTTGTCCCGAGCGGAGTCGAGGGAACCGCTCACCCACTCCTCCGCGCACTTCCCGGCTGCAAACATTGTAGCTTGTAGTCTTGCTTAGTGACAGCCTGGGCCTCAATTGCCGTTTCTATTGTCTAGTTTTTACACCTGTGGTAATTATCTCACGCGATGTTAAAAGCCGTTAAGCCTCATAACCCGCAGCGTTTGGACGACAAGACCCGAGAAATCCTGGCCGCGTTCCTCCGTCCCATTCGAGAATTGCCGAACGAGGCTACGAAGCGGATGCGCTTTGCGACGCTGATTGGCGAGCTATTTCCGGGCAGCAAAGCCGTCCACACGCTCGTGGACGGGAGGGCACGCCTCTAGATGGCGACAGAAATCGAAAACCTGAGCAAATCCGAGCTTGCGCGGTTTGAGAAATGTCCCGTTCGATGCCGAAGGCTCCCCATAAGAGTGCAAAGCCTGGCGGACTATTTTTCCGTATTCAGCAGCGTCATCAAGAAAGAGGGACCTTTCTGGTTTCGAGGGCACCGGGAGGTCAACTGCACCCTCACACCTTCGGCCCTTCGTTATAAGAAGAGGTCTGACCGAGAAAAGGCGCTCGCACTACTCGCGGACTTCAAGCGGGTGGCAGAAATCAAGCTTCCAAGGCCGCCGCACCCGGAACAGGAGTTGATGTGGATTCAAGTTGCTCGACATTATGGGCTTCCCACCCGGCTTCTAGATTGGACCGAGAGTGCGACTATCGCTCTCTTCTTTGCCTGCGAGAGGACAGATTGCGATGGGGTGGTTTTCGTCCTAAACCCAATTGACCTAAACCGGCTGAGCTACCCCAGGAAGCCCAGAATTCTCGACCCAAACTTGGACGGAGAGGAAATCAATAGGTACTTGCACCTGGGCGCTGGCTACAGTCCAGCGGGCAGGAATCCCATAGCGATCAATCCTGTGTGGAGTTCTGAGCGGCTGATGCTTCAGAAAGGAGTTTTTACCGTTCATGGGTCGCGCTTTGACCTTGACGGTGACGCGGTTCCGTCCCTGGTTGCTCTGCCAATACTCCGAGAAAATAAATCTACGCTACGCTCAGAATTGGAGAGAATCGGAGTTGATGAAATGACTATCTTCCCTGAATTGGAGCATTCCTGTCGACACATGAAACGCAAAGCCGGATTAGAAATCAAGGAGTGAGGATGGCAGATCATATCCCGTTTGTGTACAACGAGGACGATTGCGTTGTTCTCGGAAGACTATACCCAGATTCTGTCGCAATCCGATTGCCGCTGGAGACCCTAGACAGAACATCGCCGCTGCTTCCGGCGGGCCCTCAGCGATGGTTGGACCCCGGAGTTGACGGCCTCGAGAAGTGGCCGAGATGGGTCAAGCTTAGCGACTCGTACAAAGCCCACATGGAACGATTCGTGGGCTTCGACAGGATTGGGAATCCAGAGTTTCAGAAAAAACCAGACAAGCAAGTCGTTAACACCTTCGCAACGGCAGTCTTGCAGGAGTCCGTAAGGCGTTTTCAACCCAATTGGTTATCAGTTCCTCAGCTTCCAATGGTGAATGACTCCGGCCGCAACAAGATCAACCAGCTTCTTGCTGCGGCGACACGCGAATGGAAGCTAAGGATCGCCTATGGCGGCAAGCTGATCCTCCCCGTGATCTTTACGCACCAGAAGCAAATAAATCTCAAGACGCAGCGGAATAAGCGAATCGAGCAGATTCAGAAATGCTATCAACTCGCAAGTGCGGATGGTGTATGGTCCGTTGATTCATCGCTGTCCGAACTGGAAGGCTCCCAGACGTTGGAGCGGACTCGTTTTGAAGGATTGATTAATTTCCATAAGGAATTGGCCGAGGTGTTGCCCCGAGACAACATCTCAATAGGTGGTCCATACTGGGGTATGAACCTGCTTCTCTGGGCTCGTAACTTGGTGAAGCACCCGGCAATTGGTTTGGGTAGTTCCTTTCAATATCATCTACCGGGCGGCAAGCTGATGCGGGCTAACGTCCGTCTGGCCCTTCCGCCCCTGAGAAGAACGGCAGTCGCAAGTGTGCAGTTAGAGTCGTGGCTTAAGGTCTCGCTAAAGCGTCTGTCGGAAGGAGACGAAGCGTATAAGCAACTCTCTGAAATCTCCAATAACTTCCAACGGCTTTCAAGAGACATCAGGAGTGGGCGGGAACAGGTCGCTGCTTTCTACAAACGATGGTTCGACAGCCTTGCTGCGGTGCGCCCAGAGGGCAGGGCCCTTGCGCTTTACCAAGATCTTTCATCTGCCTTTGTGAGTGGTAAGAGCCTGACGGAACTGCCGAGGAGCGAAGGGACAGCAAGGAGACCTGAGAGAGTCGCGCGGCAACTCATGCTCCATTGTTTGTGACGCAGCTACGCCAAAACCGCTCGACGCAATGCATCTGAAGAACTGCGTCTCTTTCGTCTGAGCTTCGATTCCGGGAAGGTACCAGGACCTCGCAACGGATTGGGCCAACGGCAACGATTCCTATACCAGCACCCAAGAAATCGCGACGGCGCCTGCTCTTCGCCACGCGAATTGCCAGCTCACGCGGAAAACCGACGTACGAGTGTGTGGCGAATCTTAGATGAGACCATGCTTGGTTGAGTGCCTCTTCGACCCTACTGAGCTTTAGTTCTAAAGAGACTATCCTCGAATGAAGTGGAACCCATCCATTACGTTTTTGAAGACAGTCAGGCCGGACGCTGATCACGAAGCCCGAATCAATCAAGTGACCTAACTCACCTTGAATTGCACTCGGCACCACCCAATCTCTGAATTCGCTCTCCAGCTGGCCAATAGAGATGGTTTCTCCAGTTTGCGCGTCAGGAATTCGATTGAGAAGTGCAATTCTAAGAGGCGGGCCGATAGGTCCACGTTGCCCCAGATTCAAGCGTTGTCGTACCCGTTCCTGTGAAAAGGAAACACCAACAAGATCACAGATCCCCCAGGGCGTGGAAAACTCTTCTTTGATGAGGAGTCCTTGCCTTTTCAGCCATTCACGGCCGGGAGCTGCCATCTCGCGCTCAAGCTGAAAAACGTTCCCGGTTTCCACGCGGCGCCTTGCCCTCCTTTATTCATTATCTCCTAGATTCGCCCCAAAGCCCCTACCCCTTTTTCCAGGTTTCAACTAAGGGCGGGCTAGCCTCCCCAGGCTTACGCCAGTCCTTTCAAGCCTCCGAGGCAATGGAAAATATCACCAAGCGATGAGACAGCCTACTTCTCGGGTATCCCAGGTGCAGCAAAGTTATGCCAGATTCCATTAAACCAATTTGAAAATGCAATGAAGACTGGCTTGCCCATGTCATGGTAAGCGGCGACAGGCAGTCTTGATCCTCGACTCTTAGTATCGTACGGAGCCACAAAACTACGCGAATCCGTCAGGATCAGTTTCCAGGTCGGAAAAAAATCATAATACTTGTATTCCAAATCGTAAGTGGCCTTCAGACGTTCAAGCTTGTCTCGTACCATAGAGCATTTGGTGAGGTACTCATTCTTCTCTTCGCCGCTGAGCCTTAGTTTCGACAGGTAGAGTTGCATGGAAGCCCCTTCTGGAGAAAGGAGTAATATTCGGACTTTTACAACCAGATTTTCCGACAGCATCCTGCCAAGCAGCGATTCCTCGTCTAGGACAAAGCTGTGTCCGCGAATCAGCTTCACGTCTAACCTCTGAGTTGAGTGCGCAGCCTTAACGATGTCCACTGCTGCTGCCTCTTGATTGTCATAGCAAGCGTCATATCCAAGGAGTCTGCGAGGGGACCTGTCGAGTGAAACACGCACTGGAAGGCCATCTGCGAGGAAGAAAAGGACAGCTATCGAAACTACCAGGAAGGTGAGCAACGCGGCCACGGGCGCCCTGAAGAAGAATTGGACTATAATCCCGGCGGCCAACGCCAGAAGGAATCCGACCACTCTCGAGGTCTTGCTATCGGACAAAGCGCCTCCTCGATCCCTTGCCGAACCAAAGAGTAATCTCAGACAAAGCGGATCTGGGATTGTTTGATGAATGGACTACATTTCTGACCGCGCGGTTTTCGAGATTTGCCTCAATGATGGAATCGTCAGCAAAGTCTCGTCTTATTGTTCCTCTCTTGCAGGAATTCGGATTCGTTTTAGAGCCAACAAGCTTTCGGAGTTTCTTGACAGCAGCTTCGCCAGCCCAAACGGTTATCAGAACAGGCCCTGAGGTCAGGTAGCCCACGGCCTGTGCGACAGTTAGACCGGACGTCCAATTGTCCTTCCGCCTGTAATGTTTTGCGGCCAGTCGCGCAGAAGGGATAACCAACCGAGCAGCAACAAGGTTTAAGTCCGTTTTTTCGATGCGCCGAAGTACCTCTCCCGTAAGATGCCGACGGACCCCATCCGGCTTAATCATCAAGAATGCAACTTCAAGTGGTTTCTGGTCTTCCATAAGATGGTTTATTATATACACGCATACTTGACAACGGAAGATAGGGTACCGCCGATCTCCCGTAGTGGGCTTATTCCGCCCTCACGCCCAGTCTTGGAACAGGCTTGCAATCGCATGGTTCTCCTCGCCGCTTTCGTTGAAAACGATGCGCTGCGACCACAAGGAGACTGGGTGTTAAACGAGCTGGGCGCACGCTCGGGGCGATAAGGTCTTCGAAGTAGATTGAATCCTTACGTTCCTTTACAGTGCGACAATTTCTGGAGATTTGGTTCAGACTGTCACCAAGCTCTCCCTATAAGATCGTGCAAAACTCGCGAAGTTTGCCAAACTTGGAGAAATTCAAATTCTAGCTCGCTTCGACGGTGTCCTGATTCGATGATGGCCTCAACCAGCTTGGCGGGAAGCTTGGCCTCAGGCTTTTGGCGGGCGCCATCAGGACAGGTGTAACCATTTCCTGTGCACTTCATCTAATGGCTTGTTCTGACGATTCCAATCACAGGGCGGTCTGTTGCTTGTCGCGGTGAAATGGCCCGAAAGCTTCCCTAGGAGCCGAAGATGAAAGCTGCTGTTGTTCCTGTCATGCATGGCCAGTGGAAAATCCAGGAAGTCCCAAAGCCCGAGCCGGGTCCCAACCAGGTTTTGATCCGTATTCGCGCCAGCGGCATCTGTTACACCGACGTCCACCAGACCGAAGGCGCGCTGCCCGGCGAGTTTCCCCGCATCCTGGGGCATGAACCGGTCGGCGAGGTAGTGGCCATCGGCCCGGGCGTCACCACGCGCAAGGTCGGCGACCGCCTGGGCGTGGCGTGGATCCAAACCACCTGCGGCCGGTGTGAGTGGTGCAAACGCGGCAAGCCGATGTTTTGTGAGCAACAGGTTGGGACAAGCGGTCTAGCGCAGGGCGGTCACGCCGAATATATGCTCGCGTTCGCTGGCGCGACCATGCTCCTGCCGGACGCGTTGTCCTTTGAGCAGGCCGCGCCCATCTTCTGCGCCGGCTACACCGTTTGGTCGGGCCTGCGCTGGGCTGACCCGCAGCCCGGCGAACGCGTGGCGGTGGTGGGCATCGGTGGTCTGGGTCATCTCGCCGTGCAGTACGCCAAGGCCGCTGGTTTCGAGACGCTCGCCCTCTCCCGTTCCCCCGACAAGGACAAGCTCATCCGCCAACTGGGCGCCGATGAAATCGTGCGCGATGGCGAGGGTCTGGCACGCATCGGAGGCGCCGATGTGATCCTCGGCACCAGCAACTCCACCGACGCCATGGCCGACACAATTCAAGCCCTTCGCCCCGACGGCCGCCTCGTCGTGATGGGCTTCGACCCGAAACCTTTGCAGGTTTCACTCGCCGACCTCATCATGCGCCGCATCCGCATTCTCGGCAGCCAGCAGAACGGACCTGAATACCTCTACGAGGCGCTCGATCTAGCGGCGAAAGGCAAAGTCAAAGTCATCGCTGAGACCTACCGCCTGGATGAGATCAACCGGGCTTACGAGCGCGTCGAAAAAGGCCAGGTCCGCTTCCGCGCCGTCATCACAAACTGAAGCGAAGCCGCGCTTGGCGAGGATTAAGTTTTATGATTCTTCACTCACGGCGAGGTCGAACGCTTCACGCAAAAACGGAATGATCGTGCGTAGGTCCTTGGCGGTCCGGACAAGCGCGACGTGTGAGACGCGGTTGCCGCCCTGCCCGATTTTGATGAAGTACGGTGCGCCGACCTTGCGACCGAGGTGAATCACTACGCGCAGCGCATCCCGCATTACCGTCAGGTCCGCAAAGATGCGTGTCGTCCGGAACAGCGCGTACCGGTTACGTGTGACTACCTCCACGTCGCCAAAGCCCCTTACGGTGGTCTCGAGTTTCCGGTAGAGATCGGCAAGTGCCGGTGGCCTACTTTTGAGCAAGGTAGCAGCGCTGCCCACCCCGCACGCGTGACGTTGATTGACCTGTCGAAAGGTCCGATCACACCGCGGACATGCCCAACTCATAAAGTCTTTCATACACCGCGAACGCACATCTGCCAAGGTTCGGCCTTCACAGGTGCAGTCTGGCAGGCGCGTTCTTGACAGCGGTGTCCCGACACGCCCCGGCCTGACTGCATCGTTCGCGGAGTGCAGAGGACCCCTTCGTAGGTCTGGTGACCCTCCAGGTAAGTCACGCAGTCCTGCCGAAAGCTCACGGCCGCGCTACTGCTTCGCTGGCGCGGGCGAAGGGAGCGGCAACGAAAAGTGGTCATGGACGATAATCCAGTTGTCGCCGCGCTTTTCAAATACAGCCGTCCAGCGACCTTCGATCGTCTCTTTTGCGCCAGAGTTCTTTTTCACCATCTCGCCCTTCCAGGTGGCCGTAGCCCAGGCCATGTTTCCGCGCTGGTGCGCCCGTGCGTCGGGGCCGAGGGTGAATTTCACCGAGGAATAATCGGCCATCAGTTTCTTGTAGCCCTCAGCGTACTCCTGCCAGCCGTTGTATTTCAGCGGCGCAATGTCGTAGTAAACGTGTCTTGGTCCCTGCGCGTAATACTGCGCGACGCCTGACGGGTCGGTACTGGACCATGCCTCGGAGATCTTCTGCATCAGCGCCTGGAAATCGTAGGCCGCCTTGGCGGGCGCCGCTTTCTTCTGAGCCTGCGCCGCTACTCCGGTCGCGCCTGCCAGCAACACCAAAATCACCGCCACAACAACCCAGCGTACTTTCATGGTTCGCCTCCCGAACAGTAAATTTTTGGGAATGAGCCTATGCCTCTCGCCGCGAAGGGCGGCCTCGACAGTCGCCTATCGTAGGCCGCCGCCACCGCACAAGTCAACGCGCGGGATGATCGGTTGCAAGGTTTGCTAAACGGAGTTCGTCTTGAAACAACACCGGTTGGGCGACTTATCGCCGCGGCGCGGCAGCGAGCGCCAGCCATCCCACCAGTGCGGCCTGCTTCTCGTCCTGAGTCCACGGTGGGCCAATCGTTCGGCCCATTGCGGACACGCGCAGTCGCAACTCTTCGATGCCGATGCGGAACTCGCTCGCGCCGCGCTCATAGAGTTCGCGCTCGCGCACTCCCGTGACGCGCAGACCCCAGTGTTCGCTTGCGCGGGTCAGCGCGTCTCGAAAGAGCTCTCCTTCAGCAGTGTGGATGAGCGCGTGGGAGGCGAGCGTCGCCGCGAGCGTGGTTGCGGGTCGGCCCGACGCGAGGACAACGCCGCAGCCGACGACATCATGTCCTTTGTCCCGCAGCTCCTCGACGACTGCGCGCACGGCCTCCTGGGCCAAACGCCCCGCTGTGTTTGCGCAGCGTCCCACCAGTTTTCCCGCCTGCTTCAGGTCCAACTTCTCAGCAGCATGGTAGGGCTGCTTGGGAATCCCGGGAGTGATGAGTTCGATCCGCCGCCGGTCGATCACCCCGGGCGAGCGCGGCGGCCCGGCGACAACCACAAGCGCCGCCCATCCTGAATGCGCCCGGAAACCCAGCGCCGCCCGCGTGGCATTCGGCATGGCACAAGCTTTCTGAGGCGATACCCCGACGTGGCCCATTTTAGACCCCGTTCCTATTACGAGCTTGTTGAAAAACCCCTCAGACGGTCATTCTGAGTCCCGGCCCTGCCGGGACGAAGAATCCCTCTTTTCCTTGTCCTTTCACACTAGATGCTGTCTCATAAATGGGTTTAGGGGGTCGCGGCTTCAGCCGCGACATCACAAGCCCGCAAGAAACCAGGGCTTTAGCCCCTGAGGCCAATCTCTCTAGAGGCTCAGGCATTTATGAGATGACTTCTAGAGGGACTTTTCCTCTCCACCTCGTCGCGGCTCCGAAGGACGCGCAATGGCACTTTCACGACACGCTGTTAGATCTCTCGGGTGACGCCCTAATTGGATCGTGGCCTCAAGCAGCTCGGCGGGAAGCTTGGCCTCATGCTTTTCGCATGCGGCCCAGCGTGTTTATCCGGAGCGTTTAAACAATCTAACTGCAGAAGGAATCTTGCTTTCCACCTCGCGCGCCATCCGTCGGGCGCGTTGAACGGCGCTGGATTCCTGCTCGCTGCCGCGAGGCTTGAAGGTCAGCCCAATCGCTCCGATCACCTTGCCTGAGGCGTCGTGCAGGGGAAGGGTCACGTCGAAATGGCCGTCCTCTCTTAGTACCACCGGCTTGCCTGTCTGGATTACTTGCAGATCCTCCGGGTCGGATTTCTTGCCGATTTTTTCGGTGACGTTACAGGCCACAATGATGTTGTCCGTGCGATGGGGCGGCGTGAGGTGCAGTCCCACTCGCACCAGATCGCCATATTGCGCGACGAGCTCTTCCACCAGTTTCTGCGCGAAGATCTTGCCCTTCGCTCCGTCGCCCATTGCCCCGCCCAATTCTTCCACGGTCAGATCATCGAAGTAGATCACTGAATCCGCTTTCGTCCACAGCCCGATTCTCCCCGCGTCCCGGAATGTGTCGTCCTTGGCCGTGATGCGGAGTTGGCCGTCGTAGTAGCACCGGAATTCATTGCCGCGCGCTTCCACGCGAATCGTGTGCCATTCATGGGGCGTGACCTTGAAATTGGCGCCGGCGAATTGCACCCGCCGCCCTTTCACCACGTGATAGATGCGGAAGTTGTCTTCCAGAGCGTTGGCCCGCACCACGTAGTAGTTATCCTTGTCCTGAAATCGGAATACGAGGCCCGCGCCCTGGTCCACCTCCCCGGAAATCGTCTTGAACTTCACCGTGACGCCCGCGTCCTTATACTTTGTGCCTTCGGCGACCGCCAGCGGAAAGCGGTAGTCGGTTTTGTCCTGAGAAGTTTGCGCAAGCACGTTGGGTTTCGACGGCGCAGACTCGTCTTTCTTCACCACCCACTGTCCCTCGCTGCCTTGCCCCGTCCGAGCAAAAATAAAACCCGCTGGCGGCTTTCCCTCGGCATCTTTATCGAAATCCCACCTCTTTTCTCTCGATGGTGCGGCGACCACCGCCGCAGATCCCAGCAGCAGACACATCGCAAAAAGAGACCGAGCTTGGAGGTTGCGAATTCGCTTCATCGTCATCACTCCTTTCAAGAACGGAATGCGGCGGCTCCCCATCCATCCGCGCGTCAAGGCCGGCCCTTGAACAGCAACAGACCGGCAACACCCGCCGCCAGAATGAGCACCGGCTCGGGCAGCTTCTTCAGTTTCAGCAGCGCAACAAGCGTGCCGGCCGCGATGAGCATCGTCGGAAGATCCACCAAGGCGCGTTTGCTGAGGATCACCGCCGCTCCGGCGATGGCGCCCACCGCGGCCGCTGTCACACCTTGGACGAAGGCTTTCACCTGCTTGTTTTGTGCGAAGCGGCGGTAATACGGCGCACCAAAGATCACGATCAAATACGGCGGGGCAAACACCGCCAGCGCTGCCGCCGTGGCCCCCATCAGCCCCGCGACCAAATAGCCGATGAATCCGGCCGTGATCACCACCGGCCCCGGCGTGATCATCGCCACCGCGACCGCATCGAGGAATTGTCGCTCGTTCAGCCAGTGGTATTTGCCGACCACACCGCCATAGAGAAATGGCACGATGGCCAGACCGCTCCCAAAGACGAATGCACCCGCCTTAAGGAAATAGAGAAAAAGCGTCGCGATCGTACCCGCAGAAGCCGCCCCCAGCATCCCGGTGGAAAGGCCCCGACCTACAAGTAGCGCCGTTAGCCTGGCGGGGACAGCCCGGAACCTTGGCCGTGCCTTTACAAACAGGGCCACGAATCCGCAGAGCACAAACAGCCAGACAATCTCGGATTCGGTCCAAACCGTCGTAAGGGCCAGCGCGCCGAACAGAACCCATAGTAGCCAGTCCTTGCCTAGCGTCGCGCGCAACAGCTTCCATGCGCTTCGCGCGATAATCGCGCTCACCGCGGCCCCGATTCCGTAAAAGATTCCTTGAATCCAACTGAGTCGTCCAAAGTGCACGTAGAGCATGGCCAGTACAACCACCATCAAGAAGGATGGCAGGATAAATACTGCGCCGGCTAGAGTGGCTCCGATCCGTCCGGCGCGCACCCAGCCAAGATACATCGCAAGCTGCGCGGCCAGGGGTCCAGGCGACAGTTGCGAAAAGGCCAGACCTTCGAGGTAGTCCTGCTTCGCCACCCATTGGCGCTCTTCGACTAGCTCTCTCTGCATGTAGCCGGCCAGAGCAATCGGGCCGCCGAACCCAAGAGTTCCCAGGCGCAGAAAATAAAAGAGAAATTCTCCCAGCTCAGAGGGAGCCTTGGTCTGCTCGGCCTGCGCGGGCGCTGAATCGCTACTCATAACCAGGTTCTTCGATCGGATCCATTGTGTAGATACTGGCGCAAATGGATGTTCAGGAGCAAGTCGCATAATCGTGCTGAAATGTTTGCTTTTCGCCTCACGGGGATTGCTGCTCGCCGATTTTTCTCCTAGGCCCGGTGACCCAGTGTTCTTGAACTGCTTTCGGATTCGCCCGTGCGGCCATGCCCAAAGCGTTGGGTCGGGTTGCGGCACATGGAGAAATTCAAATCTTTGGAGCTTGTTGAAAAACCCCTCAGACGGTCATTCTGAGTCCCGGCCCTGCCGGGACTCCGAAAGACGCGCAATGGCACTTTCACGACACGCCGTTAGATCTCTTGGGTGGCGTCCTAATTGGATTGTGGCCTCAATCAGCCTGCGGGGAAGGTTGGCCTCAGGCTCTCTGCGCGCGGAATTTAGGGCTCGCAGCCGGTGCAAAAAAATGCGCCAAACGCGCAGCCGCTACGCCCAACTTGTGCTAGCCTGAATCGTCCCGAGCGAAGTCGATCGCAGATTCCGACCCTGTCGGAAGGGACCAGGTGAAATCCTCAGCACACAGCGAGGGCACCCAGGGCGGGGGACAACCAGGAGCGCTCCGCGCTCTCGGCGCACCTCTGTGCACTCTGCGTTCAGCTTTTTGGCCCTCGCCAGGCCATGGCACCGGCAAGAATGCGCAGTTGCCTATGTCCGCGCGCGCAACCAACTTCCAGCCTCACGCTTTCATCCTTCAGGCTCGGAAACTCGTAAGTCCTTTGGAATGCACTGATACGAAAAACGCGCCCGCAAGCCCTTTAGAATGCATGGATACAAATTCATTGGACTTAAAGTCCTTTAGATTCCACGCTTACAAAAATAGGGTGGGGGGGTGGTGCCACGGCCGGGTGCATGAATGGAAATCCTCCACGCTATCGCGGCTCCGCGTGGTGCCCCAATTTGGCCAATGGCGACAGCACCCAGACGGAGAAAAGATTGACATCGAATTCGATCAGTGCAGTATACTATGGCCCATCTGTGCCCACTTCCCCGGTCCCCGATTTTTGAAGTGCGGACGAAGATGCAACTCGCTCGGCGGATTATGATTGCTAATGCTGGTTACGTTCCTTGCTGGTATAATCCTGGGCTTGGCGGGCCGTTGGCTCGCCTGAACGCCTATTCCATGGAGAGGCGGCGATGCGTCACCCATTGAACCGATTCTGGGCAGTGTGTCTGGTGCTGGTCTTATTTGCTTTCTCCTCCTGGGCCCAACAACAACAGAAGACCGAATTTGTGGGCGGGCAGGAGGTGGCCGCTCGCCAAGTCCTGGTGAAGTTTCGAGCGCCTGCCATGGTCTCGACCCTCATCCAGGTCCAGTTGGCGGAGGATGTTGATGCGGCCGGGGAGATCGGCGGAACAGGTGTCGTGTTGTTCCGTTCGCGCAGCAAAGACGCAGCCACGCTGGTGCGCGAGCTCGCCGCGCGCCCTGACGTCGAATTCGCCGAACCCAACTTCATCATTCACGCCATCGCCATTCCCAACGATCCGCGCTTCTCGGAGTTGTGGGGACTCCGGAATACCGGCCAGGTAATCCTTGGCTTCACCGGCACCCCTGGGGCGGACATTAGCGCCGTCCCGGCCTGGGACATTTCCACCGGCTCCCGTGCCAACGTGGTCACCGTGGTGGATACCGGCATTGACTACACCCATCCCGACTTGGCGGCCAACGTCTGGTCGGCGCCCCGAGCCTTCAGCGTCACGGTTGGGGGCCGGGTGATCAACTGCGCTGCCGGCACACACGGCTACAACGCCATCACCAAGACCTGCAACCCGATGGACGACCATTACCATGGCACGCATGTCTCCGGCACCGTCGGCGCGGTAGGTAACAACGCCTTGGGCGTGGTGGGCGTGAATTGGACGGCCAGCATCATGGGCTCCAAGTTTCTGGATGCCAGCGGCACAGGCACCACCGCCGACGCCATCGACGCCATCGAGTTTGCCATACAAGCCAAGCTGGTTTTGGGCACCGGCGCCAACGTGCGTGCGCTCTCCAATAGCTGGGGTGGCGGGGGTTTCTCCCAGGCGCTGCTGGATGAGATCAACAAAGCCAACGCCAACGACATGCTGTTCGTCGCCGCCGCGGGCAACGATTATCTGACGAACAACGACGTGGTGCCTCACTATCCCTCCAGCTACAACCCCCCCAACATGGTGGCCGTGGCCGCCACGGATAACACCGACGCCTTGGCGTACTTTTCCAATTACGGGCCCACCAGCGTGCATCTCGGCGCGCCCGGCCAGGACGTGCTGTCCACCCTGCCCGGTGCCACGTACGACTACCTTAGCGGCACCTCCATGGCCACCCCGCATGTCTCCGGGGCCGCCGCACTGATTTTGTCCAAGTGTGCGCTGAATACCGCTGCCCTGAAGACCAACATCTTGAACAACGTTGATCCGAACTCTTCTCTGGCTGGTCGTACGGTCACCGGCGGGCGTCTCAACGTCAACAAGGCCATTCGCGCCTGCAGCGGCACGCCCACGCCGGACTTCGCGCTGTCCGCCTCACCGGCGTCCCAGACCGCAATTCAGGGAGCCGGCACCAGCTATACCGTGACGCTCACGCCCTCGGGAGGCTTCACCGGGACAGTCACCTTCAGTGCCAGCGGATTGCCCGCGGGCGCCGGCGCCACCTTCAGCCCATCTTCGGTCACCACCTCGGGCACCTCGACCATGAGCGTGACCACTAGCTCCACCACGCCCACGGGTAGCTATCCCTTGACCATCACCGGTGTCAGCGGCAGCTTGACGCGCACCACGTCCGTGACACTGGTCGTCGCACCTCCGCCGGATTTCAGCCTGTCTGCGACTCCCTCTTCGCAGTCCGTGGTCCAGGGAGCCAGCACCAGCTACACTGTCAACATCACGCGTACCGGTGGGTTCACGGGAGGCGTCACCTTCAACATCAGTGGATTGCCGGCCGGGGCCGCTGGAAGCTTCAGCCCGAATCCATCTACGGGCGCTTCCTCAGCCCTGAGCGTAACCACCGCCTCCACCACGCCCACGGGTAGCTTTGCGCTGACCATCACCGGTGTCAGCGGCAGCCTGACGCACACGGCGTCCGCAACGCTGGTGGTCACATCTTCAGCGGATTTCAGCCTCTCTGCGACTCCCTCTTCACAGTCCGTGGTCCAGGGAGCCAGCACCAGCTACACCGTCAACATCACGCGCACGGGAGGGTTCACGGGAGGAGTCACGTTCAGCATCAGCGGATTGCCGGCCGGGGCCGCTGGAAGCTTCAGCCCGAATCCATCTACGGGCGCTTCCTCAGCCCTGAGCGTAACCCCCAGCCCCACCACGCCCACGGGTAGCTTTGCGCTGACCATCACCGGTGTCAATGGCAGCTTGACGCACGCGACATCCGCAACTCTAGTCATTACCCCTCTGGCTGCGCCTGACTTCAGCCTCTCCGCGACTCCGTCTTCGCAGAGCGTGGTGCAGGGAGCCGGCACCAGCTACACCGTCAACATCACGCGTACCGGAGGGTTCACGGGAGGGGTCACCTTCAGCATCAGCGGATTGCCGGCCGGGGCCGCTGGAAGCTTCAGCCCGAATCCATCTACGGGCGCTTCCTCAACCCTGAGCGTAACCACCAGCTCCACCACGCCCACGGGTAGCTATCCGCTGACCATCACTGGTGTCAACGGCAGCCTGACGCACGCGGCATCTGCAACTCTGGTCGTTACCCCACTGGCTGCGCCTGACTTCAGCCTCTCCGCGACTCCGTCTTCGCAGACGGTGGTGCAGGGAGCCAGCACCAGCTACACCGTCAACATCACGCGTACCGGAGGGTTCGCTGGAGCGGTCACGTTCAGTGCCAGCGGACTGCCGGCCGGGGCAACCGCCAGCTTCAGCCCCAACGGCACCACTGGCAACTCCTCCACAATGACTGTGTCCACCCTCACGAGCACTCCGACGGGCAGCTATGCGCTGACCATCACCGGTGTCAGCGGCAGCCTGACCCGCACCACGCCGGTAACTCTGGTGGTGGTTGTCGGTCAATGCGATGGCGAGTGCCCGTAGACCGCCGCGTTCCGCCCGTTGGTTTCACCCACTGGGCGGTCGTCTCCAGGGCTAGCCGAACGGACTAGCCCTTGGGCAATAGGGTGTCGGCGGACCACAGGAGCGTGGCCAAGGGATGAGGTCTGCCGAGATTCCGAAATCCGACGCAGAGCTCGCACTCGCAAACATCCGCGAAGCCCTGCCCTAATCTGCTGAGGCAGTCCGCGAAGGGGGACTGCCTCCCACCAGCAGTTCTTGAGACCTCTTGATTTTTCTCACTTTAGTCGCAATTTCCGCTGCTTCGCGGGGAGGAAACTGGGGCGGCGGCGGGCGTGTCAATGGATCTGCGGCGGCGCGGAGGCAGGCGGGGCGGGCCAGTCGGCCGGGGCAAAGTCCACGCCCCAGAAATGCGGCGCCGGTGAGAGGAATTCGAGGCCGACGCGCTGGCCCTTCTCCGAGGCGTCGCCCAGATAGGCCACCCGGCACTCCTGCTCTTCCTGGGTGAAGGGATTGATGAGCACGATCATCGCGCCGTCTTCGAGCGGCTGGTTCAGGTACAGCAGCCCGCCGTGCGCATTGATGACAATCGTCTCGCAGGCCTCGCGAAACTTTCGCCCGTCGGTGTTTTTACCCGCGGCCACGACCCGCAGGCGCATGAACACGCGCGTGCTGCGGCGGGCCTTGTCGTAGTTCACCTCGGGCATAGAGCGACGCTTCCTTGGCGAGCCGGAAATATGACCCCGAACCATGCTGGGACAGATTTGTGGTTTCGTCAACAAAAGTGGCGAGCTGGAGTGCCTGTGCTGCACCAGCGCTGCGGAAGCTTTCGCGCACACCCCGCGGGCATTTTGCTTGCCCCACCGCTGCGGGCATCCGTAGAATGGTGGCCCTGCCAGCGCCGGCTGTGCCGGAGCGCTTCCGCGGCAGCGTCGGCGGGCCAACGCGCCCCGGTGTATCGGCCCAAGATAGAAATGCTCTGAGGAGTCTTGATGAATCTTGCGGAATACGTCGAAAGCCAGCGCGATGCGCACCTCCACGAGCTGTTCGAGTTCCTGCGCATCCCCAGCGTCAGCGCGAAAAGCGAACACAAGCCTGACATCGAGCGCGCCGCGAAGTGGGTGGCGGAGAAGCTGCGCGGCGCGGGCATCCCCAAGGTCGAAATTGTGCCCACGCCGATGCACCCGCTGGTTTATGGCGAGTCGTTGCAGGCGCCGGGCAAGCCCACCGTGCTGTTTTACGGCCACTACGACGTCCAGCCTCCCGAGCCGCTCGAGCTGTGGACTTCGCCCGCGTTCGAGCCCACCGTGCGCGACGGCAACCTCTACGCGCGGGGCACTGCCGACGACAAGGGCCAGGTGCACATCCATATGAAGGCGCTCGAGTCGCTGCGCAATACCTCCGGCAAGCTGCCCATCAACGTGAAGATCATGATTGAGGGCGAGGAGGAGGTGGGCAGCGAAAGCCTGTGGGACTTTGTCATAGCGAACAAGCAGCGCCTGCGCGCCGATGCCCTGGTGGTTTCCGATACGGCCATGCTTGCGCGGGGCGTGCCCTCGATCACCTACGCCCTTCGTGGGCTGAATTACTACCAGATTGAGCTCACTGGTCCGGCGCAGGACCTCCACTCCGGTGTGTTTGGCGGCGCTGTGCCCAATCCCCTGACCATCCTTACCGAGCTTTTCGCCAGCCTGCACGACAACAACTTCCGCGTCACCGTTCCCGGCTTCTACGACAACGTGGCCAAGCTCACGCCTGCCGAGCGCAAGGCGCTGCATTCGCTCCCCTGGAAGGAGAAGGAGTTTCGCCGGACGGTTGGCGCTCCCGGGTTGTGCGGGGAGAAAGGCTATTCGATAATCGAGCAGTTGTGGTGCCGGCCGACGCTCGAGCTGAACGGCATCTGGGGCGGCTACACCGGGGAGGGCTCGAAGACGGTAATCCCCTCAAAAGCCCACGCCAAGTTTTCCACCCGACTGGTGCCCGACCAGGATCCGGAGAAAATCGCCAGGCTGGTCGAGAAGCACATCCGCAAGCTGCTGCCGAAGACGGTCAGGTGCAAATTCGAGTTGCTCAGCAGCGGCAAGCCCTGGGCGGCGCCCTACACGCATCCTATTTTCCGAAAGGCGCAGCACGCGCTGGAACAGGGCTTCGGCCGAAAGGCGGTATTCATCCGCGAGGGGGGCTCCATCCCGTTTGTCACGCAGATGCACGACACCTTTAAGGTGCCCTGCGTGTTGATGGGTTTCGGCTTGCCCGACGAGAACGCCCACGCCCCGGACGAACACATCGCCCTCGAGAATTATTTCGGTGGGATCAAGTCCATCGCGCATTTCTATGAGGGTCTGTCCAGCCTCTAGGCGCGAGGTCTGCTCCCGGGTTATGTGCTGGAGAGCTGCTCTCGGCGGGCGCGCGCGTAGTCTGCAAGCTGCGCGTTCGCCGCAGCGATAACCTCCAGGGCGCCGGCGATCTCTTCCAGGTCTGCTCCGGGCACCGCCACATAGAGTTCATCGCTCCCCAGGCCGGTGTAGACCCGATTGCCGATGCATCCCAGGCTTGTTGTCGTGCCTTGGGCTAGGGCCGCAGGTAGTGCCATGCAGGTCGGGCGAGCCAGGGGCGGCAGTGGGGCGCTCTTCCCGGCGCGGATGGCGGCCTCCTGCAAGAGCATCGCCGTAGCCGGCTGGCAGGCGAACAACACCACGCTCGGCTCAGCCGGCGTTTCTCCCAGGGCCGCATAGACGATGGCCTCGGGCGCTCGTGCCAGCCGAGGAATCGCGGCAACGTCTTCGGGCCGCAGGTAGCCGGAGCGGTACATCATCCTGAGCGTCTCGTCCATCTCCCCGGCGCGCTCCGCCGGCAGTGGGAGGTTGTGCGTGTAACTCCCTACGGCACAGTTGTAATGGTCCGCCGGAACCGTGTAGAAGACGCGCCCCTCGGCGGCCAGCCGCCAGAAACTGCACCCCGAGGGCTCGTTGCCTGTAAATTTCGGCACATTTCCTGGTGCCACTTGAAGAAAAGCGACTGCGACCGGCCGACGGCCTAGGCGGAGATGTTTCTCCAGGCGTTGTTCCAGATCTCTCCACTTGGACATGGACTTGCCTCCCCCTCGCTGCGAACCGAACAGCTTAGCAGGAGCCTCCCAGCCAGGCCAGCCCGCGACCACTTCCTCGGCGGCTTCCGGACGGTTCAACGCCCGGCCGAAAAGATCCAGGAGAAGCCGAGATAGATGCTTCCCCCGTTTTTCCCGGTTCGATACCGCGTGCATCCGCCCGGGGCGCGGGTTTCCGGGGTCCGGGGCTCCGGAAACCGCGTTTTTTCTGGCTTTTTTGATGTTTGCTCTTGCGTTGGGGCTTGGCTGCGGCTATATTGCCCGTGGCCTCCGATCCTGAAATTTCGGGATACGGGAGCCGCTGCACCCAAATCTGAGGAGGAGATTCCACCTAGATGGCAAAGCCAATGAGCAAGTCCAAGATTGTGGCGCACCTGGCCGGCAAGGTCGGCACGCCAAAGAAGACCGCGGCCACGTTTTTCGACGAGTTGTTCAAGCTCGCGGTAAAAGAGTGCAAGAGCGGTGCGGGGAAGTTTGTCATCCCCGGTCTGGGGCGCGCGGTGAAAGCGCACCGCAAGGCGCGCATGGGCCGCAATCCGCAGACCGGCGAGCCGATCAAAATCAAGGCCAAGACTGTCGTGCGGCTGCGCGCGGCCAAGGCCTTCAAGGACGCGGTGCTCGGCTAGTTGCACCGGGCCCGTTCCCCACGCTTGGCTTCGGGGCTGTTTGTCCGAGTAGGCGGATTTTTCTGACGAAGCCCTCAGGCGCGCAGCGGGCGCGCCGGCCGCTTGAAATTTTCAGGAAGTGCCGGCAAGCGCGCTGCGCAGACCCGGGGGTTTTGTCTTTTCCCCATCCCCAGCGGTCATCCTGCTTTCCGTCGAAATTTCTCTCCCGTATGCTGCTGGCAGGCCGGGAAGATCGCGCGCTCGCCGCGGACACCCGAGCGCGAAGCCGGCTCGTATCCATCTTCGGTGCGCGTAGAGCCGCGATGCAACTGTCGGCGAATGAGTCTCATCCAATGGGGGTCAGAGAAATCCAAGTTGCCGCACGATTTTCTTCCGGGGAATGTCAATCTCGTGCGCGCCGGGAACCCAGCCGGAGAGAGAGTTCAGTGAAACGAGAAATTATTTTTTCTTCGCAGGCGCACCGGCGCGCCGCGTGCGTCTTGCGAATTCTGTCCGTGTTGGCGGCCATTCTGACATCTGCCGCCGCTGCGGGCCGCGCTGCGGAAACGGCGCAGCTAAAAGGCGCGGTGTTCACCATCGGCGCGGACAATGTGCAAACGGTCTGGCCAAACGCACGGCTCACGCTGAAGAACAAGCAGACGCAGAATGCAGTTTCCACCGTTTCCAGCGAGCTGGGTGAGTACCGATTCAACGGCGTCGAAGCGGGCGAGTATGAGCTGACGGTCGCGCTCGCCGGATTTGAGACCGAGGTGCGTTCGGTCAAGCTCAACCCCAAGACCGACGTGCGGCTGGACATTCAGCTGCGCCCGAAGAAGCACTCCGAGGAAGTGGTGGTCAAGGCGGAGGCGCAGGGCGTGGACGTCACTACGACCGAGACCGCCGGGCCGACGCTCGGCTCCAACGTCCTGAAGTCCATGCCGCTGTTGAATGAGCACTTCCAGGACGCGCTGCCGTTGCTGCCGGGCATCGTGCGCGGGCCAGACGGGTTGATCAACATCAAGGGCGGGCGGGCCAACCAGAGCAGCACGCGGGTGAACGCCACCAGTGTCCTGGACCCGGTCACAGGACAGGAGGCCATCAGCCTGCCCATCGAGGCGGTGGGGTCGGTCAAGGTGCTCTCCAACCCCTTCTCGGCCGAGTATGGGCGGTTCTCCGGGGGAGTGGTGGACGTGGAGACCCGCGGCGGCACGGACGAGTGGAAATTCCTGTTCACGAATTTCTTCCCGCGCTTCCGCCGGCGGGGCAGCCACATCGTCGGGCTGGAGTCCATCACGCCGCGGATCACCTTCGCCGGGCCGCTGGTCAAGGGCAAGCTCTATTTCTTCCAGTCCTTCGACTACCGCTTTGTGCGCACCCAGGTGCCTTCGCTGCCGAACCTGAAAAACGACCAAGTACTGGAAACCTTTGATTCCTACACGCAGTTCGACTGGAACCTCAACGCCAACAACCGCATCACTGCCGCGGTTTCGATCTCCCCCCAAAACCTCCAGTTCGTGAACATGAACACATTCAACGCGCAAGACGTTTCGGCGGACTACCGCCAGCGAGGCTACTTCGTGGCCGTCCAGGAACGCGCCATTTTTTCCAACGGGGGCTTTCTCGAGTCGGGCTTTTCAGTAAAGCGCTTTGATGCGCACGTGTTCCCGGGACGTTTTCTGGCCAACGAGCTGGACCTGTTCTCCGAGCGGAACTTCGGCACGTACTTCAATCGGCAGGACCGCCAGAGCCGGCTCTACCAGTGGGCGCAAACATACCACTTCCGGCCGGTGAACGCCGCGGGTTCGCACCTGATCCAGGTGGGCTACTCCTACGCCCGAGCGAGCTATGCCGGAACGGTCATCAACCTGCCCGTGCTGGTGCTGCGAGAACCCCTCGACCCGGCTACCGACTGTACCAAGGACACGACGCACACCCTGTGCACGCTCAGCCAGCGCATCACCTCCGGCCCGCCCGGCGCGCTTAGCGCCGCCAAGAACGATCTCGCCTTCTTCTTCCAGGACAAGTGGCAGCTGCATAAGCGGTTCACGCTGGACTATGGCCTGCGGATGGACCGCGACGACCTCTCCAAAGACGCGCTGAACGTCGCGCCGCGCATCGGATTCGTCTTCGCGCCCACTCGCGACAACAAGACGGCTATCCGCGGCGGAGTGGGCCTGTTCTACGATAAAATCCCGCTCAACGTCGCCACGTTCCTGGCCTACCCGGCGCAGACCATCACGCGCTTCGGCGCTGACGGCATCACCATCGTGGACGGCCCGGTCACCTTCGTCCACACCGTGGCCACGCCGGACGGCCACCTGCACATGCCCTATAGCCTGGGGTGGGATTTCCAGGTGGACCGCGAAATTCGCCCTGGCCTGCTCTTTCGCTTTGGCTACGAGGAGCGCCAGGCGCACCGCGACTTCGTCGTCGATCCGCTGGAGACCGCCACTTCCGCCACGCTGCGCTTGCTCAACTCCGGCCGGCAGAGCTACCGCGAATTTCAGTGGACGGCGCGCTGGACACCGGGCGAGCGCACGACGTTGTTTTTCAGCTTCGTGCACTCGCGCGCCACGGGCGACCTGAACGTCTTTGACCTGTATTTCGGCAACTACCCCAACCCGGTCATCCGCCCGAACCAACGGGGGCGGCTGCCGTTCGACGCTCCGAACCGCTTCCTGCTCTGGGGCACCATCGGCTTGCCGTGGAAGCTGGAGTTTTCGCCCCTGCTCGAAGTCCGCAACGGCTTTCCCTTCTCCAAGGTGGACAACGACCTGAACTTCATCGGTCAGCGCAACGCCGCGGGCCGCTACCCGATCTTCACGGCCTGGGACATCCTGGTGGCGCGGCCGTTCGACCTGCGCCTTTTTCACAGGACGTACAAGGCCAAAATTGGCTTGCGCGTTCACAACATCACCAGCCACAACAACCCCCGAGACGTCCAGGAGAACATCTTCTCGCCGAATTTCGGTCATTTCTTCAACTCCGTCGGCCGGCAATTCCGCGGGAAGTTCGAGTTTGAGTTTTAGCCGCGCTCCCTGACATGCACCCGGTGGCCTGTCCCGGGCCTCTCGCCGCGCTGGGGCCCGCGGCGCCGCCTGCTGAGCGCCTGACTGGCATCGTCGGCTCGACGGATGGCATAATGGCTGCCCGAGCCAGCGATGGATAAATCAATCGGCCCCTCCGGACTGCTCGCCGATCTCTATGAACTGACAATGGCCGCGGGGTACGTGGAGACCCGCTTCGACGCCCGCGCCACCTTCGAGCTCTTCGTCCGCGCTCTTCCATCGCGGCGCAACTATCTGGTGGCGGCAGGGCTCGACCAAGCGCTCGATTTCCTGGAAAACGTCCGCTTCACCGCGGACGAAATCGCTTATCTGCGGCAGCATGCCGTCTTCCAACACATCGGGAGCCGCTTCTTCGACTTTCTGGCCGCGTTCCGATTCACCGGCGACGTCTGGGCCATGCCAGAGGGCACGCTATTTTTCCCCGGCGAGCCGCTGCTGCGCGTGACCGCGCCGATTGCTGAAGCGCAAGTCGTAGAGACCTATCTGCTCGCCGCGCTCAACTTCCAGACCATGATTGCCAGCAAGGCGGCGCGCGTGGTCACCGCGGCGGGCGAGCGCTCGGTGATCGAATTCGGCACGCGCCGGGCGCACGGCATTGAATCGGGAGTGCTCGCGGCGCGTGCAGCCTACATCGGCGGCTGCCAGGGCACCTCCAACGTGCTCGCCGGCCAGCGCTTCGGCATCCCCACTTACGGCACGCAGGCCCATTCCTGGATCATGGCGCACGAAGACGAGGAGGAAGCCTTCGAGCAATTCCTCGACCTCTTCCCCGACCACGCGGTCTTGCTCGTGGATACCTACGACGTGCGCGCCGCCGTCGAGAAGATTATCGCCATGGGACGCAAACCGCGGGGCGTGCGGCTGGATAGCGGGGACCTGGCGGCCGATAGCGCCTGGGTGCGCCGGCGGCTCGACGCGGTGGGTTGGCACGACGTCCAGGTGTTCGCCTCGGGCGACCTGGACGAGGACCGCATCACCGATCTGCTCGAGAACGGCGCGCGCATTGACGCCTTCGGCGTCGGGACGGCGCTCGCAACCTCAGCCGACGCCCCCACGCTCGGCGTGATTTACAAGCTCGTAGAAGTCGAACGTGGCGGCGCGGTCCACAACGCGGCGAAGTTCAGTGAAGCTAAAGTGACCTACCCGGGTCGCAAGCAAGTCTTCCGGTTCGCCGGCGCGGCAGGGAAGTACACCGAGGACGTCATCGCTCTCGAAGACGAACAGTTCGCTGGCGCAGAGCCATTACTAACGCCGGCGATGCGCGAGGGCAAGCGCCTCTCACCCACCACCCATCTGGACCAGGCGCGCCAGCGATGCCTTGAGGGCTTGCAGCACCTGCCTGAGCAGATCGTTTCCGTGCGCCCGTCAGGCCGCGCGCCAGCGGCCTATCCGGTGCGCTACAGTCAACGGCTGAGGATGCTGCTCGAGCAGGTGCGCCAACGCGTCGAGCGTGCGGCGCGCATCTAAAACAGCAGGGGGCATCTTCCATGGTGTCGCGGAAAGTGGTTTTCTGGGACGTGGACACGCAGGCCGACTTCATGCTTCCCGGCGGGAAGCTCTACGTGCCCGGCGCCGAAAAGCTCATCCCCAACCTGAAACGTCTGACGGACGCGGCGCGCGATGATCGAGTCTTTCTGGTCTCCGACGCCTGCACCCATACGCCCGAGGACGAAGAGTTCAAGGTGTGGCCGCCCCACTGTCTGCGGGGGACGCCAGGCGCAGAGATCATTCCGGAAACACTGACCGCCAATTTCCATGTGATTCCCAACCGGGCGGGTGCCCGGCTGCCGGCGGACCTCTACAAGTACCAGCAGGTGATCCTCGAGAAGCAGACGCTCGACGTGTTCGACAACCCCAACACCGATGCGCTGCTCAAGCGGCTTGACCGTGACGCGGAGTATGTGGTTTTCGGGGTGGTGACCGAATACTGCGTGCGCTGCGCCGCGAAGGGTCTGCTCGACCGCGGCCGGCGCGTGGCGTTGGTCTCCGACGCGATCGAGACACTCAAGCCCGCGGATGGACAGCGCGTGCTCCAGGAACTCACCGCCCGAGGCGCGCGCCTGATCACCACCGATGAAGCCCTGTCTCTTCTCGGCCAGTCCGCTGCGCGGACCGCCTGAGTGTTGCACGACCTCCGTCCTCGCCGGCGGCTTCGCCGAGGCAGAAATCCGGTCGAGCGCAACCGAAGCGCCGCGTATTCTCTTCTAGAGCGTTTTCAAGTAAGCGACGAGGGCGCGAACCTTCGCGGGATTCAAGGCATCCTTGTACCCCGGCATGTTTTTGCCGCCCTTTTCAATCCAAGCCCGGAGCGAAGCGTCATCCACGGGCTTGCCATCGGAATCCTTGCCGAGTTTGGAGAGGCCCTTGAGCCCCGGCCCAATCTTCTTCGCCGCACTCTCACTGTAATGGCAGATGGCACACTTGGCCTGGAACAGCTGTTTGCCCTGCGCGATCTCGGCGGGAGAGGGCGTGAAACCCGCGGGCGTTTTCTCCCTGTTGGCGTCCTTTGCCGGTGCCTGTGCAAACAGCAGGCTGGCTGCGGCCAGGCAGAGGCATGAGAACAGAAAGGCCTTCGTCAGACGCATGCGTTCATGGCCTCTTCCCCCCGTCCTATTTCCCAGCCTGCGCAAGCTTTCATTCCTGCGGCCGTCAGTTCGCGGGAGGTCGCGCGCCGCTGGGTTTGACGGTTCTGTCGTAGAGCCACATCAGCAGCGTGGTGGCAAAGCCAATCGCGGAGATCACCCACCAAGCGCGCTGGGGATGGTGTTGCACGGCCCCGAAATAATGCACCAGGCGGCCACCAATGAGCCCGGCAATCAAATTCCCGATAGCAATGGGCAGGAAGGAAAAGCCCATGTAGGTGCCCTGCTGGCCGGGCGGCGCCAGCCGCGACACATACTCGTAGAAACGCGGCGACTGCGTCATCTCGCCCAACGCCAGCACCACCAGCGTCACCACCGCCATCAGTTTCGAAGGATGAATGATCAGCAGCAGCCACGACACGCTGGAAATCAAGATGCCCAGGGTCATAGCTGGAATCGCCGGGATCTTGCGCGTCAGGTAACTCACGGCGAGCTGCAAAGCGATCACGGTCGCGCCATCGGTGATCAGAATCAGGTCAATGTCGGCGTTGGGATCAATGTATCCGCGGACGAACAGCGGCAGCGCGATGAACTCCTGCCAGAAAACCACCCAGAAGCCCGAGAAAATCATCAGGAAGAGCATAAACCGGCCATTGCACAGCACGAGGAAGAAATTCCGGAGCGCCTGCGCAACGCTGCTGACCGGCTGCTCGCCCGAGCGGGTGGGTTCTCGAAAGAATAACAGCACAGCAAAGAACATCAGGAAGACACTCAGGGCAGCCACACGGAAGACGTTTTCGATGCCGATGCTGCGCCGCACCAGGAATGCCACGAACGGCCCCAGTGTGCCGCCGATGTTCACCAGCGTGTAGTAGAACGAATAGCCGATCGACCGGACGTTTTCATTGGAAGCGCGCGCCGTGGTGCCCACGATGCATGGCTTGACGATGGCCGGGCCCAGAGCGGGAACGATGAGGATGAGCAGCACCAGCCGATCGAGCGGAATGCGATCGCGGAGCGGCGCCATCCAAGACGTCTCGAGTGAGCCGAGCAGGAAGTAACCCAACGCAAGGACGAGATACGCGAGGGCCAGTGAGCGACGGAAGCCGAAGCGGTCGGCCAGTGCCCCCCCAAAGATCGGCAAGAACCACACCACTCCGCCAAAGAACCCGATCAGGTCGCCGGCGCGCGCTTCGCTCAAGCGCAGGGTCTCGTGAAGGTAAATGGCCAGAACGGCGTAAGTCCCATAGTAGGAAAGCCGCTCGAAGAGCTCTGTCCCATTTGCTACCCAGAACGCAGGTTGGAAGCCGACGCGGATCTCTTGCAGGCGCTGCGCGAATCCCAACGAATACCTCCTACCGGCTGAATCTGCAAGCCGATGGGCGGGGGTGATTGTAGCGGAATGCCTGCCAGGCGTCGTGTTCTTTGTTCCAGCTTCCGGCTCGATTCGGCGTGTGCTAACATCGCATTTTCGGCCCCGCCGAAGCCCTAAATGCCGCGCGCCACAATGCAGGCCCTGCGTAAGATGCGCCCCGAGCGGGGCGCGCAGCTCGAAGCCGTTCCCGTTCCCGCCATCGGTCACGCGGAGGTGCTGGTCCGCGTCCGTGCGGCCTCGATATGTGGCACCGATTTGCACATCTACGCCTGGGACCCTTGGTCTGCCTCGCGCATTAAGCCGCCGGTGACCTTCGGCCACGAGTTCTGCGGCACAGTTGAGCGAGTGGGAGAAGAGGTCACCACAGTAAAGCCCGGCGACTTCGTCAGCGCAGAAATGCACCTGAATTGCGGTCACTGCCACCAGTGCCTCGTCGGCCAGTTTCATCTTTGTCAGAGCCTCCGGATTATTGGCATAGACCTGGACGGCTGCTTCGCGGAGTTTGTGCGCATCCCTGCCAGCAATATCTGGAAGGTGGACCCGGCCATTCCGGAGCACTATGCGGCCATCCTCGACCCGCTGGGCAATGCGGTGCACACGGTGTTGGCTGGCGAAATCGCCGGGCAAACGGTCGCCGTCACCGGGTGCGGGCCGATTGGTCTGATGGCCATCGCTGCGGCCAGGGCCTGCGGCTGCTCAACCGTGTTTGCCACCGAAGTGATCCCTCATCGCCGAGCGTTGGCGCTGCGCATGGGCGCCGACCAGGCGCTCAATCCTGCGGAGGCGGACGTGGTGGCGCGCGTGCGCGAGGCCACCGGCGGCGTCGGCGTGGATGTTTTGCTCGAAATGAGCGGGAATCCCTCGGCTATCCAGCAGGGCTTCCAGATGCTGCGCGCCGGCGGGCGGGCTTCGTTGCTGGGCATCCCGTCCCAGCCGGTGACGTTTGACCTGGTCAACGACGTGATCTTCAAGGGCGCCACCGTCCAGGGCATCTATGGCCGGAGGATGTTTCGGACCTGGCTGCACATGACCGCGCTGATCAAAGCCGGCCGGCTGAATTTGGAGCCACTTTTCGGTGAGCGGCTCGCGCTCGATCGGTTCGCCGACGCCTTCTCCATGATGCAGGGCGGGCTGGCGGGGAAAATTCTTTTCTATCCGAACGGCGCCCCGCGCTGAGGACTCTTGTTGGGCCCCCGCCGCGGCGGGCCGTGCCCTCTGCCGATCCGATTCCCTCCGGGGAGGTGAAAGCATGACCACCGCGACGCGTCAGCAGCTCTCCTACCTGCACGATCAGCTTGAAGACCTGAAAACGAAAGGCCTCTACTTCCGCCTGCGCGTGCTCGAAGGCGAGCAAAAGCCGGTCGCCAATTTCGACGGCAAAGAGGTCATCAACCTCAGCTCGAACAATTATCTGGGACTGACCACGCACCGCGCGCTGCGCCGGGCGGCGCTCGAAGCCGTCCGCCGGTGGGGCGTGGGAGCGGGAGCGGTGCGCACCATCGCCGGCACGATGAAGATTCACATGGAGCTCGAGGAGCAGATAGCCCGGTTCAAGCAGACCGAGGCTTGCGTGGTCTTTCAATCGGGCTTCACCGCAAACGCCGGCACGGTCGCCGCCCTCCTCGGTAAAGACGACTTGATAATCTCCGACGAGCTGAACCACGCCTCGATTATTGATGGCTGCCGACTTTCCAAGGCGGCGATCAAGGTCTTCAAGCACAAGGACCTGGCCGATTGCGAGCGCATTTGTCAGGAGACCGCCGAGTGGCCGGGGCGCAAGCTGCTGATCACCGACGGCGTGTTTTCGATGGATGGCGACATCGCGCCGCTGCCGGCGCTCTGCGACCTGGCCGAAAAATACAACTGCATCATGATGGTGGACGACGCGCACGCCTCGGGCGTGCTGGGTCGCGGAGGACGCGGCACCGTGGACCACCTTGGCTGCCACGGGCGAGTGGACATCCAGGTGGGCACGCTCAGCAAAGCCATCGGCGCCATGGGCGGGTACGTTTGCGGCTCGAGGGCACTGATCGAATTTCTCTATCACCGCGCCCGGCCGTTCCTGTTCTCCACCTCGCACCCGCCGCCGGTGACCGCCGCATGCCAGGCGGCCTTCACCCTGCTCGATTCGCCCGAGGGCGAGCGACTCATCAAGAAACTCTGGGCCAACACGAAATTTTTCAAGCGGCGCCTGAAAAAGCTCGGCTTCAACACTGGCGCAAGCGAGACGCCGATCACGCCAATCCGGGTGGGCGACGCCGCCCAGGCGTTTGAATTCTCGCGGCGACTGTACGAGGCGGGGGTGTACGCCCCCGCCGTGGGTTATCCGACTGTCCCGGAAGGCAAGGCGCGCCTGCGCGCCATGGTCAGCGCCACCCACAAACGCGCCGAGCTCGATCGCGCCGTCGGGATCCTTGCCGAGGTCGGCCGGAGCCTGGGTATCCTTTGAAGCGGTTTCCAGCGTTGTGGGCCAGTGTGCTGGCATATTCTCCCGTGTCGGCTGGTACTGGTACCTTCCCGGTATATTTTTCTCTACCCCGTTACGTTTTGCCCTTTAGGCCAACTCCTCTACTGGGCCTCTCATCTAACTAACCAGTTGTGAACAAAGGGGTTGGAGTTTGGCGAAGCATGTGCCTCGCCAAGCTCTCGGACTGCGGGAAGACTAGGATCTGAGGGGGGCCTCCCCGCCCAGTCCGGGAGCAAACCTGCAAAAGGAGGGTCGTTGACCATGAAACGATTTTGGCTGATTCTGCTCATGACCACTCTTGTGACCTGGAGTGCGTCCGCGCAATCCCCGAGCAGCAAGGCGCCCGAGGACCGACAGGACAAGAAGGCCTCCAACGAGCAATCCAGCAAGAAGGGCTCCGGGGCGAAGTCGTCCGCTGACGCCTCTGCGTCCGCTTCAGGTTCGGCTGCGGCGCAGGCAGGAGAAAACTCCGTCAGCCTTGCGAGCGGAACAACGATTGAAGCCGCGCTGTTGGGCTCGGTGGACGCGCGCAAGAACAAGGAAGGCGACCAAGTCGTGGCGCGCACGACGAAGGCCGTGAAGTCAGAGGGCAACGTGGTCATCCCCAAGGGCTCCAGACTGATTGGCCACGTCACGCAGGCGAAAGCAAGAGCCAAGGGCGAATCGGAATCCGCTCTGGGCATCCTGTTCGACCGCGCGGTGCTGAAAAATGGGCAAGAGATACCCGTCCACGTAGTGATCCAGGCGCTCGCCGCGGCCCAGACTGCTGCTTCGACTCCCCTCGGCGATGCCGACGCAATGGGCTCTGTCGCGGGCTCGGGCCGTGCCGGGGGTTCCGGCGGCGGCGTGCTCGGAGGCGTTGGGTCCACGGTTGGCGGGACCGCCGGCGCAGTGAGCAACACCGCGGGCGCAGTGGGTAACACGGCAGCAGGTGCTGTGGACGCGACAGCGAACACAGCCGCCTCAACCACCGGCGCGGTGGGGAGCCATGCGGCCGCGGCACTGACCTCTTCGAGCACCGGCGTCATCGGCCTGCAAGGGCTGGCGCTGAACTCCGAGGCGTCCAATGCGACGCAGGGCTCGTTGATCGTCTCTTCGACGAAGAACGTGCATCTCGACAGCGGCACGCGCATGCTGCTGCGAGTTGCGGCACAGTAGCCAGCCGGCAAATCTGTGTAGCACAGCGCGGCGGGATCCCTTCTCGCCGCAGGTCAATGATTTGGCCCGAGGATGCGGCGTTCGCCATGGCGGACGCCGCATCGTTCTTCCTCTCTGCCCGCTGCAGCGCCCGGCTCGCCCACACCGGGAGTACCCTGCGGGGTGTACCCTCAGAGTAATCCTCAAACAACCTGGTAACTTTTTCTGCGCCGTGATGTGCCGAGATGCGTTAGATTGGCCATGCATAAAAGATTACCGATATTCAGTCGATGACTTCTGGACCGATTCTCAAGAGCGGGCTTGCCAATTCTGCCCCGCATGGGGGGTGTGGAATGCAAGGGTCTCGCCGAATATTATTTCCCGTCTTACTGATCGCTGCTTTGGTGGCCGGTTGCAGCCACGGTTCAAGTTCCGCTCCGCCGCCGCCGAATACCGCTCCGGTCAGCTTGACAGTTACCGACGCGCCGCCCACAAACCTGTCCATCGAGGCGTTTCAGGCCCTGTTCACCGCCGCGGTCCTGAAGCCGAACAACCAGTCGCTGACCGTTAGCCCCATGCCGGTGGAGATCACGCGCCTGCAAACCACTTCGGCGTTCCTGAGCACCACGAACGTCGCGCCGGGCACCTACAGCACTATTGAAATCAGTCTGGCCAACCCGGATCTCACCTTCAAGAACGACACGGGTGCGACGATCACCGCCGCCGGCGTGACTTGCCTGACGGGAACGGTCTGCGAGATCAAACCCGCTGCGGCCGGCACGGTGACCCTCAATCTTGTGCCGCCGCTGGTCATCGTGGCCAACAATCCCACCGGCCTTCAGCTGGACATTAATCCTAACAACCTGATCAGCAGCACGCTCGCCATCGATTTCACCGCGACCTCGGCGTACAGCATTGCGCAGCTTCCGCTGCCCGGACGGCCGCCCGGCCAGCTCGACGAACTCGATGACCTGATGGGCACCGTCGCCAACAAGGACGCGACCAACAACAAGTTCACCTTGCAGACCACGCTTGGCAATTTCACGGCCAGCGTGGACGGCACCACGCAGTTCCAGGGCTTCACGAGTTGTCCGGCCACGGATTTCACCTGCGTCACGAACGGCCAGGTCGTCAAAGCGGATCTCCGCCTGCAACCCGCTGGAACCTTCCTGGCCAAGACGGTTGAGTTTGAGGACGCGGCGGCCGACGACGAGCTCGAAGGAGTCATCACTACGGTTGATTCCGCGACGCAGTTCAAGATGGTTGTGCTCAACCAACTCCGGGCGGTGGCTGGCGTGAACGTGGGAAATCCGATCACAGTGACTCTCCAGGCGGGCGCAACCTTTCCGGTGGACACCGACGGCCTTACCGTTGGCGTTACCGTGCCCGCCGGGCTGAAGGTCGCGTTCGAGGGCGCAACCGACACATCGCAGTTGATCCCCGGGCAGGAGGTCGAGATCCGGGTGCGCACGCTGGCGGTCGGGCCGCCCATCACCGTGGCCACCAATCGCGTGCGCCTGCGCTTCTCGCGCTTCACGGCCACCGTATCCGGCGCTCCGGCCGGCAGCAACTTCAATGTGGGCAGCCTGCCAAGCGTTTTCACCAGCGCCGGGATCACGCTGATCCAGGTGCAGACCTCGGCGCAGACCGTCTTTGAAGGAGTGACGGACGTCACAGGAATCGCGGATGGCCAGGTTGTCTCGCTCGATGGCCTGTTGTTCAAGGCCCCGCCGAACACCATCTTGGTGGCGGACAAGGTTCGCAAGCGCTCCTGACGAACTTGGGCCGAAGAAACTTCGGACCGGGCGAAGAGAATCCGCCCGGCCCGAATATTTTTTTGTGCAGCTGAGGCTTTGCTACGCTGCAGCTTGCACCGCCGCGGCCGGCCCGGGCGACGGCTGCAGGCGCCGATAAATTGCCAGCGTCAGCGCACCCAAGCCCCAGATCACCACCAAGAATTTCACCAAGGCCCCGACGTACGGCAGCATACACACCAACCTGAGCACTGCCAGGCCCACTGCCAGCCGGCCGACGACCGCACCGGTTCCGATCGGCGCGCCCAGCAAGCGTTCGCCGAGCCAGGTGGCCACGAAAATATGGGCTGCATAAACCGCTATGATCCAAAGGAGTACGCTTCCAATGCCCACGGCCAGGCCCACGATCGTGACGCAGGCAATGATGGCCACGACGGGTACGCCGACCAGAGTGGCGATGCCGAGCAGCGGAGCGAGCGCGTATTCGCGGCCGGAGCGCACGACGTCGGAGAAAAAGCCTGGCATCAGCAAAACGAGGATCAAGCCGAACAGGAAGGCCGCGCCCCACGCCAGGGCCTGCTTGAAGTAGTAGCCCGGCGAGGAGTACCTGGGGCGATGCACAGCGATCTTGACCTCCAGCGGGCTCGCCAGCCTAGCCTGCGGGGAGACCTCCGGCTGATGCGGGCCGCGGTAGGACGCTTTGCCGGCAATTTCCGCCGACGAGCCGATGCTGAGCCGTTCGCTGCGCAGCGCCACATTCCCGCCCACGTACCCGTTCAGCATGGTCCTGCCGATAAAGCCCAAAAAGTCCCGGCCGAGCCGGCCCTCCAGCGTGGCGTCGGCGACGAACATCATCGCTCCACCGCCCACGGATGATTTTTCCTTGAAGCCCACGTGCTCGCAGAAAGCACTGACGTTCTTGTCCACGGAGCCCCGCAGCCAGAGCGAGTTTGCAAAGACGCGAACGTTTCCGTCCACTTTTCCATCCACCTCGACGACTTTGGCAAAGGCGATGACGTCGCCGGTGACGCGCCCGTTCACCTCCACCGTCTCTCCGAAGGCAATCAAGTCGCCTTCGACTGTGCCATCGATACGCACGGTGCCGCCGCTCACGATCAAATCGTTTTTCAGGACCTCGTTCTTGGGCAGAACGTAGGTCTGGGCCTTTTTGGTTTCGGCGGCGGCGGCTGCCGGCGGAAGCGCGAGCACCGCCGCCAGGGCGGCCATCACCACGGCGATGGTCGTCCAGCGGCGCCAGCTCCGGCGCACGAGACTGACTCCCAGAATCCCCAGCGTGACCACAGCGATCCACTCGACCATGTTTGCCATCTCTCCCCATCCTTTCCAGAAAGCTCCGCGGAAGAAAAGCAGGGTCAACAGGCTGCCTTCGCCGAACCCCGCCTGACTGAGTTGCTGCCGCCAGGGCTGTACAATGCCGGTCCAAAGCGTGTAGACACCGGCGGCGGCCAGCCCGAACGAAACGATCCAAGCCCAGGGCATGGCCTCGCTCGCCGGCGGAGTCAGCAGGCGCGCCGGGACCGCTTCGTCCTCCTCCACCAGGGCCTGCGCGAGCAGGCGCGACTCGCTCTCGAGCGCGCGCAGCAGCGCGCGGCATTCGGCGCAGGCGGCGACGTGCTCCGAAAGCTCGAGCGCCCGCGGCCGCTCGAGTTGCCCCTCGAGATAGAGCAGACAGGTCATTTCATCGTAGTGGGTCACCGAGTCCCCCTCGCCGCCAGGCCCGCGGCGCCGCGCTGGCCCAGGGCCTCGCGCAGTTGGTGGCGCGCCCGCAGCAGCACCACGCCGACAAAGGCGCGGCGCACGCCCAGGGCTTCGGCGATCTCTTCGTAGCTCATGTCGGCGTAGTAGCGCAGCACCAGGGCCATGCGCGCCCGCGCCGGCATGCGGGCAAGCGCGGCGCGGAGTTCCTGGCCGGTGCGCTGCTCCACCAACTGCTGGAGCTGGTTCGGGTCGGGATGCTCGAGCGGCAAGCTATCCAATTCGCCTGTTTCCAGGTCCTGTCGCACGCGGCGCCGCCGCAGGGTGTCCCAGCAATGGTTGGCCGCGACCTTGTACAGCCAGGCGGTAAACGGCCGGCCGGAGTCGTATTGGCCGAGCTTTTCCCGCAGCTTCAAGAAAATCTCCATCGTGGCGTCCTCAGCATCCTCCCGCGAAGGCAGCGCCCGGCGGCAGAAACGGAAGATGGGCGCGGCGTATTGGCGATAGATCTCGCCCCAGGCATCGGGGTTTCCAGCCCGCGCCCGCGAGAGCGTCGCGGAAAGATCCGCAGCATTCATCCCCTCTGGCCGTTTCTGTCTCTCCGCCATGTAATACGCAGCGCGCCGCAAAAATCTTTCACCGGCTGTGAAAAAGGCAAGCCGCCTGCCCTTGGGCCGCGGGGCCGAGCCGGGGCGGCATGCACTTTAGCAAATCCCCAGGCGCGACGGGATGCGTTCCCGGCGCTTCGGCGCGCCGTGGCGGGCAGCTTCTTTTGCCGGGGCCACTGGGGTAGAGTGTGGGGTTTCGCGCCCCGCGCGAGGCTTCCGCAGCAGGCACCATGACCGCAAAACCACCACTGGTGGTGATTCTGGGCCGGCCCAACGTGGGCAAGTCCACGCTGTTCAACCGGCTGACCCGCAGCCGGCGCTCGATTGTCACCAACGAGCCCGGCATCACCCGCGACCGCATCTACGGCGCCGCGAACTGGGTGGGTCGGGCGTTTGAAGTGGTGGATACCGGCGGGATTGTGCCGGACGAGAAGGCGGCCATGCCGCGGGAAATTCTCCGGCAGGCGCAGGTAGCCATCGAGGACGCCGCGCAGCTCGTGTTGGTGGTGGATGCGCGGGCCGGGGTGACGCCGGTGGATGCGGAGCTGGCGCGGCGGCTCCGGCGGACGGGGAAGCCGCTGGTGATCGCGGCGAATAAAGTGGACACGCCGCAGCAGGAAGCGCTCGCCGCGGCGTTTTACGAGCTGGGCCATGCGGTCTATGCGGTCTCGGCCGAGCATGGCTTGGGCGTGGACGCGCTGCTCGATGAGTTGACGCGCAATTTTCCCTCCGGCGAGGCTGCCGCCGCGGAAGAGTCGGTGCAAGTCGCCATCATCGGCCGGCCCAACGTGGGCAAGTCCACGCTGCTGAACCGGCTGGTGGGGGCCGAGCGCGCGATTGTTTCGCCCGAGCCGGGCACGACGCGGGATGCGGTGGATACCTTGCTGCGCCGCGGCGAAAAAACCTACCGCTTCGTGGATACGGCCGGGATCCGCCGCAAGGGGAAAACGAAACTCGTGGCGGAAAAGCTGAGCGTGGTGATGGCGCGCAAAAACCTGGAACGCGCCGAGGTGGCGTTGCTGGTGGTGGACGCCGAGCAGGGCGTCACCTCGGGCGACGCCACGATTGCCGGATACGCGGAGAAATCGGGCCGGTCGGTGATCGTGGTGATGAACAAGTGGGACCTGGCGCTGGCGGCGGCCGGGAAGCAGGCGTCGCGAGAAGCGAAGGGCGGAAAAACCGGGGTCGACCCCGGCCGGCTGATCTACGACTACGAGCGGCTGGTGCGAGCGCGGCTGAAATTTCTCGCTTACGCCCCGATCGTCTTTCTCTCCGCGCTTACCGGCGAGCGCGTGGGTAAACTTTTCGGACTGATTGACAGCGTAGCGGAGGCGCGCCGGCGGCGGATCTCCACCGGCGAGCTGAACCGCTGGCTCGCCGAAGTGGACCTGGAGCGCGGCACATCGCCTTCGGGCCGCAAGGTGAAGATCTACTACATCACCCAGGCGGCCACGGCGCCGCCCACGTTTGTCCTGTTCACGAACCAGCCCCAGCGGCTGCACTTCAGTTACGAGCGGTTTCTGGAAAACCAGCTCCGCGAGCGCTTTGCCTTTCCGGGCACGCCGATCCGTTTTCTCCAACGGGTGAAGGAACGCCGTGCGAGGAGCAGGCAAACGGCAAAAGCTAAAAGGTAAAATGTAAGAGGTGGGGGAAGGGGGGCCCCCCGGGTGTTTTTCGTAAGAGTGGATTCTAAAGGACTTTAAGTCTAATGAATTTGTATCTATGCATTCTAAAGGAGTTGCGGGCGCGTTTTTTGTAACGACGCATTCCAAAGGACTTACGGGTTCCGGAGGCTGGCTGCTGAAGGCCTGAGGCTGGAAGTTCGTTGCGGGCGGGGACATGGGCAACTGCGCATCCTTGTCGGTCCCCCGGCCTGGCGAGGGCCGAAAAGCTGAACGCAGAGTGCGCAGAGGTGCGCCGAGAGCGCGGAGACCTCCTGGATGGACGACCGTGGAGGCACGGTCGGTCGGTGGAGACACCGGATTCGCAAGCGCAGACATAGTTCCTCGTGGAGAAATGTGGGGCGGGCCTGCCATTCGGCTCACGCTCAGGCCGGTGAGCGAAAGTCGAACCGCAAAGCTGCTCGGCCATCCCGCTAACCCATCCGGGACGCATACCCCACGGTTTGCGATTCAAGCTAGCACAAGTTGCGTTGAGCGATTGCGCGTTTGGCGCATTTTTTTCATCTTGGGGAAAGGGCATTCGAAAAGGTTGACCCGGCCGCGTTGTGCCGGCTCGCCCTGCTGCCCATCCGAAGAATCCCACCGTTGCCCGCAAACCGGGCAAGCGTAGTTCACCCGGCAACCGCATGCCTCCAAAGGGGTGAGCGCGCCCATATCTGAACAATAATATACTTGACAAATTAAGTTCCACCCCGGAATGCTCTCTCAGCTCCCTATCGTATGCGAACAAAGCTCCTAGTAATTGCTCAGGCCGATGGACTGAAAACAACGTCGATCAGAAGATGGGCGCTTGATAAGTATCGACTCGTTTCACTTTACAGTCGTCTTTTCTCCACCGGCATGAAACGAAAATGGCCGGTCCGCGCCTACATTGACCTTTACGCGGGTTCAGGATTTTCTGAAATCGAAGAGACAAACCAGCTATACTGGGGTTCGCCGTTACTGGCGCTAGGAGTTCCTGACCCGTTTGACAAGTACGTACTCTGCGAGCGAGATCCCGTTTCCCTACAAGCCCTGCGTGAGCGCCTGACCCGATTCTTTCCGAAGGCCGATGTTCGTTTCGTTTCGGGCGATTGCGATGAACGAATCGAGGAGATAGCGACCCATATCCCAAGCGAACAAGGTGTCTTGTCTTTCTGCTTTGCCGATCCTTTTGACTTGTCTATTAAGTTTTCGAGCGTTGAGCGTTTGGCCTCCCGCCGTGTGGATTTTCTGTTTGTTCTTGCGCTTCATATGGACGCAAATCGGAATGTTTCACATTACGCGAGCCCGGACAACCGAAAGATAGACGAATTTCTAGGTTTGTCGGACTGGAGAGAGAGATGGCAAGAGGCCGAGGCCAGAGGAGTTGGGTTTCCGCGTTTTCTCGCGGAAGTATTCAGCAACCAGATGGAAGACATCGGCTATTTGCGGGTGCCGTTCCACAAGATGAAGCAGGTTCGGTCGGATGTTAAGAATCTTCCTCTCTATCACCTTGCTTTATTCTCCAAACACCAGCGTGCGTTCGATTTTTGGGACCAAGTGTTGAAATACAGCACGGATCAAACATTCTTCGAGTACGACACCTAATGGGGGTGCAATGGGACGCTTTTCCCAGATCGAGTGGACAGAGGCGACCTGGAATCCGTGGCACGGCTGCCGGAAGGTGTCGCCGGGCTGCGCCCACTGCTATATGTACCGGGACAAGATTCGCTACGGACAGGACCCGAGCAAGGTAGTGCGCGGCAAGACGACTTTCGAGCTTCCCCTGAAGTGGAAAGACCCGAGGCTGATTTTCACTTGCTCCTGGTCCGATTTCTTTATCGAAGAAGCCGATGCGTGGCGTGATGCGGCCTGGGACGTTATTCGTTCCACGCCTCACCATACCTACCAAATTCTGACGAAACGACCCGAGCGTATCGTCAATCCCCTGCCGAAAGTTTGGCCGCTGCCCAACGTTTGGCTGGGCGTTTCGGTTGAGAATCCGCGATTCTATTGGCGCATTGCGGTCTTGTGTGAAATCCCCGCTTTCGTAAGATTCCTTTCGCTAGAGCCACTACTGGCCGCAATGCCCGATTTGCCGCTGGATGGGATTTCTTGGGTGATTGTTGGTGGCGAGTCCGGACCGCAGTGCCGTCCAATGAAAAGCGAATGGGTTTGCGAGATCCGAGATCGGTGCCGGGACGCCGGTGTACCGTTCTTTTTCAAGCAGTGGGGCGGCAAGAGAAAACATGTAACGGGACGCAGGCTAGAAGGCCGAGTATGGGATGAGATGCCCCGCTCGCAGTGCAGCTGCGCTCTGGGGGTCTGAACGGTATCATCATTGGCGCGCATGGCCCAGACACTTGAACCGAGAACCAAAGAGACCCTCCACAAGTACCTCCGTGAGATGCGCAGCCTGGGCAACGAGGCTGCCCATCCGAGAACCCCACCGTTACCCACAAACTGGGCAAGGATCGCGCCAGCTGGCCCCCACGCTTCGAAAGTTGAGGCGTGGGGCACCCAAGTTTTTTCGCTAGCGCAATGGGTGCGGCACCCGCCCTAACTGCGCAACAAGCCGAACCAGCAGCCTAATAGTGCCCATGCGTTACCAATGGTGGATAGTTCCCAGGTTCCATCGAATCTGGACTTTTCGGCCCAACCCAAAGCACTATGACATCCGGCTTAATGTCGGGGTCAGCGATGTAAGTGGGCCTCATTTTCATACCTGTGAATTGCAGTGCCCCGCGGACTGCTTGATAGGCCGCAGGTAACTCATGGCCAAAGAATTGGCCACTCACAGAAATTTGCAAATCAAGTGCTGGTTGATCAGGTGGCGCTGGCTTAGGACCATCAACTCTCCACTTGCTTGCGGAGAACACGTCGCGGAACTGATTTGCATAGGTTGAGGTTTCTTCTCCAGCAGAAGCTAGAATAACCACATGCTGACCAGAATGTGGCGATAGCATCGCTACCATCCTAACTTTTTGCCATTCCTCTAATCTACGGCCAGTAGTCAGCGAGCCGTGTTCCTCTCGATATTCAGGAGAATTTTTATATCCTTTGTCTACGAGCCAAGCAACAGCGCCACCGCCGACAGCAAATACACCTGCGATCACTAGGACAAAAACAAGAGTGGATTCCGTTCTTAAAGCCTTATGGATAGCTTCAACAATCAGAAACATGAACCTACCTCCACGCTGGGGTGCCATTTTAGCAAAGGACTTGCGAGGTTGAGCGCAGAACTGGTCGGCTTGCAAGTATGGCCGGTCCGTGGAGACACGAGGTTCGCAAACGGCGACAGGGTTGCGGCGCTCCGCTGGCGGGAAAATGGATCGGGGGCAGCCCGCGTAAGCCTACCCCTTCCAGCCCGGCCCAAACCTGAGTTGGTTCAGCTTCCGTTGCAAACCTTTCGGCAGGGCCAACAGCAGCATTTCTACTGCCCAGAACACAACTGCTATGAACGAGAGAAACTGGTACCCGGGGCCGGGCGGGTCAGGTTGGCAGCCGGGCGGTGGCGTGGGAAACGGAAGCTGAATCATTTGGGCGCGTCCTTTGGGCGGGACGCGCCAGCTTGCCCATAACGGCGGGTTGCGACACAATGCGTCTTAGCCACGGCTGCCCGCTATGTGGGCTGCTGTGGTCAGGGGCGCGTTGGTGTACAACCACCAGCGCGTCCCGCTGCCATTACCCTACCCCCACCTATTTAGGAAAGCAATAGCCCGACAGTTTGTGGCCCGGCGCGTGGGAGAATCCGCGCCATAGGAGGGAGCCACAATGAAGAAGCGCACAGGATACTTGAAACTGCATGAGACAGTCGCGCTGAAGAAGGTTGGTCTGACCGTGTGGGCTTACAGCAAGCAAGGGAAGTATGTGGGCCGCGTAGAAATCAACCGTGCTGGTCTCGCCGCCTATACCGGGCTCAAAGGTAAGAAGCGCCTTGGCAATATGAATTGGGAGATGTTGTTTCACCGGTTGGAGAACAAGAAATAAGCGTGTGATGGAAAAACGCGGCGCGAGCGGCGCTGTAGTTCCACGGCGGGGGGAGGAAAAGTTCGAAACCTTGTAGTAAGATCAAGCAGGAGGACAGGGATGGCGATTCGAGAATTTGAAGCGCACGAATGGAAGAAGAAACCTACGAAGATTAGCTTCAGAACCAAGGAAGGCAAGAAAGTTCGGTTTACCGCAAAAAAAGAAAAGCGCGTCTCCAAACACGTAAGATTCAAGACGCGTGACCGGAAACGTGGATAAACGGCGCGTCATGCTAGTGGGGCTGGGGGCCGAGGCTACAAACCTAAATCAGTCAGAACGCTGCTCGTCCGAAAGCGACGCGTCGGGCAAACCGGCCCTTTGGTTTTTCCGGGCACGAGCCTGGAAGTTACCGGCGGTGGGCCGCGCAGGGTAAAGTGAAGCACGCGGCAATAAGCTCCACCGAACACAGAAGCAGGTCTCGGTTCTGACCCCGCTGATTGTGTTTCCCTCGGAATGGGTCAGCGTCCCTCATCCAACATCTGCTGGGCCCAGAGCTCGCGGGTGTAGGCGATACGCCGGTCGAGCATCACCGCCGCGAAATAGGCGCATCGGGCGCGCTCCCGCTCCGTCCAGTCGTGCACACCGGGAGCAACCGCAGCAGACAAGGCGCGCAAGAGGTTTAGCGCCCCGTAGTAAGCACCCACGAACCGGCAACGAGCTTTGTCTCCCTTCCGCTCCAGGCACATGTTGGCTATTTGCAGGAAGCGCTTGAATTCGTCCCCACAAGCGGTACGGTTCTTGATGCCGGTCACTTCTCTGGCTTGTGGGGAAAGTTCTATTGTGGAGTAAGAGTCAAGGAGTGCGCGGCAGTAGAATACGAAGAATTCCAAGAGGGCCGCGCTGGCGACAAGAAGAAGTGCGGCGGCCATCATCGGTCTTAGCCTGTTAAGCTTTGGGATTCCCGCCTCTCACTGCTGGTGATCTGAATGGGGACTCAATCCCCCGAGAGTCTTGTGGCTCCACTACATGGTCCAAGTTGCACCCGAGGGCCGTGAGGCTGGTTACATCTCCAGGCCGGGAACGAATGCAAGCGATTTGGAGAGGTTCGTCCCAATCGGGATTGAAGACCAGGATGCGGACGACCAGGGTGCCGTCTTCCTCTTCTTGGGCGTACACGCCCACCGAATCCCACATCTCCTCGGAGCCGTCTCGCCGAATGCACTGTGCCACGGTTACTGTGAACGAATCGCTTCCCGTATGAAATCCACATGAGCGGTCAGCCTCGCAGTTGAGTTGAAACTTTCTGGCGTCTGCCGTCTCGAATAGCCTTCGCTCGGGCTTCATTGACCTCTCCGCGGGGGGAATTACCCCTGAAACTCTCATAGATATTACGTCTTGCCGAAATGTCGCCTACAGCCTCTGAATCTGGGCGATAGTATATCTAATAGAGTTCAATGTCAATATAAGTGAAATCTCCTAGATTCTGTTATCTCTGCCCATCCCCCGGTACTGTCGGCGCCGGAGGGAATGCATGAACTCTGAAGAGCTATTTGGAAAGAGAGTGCGGGCAGCCAGGAAAGCGGCCAAGCTTACCCTGGAAAAGGCCGCCGAGCAGGTTGACATTCACGCGAATCATCTGGCTCAAATCGAGCGAGGGACGAAGCGCCCTTCATTCGAATTGATATTCGCTCTCGCCAATGTACTCGGCGTCTCCCCAGTCACGTTCTTCTTGTTCGAGCGTGACGAGACCGATGAGAAGACCTTGAGGCGGAAAATCAGCTCGTTGCTCGACAAATTCACTGCCGAACAATTGGGACAGACCTATCGCTACATGAAGTTTATGATAGGGCCATAGCCTTCAGGGGGCAACATGAACCAAGAGGGACAGAAGCCAGATACGTTCAGGCTTCTTGAACTGCTGAAGACGATCAAACCGGGAGACGCAATTGCAATCCTGGAGACCGTCAGGCGATAGTATAATGGGCAAGGAGGAGATCATGATCGTACCAGTTCCTCGGATCTGGACATCAATGCCCTGGCAGGAAATATCGGGCTACCACCCTCGTAATGTACGGCAATTTCAATCGGGCGAATTTGAGGTGGTGGAAGGACTTTTGGTGGACGACGGTCCGAAGCTTCCGTTTAGTCTAAGGAAAGAAACGATGCCATTTCGGTTCTATATTCCTCGCGAGGCAGATTTCGATAGTCTGGCCTACCGCGTTTGGCACCTGGTAGATGCGAATCAGAATCTGATGGACGTCGTACTTAGCCGCTGAGTTCCTCGGACAAGCTGTGCGTTCACACGAATGCCGCAGAAAGTGCGTTCTCCGTGCTCAGGCGATCGGTCGCCCATTTTCTGACCTACATTGAGCGTAAGTTTTCGGCAGGTTGCAGGCTTGTCAGCCCGGCGCTGGCCGGGCAGTGCGATCCAGGGTTATGATGTTTCTGCCTGGCCCCGCGGCCCGGGAGGCACAGGCAATCCTCAGGATTCCTGGGTTGACACCGCGGATCGATGAGAACATACCACTTCTAGAAATCACCGCCGAGGAATGGAACGAGGGTGCCCCACGCGTCGGTCTTACGCGTGGGGGTTTGTCTTATGCCGAGAGGATTGAAGCGCTACTACGGACGCGGCGAGCAGGGCTCCGACAACAGCGCAAGAATGACGCGAAGCGGGAACAGCAGATTCCTCGGGCCGATCAAGAGCATCGGCCCTCGGAATGACAGAGTCGGGCAATTGTTCGGCGCCAACCCGTCGCCTATACTCGTGGTCTAAGTTAGGGTGATCTGGGCAGCCCGCTTCGGTCTCTGGAGTCCGCAAACCGGGCCGCGGAAGGCGACGAAGAATCGCTCTTTTCTCCGGCTTTTCGCACAAGAGAGATTCTTCGCTGCGCTCAGAATGACAGCCAGGGAATGACGAAACCAAAGGCTAACCCAGGAAGT
>OBEQ010413973.1_pt1 | contig 79543 bp, 61 predicted proteins | sample 1670901 | NCBI WGS metagenome assembly OBEQ01 (sample SAMEA104232315, study PRJEB22302) | groundwater metagenome | biome: forest; feature: aquifer; material: groundwater | place: USA | collected 2011-08-07 | depth 5.4 m | reverse complement strand
CTGCCAACAACTGAGCCGCTGTCACACTCGTCGCACCAAAGTCGATACTGCTCAATCCGTTCGGTGCGCTTACGGTCATGGTTCCGGTGGTACTGTTGCTACCATCATGCAAGGTTCCGCTTGCAAGTCCCGCCTCATTGCCGGCGACTTGGCCTGCTGCGGTACCGTTATTATCGGTAATGACAAGGGTTGGAGTACTGTTAGCTTCTACCATGTGCGTATGAACGGTGCTTGCATTGGCAGGGTTGCCTGCCGCGTCGGTCGCCGCAACCGATGCGTCGATGGTGGTATCCGCTAAAAGGTCGCTTCCCGGTACGTTGATGCTGTAAGTAAGACCTGCCACTACCGTTCCGGTATAGGTGTTGCCGTTGATGAGAAGAGTGACGGTATCGCCTACTTTTGCATCGCCTCCGACGGTTCCGGTGACAGGAACCGAAGCGCTTGCACCCTCGGCTGCGTTGATGATGTTATCGCTTGTAACCGCATTGACGGTAATCGTTGCAGAGGCCGTCGTATCGGTGGTTACTTTCGCAGTGCTATCTAATACAATAGAGCGGACAAACGTAGTAGGTTCAGCCTGAACGTTAGAAACACTTGCATTAGCCGTATTAAGCAACGTCGTAACATCTTGAATAGCTCCTGTACGATCAGCGAAAACATCACTTCCCGGACGCTCTTTATCTGTCAGTGCATCACCGGCTGCTGTTTCATCACCAGCATTTGTTATATCATTATTTTGAGTATTGCTCGGATTTTCAATTCCGCCTAATACAATAGCACTCTTAACCGAATCAGCATGAACAACAGCATCTTCATGAGTAAAAATCCCTTTGAGCAGTGACGTATCAAAATTAAGGGCACTATTACCGGCAATGATAATATCACTAGAACCCTGCAACGTAACATCAATAATTATTTGTGCATCTTTGGCATTGTTTGGAGCACCGTAAACAAGTTCACCTTCATGAATAGGCTCACCTGCTTTGAGCTCATGAATACTACCTTTTGCATCTTTGACAAAAAATGTCCCGTTTTCCAATGATTTTACATATCCGATGATTCGTGCCATAGCTGTATCCTACATAGAGAGAATTTTATTCCCTCAATTGTAGCGGAACGTAAAAAACAATACTATTGTACTTAGGTACTAATTTAACAACTAAGGGAAAATGGGATTATGTATGGAGAAGTAAAGAGAGGGCTAAACGGTCTTTAACATCAAGTTTTTGATAAATAGAAGAAGCATGTGCTTTTACCGTACGGACGGTAATATCAAGAGCATCGGCAATGCTCTGATGGGTCGTTCCATCACTAAGCATTAAAGCAACTTCCCGTTCCCGCTTGCTCAAATCATCAAGTAAAGCAAGAGACTTCTTTTTTCCCATATCCTGATCCTGAATTTGTAAGATCATAAGTGCAATAAAGTCAGGGTGCAACCACACTTTTCCCTCTTCGAGAGCTTGAAGAGCCGAATGGAGATAGGACTCATGCATCATGGCATTTCCATACCCCATAGCCCCCATGGCTAAAAAATTTTGAGCCGCGTTAAAATCAGGGACCATTGATAGAACCATCACCCGATGTCGGAAAAGGTTTAAAAGTTTCTCTTCACTCCCATTTTTCAAAAGAGTATCAGAAACAAATAGAATAGAATTTTCATCTATATCAGACGATATGGCAGAGAGTATTTTCGGTTGGGTCAAGGCAAATATACTCATCCATCTTGCTCGTAAGCCGATATCATCCGAAATCAAGTAAAGTTTCATTTATCGCTCCGTAAACGTGTATTGTTTAGCTTTTAAAATCGGCTTGAGTATATATTCAAGAATCGTTTTTTTGCCGGTAATAATATCAACATTCACCATCATACCAGGGAGAATCTTGAGCGGTTTTTCTTTACTGCCCAAGTATTTTTTATCGGTTTGAATTTTGACGATATAGTAGACATGATCATTTTTATCCGTCTCCGTATCAGGGCTAATCGTCACTACTTTACCGTGCAATGAACCATACAGTGAAAAATCATACGCGGTTACTTTAACAATCGCATCCTGCCCCGGATACAAAAAGGCAATATCAGCAGGTTTCACTTTTGTTTCAACCAATAACCCCCCCTCTGTCGGAACAATTTCCACTAGATTATCTCCGGGCTTGATAACTCCGCCAACCGTATTTATATAAAGCTTTTGAACAATACCGCTGATTGGCGATTTGATAGCTGTACGGGTCACTTCATCTTGCAATGCGGAGCTCTCTGCACCGACGCGTTTGTTTTCTGTTTCAGCTTCAGCTAAATCAATCCGAGCTTTAGAAGTAAACTCACCACGAGCTTGCCGAATTTTATTGGTAATTTCATTCATAGCCGCATCCAAACGAGGCAGTGAGGTAACGGCTGTGTTGTAACGCTCTTGTATATCACTCGCTTGACGCTGTAGTTGAAGAAACTCTACTCTGGGTTTAATCCCTTGCGCCACCATAGGTTCCGTCATGGCAATCTCTTCTCGAATAAGCGATAATGCATGTTTTGTCTCATTGATACGACTTTGCGCTTCTGCTCTATCACTGCGCTTTTGGTTGTATAGATCGTTTAAAGAACTGATCTGAGAGTTAATGGACTCTTGATTCGCCATATAAGCACTTCTCTCTTGCGCTATTTGTTCCGGGATTTCTTTCAAATCAGCCGCACTCGGATTAAACGATCCGCCATACGCTTCTGCACGAAGACGAACGATTTTGGCACGAACTTCAGCCGATTTATACTGAGAACTTTCATAAGTGGATGACGACTTCATATTTTCAATTTTTAGCAAAACATCATCGATTTTAACTTTTTGTCCCTCTTTAACCATAATCGCACTGACAATCCCCCCCTCGAGGTGTTGAATCATCTGATTTTCACCTCCAGGGATAACTTTCCCATCCCCTCGAACAATTTCATCAATCGGTGAGAGTGCCGCCCATAAAAGGAAAAAAACAACGGTTACAATCCAAAAAAGGAGAATTGAACGCAACCGACTTGGAGTATCTTCCAAAACTGCTGCAGAGAGGGTACGCATAAACTGATAATCGTTAGCGTTAAAAGAGAACCGTTTTTTAGATCTCACTGCGTGCCTCCTGAAAGTTTTGCTACCACTTGATCTCTTGGTCCATCCAAATAGACTTTCCCTTCATTCATAACAATAACTCTATCGACAAGAGAGAGAATCGTATTTTTCTGTGTAATTATGATGGCAGTCTTATCGGACAAATAGCCTTCAAGATTAGCGATCAGACGATTTTCGCTTAATTGATCCATCGCATTCGTCGGCTCATCCATAATGACAATCGGAGAATCCAGCAAAAGTGCCCGCGCAATACCGATACTCTGACGCTGCCCGCCTGAGAGTCCCATTCCCCTTTCACCGATAGGCATTTCATACCCTTTTGGATGTTTACGAATAAACTCGTCAGCACCCGAAATAACCGAAGCACGAATCATTTGCTCATCACTCACCCGTGTAGAGCGATACGCAATATTGTCTTTTGCACTCCCTTTAAACAATGAAATATCTTGCGACACATAAGCAATATTTTTACGTAAATCCGCCGGATCAATTTGTGCGATATCAATGCCGTCCAAAAGAATAGAACCGCTCTTAGGCTGATATAAATGAAGAAGAAGTTTTGAAATTGTACTTTTACCCGAACCGATACGTCCGATAATAGCCACTTTTTCCCCGGGTTTAATGGAAAATGAGACATTATTTAAGGCACTGTATTCAGATTCGTCGTACGAAAAACTGACATCTTTGAATTCAATTTCCCCTTTTAATTGAGGACGTGTTATAAACTTTTTACCGTGAGGACGTTCAGATGGCTGAGAAATAATCCCCTCTAGCACGTCATATGCCGATTTGGCATCCGAGTAGTTGGAAATCAGCGCTGCAGCTTGCCCCATCGGTGCAACGGTCCGTGCGGCAATCGTAATAATTGCAATCAGCCCCCCCATCGTCAATTCATGTTCACCGATTAAATAGACGCCGGCTATTACAATAATGACCGTCGTAAGTTGCGTTAAAAAACCGGTCATTGTCGAAATAGAGGTAGAAATCAAACGTGATTTTAGGCTTCGCTGCGCGATCTCTCCGGTTGCCTCTTCCCATGCCCACTGTACCTGACCGGTTGCACCCAGAGTTTTCAAAGTCTCTATATTGTGTAGAGCCTCAATTAAAATAGAGCTTTTTGCGGCAGATGCTTTGTGCGTTTCCTCGATACTTTCTCGTAAAGGAACACGCAAAAATACGGCATATCCCAAAATCAATAGCATCATGATAATAGGGACAACCACAATCCATCCGCCGATATACCCTATAACCAACAAAAATAAAATAGCAAACGGAAAATCGACCAATGCCGTTAACGTCGCATTCGTCAGAAATGAGCGTATCGAATCAAAATCTTTTAAGTTACTTGCAAATGAGCCCACCGATTTCGGGTGCGAAGCCATTTTCAAATCCATAACTTTTTCGAAGATAATGGAAGACATAATAATGTCACTTTTTTTACCGGCACTTTCCAAAAGCATAGCACGGGTAAATTTTAAAAAGGTATCGAGCACATAAACAACTAAAACACCGATGGCAAAGACCCATAACGTCTCTGTTGCGTTATTAGGGATAACACGGTCATACACACTCATCGTAAAAAGCGGACTGGCCAATACAAACAAATTCACCAATACGGTTGCGTAAATGACATCACGATAGATATTTTTCGAAAGTTTCAATGTATCCCAAAACCAATGTTTATGCTTGATATTGAGCGTCAACGTATCATGTTCGTTATAGACAAAAGGTTTTTTAATTAAAAAAGCATAGCCGGTATATTCACTGTTGAGCATCTCGAACGGGACGCTCTCTTCAATCGCTTCATCCGCAGGAAGAATGATTTTGCACATTTTACGATCCGGTGAAAATGAGTCTAAAATACAAGCTTGTGAGTTTTCAAGCAATAAAATCATCGGCAGCTGTAAGGGAGAAATATCCGAAAGTTTGCGATTTACCAGCGTACTTTTAAGCCCGGCGCGACTTGCGGCACGGGCAAAAAGGCTTTTTGATGATTTAAGGCTAAACAGGCGAAGCGCACCGCCCCAAGGAGCAGTAGGAAGACCGGCCATCAGAGCTTCTGCAGTAAAAGGCTTGTGAAAAATCTGGGTAAAAAGGACAAGACACTGTAAAAGCGGATCAACACCGAATGCTGCCCCTTCAGGATCCGCTATTTTACCTTGGTTTTCATCTATCATCTCCATTCACCTCAATCGAAAATTTACTAAAAAAAGCTACGATTTTACCCTATATTATTTGCTGTCTCGTTTATATTTACCATTTTTACGGTCAGCAAAAATCAGTGTATCAACTCGCCCGTCATTATCAAGCCGATTGTCCATCGTTTTTAATCCTGCTTGTTGTGTGTAGGTATCGGATTTTGAGCCTAAAACATTTTGTACCATTGAACCCATTGCATCTAAAATACGATAATGGGCAAAAAGCAAATCATTTTCAGCACGTATGATTTGCGATTGAGCCGCTACATGATCATTTTGGGCAACGATCAGATCCAATAACGTTCTACGACCCAAATCGTACTCTTTTTGATAGAGTTCAAGGGTTTTAGCACTGGTTGTCTCATAGCGTTTAAGATGTTCCAATTGATCGGCCAAATTGGTTTTTGCAGACCATGAAAGGGAACCTTGTTCATCCAATTTGCGAATGGTTTCTCTTTTGGTTTCATTCTCTTGATACATTTTGCTCAGATTCTTTTGAATTTGAGACTCATCCGCCCCACCACGGTAAAGATTATAAGTAAGGGTCAAACCGACTTTAAAACGGTCATCTTGCCCTTCTAAACCGCTGACATTATTGGCCACACTTTTACGGGCAAACGCATCAATTTTTGGGTAATAATTTTTATAGGATGCATCACGTTGTGCTTTAGCCGCTTTTACATTGTATTCACTCACCAAAACGGATGGATTATGGGCTCTGGCATAAAGCTTTATCTCTTCGAGTGATGTGGGTATTGATCCGTTAAAACTTGCATTCTGAAGTTCGCTCGCATCTACATGGCGTCCTAAAACACGTTCAAGGTTAAATAAAGAATCATCCAAATTGTTTTTGGCAACAACATAATTCGACTTAGCCAACGAAAGAGAGGTATCCGCTTTTTCCGATTCCGATCGCGTTGTCATACCGGCCTGATAAAGTTTATCGACCTTGCTATAAATGTCTTCATTAAACGCGACATTCGATTTGGCCACGCAGAGCAAATCACGGTTTTTGAGAGCATTAATGTACATATTTATAAAATTGTATGCTGCATCATTGGCATTTTCAATGTAATGGTTAGAAGCGGCAAGAATACGCGCTTTTTGATAGTCTGCCTCATACTTTGTTCCAAATCCGTTAAACAGATTTTGTGACAACAATAGTGAATGTTCATAGCTCGAGAGCGATTTACTTCTGAAATTGGTACTCGGAGCATCCGTATTTTCACGCGCTACCGTCCCCGAATAATCAAGGGTCGGAAGATACTGAGATTCTGTCATACGCAAATCTTCTAAGGTCGCACGGTAATTATGTAGTTGTTCTAAAACAACCGGATGGGTAGAAAGAACTTCATCGACCCCCTCTTGAAGGGTAAGTGCATGGAGTGCAGAAAAGGCACACAATGACAACATTACAGCAACTTTTGAAAAAGGGTTATTAGGGTTCATCATACTTAAATCTCCACTACAATATATTTAAATTATTTTTAAAATTTCGATACTAAAATAGAACATTCCAATAAAGACAGCAAAATTCTAGTTTATAGCGTCATTTTTGAAGAAATTATATTCCTTCTATATCGCATTTATATCGCAAATTTAAAAAATATCCTCAATAAAACAGTCTTTCACCTTTCAAACCATTTTATATTTTGTATAGTATCGCACAATTGTAGTTCAATTGTTGACAAAAATACCATCCAAAGGTAAATGAGAGTTAATAGAAATTATACTATCTTTAAAGAAGAATCTGAATAGTTGAATTAAGAAAGGTTTTTAATGCGTTTTATTTTGGTATTTTTTTGCATACTCACTACCCTGTGGTCACAAAAAAATCTGGAAAAAGTTTCGATTCAGCTCGATTGGAAATATCAGTTTGAATTTGCCGGCTTTATTGCGGCCAAAGAGAAAGGGTTTTACCGTGATGCAGGATTGGATGTAGAACTACGAGAGTATCAGAACAATACGGATACCGCGTCAGATATTCTAAACCGAAAAGCAAACTACGGTTCTTATAATACCAGTATCATCGTTTCAGGAAACAAACCGGCACCAACCGTTTTACTCGGAACCTATTATCAACGTTCTCCTCTCGTTTTTGTCGTCCGAAAAGGGATCAATAATCCTGCCGATTTGGTCGGAAAAAGAATCATGGGGACCAAAGATGAGTTTCGATCCTCCTCATTAGGGCTGATGCTGAACCATTTCGATATTTCCCCTAGCAATGCCAAATTTTTGCCTCATACCTTTAATATCCACGATTTTATCGACGGAAAAACCGATGCTATGACCGTTTTTCGTTCCAACCAGCTTTATGAGCTTGATCGTCTCCATATCCCCTACAATATTCTAGACCCTTACGACTACGGATTTATGATGAGTGCCGTTAATGTTTTTACCTCCCGAAGCGAAGCACTGGAGAATCCTGAGCGGACACAACGGTTTATCGACGCTACCAATCTCGGATGGCAATATACCCTCGCCCATCCCAATGAAATCATTGAACTGCTTCTAAAAAAATATCATACCGGAAAATCGCGCGATGCACTGGTGTATGAATACGAAGTGACAAAAAAAATGATGATGACCGATTTTTATCCCGTTGGGCAGGCAAACGAGGAGCTAACGGTTCGTGCGTACAAACAGTTAGTCCAATCAGGGAAACTCTCAGGCGATCAGCCACTTGGGAAATTTATGTTCAAAGATATTGTCGCTTCAGCAGACGGTACCCAAATGACGACGGAAGAAAAACAGTATCTGCTTAACAAGAAAGAGATCACCATGTGTGTCGATCCCGAATGGTATCCGTTTGAAGCAATACGGAAAGATCACCATATCGGAATTGCCGCAGATGTGATGAAGGAGTTTGAACAGCGACTCGGTATCCCTATCAAGCTCTTAAACGTCACTACATGGGAAGAGTCTATTGAACATGCCAAAAAACGTGAATGTGACATTTTTTCCCTCGCATCGAGTACCCCTGAGCGGCTCACGTACATGAATTTCACAACCCCTTACGTCACCCTCCCTGTTGTAATGGCAACTACAATGGATAAACCTTTTAGCGAAGATATCGCCTTACTGTGGAGAGAAAAACTGGGAGTTGTTAAAGGGTATGCCCTTGTTGAGCAGTTAAAAGCGATCTACCCCGATCTCAATCTCGTCGAGGTCAAGTCGATTACTGACGGTCTTAATCGTGTCGAGACAGGAGAGCTTTACGGTTATATAGATAATCTTATGGTTGTCTCATCCTATATCCAAAAAGAACACACCGGAACGCTAAAAGTATCCTCTCGATTGAAAGAAAAAGTCTATCTATCGGTCGGAACCCGTAACGATGATCCGATGCTTCACGATATTTTTGAGAAACTGGTTTCGGGGATCGATCCGGTAATGATGCAAACCATTTACAACCGCTATGCAACGGTGCTCAGTGAAAACAACCGTTACGGAACCATTTTGCTAACAATTTTGGGAGTTGTCATTCTTATCAGTGCACTGATGATCATATGGAATGTCCTGTTACGGCGAAAAGTCAAAGAAGAGGTAAACAAAAACCTCGTTCAAGCCAATATTGTCCTACAAAAGAGCAAACAAGCTGAAATAGGCACTATGATTGCCAATATATCCCATCAATGGCGTGAGCCCCTCTCAAAACTCAGTTCCATCAATCTACTCACCATCGTAAAGCTAAAAACAGGGCAAAAGATTGATCATTCAACGCTCCTCAAACAATGTGATGAAATTGAAAAGACCATCGATTTTATGTCCCATACAATGCAAAATTTCCTCGAATTTTACAAAAAAAGCGATTCGTCCGTCCCGTTTAACCTCATGGAATCGATTCAAGGGTCACTCTCTATTATTGAAACGAAACTGATAGACAACGCAATTACTATTAAAATAGAGGGAGATGAAAGGATCGTTATTTCGGGAATAAAAAACGAATGGATGCAGGTTTGGCTCAATCTAATCAATAATGCAATCGAAGTATTAAAAACACGTCAAATTGCAAATCCTACGATCACAATCTTGGTTAGTGATAAAGAGGTATTGTTTTGTGATAACGGCAGAGGAATGGATTTGAACGCCTCAATAAATGGATTAGGCCTTCAAATGTGTCACGAGATTACCACTAAATACAATGGAAAGTTGGAACTCTATAATGACGATTCAGGTTTATGTGTACGAATCCTTCTAGGATAAGGAAACAACCGCACATTACGTTTTAAGTCGATACCCGACATCAGGAATAGTGAAGATGAAATTTTTACCAAAACGGCGACGAATCCGTAAAAGAAAGTTGGTAATTGCCGAATCAGACATCTCTTCATACTGCCAAACCGCTGCATTGATCATCTCTTTGGTAATAAGCCGATCCCGATTTTGAGAGAGAAGTTCCATAAAAAGAGCCTCTTTTTTATTGAGGCTAAAGACTTGCCCCTCTTTTTCCAAAAACTTGTTTCTAGAATCGTAATACCACCCCTCTTTGAGCTCAATTTTTTCAATCCGGTTGAGTTGAATCGCTTCAGCACATTGATTTAGAGCATCAAGCATCGCTTCATATTTAATCGGCTTGAGTAGATACGCCGTGAGCCTTAGCGGGATTGCACGGAGCAAAAATTCTTCATCTTTATGACCACTAATAATTAGGATCGGTGTATCGGTATCATTTTCTCTGAAATCACGTATAAAATCGAGACCATTTTCATTTTTGAGTTTTATGTCGCAGATAATAATGTTAATAGGATAGTGATTGAATAGGTTATGCGCTTCGGAAATAGTTTGGGCATGATAGACTTTTTGGACAAAAACTTCTAACAAGACAATGGTATTCACAGCAAATTCAACATTGTCTTCGAGAAATAAAATTGTTTTATCTTTGAGATATTTGAGCATCGGTTATCTCCTCCCTCTAAATTTTTATTCGCTATTCTATCTCATTGGTATCGCAAACAAATCGCAGAATAAAGTACGATCATCAATACAAAAATACCTCAGAAGTATTTCCACTTTTGAACCACATTTATGTGCTACAATTGCCATAATAAAATATAATCTAAGGACGCTCGGTATGAAAATGACCTTTTCTCAATTTGCAACTAAAGGCTCAATATGTGCCATCCTACTAGGAACAGCTATTAGTGCTTATGCACAAGATGCAAAGCAGAACATAACCTATTTTGACGGCCATGAGAATCGTAGCATTAGTGTAAAAATGGAAAATTATACCCCTAATCATCCGGAATGTACTGCGAAACCAGCCCCTTTACCTATCGAAGTTCCAGTCGTAGCGGCTGCGGTGAGTGCACCGGTGATTATTCCAGCACCTGCTGTTATACCGTCAAAACCTGTCATTGAAGCGGACAGCGACGGTGATGGTGTTGTTGATTCATTGGACGAATGTCCAGGTACACCGAAAGGGTATAAAGTGGACACAAAAGGGTGCCCGAGCAGTGTTACCCTTCACCTAAATTTTAAAACAGGATCGAGTGTACTCCCAAAATCATCCGAAAAAGATGTTCATACATTGACTGAATTTTTACAAGAGAATCCGGCAGCTACTATCACGATCATTGGGCATACGGATAATGTCGGAAAAGCGGCAAAGAATATGACTCTCTCCAAAGCACGAGCAGATGCGTTAGCAACTCGAATCGTCGAAAACGGTATTGAAACCGGCCGTATTAAAACATCCGGAAAAGGGCTCAGTGAACCCATCGCCAGTAATAAAACAAAACTTGGGCGTGCGCAAAATCGACGTATTAATGTTGAAATTCGCTAAAAAACCCTTTTAACATCTGATATATTTTCTCAAAATCGGTCGAATAAACCCGGGTTTCGGCAATAGCCGTAATAAAATTAGTATCTCGTTCCCATCTGGGAACCAGATGCAAATGGATATGTTCCGCTATACCTGCCCCCCCTGCTTTGCCCAGATTCATCCCCAAATTGACACCCTGTGCACCGAATGATTCCTTAAGTAGCCGTACCCCTTTTTGAGCTAAGGCGGTTATATGAAGCCATACTGCAGGGTCAAGCGATTCGAGTGCATCGGTGTGATGATGTGGAATAATCATAAAATGCCCCGGAGTGTAGGGATATCGATTCATTACAATAAAACAGTGCTCATCACGGTACAAAACATGAAGGGACTCATCATCTTTATGATGGGTACTTATATGACAAAATACACATCCATCGATTTTTTCACCCGTTACGTATTCATCACGCCAAGGAGCGTATAAAATATTTTCCATCAGATAAAATTCGGCGCATCATTAGCGAATAGAATGATATCGCCGGCGCGGGTCACTTCACCCAACGTTTTAACCATTTGCGATTTATCAGCCAGCATAATTTTTTGAGGAACATTCAACTCTTTCTCAAACTGTGCAGCATTAAGCTGCCCGGTAATGATCGCAATATCAAAAACGCCGTTAATGGCATGGATAAGCTCACGGTTAAGCTCTTCGGTACTCTCGACAAGACCGGGAGTCACAATCACTTTACGGCCGTTATGAAGCGAACATAAACGAACCCCCTCCAGCATCCCGTCAATGTTTCCATTATAACCGTCATCAAGGATGATTTTTCCCCCCGCATCGATCCGCTCCAGTCGGTGTTCAACACTTTTAAGCTTTTCAACCGCGTGGACAATCGCATCCGGTTCCATTCCCAATTCACGTGCAATCAAAATCGCCGCGTTGATGTTAATCGTTTGGAATCCCCCCAAAACAGAGGTATGAAAATGGTGCACCTCTCCGTCCATATTCATATCAAAATCAATCCCCTCCAGTGTCGCTGAGAGGTTATGAATATCGTCTCCGAAAAAGGTCACTTTATCATGCGGTTGATCGGTGACTGAGGTATGGATAAATGCCCGTTTGAGACGATTTGAATGGATGATTTCAAGCTTTGTCCGCTGAATCCGTTCCAAGGTTTTAAAATATTCCAAATGTTGTGGACCTACTTTGCCCACAACCACGATTTGAGGATGGAGCAATTGCGCAATCGCATAGATATCTCCTATCTCGCGTGCTCCCGCTTCACAGATGTAAACTTGCGTATTCGACGGAAGCGATTCGTTGACATCACGAATGATTCCCCCCAAAGTATTTACACTGCGCGGCGTTGCATAAACATTAAATTTCGAAGAAAGGACTTGAGCAATAAAATTTTTCATCGATGTCTTCCCATAACTTCCGGTGACACAGATGATCGTCAATTCACTCATCGAGGCAATTTTTTGCTTGGCTTGACGTTTGTAGGTCTCAAATAAAAATCGTTCCGTCCCCCATGAGAGAGCGTAAGCGAGTGCGAGCGGGAAGAAAACACTGTACACATGACAAAACGCTTTTAACGTACAGACAAAATTTAAAAAGAGGGTAATAAAAAACAGCAGAATCAAAAAACGCTTGACCCGCCACGTCAATACCACTTTTTTATCGAGTTTACGATGCCATAGAAAAATTGAAGGGGCAATGAGAGTGTAAAAAAGAATCCAAAAATACTCACCCGCTATATAGTAGGCAATAAAAGGGAGGATAAAATAGACCAAATGCCACCAGCTTTTGTGATGACGCAACACTACCCGCTCAATACGATAATCGTACCATTGGAGGTTGGTAATCAGATACCATCCCAGTGTCATAACAAAAAGGGTATTGGTTATAAATGCAGCTGCTTGTGTGTAATCCATCCTATTTCCTTAATGCTCTAAACTTTTTAAGACACTTTTTTCAATCTCTTTGGCTACGATAGCGCCCTGCTCCAAAAAGAAATAGTGGTCGCCATCGAATTCAACCACAGTGGACTCGGGGATAAGTTCTGCAATCTTATACGCTGTCCACAAAGGGGTCGCAGTATCCTGATGACCAAAGCAGAGTAATGCTTTGCCCGTAAACGCACGAAATTTATCGGTGAAATCTTCATTAACGACCTGCTTGAATGTCTCATACATCGGCTGAGAGAGTCCCTGTGCATCGGGAGCAACAAAAAAGCGGCGCAACGAGGTAAGTCCACTGAATTTGAGTAATTTAAAGAGGGCTATTTTAAGACGAATCTTCAACGGTTTGGGTACTAAGATACCTGCTGATCCCACCAGAACCAGTAAGTCCGGATTGAGAAGTGTTGCCACCTTGCCTCCGAATGAGTGCCCTAGAACAATTGTTTTGTCGGCTTCAATCATGGATAAGAATGACTCTAAAATAGTGGCATAATCCTCCGTGGTAAGGGTCATATTACACGTACTGTTGCCAAAGCCCGGCATATCAATATAGATGTGGCGGAATTGCTTTAAATGAGCCGAAAACGCATGCTTCATCAAATTTTTATGAGATCCCCATCCATGGAGAAATATCATGTCAATATGAGAGGATGGGTTGAGTATTTCATAACTGATCGAAAAAGTGTGCTGCTTGTACTGAACTGTTTTAACCGCCACGCTTATTTGCCTTTGGCTTGTGAAATAGAGTGAATGTAATCGTAATTCACCCGAATCGCTTTTTTATCAGGCAATGAACCCAACAGTTTTTGAATCGCCCCGCTGAAATCGTCAAAAAGGTAATTAGCCATTGACCCCGGAATCGGATTGACCTCATTAAGATACACTTCTCCCTCGATTTCAAAAAAGTCACAGCGGATTAATGCCCCTTCAAACAACGGCGTATAAATCGTTTTAAATGCATCCCGCAACTGAGTTACCAACGTATCACTTACCGAGGCTTCTGCAACATTACCGGAACGGGAGAAATCGAGATATTTTTTCTCGAAATCAAGAAATTCCGCTTTTTGAGGCTCTTCGACGATAGAGTAGGTAATCTCACCGCGCGCACTAAATCCCGCCAAATTATACTCTTTGACTCCGGAAATAAACGGCTCAATCACAATAACCTCATCAAATTCAAACGCAACATCCAACGCATAATCCAATTCGCTGGCATCACGGACGATACTCACACCGATAGAACTCCCCAAGCGAGCCGGTTTCACGATAAACGGATACGCTGTAGAAACCGCTCTTTTATCCTCTTTTCGGATCACTTCAAAAGGGAGTGTTTTGACGCCAAGCGATGCGGCGAACCATTTTGTATAATGCTTGTCAAAACTGAGCATAGAGGCCTCTTTACGAGGGCCGATAAACGGTATGTGGAAAAAATCCATCAAAGCTGCGATAGAGCCGTCTTCACCATCTCCACCGTGGATAAGGTTAAGAATAGGCATCTCATGTTTTTTTGATCCGAATAATCCACGTTGTTCAAATCCGCCGTCGATCAAAACCAATTTGGGCATTTTACGGTGTTCGCCGCGTGAAAACGTAACGGCTTTCATTTTTGCTGAATCAATAAGATAGAATTGATGATCTTGATCGCAAAAAATAAAGCTAAGCTCAAAGCGGCTTAATTTCTCTTTTACCGTGATAGCACTTACAATACTGATTTCGTGTTCAAAACTGGCTCCGCCGAATAAAATTGCTAATTTCACATGTTTCCTTTTAGAGTTTTTGTAATTGTTTCAATGCTTCTTTAACCAAAGAGGCCGTATCAGTTGCACTCGACCCACTCAGTGCCTTGGCAATCTGTTCTCGTTTAAAACCTAACGATTCTAGGGCCATAGAGGCCTCGGTAGCAGCCGAACTCACCGATGATCCTGAGTTTAACAATACCGCATCAAATCCGGCCAATTCAACCATAATCCGCGCTGCACTTTTAGGTCCGATCCCCGGAACTTTTTTAAGCGCATTCACATCTTTGGATGAAATAATACCCGCAAACTGCTCCGGCGTAAAGGTCGAGCAAATAGCCAATGCCGCTTTAGGACCAATTCCGTTGATTTTCAACATCCCCTCGAACAGAATTTTTTCACTTTTTTGGGTGAATCCATACAGTTGTTGCGCATCCTCACGGATAATATGAGCCGTATGAATTTTACATCGCTCTGAGGATATGGCGCCATACGTATGAAGCGAAATAAAAACTTCATAAACGACACCACTTACATTAAGATGCACCAAAGTAGGCTCTTTATGCTCTACTATACCGTCTAATCCTACAATCATTTATTCAATACCTTTATTGAAAAATTCCCGTCTTCATCTTGATGCAATCCTAAAATTTTCTCTTCGCTGTTCTCGGAGGGGACATACAACACATCAATATCCGGATCAATCAGTTTAAAAATAATCTCATTGTGATTTTTCCAGCGATCATGATTGATAATCCGGGCTTCAAAAATATCACTTTGCAAGGCAGAAATTTGACTTGTTAATCGCTCCAACTGCTCATTTTTCTCTTTTAATTCACCTCTAAGCGATTCTAGTTTTTGTTTAAAATCTTGAAACTGCCGATATTTTTGGACAAATGCAACAGGCAGGGTAATCCCGTTATTTTTATAATGGGCAAGTTTGCGTTTGAGCTCTTCCATTGCAGGGCCGTTTTCCAAATCCGTCTTTTCGTACCCTTCCAACTCTTTTTGAATGGAATAGACGGCTATTTTTGCCTCATTGATTTTTTTAGTCTGTTCCGCCAAACTCTCTCTAGACTCGTTCAACAACGGGTCAATAACAAATTGATTTTCTCCGCCGCTTAACTGTTGAATCTCAATTTTATGGGATGCTGTCATTTTGACATGAGATCCCAAATTCTCAATAACAATATCTTTTGCCCATAGTTTACCCCCGGTAGCTTGGGATACACTCACTTTTTCGGCTTCAACACTTCCATGTTCCAAACGGTTTATATGGACGTTTTTACCAAATGCGGTCCCTTTATGAATGTTAATACTCAACTCATCGGCAGTAATAGTGGCACTTTGATGCACTTGCCCATCGATACTGGCTTTATTGGCCGTTACCTTGGCATTCGCACCGACATTCCCTTCGATGTTAATGATATTGACCGTAACTTCCATACCAATTCCGATGGCATCTTTAAAGGCATCTTTTTCTTTGACGTTGATCGAGACATCGGCGTCTAATTGAGAATCGATAGAACCGGTTGTTTTAAAACTGATCTCAGTAACATCCATTTCGGTTCGGATATCATACATTCCCCCCTCATAAGTTACGTACCCGCCTGCTTTAGCTCGATATTCGATGGTATTAGTTGTATCGATTACCGCAATTTTTTCGCCCGTCGTAAAGGTAGGTTCATAACGGACTATCGGCTCTTTGGAAGCAATAAATTCACCTCGGCAATTACGACCGTCCCCTCCACGTAAGGGCTTTATGTATTCAATCAACAACTCGTTTTCCACCGCACTGATCAAATATCCCCGTTTGGCATAATCAATTCGTCCATTCTCATCTTGGCTTTGACGTTTAACCTCAAAGTGAAGAATCAATTTATCGTTGATTGTCGGAATCGGCTCATACGACTGTGCAATCAAATAGCGTTCTTGCACTTCAAAACGATATTCTCCGGCAATTCGAATTTTTGCAAGTAGTTCTCCCAAATTTTTGGGCATAACAGAATCAAATAATCCGATCATCAAATTGGCACGGAGCTTTTTTTTGTTTACTGCCATCAGAAAATCCTGTTCAAACGTATCGTAATAACGGGCAATACTTCCGGCTTTAAAGGTTAAATATATTTTGCACAGTGTGGAATTTCCACCGATTGACATCTCAATAGAGTCCAGCGGATTAGGTTCAGAGATAACAAAAATTTCGATTTCATACGTTTGTTTGAGTTCAAATTTTGGGTTGAGAAAATGATCTTCCGTGATATCTTTTACCTCATCTGAAGTAAGTTCGATCCAATCTTCCAACGCCCCATCACCATTTACTCGACTGAATGTTTGGGTATCTAGAAGTTTAAAATCCAAAGATTGGACAGGAATTTTAGCGTTTGATGCAACCTGCAGCAACTCTTTGGCAACATTTCCGGTACGAACAATGATCGGCTTCATCTGCGATACGGATGGCGCACTCTCATTCTCTTTGGTAAACAGTCCCATGATTTCCCTTTATGAACAGTGAGCCTATTTTAATCACATATTCGTTAAACTTTCGTAAAACTTTACTGTAGGCACTGCATAACCTATGTTTAAATCCATTTTTTCCAACTCTTTTGGCATCCTAATCTCCCGTGTAACAGGGCTGGCACGCGATATTTTAATGACATCGGCTTTGGGTGCCAATATGTGGAGTGATATCTTTTTTATGGCCTTCAAATTTCCGAATCTCTTTCGGCGTATTTTTGCGGAAGGATCCTTCACTCAAAGCTTCATGCCCTCATATATTGCTTCAAAACAAAAAAGTGTCTTCGCAGTAGCTATTTTCATCCGTTTTATGTTATTTATTGTCGCTTTATCCCTATTGGTAACCCTATTTCCGGCATTTTTTACGAAACTGTTGGCCTGGGATTGGAATGCCGATCTTATCTCTAAAACCGCACCCCTAACAACCATTAATTTTTGGTACTTGGATCTTATTTTTATCGTTACCTTTTTAGGGACGCTGCTCCAGCACAAAGAACATTTTTTTACGACCGCATTTTCAACAGTATGGCTTAATATTGCTATGATTGCTGCCTTGCTCTTGTTTAGCCAAAGCGATCCGAAAACGATCGTCTATGCGTTAAGCTTTTCGATTTTGATCGGTGGAATGTTTCAAGTACTGACCCACCTTTACAGCATCCGCCAAAAAGGGCTTTTAAAGATCCTGATCGGAGGATGGAATTACCGAAAGACCAAAGATGTCAAAGCCGAAGAGTCCAAATTTGCTTCCCTCTTTTTTCCTTCCGTATTAGGTAATTCAACAGCACAAATTGCTTCCTTCATCGATACCTCTTTGGCATCGTTTTTAGCAGCAGGTTCGGTATCGTATCTATTTTACGCCAACCGGATTTTTCAACTCCCTTTTGCCATCATCGCATTAGCAATCACAACGGCGTTATTTCCTACCATAGCCAAAGCGATTAAAAATGAAAATTATACCCTTGCCTACAAAAATCTGACTAAATCCTTTTGGCTTCTTAGTGCACTATTAGGCATATCGGTACTAGGTGGGGTACTCTTGGCCGAACCCATCATCTGGCTCTTATTTGAACGGGGGCATTTCACTATTACCGACACCCACAACACCGCGAATGTGTTAATGATGTATATGGTAGGCTTGGTCCCTTTCGGACTTGCAAAACTTTTTTCGCTCTACCTGTATGCCATGCACAAACACATCAAAGCCGCTAAAATTGCTGCAGCGTCGCTTGTCATCAATCTCATTTTTTCACTTATCCTTATGAAACCGATGGGGGCGGCCGGATTGGCATTGGCAGGAAGTATCGGCGGTGCGGTGCAAATGATACTCACGATACGAGAAGTGGGTTGGAAAATCTTTTTTGATATTTTAAAAACAAAAATAACCGTTTACTTTATTGCCGCCATGAGCATATTTGGGGTACTATTTTATACTTTAAATCTATATTTGCTAAACTTGATACGTTAATGACTAGGGGCTCCATGTTTATTTATGACAGTGTACAAAAAACCAAACTACCGTTTAAATCCCTTATAGAAGGGAAAGTATCCCTTTATGTCTGCGGACCTACCGTGTATGACGATGCTCATCTTGGGCACGCTAAAAGTGCATTGGTATTTGATCTTCTCTGCCGTGTATTAGAGGCAAAAGGGTATGACGTTCTCTTCGCTCGAAATATCACCGACATCGACGATAAAATCATCAATAAAGCACGTGATTTAGGGGTAAGTACCCGCGAAATTGCCGAGCGTTACAGTGCCGCTTATCACCGTGATATGGATGCTATCGGTGTCAAAGCTCCGACATTGGAGCCCAAAGCAACGGAATCGATCGGTGCAATGTGCGATATGATCCAAAAACTTCTGGATAAACATCACGCCTATATTATCAGCAACGGAGACATCTATTTTGATACCTCCAGTGATAAAAGCTACCTTAGTCTCTCCAACCGCCAAAGCATGGAAAATATCAGCCGTGTCGAAAAAGTAAGCGAGAAAAAAAATGAAGCCGACTTCGCCCTTTGGAAAGCCGTTCATGATGATGGAGTAGCTTTTGACTCTCCTTTTGGACGCGGCCGCCCTGGATGGCATTTAGAGTGCTCGGCAATGATCGAACACTATGTCAGTGACGGCACACATGAGTATGCAATTGATATCCACGGCGGCGGAGCAGACCTTCTTTTTCCTCACCATGAAAACGAAGCCGCACAAACCCGCTGTGCAACGAACCATGAACTGGCAAAGTACTGGATGCATAACGGATTTGTCACAATAGACGGTGAAAAAATGTCCAAAAGCTTAGGAAACAGCTTTTTCCTCAAAGACGCGCTCAAATCCTACGATGGAGAAGTATTACGATTTTACCTTCTTAGCACCCATTATCGAGGGGATTTTAATTTTAATGAAGAAGACCTGCTCGGTTCCAAACGTCGCCTTGATCGTCTCTATCGCCTCAAAAAACGGCTATTTGGACTCACTGCCCCAATCATCGAAACCGACTTTAATAAAGCCCTTTTAGAAGCATTGGGAGATGATTTGAATGTATCGCGGGCCTATGCCTTGATCGATGAACTCATTGCCTCTGCGAATGAAACGCTCGATGCGAATCCTAAAGATAAGCTCTATCGCCAAAGCCTACTCTCTTCACTCTCCACAATCGAAACGGTTTTGGGATTCGGGGGACAAAATCCGTATGAATATTTTCAGTTCGGTCTGGATACGGCGGCTAAAGCAAAAATTGATGATTTAATCACGAAACGAACTCTTGCTAAAAAAGAAAAAGATTTTGCCGCATCCGATGCACTTCGTGATGAGTTAACGGCTTTAGGAGTTGCTATTATGGATACCCCTGCAGGAACTTTTTGGGAGATGAGAGATTGAAAGAGACATATACACGCTATTGGCCTTATATCAAAGGGTATAAATTCCAATTTTTGATGGTTTTAATCGGCATCATTCTGACCGTTATTGCTACCGCTGGAACTGCACAGATTATGCAACCGCTAATGGATAATATGTTCATTAAGCAAGAACCATATATGCTTTATTTCATCCCTATCTTATTAGTAGCTATTTACGCTATTAAATCTATCGGGCGCTACCTCCAATCTGTTTTTACCACCTATATCGGACTGCATATCGTTTCACGTTTACGTGAAGATTTACTGGCAAAAATGGTCCATATGGATATGCAATTTCTATATACTAATCGTAGTGGTGAACTTATCTCAAGAATTACTAATGACATTGCAAGAGTACAATATTTTGTCTCAACGATGCTACCCGAGCTGCTTCGAGAGGGCTTAACCGTCATAACATTAATCGGATACGTTATTTACCTTAATGCTGTATTAGCATTTTGGGCTCTCTTTGTTATGCCACTTATTGTCTTCCCACTCCTAAAAATTACGCGACGCCTCAAACATCTTTCGCGCCGTTCCCAAGAAAAAAATGCCGATGTCCTCACCCGACTTACGGAAGTTTTTAATCACAGTGAAATCATCAAAGCCAATACTAGTGAAAAATATGAAATAAAACAGTTTGCTGATGAAAATGAACTATTTTTTAAATTCAATATGAAAGCGACTTACACTGGTGAACTTGTTTCACCAATCATGGAAATGATTGCTGCTATCGGACTTTCAGCCGTCATTTTTGTTGGAGGACAACAAGTTTATTCGCATCAAATGAGTGTTGGAGAATTTACCGCCTTTTTAACGGCAATCGGATTGGTATTTCAACCACTCCGCCGTGTCAGTGCAATCTATAGTAAAATCCAAGATGCTCAAGCGGCAAGCGAACGGGTATTTCATATTTTTGATATTGAAAATACAATTACCGATGGGCCATTAGTACTCAGCGATCCCATCAAATCAATTGAATTTAACCATGTCTCTTTGAAATTCAAAGATAAAACGGCCCTGAACAATGTCAATATGTCCATTCATTCAGGACAAACCGTTGCTCTCGTCGGACAAAGCGGTGGAGGTAAAAGCTCCTTAGTCAATTTACTACTCCGTTTTTACGATCCTGATGAGGGGTCGGTATTCATCAACCATCGTAATCTCAAAGAATATACCCAAAATTCTCTGCGTAATCAAATTGCTTCTGTTTCTCAGCGGGTTTACATCTTTCAAGATACTTTAGCGGCTAATGTAGCTTACGGAACCAAAATTGATGAAGAACGAGTTAAAACGGCATTGAAAATGGCGGATGCACTTGAATTCGCCAATGCCCTTCCGCAGGGAATACACACAATGATGCAGGAGTTCGGTTCCAACCTCTCAGGAGGCCAGCGTCAGCGTATCGCCATTGCCAGAGCAATCTACAAACACGCCTCATTGCTCATTTTGGACGAGGCGACCAGCGCTCTGGATAATGAGAGTGAAAAACGGATTCAAGCGGCACTAAATGCCTATGCCAAAGATAAAATCACCATCATCATTGCCCATCGCCTCAGTACCATTGAACATGCAGACGTGATTTTGTATTTTGAAGAGGGACACATTATTGATCGTGGAAATCACAGCGAGCTTTTAAACACCTCCGAAGCGTACCGCCGTCTTGCAGGTAAAATGGGGGAATAAACAGTTGTTAATCCTTTTTTGAGTATAATCGCACCAATTTTTGTATATGAGGTAGGGTCAAATGATCGATTACGAATCTCTCAAACCGTGGTTATTTAAACTGCAGCCCGAAAGTGCCCATACCCTTGCTGCCGCACTCTTACGCAGTGCCGATTTTTGCCCACCTTTGTTTAACAAATGGATCGCCAAAAATTTCATTACCCACCCCTCCCTCTCTCAAGAACTTTTTGGGCGGTCATTTCTCAATCCGGTAGGACTTGCCGCAGGATTTGACAAAAATGCGACCATGTTCAAAGGGGTTTTGGCTATGGGATTCGGTTATACCGAAATCGGTACCCTTACCCCAAAACCACAAGAGGGAAATCCGCGCCCAAGACTTTGGCGCCACATCGAAGAAGAGTCCCTCCAAAATGCGATGGGATTCAATAATGACGGCGTGTTTCGAATCTCTCACCGCCTCAAAACTATCTACCCGTTCAGCACTCCTATCGGTGTCAACATTGGGAAAAACAAACTAACCCCGGATGATAAAGCGATCAAAGACTACACTACCCTGATCAAAGCGCTTCACAGCTATGCCGATTACATGGTTATCAATATCTCATCGCCGAACACTCCGGGATTGCGTGATTTGCAAAACGAATCGTTTATCACACAACTCTTCAGTGAAGCAAAAGCCATTACCAATAAACCGATTTTGCTCAAAATCGCCCCTGATATGTCTGAAGATCAAGCGGTAAATCTCTGTGCTCATGCGGTTGAAAGCGGAGCAGACGGGATCATCGCCACCAATACAACCATCGATTACTCTCTGGTCAGCGAACCTGAAGAGATCGGGGGGCTCAGCGGCGAAGTTCTGAGAGAGCGAAGTTTTTATATTTTTGACGCAATCGCCCGAGAACTTTACGGAAAAACAACCCTTATCAGTGTCGGCGGTATTTCAACCCCCGAAGAGGCGTATCGTCGTATCCGCGCCGGAGCTTCACTGGTCCAAGTTTACAGTGCCCTTATTTTCAAGGGGATGGAAGTGGTTGAAGAGATCAACAGCGGTTTGATCGATCTCATCGCTCAGGATGGATATACCTCAATTACCCAAGCGATCGGTGCTGATCGCTAAGTATGAAAGTTTTAACCGGATTATTTTTACTTTTAGGAACCCTTATGGCCTCATCTTTGCCTCACTATGAAACGACAACCCTCGACAATGGATTACAAGTCGTTGCTATCCCGATGGATAATGGTTCCAACGTTATCTCAACTGACATTTTTTACAAGGTGGGAAGCCGAAACGAAGTGATGGGGAAAAGCGGGATTGCCCATATGCTTGAACACATGAACTTCAAATCGACCAAAAACCTCAAAGCGGGGGAGTTCGACGAAGAGGTTAAAAGTATCGGAGGGCTCAACAATGCTTCCACCGGTTTTGACTTCACCCATTACTACATCAAATCGAGTAATGAAAATCTTCCTAAATCGCTCTCGTTGTTTGCGGAGCTGATGGAGCATCTCAACCTTAAAGACGAAGAGTTTCAACCCGAGCGCAACGTTGTCGCCGAAGAGCGCCGATGGAGAACCGACAACAACCCTATGGGTTATTTGTATTTTCGCCTCTTTAACAGTGCGTACGTTTATCATCCCTACCACTGGACACCGATCGGATTTATGAACGATATCCAGACTTGGAGTTTAGAAGATATTCAAAAATTTCATCAAACCTACTACCAGCCTAAAAATGCCATTTTAGTCGTTACCGGCGACATTAAACCTGAGAAAGTTTTTGCCGAAGCCAAAAAACAATTCGGAGCCATTGCCAATACCCTTGATATCCCATCGGTTAAAACTATAGAGCCGGAACAAGACGGGGCGCGCCGTGTTATCGTCAATAAAGAGAGTGAAGTGGAAATGCTTGCCATCAGTTTCCCTATCCCTAATTTTCAAGATCCGGATCAACCTAAACTCTCAGCCATGAGCGAAATGCTCAGTTCAGGGAAAAGCTCAAAACTGAACCGGATACTAGTGGACGAAAAACGGCTTGTCAACCAAATATATGCCTACAATATGGAAAATATCGATCCGGGTATTTTCCTCTTTTTAGCCGTTTGCAATAACGGGGTAAAAGCAGAAACCGTCGAAGAAGAGATTTGGAAAGTGATCCGCTCGCTTCAAGAAAAACCGGTGGAACAAGCCGAACTTGACAAGGTTAAAATCAATACCAAAGCCGATTTCATCTACTCATTAGAGAGTTCCACATCGGTAGCTGAGCTGTTCGGCAGTTATTTGGCACGCGGAGATATTGCACCTCTGGAAAAATATGAAAAATCGATCATAGCACTGAAACCATCCGATATTCAACACGCCGCACAGCACTATCTCGATCCTAATAAATCAACGACACTTATTTTGAGAAAAGGGAAAAAATGAACATTGTCACCGGTTCAACAACCGCATTAATCACCCCGTTTAAAAATGGACAATTAGACGAGCAAAAATACGCTGACTTGATCAAACGACAAATTAAACATGGTATTAATGCGGTCTGCCCTGTCGGAACGACGGGTGAAAGTGCGACCTTAACCTACGATGAAGACAGACGATGCATGGAAATTGCTGTTGAAGTGTGTCGCGGTACCGGGACAAAAGTTTTAGCCGGAGCCGGAAGCAATTCAACTGCGGAAGCAATAGAGGCAGCAAAAATGGCGCAAAAATGTGGCGTTGATGCCATTTTCTCGGTTGCACCCTACTATAATAAACCCTCTCAAGAAGGGCTATATCAACACTATAAAGCTATTGCAGAGTCAGTTCCAGAGCTCCCTTTTATGCTTTACAATGTCCCTGGGCGAACCGTTGTCGATATCAGTGCCGATACCGTTATCCGCCTTTTCGATGATGTGAAAAATATTTACGGAATCAAAGAGGCAACCGGAAGTATCGAACGGACCATCGAGTTACTCTCACGCAGACCTGAACTCAAAGTATTTTCCGGTGACGATGCTATCGATTACGCGATCTTGGCATGTGGTGGGGCAGGAATCACGTCAGTTACCTCTAACTTACTCCCTGATTTGAAAAGTCAGCTGGTTGCCAAAGCACTAAATGGTGATTTAAGTGGCTCAAAAGCACTAAATGATGCTTTATTCCCTATTAATAAAGCACTATTTCTTGAGTCAAATCCTGTTATGATCAAAGCGGCAATGTACATTGCCGGACTGATCGATACCTTAGAATATCGTTTACCACTCGTCGCACCAAGTATCGCCAACCTCAGTCGGATCGAAGAGGTTATGAAAAATTACACTATTCAAGGAGCTTAATTTGTCAATGCAAGGGAAAACTCTACTCATCAGCGGTGGAACACGCGGTATCGGAAAAGCAATCGTTTATGCGTTTGCCGCAAAAGGGGTCAATGTCGCATTTACCTATAATTCAAACAGTGAGATTGCGCAAGAGATTGCACACGATGTTGAAAAAAATCATGGCGTAAAATGCCGTGGCTATGCACTTAATATTCTTGAACCGGATGAGTACAAAGAGGTCTATGCAAAATTTGACGAAGAGTTTGATCGCCTCGATTTTTTTATCTCTAATGCAATCATCTCCGGTCGTGCCGTCGTCGGCGGTTTCGGACCGTTTATGCGCCTAAAACCTAAAGGGTTGAACAATATCTACACGGCAACTGTAGATGCGTTCGTCGTCGGGGCACAAGAAGCGGCAAAGCGTATGGAAAAAACCGGCGGAGGATCGATCATCTCGATGAGTTCTACCGGAAATCTCGTTTATACCCCAAACTATGCAGGTCACGGAACCAACAAAGCGGCAGTTGAAGCGATGGTACGCTACGCGGCAGCTGAACTGGGTGAAAAAGGGATCCGAGTTAATGCCGTCAGCGGCGGACCGATTGATACCGATGCGCTTAAAGCGTTCCCGAATTACGAAGAGGTAAAAGGGGAAGTGATCAAACGCTCACCGCTTAGCCGTATGGGTGAAGCCGAAGATTTGACAGGAGCATGTTTGTTCCTTTGCGGTAGCGGTTCATCATGGCTCACCGGTCAAACAATTGTAGTGGATGGCGGGACTACCTTCCAGTGATTAACCTTCCCAATCTCCTTGCTCTCTCTCGTCTCCTTATCGCTCCGGTAATGTTTTTGATTATCCTCAATCCGCAACTCTTTACCAATGCCGGATGGGATATTAGCTGGAACTATTATATAGCATCGCTCCTTTTTGTGATTGCCAGCGTTACCGACTTTTTTGACGGTTATATCGCCCGTGAACTTGATCAAATCACCATTGTCGGACAGATCCTCGATCCGTTAGCCGATAAAATGCTCACCCTTGCCGCTTTTTTAGGGTTAATGATGAGCGGCGCCGCTTCGGCATGGGCTATCTATGTCATCATCGTCCGCGAGCTCTTTATCACGGGTCTTCGTACCCTCTCCCTCTCCGAGGGGATCGATATCAGCGCATCATGGGCAGGTAAAGTGAAAACAGTGGCACAAATGATCGCGATAGGTTTTTTATTGATGCACTGGCCTTTTGGTGATGTTCTCCTTTGGGTTGCCGTTGCATTAACCCTCTACTCCGGTGGTGAGTATCTCGTAGGATTTAGCAAAGCGTATCGCAGCAAGGAATCGGTATGAGTTGGATTACAGCGCTCGCCGTCCTATCGGCCATGATTTTCTTTCACGAACTCGGACATTACAGTGCCGCACGCTTTTTTGGTGTTTATGTGGAAGTCTTCAGTATCGGTTTTGGTAAAAAACTCGGCTCCTTTATGTGGCTCAACACCCGATGGCAAATATCCGCCATTCCTCTGGGCGGTTACGTCAAAATGAAAGGTCAAGATGACCTTGATCCTACAGCGCTCAGCAGCGATAACGACAGTTACAACTCTAAGAAACCGTGGCAGCGGATCATTATCCTCCTCGCAGGACCGTTAGCCAATTTTCTACTCGCTTGGTTTCTATTACTGGCGATCGCATTTGGCGGACCAAAAGCACTATCTCCGATTATCGGAAAAGTTCTCCCCGATTCACCGGCTCAAATTTCCGGATTACAAAACGGTGATACTATCCTCTCTATCAACGGTGAAGAGGTCACAACATGGAATGATGTATCCGAACATGTCAAATCCTCTCTCGGTGCGTTGACTCTTAAAATTCAACGCGCTAATGCGATTCAAATCGTTGTCGTCACCCCAAAAATAACGCAATCACAAAATCTTTTCAAAGAGACTGTTTATCAACCTATGGTGGGAATTGCCGCCTCCGGTGCAACGGTTACATTGGATCTAAGTCCCATCGGGGCGCTCACCTATGCCACAAAAGAGACCTATCACTCCTCATTGCTCATTTTTCAAAGTGTTCAAAAGCTTATCACCGGCGTCGTTCCGGCTAAAGAGGTGGGTGGAGTCGTCAGTATCGTACAAATTACCGCCGATGCAACGGCATATGGTTGGATGAGCCTTTTTTTCTTCTCGGCATTGATATCGGTCAATCTGGGAGTACTCAATCTCCTCCCTATTCCCGCACTCGATGGGGGACATATCATGTTTAATCTCTACGAAATGATCCGACGCAAGGCTCCAAGTGAAGCGGTTATTACCCAACTCACTATCGGCGGATGGGTAATGCTCCTTGGGCTTATGTCTTTAGGGCTGTACAACGATATCACGAGGTTAATGAAATGAGTATAATAGAACAAAAACGCCATTTTGACCGTATTATTGAACGGATAGAAAAAGCACGCCTGCGGGTAAGCGACCATCACATCGTCAAAATCGTCGCGGCGAGTAAATACGTTGACGCCGAAGCGGTACGTTCCCTCTATGCCATCGGTCAGCGGGCATTCGGAGAGAACAAAGTCCAAGACCTTGTCACCAAAAGCCAGGCATTGGAAGATTTACCGATTGAATGGCACTTTATCGGTTCATTGCAGAAAAATAAGATCAACCATCTTTTAGCCCTCAATCCCCATTTAATACACTCCATCGATTCATTAGATCTTGCCCATGCCCTTAATGAACGGCTGGGACGCGATGAAAAAACGCTTCGTGCATTGGTGCAGGTAAATTCAGCACGAGAAGAGAGCAAATCCGGGTTCACCCCCGAAGAATTTCAGGAGCGTTATGCCCAAATTCAGCAAGAGTGCCCTCACTTGCATTTACAAGGTATTATGAGTATCGGTGCGCACAGCGATGACACCACTACCATTCAAAAAAGCTTAGAAACTACCCGTAATTTATTTGAATCCCTCCCTGATGCTACCATCTGTTCAATGGGGATGAGCAGCGATTTTGAGCTTGCCATTGAATGCGGAGCAACGATGGTTCGTTTAGGTTCAATCTTGTTTCCGAAAACATAATTTTTGTAATAAATCCCTATTAATCCGCTAAGACTTATCGAAGCTGTGTTATAATCTTATCAAATAGCTGTCTAGAGACTCGAAGGCGATGTGTGAAAAAGATAAAAAAACGAGCTACATTTTATGCGATGGCACTTATCGCATTGCTCATTGCTATTTTTATCGTGACCATCGTTCAAGATAAAAAAAGAGTTTTAGACGAAAAAACCGCTATACATCGCGCCTTGCTCAAAAGTTCCTATGAACTCTCCATGCTCGATACCCAAAAAGGGCTTTCGGCACTTGCCTGTAAAATTACGGCTGATCGGAATATCGTCGATGCCTTTGCAGCAGGTAAGCGGGATGAGCTTTACCGTCTGGTTAACCCTTATTTTCAAGAAGCTAAAAATCGTGATGAAGTGGATTTAACAGGGTTTATCAAAGCCGACGGAACCCATTTTTTACGGATGCAACAGCCAGAAAAATTTGGTGACAACATCACGCAAAAACGTCCGATTCTGGCCTATGCGATTCAAACCCGCAAACCGGTTACGGCATTGGATGTTACCCTTTATGATGTTACCCTTGTCACCATATTCCCTATTTTTAAAGACAATATCCTCATCGGAGTTGTCCAAACTGCTGCTAAAATCAATCGAATCCAAAAACGTCTTAATGCCCATTCCGGAATTAAAAGCGCTATTGTATTTGATACCAAACGGCTTCATACCCTTATTCCGGATGCTGAAAAAATCACCTATCACGGCTATTCGCTAGTATCTTTTAATGACCCGTTGTTTGAACATCTTCCTAGCACTTTTACCTTTGAACACAGTGATTCGTACGAAATCAATAAACACCATTTCATAATAGCTTCTCGCCCTCTTTTTGATTTTAAAGAGAATAAGGTCGCCATGATGACCTGTGCATTTGATATCACTGAGGATGTCCGCGATTATGAACAAGAGATTCGTAATCTCCTCATTATCAGTCTCCTTTTACTTGCCATCATCGGATTTGTTCTCCATATCGGATTTCAAATCTTAATTCGCCGTATCAACCGCGATGCTGAAATCACTCGTGATCTTAATCAAAAACTTGAACATCAGCTCTACACCGACCGTCTTACCGCTATACCGAACCGACATGCATTGCTACGAGATATTCAGGATACCCGTATTTATGCTCTTATGCTTCTGAATATTGATAATTTTAAAGAAATCAATGACTTTTACGGCCATGAAATTGGAGACGAGACTCTTCTATCCGTTACCGACTCGATCCATGAAATCACAAAAACCTTACCGATGAATCTCTATAAAATGCCATCAGATGAATATGCGATTACCCTGACTAGCCCGATGACATCATCACAACTTGAAGCAGCGCGCTTGTCGATCATCCATTATTTGCAGTCTAAATATTACGATTTACACGGCGCAAGTATCTATGTTACCCTCACCATGGGGATGGATGTACTTTTAAAACAAACTCCCAATCATACTATCAATAGCTTATTGGTTAATGCCGATATGGCACTTAAAGCTGCCAAAAAACGCCATCTGAGCTATCTGCTATATGATGAAACCATGCAAATCAAACAAGAGTATCAAAATAATATTTTATGGAGTAAAAAGGTTAAAGAAGCGATCGAACAGCATCGTTTTACCCTCTATTATCAGCCGATCATGAATTATGAGGGTGAAGTAATAGAGTATGAGGCCCTTCTGCGTATGATCGATTCCGAAGGCTCAGCCGTCTCACCTATCTATTTTCTCCCTGCGGCAAAGCAATCTCGCCTCTATCCTCATATTTCACACTTTGTGATTGATAGTATATTTAAAATGCTCGAAACGACATCGCATCATTATTCGATCAATCTTTCGGTAGATGATATCTTTGATGCCCCGACTAAAGAATTTTTGATCCAAAAATTACGTCAAACACGTCATGCTAATCGCTTAATATTTGAACTTCTTGAGAGTGAAGGGATTGAAAATTACAGCGAGGTTTCTTCTTTTATTGCCGAGGTAAAACACTATGGATGTAAAATAGCCATCGATGATTTCGGCACAGGCTACTCCAATTTTGCCCATATTATTCAGCTTGATGTCGATCTTCTCAAAATAGACGGTTCATTGATCCGTAACCTCGATACCGATATCAATGCCCAAACAATCATTACCGCCGTCACCGCTTTTTCCAAACGGCTCGGTCTTAAAACTGTAGCTGAATTTGTCCACTCCGAAGCGATTTACAACAAGTGTAAAGAACTCGAAATCGATTATATTCAAGGCTATTATCTAGGTGAACCAAAACCTTTATAATCCGATCACAATTCGAAATCCTTTGCGATCTCCTTCGCATAAGGTAATGTCTCCACCGTGTGCTTGAGCAATGTTTCTTGCCAATACCAACCCTAAACCGTTCCCGCGCTCTTTCGTGCTTTTAAACGCTTCAAAAAGCCATTTTGCATTCTCTATCGGTATTCCGCTGTCATAAATCTCAAAAACATGGTGCTGTCCATCACAGTGATGGCACATCTCAATCTTTCCATCATCGTTTTCGTCCAGCTCAATCGCATCTATCGCATTGAAAATGAAATTGCTGAAAAGCATCACCAGTAGATCCAAATCTCCGACCAGTTCAAAATCCTCATCCGGCAAAGTGAAATCTATTTTTTTGGCATAACTGTAATAACCGATCGCCGATTCAAGTGCCTCGCGAATTTGCCACCACCGTAATGAGCTTTTTTGAGCACTTACCCCTTTGGAAAACATCAGGGTCGCTTTGATGATCCGTTCTATCCGGTAAAGCGACTTTTGGATCTCCGTCACAATCGGTTTATTTTCCTCTTTTACCCGTTTCATCAACGTCGAGGCCAACAACGCAATAGAGCCAATCGGATTTCGGATCTCATGGCTCAGATGTGCCGCCATTTGTCCCATTGTAGCCAAATTTTCTTTGCGCTTTTGTTCGGTGATATCGGTTGCACTGAGCAGGTCTTTTTCGTTGTGGTGTGCCGATTTGATCAAATAGGAACGCTCATTAAAATTGACCTCATAATCGTGTTCGTCAAAACGGAGGGTCTCAAATAAGCTTTCAAGTTCTTTGGCCTGAGAATTTTGCAAAAAGATAGAGCCATCCGATTCGATAATCCAGATCGCATTGGGCAAAAATTCAATCACCTGCTCAACCGTCGATTGCAGATGCTCATACGACTGACGCAGCGAGACATACTCCTCTTCGACCTTATAGGTCTGCTCAATCAGTGCTTTAAGCTCTTCAGCCGAGATCATCTCCGACATCAGAACTCTCCGATCTTAAGGAGTATCCGGTAAAGCCCATAGGGATCTTCCGTTCCTGAAAGTTCACGTATCGAGTGCATCGCGAGGGTCGGTACTCCGACGTCGATCGTCTCAATCCCTAAACGGGTTGCTGTGATGGGGCCTATCGTCGAACCACACCCCGTATCGCTGCGGGTAATAAACGTCTGTGTCGCTACACCGATACTTTGCGCACACTGGACGAACCGCCCCTGTGTCCGTGCACTGGTCGCATACCGCTGATTGGAGTTGATCTTGATCGCTACGCCGCGATTCAGCAGCGGGGCGTGTTCACTTTCGTGTTTGGTCGGAAAATTGGGGTGGAGAGCATGAGCATTGTCGCACGACACCATCAACGATCGGCGCATCAGCGATCCAAAGCTTTCACCTGCAATACGACGAAGCGTCTCTTCAAGAAACGTACCCCCTGCTCCGACATGCGAATCGCTCCCCACCTCTTCGTGATCCATACATGCTATCATCATCGGCGTTTTAGACTCCATTACTGCCTTGAATCCTACATAACAGCTCAGCAGATTATCCAAACGCGCCGAGGTTATAAACTCCTCATTCATTCCGAGGAATGTCCCTTTTTGGACATCGTAAAAACTCAGTTCATGGGCAAGAAGTTTTCCGCCCTGTTCTCCTGCAACATCAAGTATCCATGATTCAAAATCAAACTCCTCGCCGCACGCGATCATTGGGACAATATCGGTCTGAGCATTGATGGAGCGCGATGAGTTCGCCTCACGATCAAGGTGAATGGCGAGCGAAGAGACCACCCCAATCGGACGTTCTATATTAATTAGCTTTTCACGACGTTCCCCATGCGCATCCTGATAAACGATCCGCCCCGCAAGACTCAAATCACGGTCAAACCACGGGTTCAGCAGCACTCCACCGTACGGCTCCACGCCAAAGCGTATCGTCCCCGCACTCTTGGTCACGGGATTGGGTTTGAGACGCAAATGGGGAGAATCGGTATGCGCCCCCACGATGGTGTACCCTTTGTCAGGACACGGAGGATAGGTAAAGGCGATAATCGAGGAGTCGTTACGGGTAACGTAATACCCGCCCCCCTCTTGCAGCTCCCACGATTCGCATTCATCGAGTTTTATGAACCCTTTTAATTCTAACGCTTTTGCCATTTGCCCCACCGCATGAAACGGTGTCGGAGAAGCATCGATAAATTGGATCAGTTCTTCGTTAAATTCGCGCATATATTTCTCCTAGATTACATCTACATCTTCTAAAGCACTTAACTCTTCAATCACCTTATTATCGACCCGTATCGCCGAATCAATCACGACATCGCACAGTTTCGAGACAATCGTGAGCTTGATCTCTCGTCGTCCCGGATGACGGCGGACTAGGGTATAGAGTTTTTCGAGCGACTCGAGATTATCGCTGAGGCGGATACGCAGTTGCAACGGCTCTTGCGGCGGAAGATTTTCGACGATCTTAGTCTCTACCTTTTTTGCCTCTTTTTTCGCTTCGGCAAGGGTCATAATCTTCGTGACGCTGATGCGGGTAAACATCTCGGTGTGGGTTACCTTGACCTTAAACGCAATCGGCTCGTCCAGATCCATTTTTTCAAGCTGTTCGATCTTGTCGCTGAAGAGCATCACTTCGATATTGCCGTGGAAGTCCATCAGACTCACTAGCCCGAACTGTGACCCTTTTTTCGACATCTTTTTCGTGATCTCTTCTACTTTTCCGATGAAAATAGCGGTAGAACCGTCCGCAATGTTCTCCACTTCGGAGGAGAGGGTATAGTTGATCGCGTCGATCTGGTCGCGGAAATTATCAAGCGGATGACCGGAAACGTAGAATCCGAGGGTATCTTTCTCGAAATCGAGGAGAGCTTTTAGCTCGTATTCGTCGTAGTTTTTGAGAGTGAGTTCGACGGTCATGACTTCGTCGTCGTCTCCAAAAAGGCTGAATTGAGCATCTTTTTTCAGGGATGACCCTTTTTTTGCCGTCTCGACCATGATTTCAACCTGCTCGATCAGCGCGCGGCGCGAATAGCCGAAACTATCCAATCCCCCAGCCTTAATGATACACTCGATCACCCGCTTGTTCACTTTTTGGGGTTCAATCCGGTTGATGAAATCCTGAATATCTGTGAACTCACCCTCGCTGCGCGCTTCGAGGATCGACTCAACTGCCGCTTCCCCGACCCCTTTGATCGCCCCCAGACCGAAGAGGATCTGATCCTGACCGTCTTTGTTGATCGCAGAGAATTCGAGCTGAGAGTGGTTGATGTCGGGAGCGCCGAGGAAGATTTTCATCCGCTTGGCTTCGTCGATGTATTTAACGACCTTGTCGGTATTGTCTTTTTCCGAGGTGAGGAGTGCCGCCATAAATTCCTGCGGATAGTACGTTTTTAGCCATGCCGTCTGAAACGTGACCATCGCATAGGCTGCCGAGTGGGATTTGTTGAACCCGTATCCGGCAAATTTTTCGATCAGGTCAAACAGTTCCGAAGCTTTTTGATAATCCAACCCTTGGTTCTGCGCCCCTTCACTGAATTCGCGGTTGTATTTTTGCATCTCTTCGAGTTTTTTCTTACCCATCGCACGACGAACGATGTCCGCCCCGCCGAGACTGAATCCCCCGATGGTTTGTACGATCTGCATAACCTGCTCTTGGTAAACGATAACCCCGTAGGTAGGTTTTAAGATCGGCTCCAGTGCAGGGAAAACATAGGTAATCGCTTGACGGCCGTGTTTACGTTCGATAAAGTCATCGAGCATTCCCGATTCCATCGGTCCCGGACGATAGAGGGCGAGCACCGCAATCAAGTCCTCAAATACACTGGGCTTCAATCGACGATTCAAATCCTGCATCCCCGAGCTCTCTATCTGGAACATCCCGATCGTATCACCGCTTTGGATAATATCGTACACTTTGGGGTCATTTTCATCGATTTTATGCCAGTTTACCTCTACGTCATACCGTTTTTTGATCAGTTTGATCGCATTATCAATAACGTCGAGTGTTTTAAGTCCCAAGAAGTCGAATTTGATAAGGTCGATATCTTCGAGGTAGTTGAGCGAATACTGGGTAACGAACGTCTCCTCGCCGGAGGGTTTGTAGATCGGGGTTTTTTTCCACAAAGGCTCATTGGAGATTACAACTCCTGCTGCATGCATACCCGCATTGCGTTTGAGCCCTTCGAGTTTTTTGGAAAATTCCCACACCCGTGCTGCTTGCTCATCATTTTCGATAAGTTCTTGAATTTTCGGCTCTTTCTGGAAGGCTCCGGGTTTAAATTCTCCGCTTTTGGTTTTACCGTTAAGGGTGATCCCCAGCTCATCGGGGATCAGTTTTGCCATCATGTCCGCTTGTGCGAGCGGCATCTCCAAAACCCGAGCAACGTCACGGATGACCCCTTTGGCGAGAAGCGAACCGAAGGTGATAATCTGTGCGACCTGCTCTCGCCCGTATTTACGGACGACATAATCAATAATCTCACCGCGACGTGCCTGCATAAAGTCCATATCGATATCGGGCATCGATACCCGTTCCGGATTGAGAAAACGCTCAAACAGCAAATCGTATTTCATCGGGTCAATGTCGGTAATCTCCAACGAGTAGGCCACAAGACTTCCCGCCGCCGAACCACGACCCGGTCCTACGGCGATCCCCATCCGTTTGGCTTCGCGGACGAAATCCCAAACGATCAGCATATAGCCGGGAAATTTCATCTGATTGATTACCTGCATCTCAAACTCTAAACGATCTCGATACTCTTGATGACGCTCGGTCGGAACGTGTTCAAGCCGCATTTCCAGACCGATACGGCAACGGTGAATAAAGTACTCGGAGTCCTCTTCGATCGTGAGTCCCTCTTCGAGGGCGTATTCGGTCGTAAATTTAAAGTTTGGCGGTGTCGGATTTCCGAGTTTCAGTTCCAGCTGACACTTATCGACGATCTCTTGCGTGTTATAGAGGGCTTCGGGGATATCGGCGAACAGCCGTGCCATCTGCTCGGGGGATTTGATGTAAAACTCATGCACCGAGTGGCGCATACGCTTCGGGTCGTCGTAGAGTTTATTCATCCCGATACACATAAACGCTTCGTGATACTGTGCATCACCCGCGTAAGTATAGTGGGTATCGTTGGTCGCAATCAGCTTGATACTTGTCTCTTGAGATATTTTTACCACCTGCTCGTCGATAAAAAGTTGGTCGCTGATCCCGTGGCGCATGATCTCCATATAAAAATCATCTCCGAAGATCTCTTTGTACTCTAATGCAATCCGTTTCGCCTCATCATACCCCAATGCTCCGTTTCGGACATTACGTTCGCTGTTGGTGTTGAGATGCCAGTTGATCTCCCCTTGCAGACACGCCGAAGTACAAATGATCCCCTCGCAATTCTCACGAAGGAGCTGTTTATTAATCCGTGGAAAGTAGTAAAAGCCGTTAATGTAAGCTTGGGAAGAGAGATACATGAGGTTTTTATAACCTGCTTCATTTTTGGCAAACAAACAAACGTGAAAACGTTGTTTGATCGTTTTGTCCCCCAAATCCTCCCCGTTGTGGATATATGCTTCCATTCCGATGATCGGCTTAAGTCCCGCTCCGCGCATTTGCTGATAAAAATCGATCGCCCCAAACATGTTGCCGTGATCGCTCATCGCTACCGATGTCATCCCCAACTCTTTGACGCGAGCGGCAAGTGCTGAAATCTTGTTTGCGCCATCAAGCAGGGAATATTCGGTATGGAGGTGCAAATGGGTAAAAGGAGGAATGCTCATAAAAAAATGCCTTGAAAAAATGTAAAAAGATTATAGTGATTAGGTGATTAATATATCATTTAATCACCGTCTATAAAACGGTGATCGGTAAATAAAATTCAAGATCAAATTCATCCGATTCATTCAAAAAGTGGTTCTTTTTATAGATTGCATAGGGAGGTAAGGTTTTCGCTTCAAATCCGCTCTCTGGAAGCCATATTTGGTACACATAGCGCATAAAGTGAAGGACATCTCCGTATTTGCCCTGTATGTGAAAAACCGCACACAACGATGCGGGAATCTCAAAATACGCCACGCTTCTATGCAGTTGCATCCCTTTTTTAACCTCTATAGCGGCGATGTAAGCACACTCATCCAGAGGTGTAATCGTAGGATTGTCGTGATGAAACCCGATCTGCCGTGCATCATCGGGAATAGCGTTTTCTATGCTCCATGCACGCAAGCGGTTCCAACTGTTTTTGATCGAAACATTGTACCCTCGATGGCGTATATAAGCGGCATAGATGGGTGGACTCTTCACGATTTTAGGAATCGTCCCGCTAAAATCGCGATCCGAACTGCCCGCTGGCGAATCGGCAAGAATTTTTTCGGAAAACGATAAAGAATCACCGCTTTTCCACACCTTCGGCGTCGTATGAAAACGTCCTTTAAATGCCTTAATAAATGAAGTTTGAGAACTGTACCCGCACATTAAAGCAATCTCAGAGATTGTCGCATATTTGTTTGTCAGCAACAGGCTGGCCGCTTTTTGAAGCCGGATCGATTTAATCGTTTCAAATAGATTTTTTCCCGTCTCTTCTTTGAAAATACGGTGCAGATGATGTGTACTGATACTCTGCATCTGAGCTAATTCCGCAACATTTAAATCGGTGTCGATATGGAGATAGATGTATGAGAGGACACCGTTGACAATGTCGGCTCGTTGATTTTTCGTTTCCCGTTTCATACCCTAATATTAGCACAAACAGATAGTAATAATGTACTTTTTGGATAATTTTATTGTATATTTGGATAAAGAATAAAATTCTTAATTCCTTTAGAATAGCGTTAAAAAAAGGATACCCCGTGAAACGATCGTTTATCAGAGAAATCTTAGAAGTTATCGGCAGCGATACGATATCGTTCGCGGGAGGATTACCGGATGAAAACCTCTTTCCAATCGAATCGATGCAAAAGGCTGCCCAAGAGGTGTTATCCATGCCCGGAGCATTACAGTACTCGGTAAGTTCAGGTATCGTATCCCTTCGCGAAAAACTCGCTTCCTATTACACGGCAATGGGATTGGATACGAAGAGCGAAAATATTTTAATTACAACCGGTGCACAACAGGCACTCGACCTCATCAGTCGAGTCTATTTTACCTCCGGAACCGCTGTTGAAGCGCCCGCTTATCTGGGGGCACTTAACGCATTCAGTGCCAACGGCTGTGCTGTCCATCCCCTTACACTTAAAGACACAGGGCTGAATCTCCATTCCTTTGAGGAGACATTCAAGCAAATCAAGCGTGCCTATCTGATGTGCGATTTCCAAAATCCGACCGGAATGAGCTATCCCGATACCGATCGAAAAAAACTTGCACGAATGGCAATAGAACACAAAGGGATCATCGTCGAAGACGGTGCGTATATAGAATTGTTTTTTGAAGAGCGGATGACTCCTATGTCCCTCTACGCTCCGCATAATACCCTCCACGTCGGGTCATTTTCTAAAACGCTCGCCCCGGGCTTACGTTTAGGATGGATTAGAGGGGATGTCCAACTGTTACAACCGATTCTGGCACTCAAAGAGCGCTCTGATCTACACACGTCGACCCTTTCACAACTGATGGCTGAGCATTTTTGGGAGAGTGGAAAGTTTGGAAAGCACCTGCGTAACGTTCGGAGAACCTACGCTATCAAATGCGATATTTTGGCGAATGAACTCACCGCACAGCTAAGCGATTTTCGCTTTGTAAAGCCCAAAGGGGGAATGTTCATCTACGGTTCTTTTCCGGAGGGGGTCGATGCAAAAGAATTAGCGATGCAGTGTTTAGAAAATGGAGCGGTATTCGTGCCGGGTGGAGAGTTTTATCCCGATTCTCCGGTTAGTCCCGAAGCCCGTTTTAATTTCACCAATGCAACTTCTCAAGAGATCCGTCGTGGCATCGCGATAATCGCCCAAACGTATAAAAATTATCGACATCAAAAGGAACGAGCAAGTGCATAATATAATATTTACATGCGCTTTGAAAGCAATTTATTCAGTCCGTCCGCAAACGCCCGCACCGTTTTTTCTCCGATTGCGGAAGGGCCTCCCGTGATCTCTCCGTTATTACGCAACTCTTCCATCAGATTACGCATGGCGAGGAGATGTTTGATGTTGTTTTCATCATAAATCGTCCCGCGTGGGTCAAGTGCGACAGCACCGATCGTGACGATTCGATCCGCCAAAGGGATATCAGCCGTAATAACAAAATCCTCCGCCTCGCACAACTCGGCAATACGGTGATCGGCCTCATCTGGCCCTTGTGCCACGACTTCCATCGAGACATGGTGAACATTCGGAATAGCGATTTGCTTATTGGCGATAAATATCGTCGTAATCTGACGTTTTAATACCGCACGGAGCAGAATTTCTTTCAGCGCATTGGGAAACGCATCGGCATCAACGAGAATTTTCACTATCTAAACCTTTTTTATCAATCTATCGTGGAAATGCGAGAAAAAAACAATGGCGACACTGGAACCGATCAAAGCGAAGAACATATCGGACTGTGTATCCCAAATATCCCCCTGCGTCCCTAAAAACTCATCTGCCCCCTGCCCCATCCAAAGTGCCGCACCCCACTCGATCAGCTCATACGAGGCACTGATCGCCAAAACAATACAGATAACGATAAAGTTCAGCATTCGACGGCCATTTACATAGTTCCCTCGAATTAAAATTTCACGCGCTATAAGTGCCGGAGCAAATCCCTGCATAAAATGACCGATCTTATCGTACGGGTTTCGAGAAAGATCAAGCCACTGTGCAATCTCAAATCCGAGCGGAACACGTGCATAGGTATACATTCCTCCGAAAATCAGAACAACCGCATGGATAAAAATGATCAGATAGAGGAGTGATGTCAGAGGAAACGAGCGATAGGTAGCAGCTAATATCGGCAAAGCGATCATTATAGGGAGGGTTTCCATAAACCATGTCAGCAAATCATAGGAATAAAGCCCCGAATAGATCAATAAAACAATAAGCGAAACAGCCCCTAATATCAATGCTTTTGAATACCCATAATACATCTATAATAACTCGATTCCATAGCGTTTTAACACCATAACCTCAATCCCGAAACAGACGATTGTTATAAGTGCTGAAACCCCAAGTGTCGGCCAAAATCCGATTTTTCCCAATATCATCGGAAAAAGGAGAAACATCGGCATAGTCGGTAATGCATACCAAAAAACATATCCGACATAACTGCCTATTTTATCCATCGGCTGTTTTTCCATGTACATCCAGATCAAAACACTAAACGTTACCAACGGCAAAGCGGTAATCAAGGCTCCCAGTTTTTCGCTCCGCTTCGCCGCTTCGGAAATCAGTATAATCAAACCTGCCGTCACCAAATATTTTGCAATAAGCCAACCCATTATTTCAACCGCTCGGAGAGTTGTTGTTTGTAGACGTCCACATCAAACGCCTCGACACGTGCCACACCGCTTTTCACTGCCGCTTCCGCCACGCTGGCGGATACTTCAACGATAAGCCGTTTGTCAAACGGTTTAGGGATAATGTAGCCTTTGCCAAAACTCAATCGGGTTTTGTAAATTTCATTCAGATACTCCGGTATCTCAGCACGTGCTAAGGCTGCCAAAGCTTGCGAAGCTGCCACTTTCATCTCCATATTGATCGTACAAGAGCGTACATCCATCGCTCCGCGAAAAATAAACGGAAACCCTAAAACATTGTTTACCTGATTGGGATAATCGCTCCGTCCGGTCGCGATAATCGCATCGGGACGCGCAGCTCTTACCTCTTCGGGAAAAAGTTCGGGAACAGGATTGGCGAGGGTAAAAATAATCGGATTTGGTGACATACACGCTATATCTTCCAGAGAAAAACTTCCCGGTGCCGAAAGCCCTACGACAACGTCGGCATTCTCAAACGCTTGATGTTGGCTCATCCCCTCGGGGGCAACAAATTCAAGTTTTTGTGCGTTGAGATCATTTCGCCCCGCTTGAATCAGCCCTTTTGAATCGGACATATAAATCTCGCGGACGCCCATAAAACGGTAAATTCGCCCGCAGCTGATTGCTGCTGCCCCTGCGCCGATGATTACGACTTTAATATGTTCCAAAGTGCGTCCGGTTACCAAACAACCGTTCATGATCCCTGCCAACGAAATGACCGCAGTACCGTGCTGATCGTCGTGCATTACCGGGATATCAAGTCGCTCTACGAGACGCCGCTCGATCTCAAAACACTCGGGGGCTTTGATATCTTCAAGATTAATCCCCCCGAATGTCGGAGCAATCGCCGCAACCGTATCGCAAAAACGCTCTATATCGGTCTCATCCACTTCTATATCGTACGCATCCAAATCGCTGAACTTTTTAAAGAGGATCGCTTTCCCCTCCATAACGGGTTTGGACGCTAATGCCCCCAAATTTCCCAGTCCAAGGACTGCCGTCCCATTGGAAATCACACCGATCAAATTCCCTTTCGAGGTATAACGATAGGCATCATCGGGATTTTTCTGTATCTCCAGACACGGAGCGGCTACACCGGGAGAATAAGCCAAACTAAGGTCACTCTGCGTAGTAAAGGGTTTTGTGATAAGAGTGGCAATTTTGCCGGGGAGTGGCAGCTCATGATAGAGCAATGCCTGCTGATTGAGGGATGAATCGTGGCTCATAAGTACCTCGTTAAAAAATATCCGCGATTATACACCACGGAGCCTCTGAGGTACCTATTTAGTGACTGAAGTTATCTTCCGCGTCGGCTGTCGTTGCTGCGACCTTCGCTTCTATGGCTGCTGCCATCGCGTTTTTGTGGCTCTCTGCGTGAACCTTGGGGTTTTGCGCCTTGAGGTTTTGCCCCTTGAGGACGTTGTGAATTACCGCGACCACCTCCGCCTCCGCGCCCTTGGACGATCGGCATTGCCGGGATATCGGGATCAGGCTCAAAACCTGCGATGATATCGCGATCCAATTTACGGTTGATCAGTTTTTCGATTCCTCTAAGGTAATCGTATTCGTCCACACACACAAGAGAGATCGCTTCCCCCTCATTACCCGCACGACCGGTACGTCCGATACGGTGAACATAGTCTTCGGCAATGTTCGGAAGTTCAAGATTGACAACGTGAGGGAGCTGGTCGATATCCAAACCGCGCGCCGCGATATCGGTCGCTACGAGAATTTTGACTTTACCCTCTTTGAAATCGCTCAATGCTTTGGTACGGGCTGCTTGGCTTTTATTACCGTGTATCGCGGCAGATGCAATCCCGATCTTTTGAAGATATTCTGAGAGCTTATTGGCTTGATGCTTGGTGCGGGTGAAGACGAGAACCTGCTCCCATTTATTTTCCTTGACCAAATGACCGAACAGAGCACTTTTTCGAGCACAGTCCACTAAAATAACCCGTTGAGTCACAAGCTCGCTTGAGGTATTGCGTCGAGCGACCTCTACGACGGCAGGATTGCGCAAAATAGATTCGCACAGTTTTTTGATCTCGTCGCTGTAGGTTGCCGAGAAGAGGAGATTTTGACGTTTTTGAGGCAAAATCGCGATCACGCGGCGGATATCTTTGACAAAACCCATATCGAGCATACGGTCGGCTTCATCCAGAATGAGCATCTCGACATGACGTAAATCAACCGTCCCCTGAGAAACGTGATCGAGAAGACGTCCCGGAGTTGCGATCAGGATATCTACCCCGTTGCGCAACGTCGTGATTTGAGGCTGTATGCCTACACCGCCGAATATGACCGTACTTTTAAACGGAAGATATTTACCGTACGTTTTGACACTTTCGCCGACTTGAGCCGCTAACTCGCGCGTAGGGGTGAGAATCAAGACACGGACGTGGCGCGGCCCTTTTGTGTGGTGATTACGAGAGAGTATTTCGAGCATCGGAAGGGTAAATCCTGCTGTTTTTCCCGTACCGGTTTGGGCACCGGCGAGCATATCGCGACCGTCTAGGATAAACGGGATCGCTTGCGCTTGGACGGGAGTCGGGGTTGTGTAGCCCTCTTCGCTAACCGCTTTTAAAATCGGTGCTGAGAGGTTGAGTTCGGTAAATAACATGGTGGATGGTTCCTTTGGGTGGTTCAAGCAGACGAATAGCGCAAACAAAGAGGATTAGTAAATGTGCAGAGATTAGACAGCTTACGGATTTTCCGTTTTAATTAATGACATTATAGCGAGTTTTAAAGAGATTCTTCCATTACTCACATGACAGTTATGATCACTTTTCTATTACTTTTTATTAAAATTTACACTTTGTGACCCATACGTGACCCAACATACACTATTATTGTGGCAATTTATCGTAAAGGATACCCCTTGTTGCATCGTATTACCATCAAAACAAAACTCACCGCTCTAAGTGTTTTTGTCCTCGCCATTTTAGCTATTTTGACGACAACGTTTCTGTTAAATCTCAAAGATGAACTTATTAATGGTAAAAAAACCATGCTAAAAACGCAGGTTGATACCGCGTGTACATTAATGGCCTACTACGACCAAGAAGCTACCGAAGGAAAAATATCTCAAGAAGCGGCTAAAGAGGCGACCAAAAAGGCCATTAAAAACCTCCGTTATGATGGAGAAGAGTATTTCTTTATCCTCGATACCGACATCCGTGGAATCATGCATCCCATCAAGCCAAAACTGGATAATACCGATCTCTCCAATATTAAAGACCCGAATGGAAAAAAACTTTTCGTAGAGTTTGCCCAAGTGGCCAAAGAGCACGGCGAGGGGTATGTTGATTATATGTGGGCCAAACCGGGCAATGATACACCTCTACCGAAACTCTCGTATGTCCGTCTTTTTAAGCAATGGGGTTGGATTATCGGAACCGGCGTTTATATCGATGATGTGGAAGAAGAGTTTAACACCATTGCAATGCGTATGATCGCTATTGCGTTTACTCTTCTATTGATACTATTTTTATTCATTACAGCTCTTCGTAAATCAATTATCACCAAACTCTCCACCATGCAGATGATGGCTCAAGAGCTTGCATCAGGGGATGGTGATCTAACCAAACGCCTCGCAATTGAGGGTCATGACGAACCGGCTGAAACAGCAAAATCCATCAATGCTTTTATAGAAGCAACCCAACAAATGGTGCAAAGTGCTAAACGCTCTTCCGAAGAAAATTCTTCCGTTGCAATAGAGCTATCCCAAACGTCACTCAGTATCGGTCACCGCATGGAAGAAGAGGCTCAACTGGTTCAAAACATCCATACTACGACCGAGCAACTCATTAACCACCTCAATCTCAGCAAACAAGACAATGAACATACCCGTAGCGAGATCATATCGGCCAATGAAGTACTCACAACATCTCAACGCGAATTGGACACTATGATTGTAATGATCCGTAATAGTGCAGAGGTCGAGACACTTTTTGCTGACAAACTCCATGAATTAACCAATAACGCACGCCAAATCCGTGAAGTACTCTCCGTCATCGGCGAGATCGCTAATCAAACCAATCTTCTCGCTCTTAATGCCGCTATTGAAGCGGCACGGGCAGGTGAGCACGGACGCGGTTTTGCCGTTGTTGCCGATGAAGTGCGTAAATTAGCAGAACGGACACAAGGGAGTTTGACACAGACGGATGCTACCGTAACGATGATCGTTGGTTCCATCGAAGAAGCGACCATTCAAATGGGACAAAACTCAAAACAAATTCAACAAATTGAAGAAAAATCGCATCTTGTAGGGGAGAGAATCGGCCAAACCGTCACAGTTGTACAACAAACCACCGAAGCAATCAAAAAACTGGTTATCGATGCCGATAAGAATACCAAAGAGGTCGAAGTGATGGCCTCTCGTCTAGCCGACATCAATGACTTATCACGAGCTAATGCCCGCAGTGTTGAAGAAATCGCCAGTACCGCTGAACATCTCTCCCATGTTGTTGATGGTTTAAATAATCAACTTAGCCGATTTCAAGCTTAATGGTTTTTTCTATTCACTTACACACCGTACATGCGCCGTTTCGCTCTTCGGAGCGGTCGCAATTCCACCCAGTTTAAATCCGACGACATATGCTTCTTTATCATTCAAAGAATCACTCGTCCAATAATAGCGCTGCATCATCACCCCAAAAAACTTCATATCCACTGTTGGACGGGTATACGTATAATCGACAATGCCATACAACTCTTCTGTAGTCGGCAAACGCCATGAGCGACCGTTAAGATTCAGATTGCTGCACATCTCTTTGGCATCGTCATAGGTGTATTTAGCCCGTTTATCGGTTGCATCGAGTGAAAGCCAAATAATCCCCGAATACGGATCTCGAACCCCTTCTAAAGTTAGGCTATAGTCCCGTATCCGTTTGTGCGTTACCGCATCGGTACAAGCAGCAGAAATTCGCTTCCATCCGGGTGAGAGGGTAATATTGCGTTCTTTAGGATAAAAACTGTAGCCAAGCATCGGGATGATACCGCCATCGCCCTGACTTCCTGTTCCGATTTCGGTATTATCGGCAGCAGTTTGATCCGATGACCAATAACTGTATTCAGGATTAAATGGGGTTGTTTTAGGGAGACGGTAGATTTCTTCGATAGGCATTAAATGCCATCCATTGCCTAAAGTACGACAATATTCAGCTGCATTTTCTTGCGAGTAACTTTCATTCGATGCCAAATGAACCTCTCCCCACACACACGGAGAGAGTAAAAAAAGAGGAAAGAGCGTATTAACTAACCGCACAATTATCAGCTAACAGATCGGCACGAAGCTTCGAACTTGTAACCGGATCAACCAGTTTTTCAACGATAGCAAGGGCAAAACAGATTGCGGTTGCGGGACCGCGAGAGGTCATGATATTACCACTTTGAACAACCGCATGTTTATCTCCCGCGAATCCCGCCATATCAATCTCGTCTTCTATACCGGGATAACAGGTATACCCCTCTTTGAGGACTCCGGCAGCGTGTAATGCATACGGAGCAGCACAAATCGCACCGATGTTTTTGTTTTGTTTATCCATCGATTTGAGCAGCGACTGTATTCCACTATCAAAGGCAAGAGCTTTCGTACCGCCCCACCCTCCGGGAAGAACGATCATATCCAGTTCATCGGCACTTAGCCCTATAACCGAACGGTCCGCTTGAATCATAATACCGTGAGCACCTCGGACAAGCATATTATGATCCAATGAACCGATTATGACGTCAATACCCCCTCGACGTAAAACGTCGATCAGAGTAACCGCTTCGATCTCTTCAAAACCTGCCGCGATCGGAACAAGTACATTTGGCATAAAAAGCCTTACTTTACTTTCTCCATGTATTCACCCTCAACGGTGTTAACACGGATCATATCGCCCTCTAAAACGTGGTAAGGAATTTGTACAACCGCACCGGTTTCAAGGGTAGCCGGTTTTTTAGAGGCACTTGAGGTATCCCCTTTGAAGTTTGGAGCCGTTTCAACGATTTTGAGTTCCATAATTTCAGGAGCTTCAACGCTGATTGCATTGCCGTTATGGAAAATCATTTGAACGTTGGTGCCGTCTTTGATCCATTTCATTGCATCTTCACATTGATCGTACGTAAGACCAAGTTGCTCATAGCTTTCGTTATCCATAAACTGAAGCATTTCGCCATCATCATACAAAAACTGCATCGTTGTATGGACAAGATTCGGCACTTCGAATTTATCACCCGCATGGATCGTTTTTTCAATTACTTTACCATTGATAAAGCTTTTAACTTTACAACGGACAAACGCGGCACCCTTACCCGGTTTAACGTGTTGGAACTCTACGACTTTGTACGGAACACCCGTAATCTCAAGGCGTACCCCTTTTTTAATATCACCCATACCGATTGTTGCCATGCTGATTCCTTACGACATTATTAATATATTGGGCGAATTTTACCCGAAACGGCTTTTAAATTCAAACTCTGTGTAACGTATGGTATTTGCACACCCGAATCTGACCTATAATTATTATCTTTTTATATTCTTTAAACTCCCGAATGTGTATAATAATACTTATATGATTAATTATGATCACAAATATATCACAAACACATCACAAGGATTGTACGCATGACAACAATTTCGCGCGTCCTAAGCGCCTCATTCATATTGGGCTCTTGTCACCTCTTTGCCGCTGGCTTGTCACTTCCGCAAGCACTTGACTTACTTGAAAATCAAAATCTGGAAATCAAAGCGGCGGCTCTGGATCTTCAAAGTGCCCACAGCGACGTTACCATCGCACACGGATACAACTACGGATCACTCGATTTTACTGAAAATGCTGTCCGTTCCAATGATGCCGGCAATGTGTTCGGATTCAAACTCAGCTCACGACAAGCAACTTTTGGAGATTTTGGATTCGCCGATTTTTCATTAACCAATCCCAATATTCTCTCTGTGCAGCCTAAAGATCTTAACTATCCTGGCTACCAAAACTTTTTTCAAAGTAAACTCACCTATATGCTCCCTCTCTACACCGGAGGGAAATTGAGCAGTTACGGCGAAATATCTGAAAAAATGGAAAAAATCAAAAAACTTGATGCCGATCAAATCAAAACCGAAAAAATCTATGAAACGCGAAAAAGCTATTACGATATGGCACTTATTCAACACTCCATCGATCAGATGACTATCATTCGCTCCAATATTGCAACCTTAGAACATACCACCGAAGTGATGATCCAAGAGGGGTATGCGAAAAAAGTCGATTTACTTGAAGTACAATCAAAAAAAGCCAATGTCGAGCGAACCCTCACCGAAATGGAAGCCAATAAAAAGCTCCTCTATCATTACCTGAGCTTTCTCCTGAATCAAGAGGTACAAGAGATCGAATTACCCTCCAATGATCGAGCTTCTTCCATTCCGAATGAATCGGATGTAATGGCAAACAATATTGATTTGCAAAAAGCAGCGGAAGGGTTGAAAATTCGAGGTAAAATGGTCGATCTCGCCTATGCCCCATTCTTACCGCAAATCGGTGCATTTGCGGAGGCAAGCAGCGCAAATGATACATTTTTAGGCAATTTCAATGAGCACAAGGGCTATACACTCGGAGCAAAACTCAGCTGGAATCTCTTTAACGGCGGGGTAGATAACGGTGCTCTGGAAAAAGCCCGCATTGAAAAACTTAAAACGGCGACCCAAGTCGAACTGGCTAAAAAAGGGATTGCACTTCAATACGATAAAATTCGTACCGAAATAGAGAGCCTCGATTCTCAGGTCAATAGCCTCGAAAAAGAGCTGGAACTGGCCGAAGCGATTTACAAAAACTATGAGGGGCGCTATCATGAGCACCTCGCATCAATGAGCGATGTCATCATTAAACAATCGGGACAGATTGAAAAAGTTCTCAATCTCCAATCGGTCAAGAATCAACGCAACGAGCGAATTTTCGCCCTCGAAAAACTTAGTAACGGAGCCAAATAATGAAACTATGGATTACGACTCTCACCCTCGGCGCCACTTTAAGCGCAGCAGGACTTAGCCTCTCAGGAAGTGTTATCAGTGATAACCAAAAAATGATTACCAGCCGTAACATGGGATTTGTCACCTCCGTTAATGTTTCAGAAGGCTCACGCGTCCGCAAAGGGGATATCCTCTACACCATCGACTCTCGTGAGATCGATTCAGCCAAAACGCAAGTTGAAATGGGAATTGCCCAAGCAGAACTCTCTTTGCAAATGTACCAAAATCAATACGTCAATCTGGAACTCAATTTGGATCGGAATAAACGTCTGTTGCAACAAGACATGGTTTCTAAATATGAAGTTGAAAACCTCGAACTCTCCCGCAAAAATCTCCAAAATATGATCAGTATTGCAGAACGCCAAGTCGGACAAGCCAAAGCGCGTCTAAAAGAGGTTAATAACCAATATAACTACCTGCGTGTCAGTGCACCCAATAGCGGTGTTGTTGTTGCTAAAAATATCAAAGTGGGCGAAATGGCAATGCCGGGAATGCCAGCTATCGTATTGGCAGATTTGGGCGATTTAAAAATCGATGTCGAAGTAGCTGAAAACAATCTCAAACTTGTCCCTGTAGGGAAACAAGTGAAAGTTTCTATCCCATCAGTCGGATTTATCGGAATCGGACGGGTCAGTGCCGTAGTTCCAAGTTCCAATCCGGTAACCCATTCGTTTAAAATCAAAGTATCGTTCAAAGCTGGACAAACCGTTTATCCGGGGATGTACGCTACCGTCGATATCGAATAGGAGAGTTTAATGCACACACCGCACTCCTATGAACCCAAAGATTCTGCCGGTAAATTGGCAAAATCTTTTTTACGCAATCCCCTCACTCCGATACTCGGTATCTTTTTGCTCCTCTTGGGATATATGGCATTAATGATGATGCCCCGCGAAGAGAACCCTCAAATGGTGGTCAGCGGTTCTACCGTTATTATCGCCCTCCCCGGTGCAACCGCCAATGAAGTTCAAAATGTCATTATCAAACCCCTAGAGCGCAAGCTTAAAGAGATCAAAGGGATCGAGCATATCTACGGCATGGCGATGGATAACGTTGCCGTCATCAACGCCGCTTTCTATATCGGTGAAGCCAAAGAGGATTCCAACCTCAAAATCTACGATAAGATTATGCAAAACATCAGCATTCTCCCGAAAGGGGCAATGCAGCCGATTATCAAGCCGCTTGATATTGATGTCGATATCCCTGTCGTCTCTGTCGCGTTTTACTCCAATGATCCGAAAATTGATCCTACCCTCTTATATGATCGGGTAAAAGAGATCCAGCATCATATCAACGGTCTTCCTAACGTCGCCGTTACTGATATCAAGGGGGCAAAAAAACATCAGTACAATGTTTTGGTCGATATGAACCGCCTATCCGGATACAACCTCTCTCTCGGTCAAATCGTCCAAGCGGTGCAGTCACTTTCCTATAACGTTCCGGAAATCAAAGGGAAAACCCAAAACAATGAGATCGTCATGATCGGTGTCCGTAATGCCATCGAGAGTGTCGAAGATGTCGGCAATATCATTGTGGCACAATACGGCGGTTCCGCTATCTATCTACGTGACATTGCTACCGTCTCCGCAGGTCAGGACATCCAAAATTTCAAATCAGCACTTGTGAGCATCAAAAAAGAGGACGGTAAATTCTCTCCCCTTAAAGATCAGATAACCCTTACCGTCTCAAAACTCCAAGGGACCAATGCCGTTATCATCGCCGAAGCGGTTAAAGAAGAGCTTGAAAAATACAAAGAGCAGATGAAGGCGCAAGGAATTAACTACGTTATCACCCGTAATGACGGAGAACGTGCGAATGAAGCGGTTAATGAACTCGTTTTTCATCTGGTTCTCTCTATCGTTATCATCGCTATTCTCCTCATCTTTGTATTGGGATGGAGAGAGTCGTTAATTGTCACCTTTACGGTACCGGCAATCTTGGCGATCACCCTCTTTATTGCCTATATAACAGGACAAACGGTTAATCGTATTACCCTCTTTGCCTTCTTGCTGAGTCTGGGGCTACTGGTGGATGCCGCAATCATCGTTATCGAAAATATCCATCGCCATTTTCATGCCCCGGGTGCAGCCGATAAAGATGTCGATCAGCTGATGATCGAAGCCACCGATGAGATCGGCGCGCCGACCAATATCGCCACATTGGCTATTATCCTCACCATGGTACCGATGGCATTCGTCGGGCAGATGATGGGGCAGTTTATGAAACCGATTCCGGCAAACGTCCCAGTCGCTCTAGTGGCATCCCTGTTTGTCGCCTATATTTTCACCCCGTATCTGGCGGTACGACTCCTTAAAAAACCCGACCACCACGGAGAAGCTCACTAATGTACAAAAAATTTGAAAACTATTTATTGGGTGTTTTAAACACCCCCTCCAAGAAAAAAATGATTTTATGGGCTACCCTTGCCGCATTTATAATTGCCGTTGCCCTTATCCCGGCAAAATTGGTTTTAGCCAAAATGCTTCCGGGCAAAAATAACGACACGTATAGCATCTATATCGACCTTCCGAACGGCAGTTCGATCGAACAGACCAAAGAGGTAAGCGAATGTGCCGTTAACATCATTCAAAGTGAAAAAGAGGTACTCGATACCGAAGTCTTTTTAGGGAGCGGTTCACCCCTTGATTTCGCCGGTCTCATAAAAGGAAGCCATTTCAAAAACAACGAAAACGTTGCTGAAATTGTCCTAAATCTGACCAAAAAACACCATCGGGATGAGCCTTCATATATGATGGTTCAGCGCCTCCGCCCCATTATTCAACACAAATGTGAAGCACTCTATCCTCAGACCAATATCAAATTCATCGAACCGCCGGCGGGACCTCCGACCATGGCAGCTGTTGTTGCTGAAGTCTACGGCAGTGATGCGGCAGGTATCCGCCATCTGAGTGAACGGGTACGTGATGTTTTTAAAAAGACCGATGGACTTGTAGATATCGATATTATGCAAGATGAAATTTATGATAAATTTGAAGTACGTGTAAACAGCGATAAAATTACCAAATCGGGTCTTGATATCAAACACGTTAACGACATTTTGTATCTTGCCTTTGAAGGGATGGGAGTTGCCGTTAAAAATTCCCAAAGTGCAACGGATCAAATCCCGATTTTCCTCACCTTGACACCTGAGGGGAAAAAGTTTGCTTCTCGTGATAAAGAGGCTATTGAGATGAAACTCTCCGGTCTTAAACTCCTCAACCAAATGGGGATGATGGTGCCGATTACTGAAATTGTGGATATTGTACCCGTCAAATCAAATCCGATGATTATGTCCAAAGATCTCCATGAAATGGCCAACGTTTTAGCCGAAACCGATATGGTATCTCAAGTCTATCCGTTGATGGCGGCGCGCAATACTATTTTAGATACGTTTAGTGATGAATATGAGATTACCAAAACAGGTCTTTTCAATCTTGAACTTATGAACAAAAAAACCAAGCAGATGTATGAATTGAAATGGGATGGAGAGATGAAAGTCACCCTCGATACGTTTGTCGATTTGGGCGGTGCATTTATTGCCGCTCTTCTGCTCATTTTCTTGCTTATGGTCGTCTATTACAAAAGTTTTGTTATCAGCGGAATTGTATTGCTCGGCAGCTTTCTCTCTATTATCGGGGTTATCGTAGGACATTTCATTATGAATATCTTCACTGCCGATACCTTCTTTCTAACGGCGACCTCTTTGATCGGATTTATTGCCCTGATCGGGATCAGTTCACGCAATTCATTGCTCCTTATTGACTTCACCAAATCGCTAATGCTCGATAAAGGGATGCACAAAAAAGAGGCGATTGCCTATGCGACCGCTACTCGCGCCAAGCCTATTTTCCTAACAGCGGCAGCTATTATCCTCGCATCCACCCTCCTTGCAAGCGATGCTGTTTTCGGAGGGCTTGGCGTATCGCTTATTTTTGGTACAATTGCAGCAGTAATCGCTTCGCTTGTGGTAGTACCGGTTCTAATCGATAACTCTGATTTAGAACGTCATTTTAATTTTCATGAGCGTAAAGTAGTATCCATTTTGGAGCCTTAAACCAATGATTTTTTCCCCTTTCATCCAAACTTCTACCGATGTTATGGGGGATTTGCTCCATACCGCCAATGTTCAAGGGATATCAGCGGATGGAATCGATTTTGACCTCCTCTCGTATGAAACCTATTTCAAGGGGAGTGTGGATGAAGAGTGGCAACACCTCATCGGAGATGACTTATTAACCCAAACAACCGAAATTGAAATTCGCTCTGAATTCTTTCACCTTACTCAAGAGTACCAAATCCGTATCCGTCCTTCCAAAGTTCACCCGTATCTCGATCTGCGTTGCTCTATCGCAACGGATAAAACCAAAAGCAAAGCGGTAGCAATCATCGATCCCTCTTCCACCATTCTGCTCAAAAAAGGGGTGCAAGAGTGGATGAAAGAGGCCATTAGACGCAAAAAACTTCAGCACAAACTGATGATCGGAATTGGTGAGCAAAATCTTAACCAAGAGATCAACCGCCTCTTACTTAAAATTCAAAAAGAGGGTCCCTTAACTGCTCCCTATCGACTGCCCATTGCGGAGTGTTTTCCTCCCGTCCCGCCAACCAATGATGCCGTATTATTGCATTACAAACAGCTAAAAAAAGAGAATAACCTTATCGATGGGGTACAGCCGGGAGATCTGATTCTGGAGTATATTTTTCCCAAACACGGACGTGACGGACGAGGTTGCAACGGCAAACACATTGCCGTTCCCGAACCCATCGTAAAGTATGCCGGATTCATAGTGATCGATAATGCTACGATTACAAGCGAACAAAATGAAGAAAGTATCCGTTTTTATGCCAATGTTTCAGGATATATGCAACGCCCTAAAGGAGTTTTCTCTATTGCGCAAGAGCTGAGAATTGAATCGGCCAGTTTCAAAAAAACCGGTTCCATTGAAGCGGGAATGGATAAAGATATCTCACTCACCATCAAGCAAAATATTTCCAGCCAAGATGCCGTAGGAATGGGGGTCAATATCGATGTCCAGAAACTTGACATCAGCGGTACGGTAGGAGGCAATGCAAAAATTCAGGCATGTGAGCTCAATATAGGATCACAAACGCATAAAAAATCGCAAATAAATGTCACTGAAATCGCCAATATCCATCTTCATCGCGGAAACCTAAAAGCAAAAGAGGCCAATATTGATGTTCTTGAAGCGGGAAAAGTTGAAGCCGATATTGTCCAAATTAAACAAATGGTCGGCGGGGAGATCATTGCACGAATTGTCCATATTGAAACACTCTATTCCAATGCCCGTATTACGGCACTTGAATCCATTACTATTGATAATATCGAAGGTGAAGGAAATAACTTCATTATTGATCCGCACTCGATTAGTTCCTATCATGAAAAAATAGCCGCGCTGGAAATTGATATTCGAACAAAAAATTCCCATCTCCAAGAAGAAAGCAAAGAGTTCATAGCGCGTCAAATTTCATTTAAAGAAAAAAATGTTCGAATAAAGCTATTTCAACAACGTGTTATCGACGCTCAAAAAAATGGAACGACCCCTATGAAAGCCGATGTTGCACGGATTCAACAATACAAAGCAGAAGCCGAAGCACTAAAACAAACTGCTGAAAAGCTGCGTGAAAAAGACACCCATATACATTCGCTTCGTACAGAACTCGAAAAACTGTACGACGCGGATTTACATGCGGTAGTGACCCATCACGGCAATTACAGCGGCCATGATCGAATCGTTTTTATTGACCCTAAAAACCATCAAGAATATGCTATCTCACCCGAGGGAAAAGTTACCCATGTCCGCTTACGCCGTGAAGGTGATGAAAAACGGCTTATGTTGGAATCCTAAAAAAAATCAACTTCTTTATTTATCGGCAGAGCGTTTTAACTTTTTGAGGTAAAACTCTCTTATGAAATTAGATGAACTTACCCTAACCGTCCCCTATCTCTCTCTTGGTCCGATTTTTTACCATAAAGTTGCCCCTACCCCTTTGCAAAAACCTAAACTCATAAGTTTCAATACCGACGCGGCAAAGCTGATCGGTTTAGATCCTGCCCAAATCTCTAACGAAGAATTAACCTCCCTTTTAAACGGCACAAACCTCCTCAACGGTTCACAACCGTATGCGATGTGCTATGCCGGCCATCAATTCGGATATTATGTTCCGCGCCTCGGAGATGGACGAGCTATCAATTTAGGCTGTGTTAACGGGTGGACTCTACAGTTAAAAGGTTCCGGACAAACCCTCTACTCCCGCCAAGGGGATGGCCGTGCCGTATTACGCTCCTCCATCCGCGAATATCTGATGAGTGAAGCAATGAATGGACTGGGAATTCCGACCAGTCGGGCATTAGCGATTATCGGTTCCGATGAAAAAGTAGCACGTGAGACATGGGAATACGGAGCCATTGTATTACGTTTGGCTCCATCATGGATACGATTTGGGAGTTTTGAGTACTTCTTCCATGCCCATAAACACCAAGAGCTCGAAAGTTTAGCTGACTTTTTACTCCAAGAATCCTTCCCTCAGTTTGTCAGAGTCGAAGAGGCTTATCTGAAAATGTTCGGTGAAATTGTAAAACGTACCGCCCGACTGATAGCGCTATGGCAATCGGTCGGCTTTAATCATGGAGTGATGAACACTGATAACATGTCTGCGATAGGTATCACCATCGATTACGGCCCTTTTGCCTTTATGGATACGTTTGAGAGCGGCTACATCTGCAACCATACCGATGCCCAAGGACGATACAGCTACGACAATCAGCCCCGTATCGGATACTGGAATTTAGAACGCCTCGCCCATGCACTATCACCTCTCATCCCTACGGAGAAACTCCGATCTGAACTGGACAAATACGGCGATTATTTCACAACCTATCTCATGGAACTTTTATGTGCTAAACTTGGTCTGGACACGCCGCATGACAATGACAGCGATCTCCTGCGCGCCTTATTTACTGTTATGGAAAACGGTCGTACCGATATGACACCATTTTTTCGTACCCTCAGCCGCTATAACGGAAATCGAGAACACCTTCTTACACTGACCCTTGCACCAAACCAGTTAAACGAATGGTGTGATCGATACGATGAGAGGCTCCTCCTCAATACATCATCTACCGAGCTGCGCCATGAACAAATGCTCCGCACCAATCCCAAATATATATTAAAAAACTATATTCTCCAAGAAGCGATAGATGCGGCAGAAAAAGATGATTTTACCCTTGTAAACGATCTGCTCATGTTGGCACACTCCCCCTATGATGAGCATTATGAATTTGAGCGTTATGCCGGAGTTACCCCACAGCACCACACGAATTTAAAGCTGAGTTGCTCCTCTTAGCGAGCAACTTTGACGATATCTTCAAAAGCTTATTTCTTCATCACATCGATTGTAATCAAACAGTAATCTATCAAAAAGTGATTATTTTTTGATCAATCTTCCCTCATATTTTTTTTAATACCTCTTTATACTGTCACTGCCATTAAATCTAAATCATTAGTATGCAGGAGCACTCATGCAACGCAACCACCTTATCCGCTATATGTCAGATGTTCAAAATTTTGAAAAAAATATGAATACCCTCTCAGGAAAATGGGATCTGCTTACCCTCCTTGGTTCCATGTCCAATATTGGGATGGATACAAGTGAAACACGTAAAGCCTTCGAAGACTTACTGGATGAGCCGCTTAAACGTCTTATTGAGGAGACATTCAACAAAAGTCTCAATGAACTCGAATCCAAAGCCCAAACTGCGGTAGACATCCTGATTCGAAACCTTTTCGAACGCACTGCCGATATTGGATTCCTCGCTACCGATGATGATATTCGCGATTACCTACTCTTTTTGCACTCAGCCGATCTCTCTGTGTCCGATGAGTTACGCGGCATTAAAATCAAGAAAAAAGAGGCCCTTACCGAACGGTTTGCCGAATACGTTGCCAAATACAGCGTCTATGAAAATATTGTTCTTCTCGATACAAAAGGTAAGGTGCTGGTACAACTCGATCCTACTAATCCGATTACGTTTTCAAAAGATCCTTTGCTCCAAGAATCATTACGAACGCATCAAGGATATGTCGAAACGTATCGTTCAAGTGATCTTACCCACAACAAACCCTCACTCATCTATTCTTACCGCGTCTGTAACCCGCATAACGAAGAACCGCTTGGAGTACTGTGTCTGATTTTTCGCTTTGATAATGAACTGAAAAGCATTTTTCACAAACTTACCCGAGATAACCCCTATATCGCACTCGAACTTCTCAACCCTAACGGTGAAGTTATTGCCTCATCATCGGTACACCACGTTCCAGTCGGATCGCATCTAACCCATCGCAACAATGATGATCACCAAACCTATTATGCCGGTTTCGAATACCTCTATAAAGCGGTAAAAACAACCGGGTATCAAGGGTACAACGGTTCAGGATGGATTGGACATGCAATGGTACCCCTTCACTTGGCGTTTCGTTCCTCCACCCGTCCATCGTTTCTAAAAAACGATCTGTTTGATTCGGTGTCGGATACCAAAGCCTATTATCCACAAGAGCTGCAAGATATCTTGGACAAAGCCAAAAAAATTCAAAGCGAACTCGATATTACGGTATGGAACGGTAATGTCCAAATAGCCAATACCTCCGGTCACGAAAGCCCCTTTACCAAAGCCCTTCTCACCGAGATATCGAAAACCGGAGAAGAGACGAAACGGGTTTTTGACCATACCGTTGCCAATCTCAATACGGCAATGCTCATTCAGTATCTTGAAGATTTAAAATTCCAATCGTCTCTCGCAATCGACATTATGGATCGCAATCTGTACGAACGGGCAAACGATTGCCGATGGTGGGCATTGACAACGACCTTTCGCGAATGTTTATCGCATGGAAACATAAGGGATGAGGATCAGAGAAAAATGAGCTCTATATTGGCTTACATCAACGATCTTTATACCGTATACAGCACAATGTTTATTTATGATCGAGACGGGGTGATTTTAGCGGTCTCCAATCCGACCGAGAATGCAATCATCGCTAAAAAAGTAGGCTACTCATGGGCCATGGAGACTCTGGATTTAAAAACCACTCAGGAGTACGTTGTATCTACCTTCGAACCGAGTCCTTATTACAATAATCGATCAACCTATATCTATAACGCCTGTATTCGGAATTTTGAGGACGAGAATGTGGGTGGTATCGGAATTGTTTTTGATGCTGAGTCTCAGTTTGAGGCGATGCTTCACGACACGCTCCCAAAAGATGAAAATCATCAGATTCCGGAGGGGATGTTTGCCCTCTTTATCGATCGCAGCAGCCGTGTCATCTCTACCACCAACTCCGAAATCAGGGTAGGAGAGATGATACAATTACCGGTATCGATTTTGGAACTCACCCCCGGACAAAGCGATGCGCAAATTCTCCCCTATAACGGAGTTTATTATGCCATCGGTGCGACCTGCTCCCATGGGTATCGAGAGTACAAGCAAAGCGATGGTTACGATAACGATATTATCGCCCTCTTGTACCGCCCTATCGGTGAAATTCAAGCGATTGAAAACGAAGCGCCACAGCAACGTGTTTATACCTACCCTAAAGCAAACGGTACCGAAGAGACCTCCGAAATATCCACTTTTTTTATCGGCGGATCTCTCTTTGCGGTCGAATCGAAAAACGTCGTATGTTCGCTTGCACATCAAGAACTCACCTCGATATTGCATGCCAGTGAATACAATTTGGGAGTCATCAGCTATGACAAACGGATGATAAGCGTTATATCCCTTGCCAAATTGCTTGGGATGGAGAAAAAATACGATAAAGAGCGGGACACCATTATTCTCGTAAAAGCGGTTATCGAGAAACAGGTAGTTTATCTCGGCCTAGCCGTAGATTCCATCTACAGCAGCCCTGAAATTCCGATCCGATCGATCAGTCATTACAGCAATGTATTGAAAAATGAAAATTCACTGACCAAAGCGGTGATTATCCCTGATCGCGCCGAAGATTTCGGAAATGAGATGATATCAATCCTTGATATTCCGAAAATCTATGGACAGCTTATCCAGCCCTATTCACGCCCGTTGCACAAAGTGATGGCGTGAATAAGGTAAAAGAATATTTAGTGTTTAGCAATATAGTCAAATACATCTTCGGCAACTTCATCCGCCGCTTCTTTAATACTCGAACCTTCACGTGTAAAATGACGCATCATTGCTACAGTTTTATCTCCATCGCGTAAGGTTACTTCAACCCCTACACCTGCTTGCGCTAGATATCCCCCTGAAAAAGGGATAAATCGTTTTCCAAAACTATAATTCTGCACATCATAAATACAAATATCTGCATTTAATGTATTAGCTTTTTTCTCCAATTTTGCATCTTCTATCGCATATTGTAAGGAAGTTTGAACTGTCTCACTATCTGATTTTTTTGCTTTTGCTGATTTATTTTCTATCTTAGCAATAGCAACACCATGATCCGCAAGTTTAATATCATTGGAAAGCCACACCCAATTTACATCACCATCTTCAATCATCTGAGAGTAATCATTTATATTGCATGTTTTAAACTCTTTATCTTTGTAATCACCGCTATCAATAAACTTATTGGCACTGGCATGTCCGACTAAAGGTATCAAAAGCGCTGCGCTAAATGCCCATCCTGTTAAAATACTAGAGACTTTATTCCCAAAATAACTTTTTTTCACTATAACTCCTTAAAAAATATTTTTTATATTAACATAATTTTTATTTTAAATAAATTCTTATTGTTAATATTGTTCAAAAATAGTAATTAATATGTATTCTAATAATAGTTAAATCAGTTCTCTGTAGAATTATTTTCACTGTAACTGAGCCGCAAACCGTCCTCACTCATCACAAATCCATGAACAGCAATTTTGCCCTCATGCACGAGCCTATGGTGCTTCGAACAAAGTCCTAGGAGGTTGTAGCGATGATTCATCCCATAATGTCCGATGGAACCGCCATCATCTGCATTCGCCTGAGGTACAATGTGGTGCACCTCATCGACCGCTTCATCGCACAGCGCGCATTTGGTGAGAAAGAGCTTGTTGTTGTAGCGGCTCTTTTTCTCCCGCTTCAGCATCGAGGCTTCGTGGGTTTTGTCGGTGATCCGTCCCCGAATCTCATACGCCTTTTTCAAAAAAGTCTCATCCATATGGAGCGATTTGGCAAACTCCAGTCCGTAGAGGGTTGAACCGCTCCCGCTTTTGAGCTTGCGGTCATATACCAGTTTATCGCTCGCCTCGTCGTAATAGACCCCCAAATGAAGCAGCACGATTTCCCGCGCTTTTTGGATCTCCGCGAGAGAAGAGAGCTGATGCAGATGGGTCGCAAAGATAAACATACTACCGATCTCACGGAGTTTTAGGATTGCACTCGCCACAATCGCTAACGCTGATTCGGTTTCCGTTCCGTGGCTAATCTCATCACCCAAAATAAGGGTATTTTCCGTCGCACGGTTGAAGATATTTCGCAATTCCAGCATCTCTACCGCAAACGTGGAAAGCCCTTTGTAAAGATTATCTTTAGAGACGATGCGGGTGAGGAGTTTATCGACGGGAGCGAAACGCATAGCGGCACACGGAACGAAAAATCCCCCCTGTGCCATCACAACCGAGAGTCCGATACTTTTCATCAGAGAGGACTTACCGCTGGAGTTGATACCGTACAACAACACCCCTTTGACATCCTCACCGTTCTCTATCGTCGGGTGTTCTTCATAGGTGTGCTGATCGACTGAGCCTAAAAAGAGATCGTTCGGGATAAAGATACCGTTCTCTTCGCGTGATTCGATCAAAGGATGACGCAACCCCACCGTCTCGATAAACGCTTTAGAAGAGGGGACGATGGAAGGACGGACATAACGATACTGCTTGGCGCACTTCGCACCGCTCAAACTCACATCGACGACGGCAAGAAAAGAGATCAAATGCTCGATGGCATGGGAAAATCGTTTCTCGATCTCTTCTAAGTGTTCACGGTAACGCTCTTTGACCTGTGCGATCATACGCGATTTCGCCCCCACATTTTCGATGGAGAGCTCATCGAGCAATGTCGAGGAGAGTTTCACTGCCGTTTTGAGTTTACGAACCTGAAAATCGCGGAAAAAGTAATGCTGATTATCCAACGTAAAAAAGCTGTTATAAAGTGCCTCTTCGACGCTCACATAGCGGTTACGGGTCATAAGGAGATGGTACCCCTCGCTCTCCAGCCATCCGATAGAGGCATACGATCCGCCCGATTCGAAAAAAGTGTCGATATGATTGATAATAGCAGTGAGTTTTGCTTCGTTATTGCTCTGAAGCTGTTCCAATGCATCAATAGAGGGATCAATCCCTTCGTTAAAGAGATTTTGATCAACCTGATCGCGTCTGAATTTGGCACATGCTTCAATATTAAAGATTCGACGCAACTCCGAAGCACAATAAGCACACTCCTGAGCGCTCGATTTATCATAGCCGATCTTTAATCGATCGGCGTCGGCGAACAACGACTCCGCCGCACTCAGCGACGCATAAAAATAGGCGAGCTCGAAGGGATGGAGCTTTCCGAGTTTCAAACGGCGCAAGATTCGCTCCAAATCGTACACCTCTTTGAGCTTCGTCTCCAGAGGCGCGATATGATCAGCCATTTTATCGATCAAATCGTACCGCTCTTCGAGGAGTTTCACATCACAGATGGGGTTGAGAAGCCGTTCACGTAGCAGCCGTTTTCCCATCGCCGTAGAGGTTTTATCGATGAGTTTGAGCAACGTCATCTCGTCATGATCACGCGAAATAATCCCCAACTGCTCCGCCGCATTATTCCCCAGATACATATAGCGATTCGTCCCCAAAAACGTCGGACGGTTCATCTTCTCGATAATCCCCGCATCATGATCGATAATAACGTTGATGAGGATGCAGAGCGATTCGGAGGCGTAGGGGTAGCGTTCCAAATCGAGATACTCGATCGGACTAAGGAGTGAGCGTATCTGATAAATCCGCTCAAAAAGTTCATTTTGGTAATCGATCCTCAGCCGCTTTTCATTTTGAGTGGTGCGGTGGTGATTTTTAATCTCCAGATAGCGGTTCACTTCGTCACGTTCGATATCTCCGGCACAAAATGTCACCACCACTTCAGAGGTTTGGTAACTCTGTAAGAGGGTAAACACTTCATCCAAAGCATACGTTTTGTCTTCACGGGTTCCGTGGATTTCATTGATCAGGGTTTTACCCGTCCCAACATCGATAGCGGAGTAACCGACCGAGTAAACCCCATTGTTCTGATCGATCAAAAGTGACGCGATATAGTTCTCGCTCGCTTCGGCGATGTAATCGAAATTCGTCCCCGGAGAGATGATATTGGAGATATAACGGCGGATATGGGGAACTTCCCCCTGCTGACGGACGAGGACAATCGTGTATTTTTTCGACTGCACGAGACGTGATAGATACCGCTCGATAGAAACCGTCGGAACACCGGCAAGGAGAGGGTTTTGGATGGAGTTTTCTAAAATAGTCTTGTTTTTACGGGTGAGCTGTATGTTGAGAAATTCGGCGACCTCTTTCGCTCGTCCGACCTTGAATTCAGCATTATTTACCTCATAAATTTCGAAAAATGACCCTACTTCGATGATAACAATGGTATCAGGTCCGTATTTTTCTTCACATGCTAGTTGGAGTTCGAAATAGATTTCGGAGAGGAGCTTAGTTTTATCATTTAGTATTGCCCCTAGTTCTTCCGTATTCATCGCATCTCCACAGCATTTCGTCATTCCCGATTTGATCGGACATTTGCTACCCTTGCGGGTAAATTCATCATTAAATATTATGGTTTTATTATAACTTAGAGGGGCTAAAAAGAGACTATATTAGACACGCCCGAAAAAAAAATTCTATATAAGAAATTCGGCTTTTGAAATCTTTTGCCGATTTTCTTAATCGTTATGTAAATTTTTATGTAAATGAATTTATTTTTTGGCTTATTTTCCTTGCTAATCAAGCCAATATGCAATTTTTAGTGGTAATACATATATTACAAGCACCAAAACTACTTTTTTTATACAAGAAATTCAGCTACTGAAATAGTTGCCGAATTTCTTTTTTTCCTTTAAAAAGTTATGTAGTTTTTTAAGTAGTACTCCATTAAATATGCCTTATTTTGTAGTATTTTTGCCACATAAAGAATAGCATATACATCCTGATTATTTTTGTGGGAGGATCAAGGGTATGGGCTTGGAGAATTCACAACTAAATATATGAAAATTTTATATTTCATACTATTTGTTTTTATTATAAATACTAACAGTAATTTCCTAACACTTTATCTATACCATTCAAATGTTCTCTTATTTCACCAGCAACACACTCCACAAAATCATTTAGCTTATTGTCATTGAACAGTTCATAGGTAGGTTCATTAATACCTTTTCCATGTCCATAAAATTTCAAATTGATTTTAGACTTACCCCATCTATGCTTTCCAAATTTATTCGTTATCCCAATAGATTTTCCAATTTTATCTATACCAAAATTCACATTTTCTAGATCCTCCAATTGATAAGACAATCCCTCTGAATTATTTTGAAAAATCTTAAGATTTACTTTTGTAGCCTCATTATAAAACGCAAATCCAAGTGATATATCTTTGGACGCTCTTCTTGAATCTATTTGTTTGGCAATATTGTCAATACTACACAATACATCGTTTTCATCAAGCAATATCTTAAAATCATCATCATGCATCCATGAATGAATAGAATTTTGATTATCAAATTTCATCCACAATGTATGCCAAAATTCTGCTTCTTTTAATGCCCAAACATATCCAATATTTTTTGCCATTTCCGTAGCGGCTTGTGCTATTTTTGGATTATTTATCATATCTACAACCTGCATCGTTACCTCCTGAGTAGTTTGTCCCGTAATTTTTCTAAGTATACTTGCGTATTGAATTAAACTTTCTCGAATAATCGGTAAAGTTGCACTTTTTTCGACACATGCTTCTATCCAATCCACTATTTCTAAAGCGAAGGACAATCTCTTATACTCAAGCTCGCCCTTAGTGCTTTTTTCACTAGCATCTCTGCCGTCAGGCGTTAAATAGTAAAGCTTGGATTCTTTCTTTTGATTGCTAGCATGGGTCATATAGTCCGCAAGCTGTCTATCTTGGTCACCTGCATCGATTTTCATTTCAATAGCTATAAAATATTTGTCATTCTCAATGGTAAAATCAATACGGCGCCCCTCGTCCGTTGGGTCTTCACGTTTGACGTTTATTTTCTTTAAATCATAATCATCAAGTCCGAGCACCTTATCAATAAATAGTTCAAGATATTTATTTCCTTGTGAATGTGATCCCTTTGGATTGATAAGATCATAGATCAATGCCGAATGGGTTTCAACCTCACGACGCTCCATATTCAAAATAGAAAATATATTAAATGTTTCGCCTTTTTGCTGTTGAATTTCTTCGATAGTCTCTATTTTACCTTGGAGAGCAATTAAAACTTTTTCAAATTCATGCCAAACTGTATCCATATAAAGCCCTAAGTTGCTATTTCTTATTCAATCGTATCATATTGTTTTATGCATTCTACATAATAATTATTTTAACCACCAAGGATTATTAAGAACTTGCTTGAGCATGGCGGCTTCTGAATTTTCAACCTTAAATGATGTATTAAATAGGATATTAGCGCTACCGCTTAAAATCTTGCCATTGCCATCACGTAAGATATCAATATTCCTTGTTAAATCTGAAAGATACCAAACCAGTTCGGTTTCCTTGAACGTTTCAGGTTGGTCTCCTGCTTTTTCTCCCCCAATTGGAATCAAGTCACCATTGGCTAACGCTTGTTCAAAGAGCTGTCGTCCAGTGCATATCCCTGAATGTTTATTTTGACATTGTTGTATTGTGTTTATAATTTTTATAGCTTTGGGAGTATCGCTACGGTTAAACTTACCATATTGCATATAAGTTAATATTTTTTTTTGCGTGTCTTTTGTTACTAATCCTTTAGTAACTGCCTCTTCGGGATTTTCTTTGATTGCATAACAAACATCATTATAAGTAGCATTTAATGCAAACAATGCAGGAGTCACCTGCAGTATATCTTTACAAGACCGTATATTTTTTATTGTAGATAACAGCGTTGCATCAAAATCATATCCCATATCTTCTAATGGTTTTTTTTCAATTTCAATAATTCTATCAATCCTATCAGTTGACGGTTCGATGTTTTGTGTAGCTTCGTCAATTTTATTTTGATATTTTTTAACATTATTCGCAGTTATCGGCATTGCATCTTTATTCAAATTCCCTATTGACCCTAGAGATACCAACCCTATGAAACCACCGACACCAATCAAACCATATTTTACATATTTATTCATTTTTACAACCTAATTTTATTTTTTATTACACCAAAAATTTGATGTCATCTTCGATATTATGCCAATGGCAATAACATTTAATCAATCTTTAATCTACAGTATGTTGTAGATTTTAGCCTAAAATAACCCAATTCTTGGCATTAAGATTATCAAATCAAAAAAGTTAACCAAGGTAGAATACAATATTATGATGTACTAATTTTCTTCAGAACTGACTCTTGCTTTTATCAAGGGGAGAAAATATTAAAAACTCAGCAATGGAATGAACCCAAATAATAGACACCTTTTATTTCATTTTACATGGTCTTAATTTTTATACCTAAATATCCAACGATCGTTTCCAATTGCAATACATTTTCATCGTTTAAAAATTCAATCTAAAGAATTAACCCCTATCCAAAACCAAGGTAAAATAACCGACAAGATGTTTATTTATAATCTTCAAAAAAGTTATGTAAATTTTTATGTAAATCGTAATGTAATTTAATGTCGTTTAATGTAGTTCAAACGATTTTTAAATTTTATGAAAGTGCCTATTTGAGGGGGATTGGCTCGGTATTTAGGGAATACAAAAAAGAAAATCGGCAATTTCTTTCGCCTTACCGACTTTCATGGCTTCATTATTGACTTCATAGACCTCAAAAAATGAGCCTACTTCGATAATGACGAGGGTATCGGAACCGTATTTCGCTTCACACGCGGCTTGAAGTTCAAAATAGATTTCAGAGAGGAGCTTGGATTTATCGCTTAAAAGTGCCCCGATCTCTTCCGTACTCATCCCTGCTCCACATCCTAAAAAGTATTAGATTATAGCAAAGAGGGGCTAAAAGGATAATTTTACTTATCCCACAAACCGATACCCGATACCCGTTTCGGTGATGATCCATTTCGGACGGGCAGAATCGGTTTCGATCTTTTGGCGGAGTTGATTGATAAAAACGCGTAAATAGTGAGTCTCATGCTGATACCCAACTCCCCAGATTGCTTTAAGCAGCCATGAATGAGTCAATGCTTTTCCCTGATTCTCCATAAAAATGCGGAGAAGTTTAAACTCTTTCGGAGTCAACTTGATGAGTTCATCCGCTATCGTTACGATTCGGTTCGTAATGTCCATACGCATTGCTCCGACCACCAAAAGCGATGAAACTTCCTGAGCAGGAGGGACACGGCGCAAATTTGCTTTGATACGGGCAATCAATTCATCTGCATTAAACGGTTTGGTAACATAATCATCGGCTCCGGCATTGAGCGCAGCAATTTTATCCGCTTCATCGTGGATTGCGGAAACCACAATAACAGGGGTTTGTTTATTCTCGCGATAACGTTCTAAAAATTTAACCCCGCTCATATCCGGTAATCCCAAATCGAGTAAAATCAAATCAAAATGATCATCGATTCCTTTTTTTAACCCCTCTTTTGCCGTTGATGCCATCTCCGTCATAAATCCGGCAAAGGCAAGTGTCATTGCCAGCAACCGCCGTATGGAGGGGTCATCATCAACGATTAAAATTTTGGAAGTCACGACTCACTCCGAAGACTCACCCGAACGCAGAAGTGGTCATTTTCAATATCTATCGATAATTTTCCGCCGTGAACTTCAATGATGTTTTGCGAAAGACGCAAGCCGATCCCTGAGCCCGGTTTGCCCATCGCATTATCAAGTCTACCGGGGGTATTTCCAAGGTTTATTATCATATCAGCGGTGGGAAGATCGCCGTTATTGCAAATAACCAAATTGATTTCATTAAATGCACTACTCATCTCAACCCTCACCTCATCCCCGTATTTAAACGCATTATCCAGAAGATTACCGATTGCTAACTGAAGCAAGGCAATATCAGCATTCAGGGGTGGAATATCAGGTGAAAAGGAGAGTTTGGCTTGTCGATGCCAGTCATTTTCAGCTACCGACAAGGCCGATGAAACCACCTCTTCCAATCGTACCATTGTCCGGTTCAGAGGTGTTTTCCCCTCACGAAATCGTGCGTTAACCAGTAAGTTATCGATCACTTTTTCCATACGGCGTGATCCCTCGACGATGGTTTGAACCATCTCCTCTTTATCCTTATCTTCAAGTGCAAATTGGGGATTGGATAAATTGCTGGCCGCTCCTCGTATCAAAGTCAGCGGAGTTCGCAATTCGTGAGAGAGAAGATCGATTAAACTTTTTTGCATCGTTTCAACGACCTTGTTCTCTTTGAACCCTTTGGTTATTAGATTGAGGACTGGTCCGGTCATGATCGTCGTTACAAGTGCCATAACGACAAACATCGTAAAAAGCTCTGTCGAGAGTATCCCCATCTCATACCCGATATTGAGGACAACCAGTTCCATCAGCCCTCGCGTGTTCATCAATATCCCAAGGGCAAAAGAGTCTCTCCAGCTAAATCCCATGTATTTAGAAGCAAGGGCGCTTCCGAACAGTTTTCCAAATACCGCCATTACAATAATTCCACCGCATACAAACCATGCGTCTACGCTGTTGAGCAAGCCGATTTCACTGCGCAATCCCGTAAGGGCAAAAAAGAGAGGCAATAATACCAAAAGGCTGACGTATTCCAACCGTGGCGCAATGAGCTCTTTGAGCCTCGAAACAGTCGATGAGGGCATCATCGCTCCCGCCATAAACGCACCGAACAGAGCATGTACCCCTATCGCTTCGGTAGCAAGAGACGAGAGAAGGAGCAAGACGATAATAAACGACATCCCATTCATGCTTAATCGCTCACTTTGAGCGTGTCCAATTTTCGCAAACAGTGGGCGAACGACATAGAACATGACAACCACATACAGCGCAATTAAGAGTAATAAAAAGAATGAAGAGCTAAGTGATCCTGAAATCGAAAAAGCGATAATCAATGCCAAAATATACCACGCCGTAATATCATCAGCAGCGGCACAGGTAATCGCCATCGACCCATAATTAGTGTCGCTGAGATTCTTTTCTTTGATAATCCGAGCGAGTACGGGAAACGCGGTGATACTCATCGCGATACCGATAAAAAGGGCAAAAGGGATAAACGTGATGTTTTTGGGAGCGAAGATCGGATAGAGCCAATAGGCTAATGCCACCCCCAAGAAAAAAGGAAAAACAATGCTGACATGACTGATAAAGACCGAAGCACTCGATTGTTTTTTGATTTTATCAAAATCCAGTTCCATCCCGACGACAAACATAAAAAAGATCAAACCGAGTTGGCTTATGAGATGGAGATTTCCTAACGACTCTTTCGGAAACAAAGCGATGAACATATCCGGAAACAGTGCCCCCAACAATGATGGTCCGAGGATAATACCCGCTAAAATCTCCCCCACGACCGTCGGCTGAGCAACAAATGAGACCAGATAGCCAAATACCCGTGTAATAACCATAATAACAATAAACTGAACCAATAAAAGGGGAAGCGGATGGTGCAGTTGTTTAATGAGGGTATCACTCAATGTTGTCGGTATACTCACCGCTGGAACGATCACCTCTGAGAACAGATGGCTCTCTAACAAACTACCGTAATGGAGAATTCCCGCAATGGCGATCCCAAAGAAAAGAATTAACGCCACATAAATTAAAAGTGTCTTTTTCATGCGGAAAGTGTATCGCAGATTATGTCAGGAAAGTATCAAGCTTTACGGATATAACTTACTACCATTATCTTCATTAAATCTTCGCTCGTCGTGCAACCCCGATCAATTTTTCATGAGGGAAATTGTAAAAGCTAACAAAGTTCGGTGACAGATCTTTAATCATAGCAAATATTTTCCATATGAAACTGTCTGAAACGATCTCTTCATCTCCGTAAAAAATTGACCGTTCATTGATATTTCGCTCACGCAACAACTTTTCTACATTGAGTTTTTCCATATATCCCGGACGTATAATCAACAAATCCAGTGCCTCACCCAATGGAGAAAGTTCACTGGATATCCCATGAGGGTCATGTGACGTTTTAATGATTACGATAAGATTATAATCGTAAATAATCCCGTTTTGGAACATCGTTTTGGCAATGTATGCAGGGATAGCATCGGCATTACGGGCAAAGAAAAGAGCGGTTCCAGCTACATGATCTCCCGATCTATATCGTTTGGAATATTCTTCTAAAAAAATATCTTTATCCACGGGAATCAAAGAGGCATAAAGACGCTTTTGCCCTTGGGTATATAGAATAATAATAAAGAGAGGGACAGAAGCAATAATAAGCGACCAATAGCCTCCATGCGGGATCTTCATCCAACTGGAAACAAAGAAGGCAAAACTCATTAAACCGCTAAACATTGCAACACTCATTTTAAAATACTCACGTTTAACCATAAAAATCATGCTCATTAAAATACCGGTGATACTCATCGCTCCCGCGACCGAAAGACCGTACGCGGCAGCAAGTTTAGCCGATTCGCCAAAATCAAATAGGATCAAAACGACACAAAAGAATAAGAACCAGTTGATTGATCCGACATAAATTTGGCTGCGAAGCTCATCGGAAGTATAATCAACATTGAAATGGGGGAAAATTCGAGTCGTCATCGCCTGATACAGCACCGAAAAAACACCGCTAATCATCGCTTGTGAGGCAATAACCGTTGCAAAAATGGCTAATATTACCAATGGAATATAGAGTGCCGGTGCAAAAGCATGAAACATCTCAAAGAATGGACTTTTTACACTATCAGGATGCGAAAGAAGGAATGCACCCTGTCCGTAATAACATAATATCAATGCCACGGAAGCAAAAAGCCACCCCTTCAGGATCGGGAGCCGTCCGAGATGCCCCATATCGGCATACAAAGCTTCGCCGCCTGTCGCACACAACAAAACGTCAGCCAAAACAACAAATGCAATAAAGGGATGTTGAACAATGAATTCCACCGCATAAAATGGTGAAAGAGCATAAAGAACTTCAGGATTTTGGAGGATATAATAACCACCGACAATCCCTAAAGCGAAAAACCATACCACCATAATCGGACCGAATGCACTAGCGACTTTTTCAACCCCTTTTTTCTGAACGGCAAAAAGTGCAAATGCAATCCCAGTGGCAATCATGAGTAATATCAGTTTCGGGGTACTTTCGTATCCCGGAATTAACATAATCCCCTCAACGGCACTCAGAATACTGATAGCCGGAGTGATAACCCCATCCCCGATCATTAATGATATACCGAGAAAGCCCAACACAGTCACAATAGCAGCTAACCGGGCTCCCTTAAGATATGGAAGCAACAGTTGCACGAGTACCACTGTTCCCCCTTCTCCTCTTTTAGAAAGACTGGTTGCCAACCACGCATACTGTACCGTAACAAGCATCGTCAATGTCCATACAATCATGGAAAGAATTTGAAAGACACTCTCTCTTGTCGGTTGGACGAGGAGTAATATAACCGCAAAAGTATATATAGGGCTGGTTCCAATATCACCATAAACGACCCCAAGTGATTTAATCACCATCATTTCGTTTTTAATGCGTTCTTTTAATGTCATTGATTTCCTTGCAAATAGAAGCCGGCTTTTATTATATGATGAATCCCATAAGCTTTATATTAAGTAAAGTATAAAGAAACCATCAAAACGTAGTATTACCTTAGAAACCGATACCCGATACCTGTTTCGGTAATAATCCGCTTTGGACGGGCAGAATCGGTTTCAATCTTTTGGCGCAGTTGATTGATAAACACCCTGAGATAGTGTATCTCATTTTGATACCCTACCCCCCAAATTTCTTTAAGCAGCCATGCATGAGTAAGTACTTTGCCGCTGTTTTGCATTAGAATTTTCAGAAGTTCAAACTCTTTAGGTGTCAGTTTTAACTCTTCGTTATCAAGCATCACCGTATGTGAAGTAATATCCAATGAGAGATTATCACTGAGCAAACCGGCAGAAGAATCTCCCATACCTATACCACGCCGACGCAGTGCTGCTTTAATCCGTGCGAGAAGTTCTCCTGTCCCAAACGGTTTGGTAAGATAATCATCGCATCCCCCCTCCAAGGCTGCTATTTTCTCACGTTCACCGGAGCGGGCGGATAGGACGATTACAGGAGACTGGCTCCATTCGCGAAAGCAGCTGAGGAACTCTTTACCGTCCATATCAGGCAATCCCAAGTCGAGCAATACCAATGCAGGAGCATCGATTGCGGCACGGTTCAAGCCCTCTTTCCCAGTGGCGATGCAAACGGGGTGATACCCTGCCGCACTGAGTGCTACTTCGAGCAGTTTACGGATGGCACCGTCATCGTCAATGATTAAAATTGTCTCTTTCATCCCTCACCTCGCTGTAAAAGTCGCATCGTTGCACAAAACTGTTTCCCATCACTCATTGTCTCTAAACTCCCGCCGTGCATCTTGACAATTCGATATGCCACATACAACCCTAATCCGATCCCCTCTTCTCCTCTCACGTTACTCAATCTCGAAAATGCCCTCCATGCCATGGAAGCTTCATGTGCAGGGGGGACAGAGCCTGTATTGCAGATACGGATCATTATCCCTTGCGGATCGTGTTCCACAGTTACGTTCACGGCATCGCCATATTTGAAGGCATTTTCCAATAAATTAAAAAGTGCCTGCTCAATCAAAATAGCATCCCCATAAATCGAAGAGATTTTTTCCTCGACATTTAACGTCGCCGGAAAAGCATTTTCACTTTTACCAAGGGCACTCCCCAGCAGATCACAAATATCGCACTCTTGCATTTTGAGTTTTAACATACCGCTTTGGAGACGGGCGGTATCAAGCAGATTATCGATCAAACGCTGCATCCGATGGGCACCGTTATCAATTGTCAGATAAAGCTCTTTTTTTTGTTCCTGGTTTAAATCAAGTTCTTCGCTAAGCAACCCTGACGATGCCCCCATAATTGCCGCAAGCGGTGTTCGCATTTCATGAGACAATGATCCAAGCAAAGTCTCTTGAAGCCGCTCAGAGGTCTCCAGCTCTTTGACAATAGCAGCACGCTCACCCAACCATGCAACAATCTGCCCGACCACAATCATAATTGCAAAACTGAAGATATATCGGACATCGTGCACCGCAAAAGTAAAAGTTGGAGGAATAAAAAAGAAATTGAACGAGAGTACGGAAGCTATCGAGACCATCAGTGTATCTCTGCGACCCAAATGCATCGCGGCATAGAGGATCGGAATAAGGTGAATCATCCCGATGTTGACCAGTTGAAGCTCCTCGCTAAAAAGTTTAGAGATCAAGCCAAGAACGATCAAAAGCAAAAATGGGGGGATAATCGAGTACATAGTTGAATTATATTCTATTTCGTCTTGCGGACACATCGGACAAAGCATGAATGATCAATCCCCATCATATTCATCCTTTTTCCTGTTGCAAAATCGATAAAGCTTACACGGTTATTTTTATTTTTTGATATTGTCCAATAACATTCCGTTGCCGTATGGGCAAATACCGGAAAAATTGTCGGTGTACGTTGTGCATCAACAAGGCGAAATAATTCCTGTTGCGTCGGCATACGCCAATCGGTCATATCACCTAGTCCAAGCGATTCACAATAGCTCAGGGCACTTTTATAACTCATCTTTTGATCTGAAACCTGTTCATCATCCTGCCACATCAAAGCCTCAGGAGTTTGAATAATCGTTTGCGTTTGCTGCTCAGGAACAAAATCCGATCCACAAAGCGACATACCCAGAAAAATACAAGCCAATGTTTTCATTGTTAAATCTCCGCTCTGCGAGCAACACCGATCAGTTTCTCATGTGGAAAATGGTAGAAGCTAACAAAATTAGGGGAGACATCTTTGATAAAGGCAAAGATTTTCCATATCAAGCTTTCGGATACAATCTCTTCATCTCCGTAAAAAATGGTCCGCTCATCAATATTTTTTTCACGTAAAAGGGCTTCAACGTTGAGTGTTTCCATATACCCCGGTCGGATGCTGAGCAGATCAAGCCCTTCTCCTATCGGGGAGAGTTCACTGATAACGCCATGGGGTTCATACGAGGGGTGAACCGTCACGATGATATTACGCTCATAGATAATTCCGTTTTGAAACATCGTTTTGGAGATATAAGCAGGGATTGCATCAGCATTGCGGGCAAAAAAGAGAGCCGTCCCCTCGACATGGAATCCTTGCGCATAGCGTTTAAGATATTCCGCTAAAAAAAGATCTTTATCAATCGGTACAAATGAGGCGTAAAGCCGTTTTTGTCCTTGGGTATAGAGGATCACGATAAAAAGCGGAACCGAAGCGATGATAAGTGACCAATAGCCTCCATTCGGAATTTTGAGCCAACAGGAGACGAAGAACACTAAGCTCGTGAGCCCGGCGATGATGGAAACTGCCATTTTAAGATATTGGCGTTTGTACATGAAAATCATACTCATCAAAACCCCCGTGATACTCATCGCCCCCGCAACCGAAAGTCCGTACGCTGCCGCCAATTTCCCCGATTCGCCGAAGATAAAGAGCATCGCAACGACACAGATAAACAAAAACCAGTTGATAGAGCCGACATAGATTTGACTGCGCAGTTCATTGGAGGTGTAGTTGACATTGAAATGGGGGAAAATACGGGTGGTCATTGCCTGATAAAGGACGGAAAAAATACCGCTGATCATCGCCTGTGAGGCGATTACGGTTGCGATAACGCTCAGCAATACCAACGGAACGTATAAGCTCGGGACTAGCGTGTGATAGAGTTCAAAAAACGGCGCTTTTGCCGCTTCGGGATGGGAGAGCAAAAAAGCCCCTTGCCCGTAATAGGAGATGAGCAGCGCTATTGAGGCGAACAACCACCCCTTGAGAATCGGAAGACGGCCCAAATGCCCCATATCGGCATATAATGCTTCACCTCCCGTCGCACACAAGAGGACATCGGCCAAAACCACAAAAGCGATATAGGGGTGTTGAGCAATAAATTCAAGCGCGTAAAGCGGTGAAATTGCCTTTAATATTTCAGGAGATTGAAGGAGATAGTATCCGCCCCCTAAGGCAAGGACAAAAAACCACACGACCATAATCGGACCAAACGCACTGGCAACTTTTTCGACCCCTTTTTTCTGAACAGCAAAGAGGGCAAATGCGATCCCCGCCGCGATGACAAGCAAGATCAGTTTCGGCGTATTCTCATAACCGGGGATCAATGCAATCCCCTCAACCGAGCTCAGGATACTGATAGCGGGGGTTATAACCCCATCCCCGATCATCAGTGATATACCGAGAAAACCTAACGCACCCACAATCGCAGTGATACGCGCCCCTTTGAGATAAGGGAGCAGTAGCTGAACTAAAACAACTGTCCCCCCTTCTCCACGTTTGGAGAGGCTGGTGGCTAACCACGCATATTGCACGGTTACCAACATCAACATTGTCCAAAAAACCATCGATAAAATTTGAAAGATTGTCTCAGTTGTCGGTTGAACCAATAACAATATAACGGCAAAGGTATAGATCGGACTGGTTCCGATATCCCCATACACCACACCCAGTGATTTGATCACCATCATCTCACTTTTAATTCGTTCTCGTAACGTCATAACGTCCCTTTAAAATAGGATTTAGAGGTATATTATAGATGGTGTAGTATCAGTGAAGTCTCAGGATTAGATCAATAGGTATAAAGAAAGTATAAAGAGGGTATTCCCCGGAGGGAAAAAAGATTAAATTCGGGCGTAAGAAACACTAATACAAGCGTTAAGGCTTGAGAGTTCTTTAAGTGTTTTATCATTAACAGCAGAATCGACGATAATAACAGCAAGGGCTTCGCCACTTTTATTGCGTCCAAGACGGAAATCGGCAATATTCACTTCATGCGCAGCCAACAATGTTCCCACTTGACCGATAACACCCGGTACATCGGTATTTTTGAAAAGGATCATATTCCCTTTCGGTTCAACATCGACACCGAAACCGTTAATGTCAACGATACGTTGAACATCATCACCGAACATGGTAGCACTGATTTCAATCACATTTTTATCGGTAGTAAGTTTAACCGTAACAAGATTCTTATAAACAATGCTTGAGGGAAGTTCTTCCGTTTCAATCTTGATTCCGCGCTCACTTGCGACAAAATCAGCATTAACGTAGTTGATCGTATCCCCTGAAATATCGGCCAAAGCACCCACGGTAACAAAAGTTGCCAATGAGTTAACGTATTCGGCGATATCGCCCCGACCGCTAACTTTAATAGAAATAATCGGTGCTTTGTTCATTTGTGATGCTAAGAAACCGATTTTTTGACTCATTTCCAAAAATGGCTTAACGAAAGATGGGATTTTAGTCTCATCAATCGGCAAATTCAATGCATGAGGATAGGCGATCCCTTTTGCTGCTTCAATCGCTTGTTGCGCTGCTTCAAGAGCAATACCGAGTTGGGATTCAAATGTATTGGCACCCAAGTGTGGAGAGACACAGATATTATCCAAATCAAGGAGTTTGTTATTAATAGCAGGTTCTTTGTTAAATACATCAATACCGGCGAAACGAATTTTACCTGATTTAAGACCATCATACAAAGCATCTTCATCGTACAAACCACCGCGTGCACAGTTGATCAGAACAACACCGTCTTTCATTTTAGCAATTTCATCCGCACCGATCATTCCGACGGTCTCTTTATTTTTCGGAGTGTGAATTGTAATAATGTCACACGCTAAAATATCATCAAAATTTGTCGTATATTTAACACCCACATCGGTTGCTTTTGAGGGATGGATATAAGGGTCATACGCGATTACATCCATCTCGAACGCTTTCGAGCGGATACCGACACGGCTTCCGATATTACCGAATCCGATAACACCGAGTTTTTTACCCTTAAGCTCATATCCGTACCATTTTTCACGTTTCCACACACGTTGATTTTTCAAATGATCGTGAGAATACGGAAACATACGCATACAAGAAAGCATATGCGTCATGGTAAGTTCAACCGCTGCAATGGTATTCGCAGTAGGAACATTCATAACAATGATCCCCTCTTTCGAACATCCCGGAATATCGACATTATCAACCCCGACACCGGCACGAACGATCGCTTTCATTTTCCCTTTGACAGCATTGATAAATTTATCATCAACATCCGTTGAACTACGGGTAATTGCAACATCGGCATCTTTTATTACATCTAAAAGTGCAGTTTTATCCATATCAGCAGCGAAAATCATCTCAACTTGGTCATCACGACGAAGTAAGTTCAATCCCTCTTCATGGATATGATCACATACAACAATTTTAAATTTTTCCATTACTTTTCCTCTATGACCGGCGAGACGATCGCCGTAATTTGGTAGGTTTTTAGTTTTGTTACAAGAGACATATAGTGAGATTAATGAGTAGGACTCTCTGGAACATTGGGTGTATCCAGCTTTAATGTCAGCTCATTCACCGGATACATGTACCCTTTATCTTCTCCCAATGAGAAACGTTCAAGCCATCCAACGCTCTCATCCGGTGTGGTTTTTGTACGCTGTTGTATTTGCATTTCAGCCTCACCTGATGATTCCGGCGAGGCTGCATTAATTTGAAACATAAACATAACGATAAATGCCGCTACCGAAACCGCTATAAGGGGAAACAGCCAGTAGGCAAATCGTCGCATCGAGTTATTTCAATTTATCTTTAATCAAATCACCGAGACTGTGCGCATCGTTGTCATTGATCTCGTCAAGCATCTCTTGATCTTTAATACGCTCTAATTTTTTAACGGAAAGACGGATGCGGTCACGTTTTGCATCGATAACCAAAATTGCCGCTTCGATTGTTTGACCGATAGTCAGCTCTTCCGGAGTCATCGGATAAAGGTCTTCGTTACGAATCAGCGCATCAACACCGCCGTCAATAGAGACGAACACTCCGAAATCTTTGATATCACGCACGGTAGCCGTAAGAACTTCGTTCATTTTATGCTTAGCAGCAAATTGATCGATCGGGCTCTCTTCCAATGATTTGCGGTTCAATGAAATTTTTTCATCGTCGGAATTGATCTTGGCAATTTTTACTTCAATCTCGTCTCCGACTTTGAGAGTCTCTTTACATTTTGCATTTTTATCCCAAGAAAGATCTTGGTTATGGAGCAATCCCTCTACAGTACCGACTTTCACAAATGCACCGAAATCGGTCAATGAGGTAACGGTCCCTTTAACAAGATCACCCTCTTTGAAGTTTTTGGTGAACTCTTCAAACGGTTTCGGTTGAAGACGTTTGTACGATACGCGCAACTTATGCGTTTTAGAGTTAATTTCGATAACTTCCACATCGATCTCTTGACCAACTGTGAGGTAATCTTTAGGATGTTTGATATTTTTATCCCAAGTGATTTCAGAGATGTGAAGGAACCCTTCAATATCGTTACCCAAATCGACAAAAATACCGTATGGCTCGATATTGCTTACGGTAACGGTGATAGTATCACCCTCTTCCAACGCTTCTTCTACTTCTCTCCACGGATCCGGTTGTACTGCTTTAATCGAGAGGGAAAGATGACGCTTGTCTTTATCGTAAGCGATTGCTTTGACGGTAACAACGTCCCCTTCTTTGTAAAGTTTAGAAGGGTTAACCGGCCCTTTATAGCTGATTTCATTGTAATGAACCAAACCGTCAATTCCGCCAACATCAACGAACATACCGTAACTTGTAATCTTTTTAACGGTACCCTCGATAATTTTACCCTCTTCCATCAATGCATCGATCACCTCTTTTTTACGCTTACGCTCATCATTGAACAGTTTGCGTCGAGAGACAACGATGGATGCTTCAGCTGCATCCACTTTAACCACTTGTGCTTTAATTGTTTTACCAACTACTTGATCAGTATCTTTAAACGCTGCAAGTGAACGTGGAAGGAAGAAATGGACATCATCGGCTTCAAGCAAATAACCGCCCTTATTTTTCTTCGTAACCAACGCTTCAATGACTACGGATTCAAAATCTTCTTTATGCGCATTGATAAACGCCAAAGTTTTCTCTTGCTCAAGTACTTTTTTGTACGAGATTTTAGGACGCTCATTGTAGTGTCCCATCACCATTACCATAATTTTATCGCCGACGTTGAAGAGGAGTTTGCCATCTGCATCACGAATCTCATCCAGTGAAATGATCCCCTCGAGTTTCTCACCGACGCCTACCAACGCGCGGTTGTCACTCTCTTGAATTTCTACGACTTCACCCTCTGTAATGCGTGTGGATTCTTGCTCTTTGAAAGATGCCTCCAGCATTTCAGCAAAATTTTCTTCTTCAAATGCTTCGTTATCGAAAGCCATGCCTATTCCCTTGTAACTAAAAATTGGCTGATTATAGCGAAAAAATGCTTTTTTGGAGTTTAGAGTATGTTTTTTTAGGAGTGTGAGATTGCTTGAATTCGCTTAATTACGTCATCGATAATCCAATCCGGGGTTGAAGCACCGGCACTGATACCGCAAAAGTTTTTACCCTTAAACCAATTTTCCTGAAGATCATCCTGGCTTTCGATATGATAACTATCCGCGCAATAATCTTTTGCAATCGAATGGAGCTGTTTCGTATTGGAAGAGTTTTTTCCCCCGATAATAATCATAACATCGGCTTCTTGGGAGAGTTTTCGCACCGCGTCTTGATTATCAAACGTCGCATTGCATATGGTATTAAAGACTCGGACTTCTTTGTGCGTCGCCATCAGTTTTCCGACAATCTCTTGATATTCTTCAATTTTGCGGGTTGTTTGGGCAACAACCGCTACTTTTTCCCGTAACCGCAAAAGATCCACTTCATCCGCGCTGTTTACAACAAAAACATGCTCATCGGCGTAACTTTTGACCCCTTTGATCTCAGGATGTGCTTCATCTCCGAAAATAACAATGTCATACCCTTGAGCCGACATCTCTTCACAAATCTGTTGGGGCTTGGTCACATATGGGCAAGTTGCATCGACAACATTGACCTCTCGTGATTTCAAAAGAGAAAGTTCTTGTTTAGGGATACCGTGAGTCCGTATAACCGCAATATCTCCTGCTTTAAACGTATTGATATTTTCACTCAAGGCAACGTTAAAATCATTTTTTAGGCGATCGATTTCATTGGCGTTATGAATCAGCGGACCATACGTTGCAGAGTTCTTATTCTCTTCGGCAATCTTAATGGCCCTCTTGACACCAAAGCAAAACCCGTAACTCTCGGCAAGCTGTATTTTCATTTTTCTACTCGAGTGCACTGTGAAAGAAGTTCAAAAAAGTTGGGAAACGAGGTGTTGATACAATCGATATCCTCAACCTCCATACCGCATTTTAACCCTGCAATTAAAAAACTCATCGCTATTCTGTGATCACCGTAACTCTTGATAGATGCAGAGTTAAGTTCACCGCCGATTACGGCATACCCATCCGGATATTCTTCCGTCTCTATACCGCACAGATTCAAATTATCCACAACCGTTTTGATCCGATCAGATTCTTTTACCCGAAGTTCTTCGGCATTTTTGACATAACTTGTCCCCTTAGCGCACGCCATAGCAATGGATAATACGGGAAGTTCATCAATCAGCCATGCAATATTTTCTTCGACACGTACCGCTTTAAGCGGTGCGTATTCCACGTAAATATTTCCGATCGGTTCATACCGCTCATCGACAAGAGTATAGGTGATTTTAGCACCCATTCTTTCAAGTACTTTAAAGGCTTCGATACGGGTCGGGTTGAGGGTAACCCCTTCAATCAGAGTAGATGAATCCGGAGTTATAGCTGCAGCCACCGCAAAGAAAAAGGCACTGGAAGGATCGGCAGGGACGCGGATATTTAAGGGAGAAAGAGGGGCATCCAGCGGCCAAATTTTCGTCTCAAGACCATTGATCTCGACATGCGCACCCATACCGCGAAGCATACGTTCCGTATGATCGCGACTCAGTTCAGGTTCACGAAACGTACAAACTCCATCGGAGCGTAAAGCAGCAAGCATCATCGCACTTTTAACCTGTGCCGACGCAATAGGTGAAGTATAATCGAAAGCTTTAAGCGATGCTCCGCGAATAGAGAGGGGGGCTAGATCACCGTTGTGTCGACCGTCGAGTTTTGCTCCGATAGCGCGAAGGGGCTGCGTAACCCGTTTCATCGGACGACGTTTAAGATATTCATCGCCGCTCAAAACAAAATGCCCCTCAGCAGAGGAAAGCAACCCACAGAAAAGGCGCATTCCCGTACCGGAATTTCCACAATCAAGAATCT
>OBEQ012378174.1_pt1 | contig 79597 bp, 74 predicted proteins | sample 1670901 | NCBI WGS metagenome assembly OBEQ01 (sample SAMEA104232315, study PRJEB22302) | groundwater metagenome | biome: forest; feature: aquifer; material: groundwater | place: USA | collected 2011-08-07 | depth 5.4 m | reverse complement strand
GTTCCGCAGCCGCCGAGCCGCGAAAGATCATTGGCGTTAAAAAATTGACTTTGAACGGAAAAGCCGGTTGTTTCGCTGAAAAGAGCCATCCTTATATTTCTCTTTTATTGTTGAACTTTTGAGAAGCAATTTGGGATAAGGGGGAATCCGAAAAAACAGGTGTGACCTCTTTCTGTCTTTTTCAGAGAAAACATCTTAAGTAATTATCTTTTGTCTAAAGGATTTAATTTATCGAAGCAGATGATTATCGGAATCCTTCCGCCCTCAAGGTGGAGGCTCTCTTATTTATAATGTAAAGATAGGAGTAAATATGGCAAGTGAGGATTTAAAATTTATTGTCAGTTTAATGCGTAGAGCCTTAAATAATGCGCCAGTAAAAGAATCTGAACTTTCAGGATTGGGCGATGATCTATTTAACGATTTAATTAAAAATGAATATATTAATGAGAAAGGTTTTGTTACTGATAAATTCTATAAGTTGACAAATTATTTTGATTTGAAGATAAATACCGTTTATGAAGATAAAAAAATATTTATTAGTCAGATTTTAAAAACACATCATGAGATGGTTCCACAGGGGATGTCGATTGATTTGAAGGAAGATGAGTTATTATGTCTTCTTGAAGCAATGGATGAAAGTGAACGGCAATTATTTTGTGATGCATTTTCCAAGTTTTTTTTATATATGAAAATTGCGAGTAGATGCCGAGGGACTGCTGATGTAAAAGATATATGGACTAATTTTATTTTAATTATTCTTTTTGGACTAATAGAAAAAATCATGGTTAATGAAAATATACTGCTTGATCAATATTTAGAACGGAATGTTAGTCGATGTGTTAGCCCAGATGAGACTAGGAAGCTTTTAGAGGAATGGCGTGAAACTTATGGTGCAAACCGTAAAGTGCACAAATTCTTCAAGAATCATATCTTGGAAAATGAACGTACAGAAATAATTGATGTCTTAAAGGGGAATCCTTATTTTAAAAAAATAACTTCAAACGAAGACCCTATTAAGAAATTTGTTAATGAGATAATATCTTGGAGGAGTAAATTTGTTCATGAACTGGGCCTTGGAAGTGCATCTGCATCTGATAATATGACTTATATTGAACCTGATAAAAATGGCGATTTAAGTTCCGATAATGAGATGTTATATCCTGCGGTAAGTATCGATTTATTAATCTATTATGTATTATTAGGTTTTTTCAGAAGATTTAATAAGAACAGTATACTTACAACAATAGGAAACTAGGGACATCGAATATTCTATTTTCGAACCGATGAACGTACGCTATGTTTTGTAAACTTGAAACCCGAAACCTGAAACTTGAAACCTGAAACCTGAAACGAGAAACTAGGGATAATACGATGCTAAATCTTTTTTTTATCGGTATCGGCGGGGCGATCGGCGCGGTTTTGCGATATGTTGTATCCGGCCTGGATTATAAGTTTTCTAATGGTGTGTTTCCCCTTAGTACGCTGGTAATCAACCTGGCGGGTTCTTTTATTATAGGTTTTTTATGGGGATTGTTTGAAGTGTTCGTAGTTTCGCCGACTCTGCGCATGTTCATTTTTATCGGCGTTCTTGGCGGATTTACCACGTTTTCGACGTTCACGCTGGAGAATTTTAACCTCATCAGAGATGGAGAAATGAGTATAGCGATTACAAATATTGTCCTTTCAAATTTATTGGGAATCGGGCTTGTGTTTAGCGGCTATTGGTTGGCGCGTTTTCTTATTAATATTGTAAAATGACTCCCGGTGTTTGGAAATCAAAAAATATTTCTTAACACCGGGAGCCGGTACTGGAAAATAGGAGGGATCATTTATGAATTTACCGCAAGAGGGCATGTTGTTACGGATCTTTGTAGGTGAATCTGACCAGTATAAAGGCAAGGCGCTTTATGAGCAGATTGTGCTTAAGGCGAGAGAACTTAATCTCGCGGGAGCGACTGTCGTAAGAGGGATCATGGGCTTTGGCGCGAATAGCCGTATGCATACGGCTAAATTGCTGCGCTTATCCGAAGATTTGCCCGTGATCATTGAGATCGTTGATACCGTAGAGAATCTAAATACTTTGCTGCCGTTTCTGGATGAGTCTGTTGAAGAAGGGTTAATTACTTTAGAAAAAGTGCGGGTTATAAAGTATCGTCATAAAAGTAATTAATATAGTTTTGATGAAAGAAATTAATAAAATACTTTTTATCACATTAAGCAATATCGGCGATGTTATTTTGACAATGCCCGCTTTGGATGTTTTGCGCCAGGAATTCCCGGAAGCTAAAATAACCGTTATGCCCGGGCCGCGCCCGAAAGAGGTGTTTGAAGGTTCTCCCTCGGCGGATAGAGTTATTGTCCTTGATAAACACGCGTCTTTAAAAGATAATATTAAATTATTCAATGGCCTTAGAAAAGAAAAATTTGATATGGTTATAGATTTGCGCAACAGTTTTTTGGGGGCGATATTGCCCGCGGGATATAAGGCAAGCCCGTTTCAAGGTATTCCGAAAAGTATAGCGCATATGAAACAGAGGCATTTATACAGGTTACAGCAGGTTATAAGAGGCTGCGGTAATTTGCAAACAGATGCCGGGAAACCTTCTTTGTGTATTGGTAAGCAGGGCCGGGAGTACGCCGAAGCGATATTAAGAGATAATGTGATTAAGGAAAGTGATTTATTAATCGTTGTAGCGGCCGGCGCAAGAAGCCATATTAAAAGATGGGGAGAAGATAAGTTCGCCCGGCTTTGCGAACAGCTCCTGGAGGATAAAGATATAAAAATAATCCTGGTTGGTGATGACGGGGATAAAGAAACAGCGGTTTATATCAATAATAGATGCGGCGATAAGGTAATAAATCTTTGCGGCAAGACAAAGATCCCGCAGCTGGCGGCTTTATTAAGTAAATCACGGCTGCTAATTACAAATGACAGCGCGACCATGCATATAGGCAGTTATTTAGATATCCCAACCCTTGCGGTATTCGGCCCGACTAATGAGTTGAAATACGGGCCCTGGGCAAAAGTTTCTTCCGTAGTTAAAAAAGATATTCCCTGCCGCCCATGTGAAAAGGCGCAATGCCGTTTTGGCCATTTGGATTGCATGAAGCTGATAACAGCGGAGGATGTTTTAAGCGCAGCAAGAAGTATGTTGTTTCATGCGCCCCGTCGGGATTAAAAAATTAAATGAATAATATGCGGCAGGAGAAATTTATTATCCATATAGATATGGACGCTTTCTTTGCGTCCGTAGAACAGCGCGATAACCCTGATCTTCGCGGCAAACCCGTTGTTGTAGGCGCTGACCCGAAAAAAGGCACAGGCCGCGGCGTAGTTTCAACCTGTTCATATGAAGCAAGGATTTACGGCATAAGTTCTGCCATGCCTATTTCTATAGCTTATAGGAAGTGCCCGGCGGCGATCTTTTTGCCGGTTGATATGGAAAAATACTCGCGGGTTTCAGAGGAGATTCAGCAGATCCTTTCTGCTTTTACCCCCGATATAGAACCTATCAGCATCGACGAGGCTTTTTTGGATATAAGCTCTACTTATAAGCTTTTTGGCACTCCTTATGATACGGGTGTTTTAATGAAAGCGCGCATAAAGAAAGAAACAGGGTTAACTTCTTCCGTGGGGATCGCGCCTAATAAAATGACCGCGAAAATCGCCTCCGATTTAAAAAAGCCCGATGGTTTGGTTGAAGTCAGGCGGGAAGATCTGTTGGATTTTCTTTGGCCGCTTGATGCCGGCTTGTTATGGGGCCTGGGGAAGAAGGCTAAAGCCGCGCTGAATGAATCGGGGATCATTACTATCGGAGACCTCGCGAAAACAGATGTCCGGGAAATAATAAAGTTGTTCGGCAAAAACGGGGTGTCTTTTTGGCATTTGGCAAACGGCATTGATGACAGGGAAATTGAGGCTGCAAGAGAAGCAAAGTCGATAAGTAATGAAATTACATTCGCAGAGGATACTTCTGATAAGGTAGAAATAATCTCCGCGCTTATCTCTCTTTGTGAGAAAGTTTCCCAGCGCTTGCGCCAGGAGGGGGTAAAAGCCAGGACAATTACTTTAAAATTGCGTTTTGCGGATTTTCAGACTTTCACAAAATCAATCACTTTATTCAGCCACACTAATTTTTTTGATATCCTTAGCCGGGAAGTCAAGCGGCTTTTTGAAGATTTTCAATGCGGCAGGAGGTTAATCAGGCTTGTCGGGGTCAAAGCCTCTAATTTTCATCCCGCTGATTTGAAGGAAAGCCTTTTTGAAGATAAAGAGGATGTCAAAAGAGAGAAAGTTCATAAGGCGATAGATCAAATAAAAGAGAAATTCGGCAGCGGTTCTATTGTCAGGGCGGCCGGTAAGGTAACAGGCAGTTCCTAGAATAGGGTGTTCAGGTTTTTCAATAATATCAAATAATAATGCCTTATTTATGACAAAATTATTTTTTGTTTTGCTTCCGATGATTTTAAATGGGAAAATATTTATCCGGGGGTAAAATATTTATTTTGTAATGCGCAGGCCAGGGAAGGAAATGTATTTTTTTAACAATACAAGTTTTTTTGTGCCTATAATTTATTAGAATGTTTTCCGTAAAAAAAAATTCATTGATTCTAACGTTATGCTTTATGGCGTTTTTTTTAGCAGTTCCTGAAGCGGCATTATCTAAATCAGGACCGGATCATACCGGCGAATATAACCGGCTTATCCGAGTTTTTGAGCAATGGCTGTATTTGGAAAATAAGACAATTAAACAATTAACTTTTAGGCTTTCTCCCGTTCAGTCAATAAAGACGGGCGCCTGCCTGAAATTTATGTTATTAGACGATTTAGGCAGAGAATGGATATTTAAGCCTTTTTTACATTACAAGTCAAACTCCAGCATTATTGTATCCCGTCTTTTTAAATTATTTGGCATAGAAAGCCCTGTAGTGCACTTTGTATCTTTAAATATAAACGGTAAGAATGTATATGGCGGCATTCAAAGGTTTATTCCTAATACAGGCACGCTGTCAAATTTTACTCCGGAGCGTATTTCTTCAAATGGCTGTGATTATTTAATAAAAACGCATATTTTTTATTGGCTTTTCGATAATTATGATGCTAACCCAACAAATTTTATTATTTTATCTTTAGATGATGACGGTAAAGCAGAAAACATCGCGAGGGTAGACAATGAAATTGCTTTTATATTCAAAGACAGGGATAAATTAAGAGATACCCATAAGAAAATAGCAGGAACTTACTATAATCGTATTTGGGAGGCATATACGTTAAAAAAAATAGATTTAGATTTAAGAGGGAATTACGCGTTTGTTAAGTTTGTAGAAAATTTTCCTGATTGGTTTATAGCTAAAATAATACAGCCGTTAATTATTAAAGATTATGATAAATTAACTAATACTGATTTTTATGGCACAAATATTGATAAAAACCGTTTGCTTGAAACTATAATTTTACGAAAGAAAAACTTAAGTGATGATTTCGCGGAATTTTACCGGGATTTAGCCGCTCAAAGGGCAGATGCGTTGATATTGCCTAAAGAGGCGCCTTATCAAAAGTTTATTGCGCGAATTAGAGAGGATTTGCTTAAACTAACAACTGAGTTGAAAAGAGAAATTTCCGGTATTAAAAAAAAAGGTATGCCTGTTAAGGCTCTTGAGATTAAAGCCGTTTTTTCCTTTGAAGGCTATAAATTGCTTGATGGCGTATATATGAGCTATTGGGTAAAGAAAGAAAAAGATTTGTCCGCGGAATGTGATTATGCTTTAAGGCAATTTGCGCGGTTGAAAGCTGTTACCGTAAATAAATGCGAAAAAAAAGCCTTGGAACTTTATAGCCAGGAGGTTGAAAAAATTTTTCACGGGGCAAAGCCGTCATTTTCCTATTCTGATATAAGCCAATTGGTTAATATTGTCCCTGATGGAGAGCTGGAGTGATTTACGGGTTTTTTCTAAAAAATTAACTAATTAAATGAATTGTATATTGTTTAAAGCGATGCCGGTTTTGCGGTATCTGCGGCTTATTAGAATGGCCTTTTTTTTTAAAAAATCCTTATTGATATTAGCGCTATGTTTTACGTCATTTTTTCTGTTAGACGATGAGAGGGCGTTATCTGAGCCTGGACAAAGCTACGCAAGTGAATATCAGCAGCTTATTGAAATCTATCAAGGCTGCCTGTCTTTGGAAAACGAGGTGTTTAAAAAATTAACCTTTAAACTGCATCGCGCCCAATTGATAAAAAGAGGTATTCGCCCAAAACTTACATTGGAAGATAATCTCGGGAGGGAATGGATATTTAAATTTTCGCTGAACGGCATCCCCGATAAGCCTGTTATCGCGTACCGTATTTCAAAATTATTTGGCATTGAATGCCCGGAAATCCATCCTATAACTTTAAATATAAACGGCAAGGATGTCTACGGAAGTATTCAAAGGCTAGTCCCTAATAAAGGCACTTTAGTTAATTGCCCTGTCGCGCGCTTGTCTTTGAGAAGCATCAATTATTTAATGGATACTCATGTATTGTTTTGGCTGCTTGGGGATTACGACGCGCATGCTTCGAATTTTATTATCTTATATTTTACTGATGGCAAAAAATTAGGCGGCATCATGCGCGTGGATAATGACATGGCTTTTAATTTTTCGAGGCAGGATGATTTAAATTTAATAAATGGGTATAATAATAGCTGGGTGGATACTTATTATTATGTTTTTTGGAAGGATTATATATCAAAAAAGGCGGGTTTTGACATAAAAACAAATTATGCTTTTGTTAAGTTTGTAGAAAATTTTCCGGATTGGTTTATGCGTAAATTGATGCAGCCGTTAGTAACTAAAGACCCGGAGGAACTGGCTGGCCCGGATTTCAGTAAGTTAAATCTTGTTGAAAATAATTTGCTTGAGGCTGTAATCTCGCGTAAAAAACAGTTGAGCGGGGATTTTTCAGATTTCTACCGGGATTTAGCAGATAAGAGAAGAGAAAAGCCGTTATCAGCAAAGGATATAGATTATAAAAGCAATATTGCCGGTGTGTGCGATTATTTAAGAAATAAGATAGATGCTTTGAGAAAAGAGGAGCGTTATCTTTCTAATAAATCCGTTGCCGGCAGGCAGACTGTGATTAATGCTGTTTTCTCGCTTGAAGGCTTTAAAATTCTCTCTGATATATATAAAATTTATTGGATAGGTAAAAGTACGGATTTGCCTGTTAAATGCGATGAGGCGTTAAAAAAGCTTTATCAATTGAAAATTTCTGCGGAAAATAAGTATGAGTTGTCCGCTTTGAAGCTTTATATAGTTGAGGCCCAAAAGATCCGCGAGGGCGGAGCGCCTTCGGTTTCCTACAATTTTATAAATAGTATTGTTAATCCTGCCCTTCTTGATAGCTAAGGGGTGTTATTGTAACCGGCCAGTAAGCGGGGGCGATTCACGGGATCTGCCATTGCGAGGCACGAAGTGCCGAAACAATCTCTGAACATAAAAACAAGATTGTTTCACTTCGTTCGCAATGACACTCTGAGGATTTTCCCTGTTTACTGACGCGGTACGTGTTATTAAAATATCATGTTGATTTAGCCCGAATTTATGCTACAATTATACTTTCACGAAATCTCCTTTTGCGGTTATTAAAGTTATATTATATGGTGTAGGAAAGTATATATATGTCTACTAACCACTGAAAATCGTAGAAAGTTATCGCTGTCTTTGCGTTAACGCGGCAAGAAAGCGATTTTCTTGTAAAGTAATTCGCGATGATAAATATTAATAAAGTTAAGACATATTCAGTTTTAAAGAGAAAAAGTAAGGTAAATTTATCCGATTTTGCCAAACCGCCGGTTAAAGGCAGAAAGTTTTCCGATTTTTACGGCGCTTTACCGAATATATTAAAGGCAAAAGACTTACGTGCCATCGTAGAAGCTATAGTTATCGCTTATAAAAAGAAGAAATCAGTTATTTTTATGGCAGGAGCCCATGTAATAAAATGCGGGCTTAATCCCATATTAATTGAATTGATAAACAGGAAAATAATAAGTTGTATTTGTTTAAACGGCGCCGGCATAATTCATGATTTTGAGATCGCTTTTCAAGGCAAGACGTCTGAAGACGTAGGGCAGGGATTAAAAGACGGTAAATTCGGGATGGGCAAGGAAACAGCTGATATTATCAATAGAGCTGTAACGCAAGGGGTGAAAAACGGCTTGGGTTTAGGGCAAGCTGTAGCCGGTAAAATATCCGAACTAAATTTAAAATATAAGGATTTAAGCCTTATTTATAACGCGCATAAAAATAAAATTCCTGTTTGTGTGTTTGTAGCTATCGGCACGGATATAATACACCAGCATCCGTCTTTTGACGCGGCGTTTACCGCTGAGGGCAGTGTAAGGGATTTTAGGCGGCTTACAGAGGAAATTGTTAAGTTGAATAACGGCGGAGTAACGCTTAATTTCGGTTCCGCGGTAATATTGCCTGAAGTGTTTTTAAAAGCGTTGAATTTAGCGCGTAATTTGGGTAATAATGTTAATAATTTTGTAACCGCTAATTTCGATATGATTCATCAGTACCGCCCTTTTCAAAATGTGGTTTCGCGCCCGACGCAAGATTCGGGCAGGGGGTATTACATAATCGGGCATCATGAAATAATGCTGCCGTTACTTGCGCAGTCAGTAATTGATAAATTGGGCAAATAATCAAGAGGGGAAAATGAATTTAGTTAATTTAAAAGAAATAATTAAAAAATTCTCAAAAGCAAAGATAATGGTAATCGGCGATTTGATCCTTGATGAATATGTCTGGGGTTCTGTAGATAGGATTTCTCCTGAAGCGCCGGTGCCGGTTGTCTGGGCGAATAGGCGTTCTTTTGTGCCGGGCGGGGCTGCTAACGTAGCTAATAATATCCGTGCCCTTGATGGAGACGTGACTTTGATCGGGGTGATCGGAAAAGACAAGAACGCGGATATTTTGTTGTCGGAAATCAGTAAATTGAAACTTTCCCGCCGGGGGATTTTTAGTGAGCCTAAAAGACATACTACGGTCAAAACGCGTATTTTGGCCGGGCATCAGCAGGTGGTGAGGGTTGATTGGGAGCATACTGAGGCGTTGCCGGTAGATTTAAACCAAAAAATCATTGGTTTTATTGAGAGAAATATTAATGATTATGATGCTGTTATTATTGAAGATTACGGTAAAGGCGTGATAAATGCTGAATTATTGGCGGCGGTTATTTCTCTTTCGCGTAATGCCAAGAAAATTATTACCGTTGACCCTAAGGAAGAAAATTTTCTTTATTACCGGGGGGTTACTTCTATTACTCCTAACCGCAAAGAGTTGGAGAACGCTGTAAGGAATTTAAGGATAAAAGATAAGACGAATAAATTCAGGGTGCACAATGACCAGCTCTTGAATAATGAAGAAATTGATTTAGCCTCCCGGCAGGTTTTAAAATATCTTGGGCTGGATTCGATTTTGGTTACTTTAGGAGAACATGGCATGCGCTTATTTGAACAGGGCGGGGCCGTTACGAATATCCCGACAGTAGCGCAGGAGGTTTTTGATGTTTCAGGCGCCGGGGATACGGTGATCGCGGCGTTTACTTTGGCGCTTTCAAACGGCGCTAAGAAAGCGGAAGCGGCATATATCGCTAATTTTGCCGCCGGCATTGTCGTGGGGAAATTAGGCACGGCAACAACCAACAGAAAAGAATTATTAGAAAGAATTAAATAATAAGTTTATTACAGATAAACATTTGGAAGGCAGCGAGGTGAAAATGAATATTATTGGTATTATACCGGCAAGATATTCTTCAACCAGGTTTGAGGCTAAGGTGTTAGCGGATATTTCCGGCAAGCCCATGATACAGCATGTTTGGGAACGAGCGAAACAAGCGCTGGTTTTAGATGATGTTCTTTTAGCTTGTGATGATGAAAGAGTGGCGGATGTCGCCCGTGGATTTGGGGCTAAAGTTATTTTAACCGCCAAAGGACATCATTCAGGCACGGATAGGATTATTGAGGTAATCAATCCTTTAGAGGTGGATGTTGTCGTAAATATTCAGGGGGATGAGCCGTTAATTCATCCTATGATGATTGACACCGTCGCCTCCGCGCTTCGCGATGATAAAAAGATTTCCATGGCAACGTTAATGAAAAAAATAGAGGACCCTGAAGAAATAAATGACCCGCATGTAGTTAAAGTAGTTGTCGACAAAAATAATTTTGCATTGTATTTTTCCCGCGCGGCTATCCCGTATTATCCCGAAAATTCAGAGATCAAAGAGCCGGTTTATTACAAACATATCGGGTTATATTCGTATACTAAGGATTTTCTTTTTACATACCGGAATTTATCGGTTTCAAAGCTGGAAAAGGCGGAGCGGCTTGAACAACTGCGGGTTTTGGAAGAAGGGTATAAGATAAAAGTTCTGGAAACAAAATATGAGACCATAGGTGTCGATACGCCGGCGGATTTAGAGAAGGTGAAGGATTATTTAAAGAAAAATAAAGTGTAAGAAAAAATACGATGAAACAGGTTAAAATAGGCGATATTAAAATTGGCGGTAAAAATTCTTTTGTTTTGATTGCCGGGCCTTGTGTTATTGAGTCGGAAGCAATGTGTTTGGATATGGCAAAAAAACTAAGGGATATAACTGTAGATTTGGATATCCCTTTTATTTTTAAGTCCAGTTTTGATAAGGCAAACCGCATGTCTTTAGATTCTTTCCGCGGCCCGGGGTTAGAAAAAGGGTTGGAAATACTTAATAAAGTTAAACAAAAGTTTAAAATCCCTATTTTAAGCGATGTCCATTGCTCGCGGGATATTGATGAAGCGGCTGCGGTTTTAGATGTAATTCAGATCCCGGCATTGTTGTGCCGCCAGACAGATCTTTTGGTTAGCGCGGCAAAAACCGGTAAAGTGGTGAATATAAAAAAAGGCCAGTTTATGGCGCCGTGGGATATTTTGCCTATAATAAAGAAAGTGGAATCTGTCGGGAATGAAAAGATATTGATTACTGAAAGAGGAGCCAGTTTTGGATATAATAATCTTGTGTCTGATTTTAGAAGTTTAAAAATAATCAGGGATTTAGGTTATCCTGTTATTTATGACGGGACACATAGTGTGCAGTTGCCGGGGGGTAAGGGAAGTTCTTCCGGCGGGCAGCGCGAATTTGTAGAGGGGCTAAGCCGTGCTGCGGTCGCTTTTGGCTGCGATGGGCTGTTTTTAGAAGTACATTTAAATCCTGATAAGGCATTATGCGACGGCCCTAATATGATTGATTTGAAGCAGCTGAAACGTTTGCTGAAACAGGTGAAAAAAATAGATAGATATTGACCCCATACTTCCGTGTGGGGAATATAATGCTACACGCGGAAGCGTGTAGTGGGGGAATAAAATAATGGACGTTATTAAACGCGCGAAATGTGTGCTGGATATTGAAGCTAAAGCGGTCAGCGAATTAAAGAAAAATATAAACCGTGATTTCGAGCAGGCGTTACAGCTTATTTTAAACGCTAAAGGCAGGATTGTGGTTACAGGAGTAGGTAAGACCGGTATTATCGGCCAAAAGTTGTCGGCGACATTATCTTCTACCGGGACCCCCAGTTTATTCTTGCATTCCGCGGAGGCGATACACGGCGATCTGGGCAGGGTTATTGAAGAAGATGTGGTGATAGTCCTGTCATATAGCGGAGAAAGCGAAGAAATAAAGAAATTATTGCCTGTATTAAAAAAGATAGGCGCTAAAATAATTTCTATAACCGGCAATACTCAATCTCTAATGGCCCGTTATAGCGATATAGTTTTGAATACAGCGGTCAAAAAAGAAGCTTGTCCGCTTGGCCTTGCCCCTACCGCATCGACTACTGCAATGTTGGCTATGGCCGATGCTTTGGCGGTTTGCCTTCTTGAGTTGAAAGGTTTTAAGGAAAAAGATTTTGCTTTATACCATCCCGGCGGCTCTTTAGGCAGGAGGCTTTTACTTAAAGTTGAGGATATTATGCGTAAGGGCAGCGCCAATTCTGTTGTGCGTGAAGATAAGACAATATCCGAGGTTTTAATTAAAATTACCCAGGCGCGCGCCGGCAGCGCTTCGGTTATTGATAAGGATGGTAAATTAGTAGGAATATTCACGGACGGTGATTTACGCCGCCATTTGGAGAAAGACCCCAATCTTATGGAGAAAAAAGTAAAAAATGTAATGACTATTGCTCCTAAAACCGTTTGCCCTGAAATGCTGGCGGCCGAGGCAATGCGTATATTAAAAGATAAAAAGATCGATGAAGTCCCTGTTGTAGACGATAAGATGCGGCCGGTGGGGCTTTTAGACGTGCAGGATCTGTTGCGCGCGGGCCTGGTATAATGTAATGAATAAAAAGAGTGTTTTCAATAAGGCCGGGAACATAAAGCTTTTATTGTTGGATGTTGACGGGGTTTTGACGGATGGCAGTATTGTTTATGATTCCAGAGGCGGGGACATTAAATTCTTTGACGTTCATGATGGGATGGGGGTGCATCTTTTGAAGAAAGCGGGTATCCCGACAATCCTTATTACCGCTAAAGATTCCGCCGCGATAAAGCCTCGCGCGCGCGATATGCAAGTGGAAGCTGTTTTTACCGGTGTTCCCAGAAAGTCCGCGGTTTTACCCGGAATTTTGAAAAAGTACAAGGTAAATGCCGACGAAGTTTGTTTTGTCGGGGACGATTTGGTGGATTTAGGGCTTTTAAAGCGGGTGGGTTTTCCTGTCGCGGTTTTTAATGCCGCGGTTGAAATAAAACAGGCCGCGTCTTTTGTAACATCTAATCCCGGCGGCAGAGGCGCTGTGCGGGAGGTTTCAGAGTTGATACTAAAAGCCCAGGGTAAATGGGATGAGATGGTTAATTCTTATGATTGTTAATATTTGTTTATTATGAAAAAAAATAAATTTAACTTAAAAACGGGAGAGCCCAAAAACCTGAAAAAAGTTTTTTTGTTTTTTTGTTTTTTTGTTTTTCAGTTGTTTCTCGGTTATCAATGTTTTGTTTTTTGTAATTTCGCGTTTGCCGCTAACACGGCAACAAATGATTCTGAACAACAGCTCAACGATTTCTCTTTATCAGGTTATGGAGATAAGGGGAAAAAAACCTGGGATATTACCGGCAAATCCGCGGATATGTTTACGGAAAATATCGTATTTAAAAAAGTAATTGGCAATCTTTACGGAGAGACGGAAGATGTTAAGCTTACAGCTGATAGAGGAGATTTCAATAAGGCGGAAAGTAAGATTCGCCTGGAACAGGATGTGGTTATTACTACGTCTTCCGGGACTAAACTTACTACGGATTCATTAGATTGGGATAGAAAAAATAATATTGTAAGTACAAAAGATAAAGTTAATATAAAACGGAATAATATGGTTACCACTTCCATGGGCGCGACCGGCCAACCGGGATTAAACAGTGTTAACCTTGATAAAGATGTAAAGTTGGAAATAACTCCGGATGAGGCTAAGAATATTAAAAATGACGGTGATAATGCGGCGAAAATCATAATTACCTGCGATGGCCCGTTGTCTATTGACTATGAAAAAAACCTGGCGGTTTTCATTAATAATGTCAAGGTGGAAAGGCTGGATTCGCAGATTTATAGCGATGAGATGAACGTTTATTTTGTCAGGGATTCTGTTAAAGGCAAGGAAAAATCCGGATCAAGCGTTATTAACAGTAAAATTGACAGGATTGTCGCGCGCGGCCACGTAAAGGTCGTCCAGGGAGAGAATATTTCTTATAGTGAAGAAGCGATTTATAGCGCTCTGGATAAAAAGATCACGCTTTCGGGAAGGCCCAAATTGGTAATTTATTCTGCGGAGGCAATGAATGCATCTTTTGGAAACTAAAGGATTATCGAAAATTTATGACGGCAGGCAAGTCGTTAAAGGCGTCGATATTCTGGTTAAGCGCGGGGAAATTGTAGGTTTGTTGGGGCCTAACGGCGCCGGAAAAACCACTACTTTTTATATGATCGTCGGGATTGTTTCTCCCAATGATGGGAAAATAATATTTGATAATCAGGATATAACCGCCTGCCCCATACATGAACGCGCGCGCTATGGTATAGGTTATCTCGCTCAGGAACCGTCTGTTTTCCGTAAACTGACGGTGGAAGAGAATATTATGGCGATTTTAGAAACTTTGCCTTTGCGCCGTAAACAACGAAGAGAAAGGCTGGATAGTTTATTAAACGAGTTAAATATATCTCATTTGCGAAAAAGTAAGGCTTATACTTTATCGGGAGGGGAAAGGCGGCGCCTTGAAATTACCAGGGCTTTGGTGACGAATCCGTCCTTTATTCTTCTTGATGAACCTTTTTCCGGGATTGATCCGATTGTCGTGAGTGAAGCGCAGGAGATCATCAAGGAGTTAAGGAACAAAGGGTTGGGCATTTTACTTACTGATCATAATGTAAGAGAAACACTTGCAATAACAGACAGGGCTTATTTAATCGCGGGAGGAAATATACTTATTTCCGGCACCGCGGAAGAATTGATCAATAATCCTAAGGCAAGAGAGATTTATTTAGGCGAGAAATTCAGGATGTGAACAAAATTAACTGGTTTCACTTTTAGCGCGCGAGTGCAAAAGTTTGAGAGTGTATAAGTGTATAAGTCATTAGTAAGGTTTAGGCACGATATACTTTGACAACGAAAGGAAAGAAAGTAATGAAAACAGAAGTTAAAAAAATCGATGGGACTAAAAGGTTGATTAATGTTGAGGTTACAGGAGAAGTCGTAAAGAATAAGTTTGAAGAGGTTTTTAAAAGGATCGGGCAGGAAGCAAAGGTTTCCGGTTTTCGGCCCGGACATGCCCCGCGGGATGTGATCGAAAAGAACTATTCTTCTACCGCTAATGAATTAGTGCTGAAAGATTTAATTCCCGATCTTTATGGTAAGGCGATTGAAAAGGAATCCCTTGATGTCATTGATATGCCTAATATATCAGACGTTAAATTAGACAGGAATAATCTTTCGTTTAAGGCGGAAGTTGAGATAAGGCCGGAGATTAATTTAAGTAATTATAAAGGCGTAAAGATAAATTATAAGAAAATAGAGATCAGCCCGGATGATATAAAACGCAATTTGGATTCTTTGAAAGAATCCAGAAAAATTGATAATTTAGACGATAATTTCGCGAAAAGCCTGGGCTACCCTTGTTTATCCGAGTTAGAGGAAGTGATAGGAAAACAGTTGTTTATCCAGAAGCAGAATCAACAGCGTAAGTCTGTCGAAGAAAAATTAATCGAAGATATAATTAAGGGCCTGGATTTTAAAGTGCCGCAGGTATTGGTAAGCCGGCAGTTAGATGAATTAAAAAGGCAGGTAAAACTGGATATGGCATTAAAGGGTGTGCCTAAGGAGAAGATCCAGGAACAGGAAACTGCTTTGAATACGGAATTGTCAGAGGAAGCTAAGAAACAGATCAAGGTTTATCTTGTTCTGTTGGAGATTGCCAAGAAAGAAAATATTCCGCAGGATGACCATATGTCACAGAATGTGATAGAGTTTTTGTTTAGGCAAGCGGATTGGGAAGACATATAATAATAGACCCCACACTTCCGTGTGGGGAATTCTACAGGCGGAAGCCTGTAGTAGAGACGGAGGTAAATATGGACGCGAGAATGCAAACCTTAGTTCCAATGGTTATCGAACAAACAAGCAGGGGGTATGAACGGGCTTATGATATTTATTCCCGTTTGCTTAAGGACCGCATACTGTTTATTGGAACCCCGATAGATGATTTTGTGGCGAATTTAATTATCGCGCAGCTGTTGTTTTTACAAATGGAAGATGTTAATAAGGATATAAATGTTTATGTGAATTCTCCCGGTGGTTCCGTGACTGCCGGCTTGGCCATATATGATACTATGCAGTTTGTAAAGTGCGATGTGGCTACTTATTGCGTAGGGCAAGCCGCCAGTATGGGCGCTCTTTTATTGTCCGCCGGCACAAAAGGCAAGCGTTTTGCATTGCCTAATTCCCGTGTAATGATCCATCAGCCTTGGGGCGGAGTTCAAGGGGCGGCTTCGGATATCTCTATTCAGGCAAAAGAGATTTTAAAATTACGCGATAAAATAAATGATCTTTTAGTGCAGCATACAGGGCAGTCTTTAGACAAAATCCAAAAAGATACCGATAGGGATTATTTTATGTCCTCTCAGGAAGCAAAGGATTACGGATTAATAGATGAAGTGGTTTTTCAGGTAAAGAAAAAGAAAGATTAATGTTTAAAAGGTAAATTCATCCCTTGCCTAAGCACTCGTAAATTTCTTCGAAATTTACTTCGCAGGCTGCGGGATTAATTCGAATGAATAACTAACGTTTACTCCTTGCTTAATCGCCTCAAAATTCTCTTCCGATAATTTTGAGGCAAGCTGCGGAGTTAATTTTGCAAGGAATAAGCCTGAATAGGGCAAAATTAAGGAGATAACTTATGCGAAAAAACTATTTGCTAACACCGGGGCCGACACCTTTACCTCAGGAGGTTTGTGAAGCACAGGCGAAGCCGATAATTCATCACCGTACGCCGCAATTCCAGGCGATATTAAAAGAAGTAATCGAGGGATTGAAATATGTTTTTCAGACCACGGGGGACGTTTTTGTATTGACTTCTTCCGGGACAGGCGCTATGGAAGCAGCTGTGGTTAATTTATTGTCTCCGGGAGATACGGTTATAGTTGTTCAGGGAGGAAAATTCGGAGAAAGATGGACGGAGATAGCCGCCAGTTACGGCATAAAAACCGAAATTATTAACGTGGAATGGGGTAAGGCGGTTGATCCGAAGGAAATAGAAGCTAAATTAAAGGCGGACCCCAAGATAAAGGTTGTCTTTACTACTTTATGCGAAACATCTACATGCGTTACTAATGATATAGAAGCTATCGGCAGGATTGTTAAGAATTATGACGCGGTATTGGCGGTGGATGCTATCAGCGGGTTAGGGGCTATTGATTTTAAGACAGACGCCTGGGCTGTTGATGTTTGCGTTTCCGGTTCTCAAAAAGGGCTCATGCTTCCTCCGGGCTTAGCTTTTATTTCCGTGAGTAAAAAGGCCTGGGATAAGGTTAAAGATTCTAAATGCCCAAAATATTATCTTGATTTGAAGTCTGCTAAAAAGGCGATGGAAAAAACTGATACTCCATTTACGCCGGCTATTTCTTTAGTTATCGCTCTGCGCGAGGCATTGAAGATCATTCGCGAGGACGGGCTGGAAAATATATTTAGCCGTTATAAAATAATGGCTGATGCCGTAAGAGCGGCAATGAATGCGTTGAATTTAGAGTTGTTCGCGCCAACTGCCGCGTCGGATGTTGTTACTGCCGCGAAAGTACCTCAGGGGGTTGACGGGGAAAAATTGGTGAAAATTATGCGCGATACTTATAAGGTTACTATCGCGGGCGGGCAAGCAGAGTTAAAAGGCAAGATTATCAGGATCGCGCATATGGGGTATATTGAAGAATTTGATATTATAGCCGGCCTTGCCTGTTTGGAAAAGGTTTTGAAGCAAATGGGCCATAAATTTGAATTGGGCACGGGCGTAAAAGCCGCGCAGGAGGTCTTTAATGGTGAAAGACGAAAATAGCGGTAGTGAAAACAGATTAAATTATCGTTTGTCAATAAAGGCTAAGATTGAATTTAATATTATTTATCCTTCAGGGGAGTTAAGCGAAGCGCATAAAATATTGACAAAAAATATCAGTGTGGCGGGTTTTCTCTTTGAATCCGAAGAGCATTTTTCATTAGATACGAAGCTTAATATTTCACTTCTTATGCCGGGAATGTCTTCTAAGTTGACGGGCATTGAGGGGGTAGTAGTAAGGATCGAGAAATTGCCTAATTCGCATTATGACATCGGAGTAGGCTTTACAGCGATGCCCGATTTAGTAAGGGAAGAGATAAAAAAACGCATTGACCGCCTGAATATTACGAAATTATTGGAACAAATCAAAGTGAAGGAAATTTCTGATTTGCATCTTACTGTTGATTCTCCCGCTATGGTCAGACGATGCGGGGAAGTTGTCCCTTTTGATGATGCGGTTTTGTCGGCTGAAGAAATTCAGCAGATGATTTACAGCATATTATCCGCTGAACAGTTTACCGCTTTAGAGCATAATAAGGATTTGGATTTTTTGTATTCTCCGCATTCGGATTTAAGGTGCAGAGTCAGTGTTTATCATCAGCGTGGAAATATAGAAGTGGTTTTTAGGAATGTTATTCCCATTACTAAAACTTTAGAGGAATTAGGATTGCCCGATATCATTGAGGAACTTTGCCAGTTAAAAGACGGTTTGGTGATTATCGGCGGGACAACCGGTTCCGGCAAAACCGTAACGATCACAAAAATGATAGATATTATTAACCGCAAAAGAGGCGGGGTAATCCTTTCTCTGGAGAAGCCTATAGAGTATTTGCACGCTAATATAAAAGGGATAGTTAAACAGCGGGAAGTGGGCGTCGATGTGCCGACTTTCGCGGTCGGGTTAAAAGCGGCTTTAAGGCAGGATCCTGATGTAATTGTTGTAGGGGAGATTATCGATTCTGATACAATTGAAACCGCGCTTCAGGCCGCCGAAACCGGCCATTTGGTAATAACCAGCCTTCACGCGACTGATACAGTGCAAATTTTTGACCGTATAATAAGTTTTTTTCCTTTAGACCAGCGGGATTTTATATATACCAGGTTATCGCATTCTTTAAAGGCGGTTATTATTCAGAAATTATTGCTTCATAAAAATGGGATTGAACGGGTTTTAGCAACGGAAGTTTGTGTGGCTAATACCGCGGTAAGGAGAAATATTCATAACGGTGACCTTACACAATTGCCTTCGGTTATACAAACAGGCGGTAAATATCATATGCATCTTATGCAGGATTCTATAAACAGGCTTTTTGAACAAGGGTTGATCAGCGGCGAGACATACGAGTTGAACACTATTAAAACGTAAAGTTGATTTAAGAATTAAATTTAGGGGGTGCTTGATGAAAATTTTAGTAAGCGACCAATTAGCGCAGGAAGGCCTTGCGGTACTTAAAGAGGTTAAGGAATTTACTGTGGATGTGAAAACGGAATTAAAGCCGGATGAACTTAAAGAGATAATTAAAGGTTATGACGCTCTTATTGTCAGGAGTGCTACCAAAGTAACAAAAGATATAATTAATGCCGCTGAGAAGCTGAAAGTTATTGGCCGGGCAGGCGTGGGATTGGATAATGTGGATTTAGAAGCCGCTACTCAAAAAGGTATAATAGTAATGAATACCCCTGCCGGCAATACTATTTCTACTTGTGAGCACACAATGAGCATGATCTTGGCTCTTTCCCGGAATATCCCGCAAGCCAACGCTTCAACTAAAAAAGGTGAATGGAAACGTTCAAAATTCATGGGGATTGAATTATACGGTAAAATATTGGGGATAGTAGGATTTGGCCGGATAGGCAAGGAAGTGGCAAAGCGCGCGCTTTCTTTTGGGATGAAAGTTATCGTGTATGATCCGTTTTTATCCCGTGAGGTCGCGGAAGAAATGGGGATTGAAGTCGTGGAATTGCCGGGGCTGCTTGAACGCGCGGATTTTATTACTGTGCATACGCCGTTAACCGATGAAACAAAGCATCTGATATCCACTAAAGAATTTGCTCTTATGAAGAAAGGCGTTAGGATCATTAATTGCGCCCGCGGAGGTATTATTGATGAAACAGCCCTTAGCAATGCTGTGAGGGAAGGGAAAATTTCCGCGGCAGCGCTGGACGTTTTTGAGAAAGAACCCCTTTCTCCCGATAGCGAACTTTTAAAATTTGACAATGTTATTGTTACCCCTCATTTAGGCGCTTCTACTGAAGAAGCTCAGGTTAATGTTTCGATAGAAGTAGCGGAAATCGTGCGCGACGCGCTTTTAAACCGGGGGATACGCAATGCCGCGAATTACCCCTGCCTTGAGGCAGAGGTATGTTCTTTGCTTGAGCCGCATATAAATTTAGCGGAAAAATTAGGCATGTTTTCCGGGCAATTGATCGAGGGTAGATTCCAGGAACTAAGCATAAGTTATAGCGGGGATATTATTTCTTATGATTTAAGCCCTTTAACTATGGCGTTAGTTAAAGGAATCTTGTCACCGATATTGAAGGAAACAGTAAATTTTGTAAACGCGATCAGTTTAGCCAGGGAAAGAGGAATTGATATAAGGGAATCGAAGTTGTCTAAAGAAGGAGAGTTTGTGAACCTGATTCAGTTGGAAATTAAAACCGATAAAGAATCAAAAAAAATTTCCGGTACGCTTTCCGCGAATAAACAGCCGCGTATTGTCAAGATCGACGGTAATTATGTAGAGGTTAGCCCTATCGGAGAAATGATTGTAATGCAGAATTGGGATAAACCGGGAATTATAGGTAATATCGGGACTCTTTTAGGCGGGTATAATATTAATATTGCCGCGATGACTTTTGGCCGCCAGTCTCTTGGGGGAAAAGCTATTTCGGTGCTTAACGTGGATAGCCCCGTATCGGCAGATATATTGAATAAAATAAAAAAATTGGAAAATGTGTTAGAGGCAAAGGTGATAAGGATATGAAAAATAAAGCCTGGTTCCAAAGCTTAAAATCAATAATTCAAAATAAAAAAATAGTTCTTTTTTTTGTTTGCGCTTTGTTATGCGTTGTTTCCCCTTTGTATGCCAAAGAGATTACCATACTGTTTACAGGAGAAACACACGCGATGCTTTATCCCTGTAATTGCCCTATAGAGCCCGATGGGGGCGTAGCGCGGCGCGCAAACCTGATAAAGGAATTACGGGCGAAAAATCCGGATACATTGTTATTGGATTCAGGCGGATTTTTTGGCGGCGGCATAATGGACGGGTATACTCAGAATACGGAGTTAGATAGCCAGCGTACCATAATAAATCTTAAGGCGATGGAAATGATGGGGTATGACGCGGTTAATGTTGGTGACGATGAATTTGATTTTGGCAGGGGATTTTTAGAAGAGAGGATCAGTAATACAAAATTGGCATTTGTATCTTCTAACCTTGAGTCTGATAAATTTCTTCCTTATGTTATTAAGGATGTGCAAGGCGTTAAAATAGGCATAGCCGGATTATGCGGCAGATTTGTAATATCTAAATCCGGCGGCATTAAGTTGGTTGACCCGAAAGAAGCTCTCAAAGAAACGATCGGGCAGCTGCGGCAAAAAGGTGTTAATATCATTGTGCTACTGAGCCATTTAGGAGAAGCGGATGATGCTGATTTAGTAAAGGAAGTTGAGGGGGTAGATATTCTTATTGTCGGGCATAGCCGTTCAAAGGAAGATGTAAAGGAAAAAATAGGTTCTACTTTATTGGTCCGGCCTGCCTGGCAGGGGAGAAGATTAGGGGTTTTATCCCTTACAGTAGAGAATAATAAAATAGCCGGTTATAAAGTTACGGAGGAACGGCTTTCCGATAAGGTAAAGAATGACCAGGATATCCAATCTATTTTACCTCAATGTTTTTCCGATTCTAATTGTAAAAAAGAAGGGTTTTTGGGTTTTTGCCAGGACGCGGGCAAGCTTAACGCGCAGTGTTTGTTTACTGAAGCCGCAAAAATTAAACTGACAGTTATTAAGCCCAAGGATTGTGTCGCTTGTAATTCTGACCAGGTAGTTGATTATTTAAAAGGCGGGTTTAGTTCTCTGAATATATATTATTTGTCTTTTCCGGGGGAAGAAGCGGAGAAATTAATAAAGGATTTCGGCATAAAAGCTTTGCCTGTGTATTTATTGGATAAGAGAGTAGCAAACGATCCCGGCTTTAATTCTTTTAAGCCGAATTTAGAACGCAAAGGCGATTTTTACATGGTAAAGCCTCAATTCGCCGGGGTCGGATATTTTCTTGAAAGAGAAAAGATAAAGGGTAAGCTGGATTTCTTTATAAGTTTATATGATAAGAATGTGGTACCTTTATTGGATGCGATAAAGGAATATAAGCCTTTCGTGCATTTCTTGGCAATCAATAAACAAGATAAGGTTTTTGAAGCGGCTAACGGCAACAATGAAATTGAAGAGTATTTGCGCAGCGTTTGCGTGCAGAAATATTATCCTCAGGCTTTTTTTGATTATATCAGCTGCCGGGCAAAGAATATTAACAGCTCCTGGTGGGAAGATTGCGCAATAAAAATGGATGTGAATAAGATAAAGGCTTGTGCCAGAGGGGCAGAAGGAACCGGCCTTTTAAATGAGAATATCAAGCTTAATAAAGAAATACAGATTATGACCGGGCCGGCATATTTTATGGACAATCATCAAATATTCGGTTTTCAAGGCGTGCCTACAAAAGAAGACTTAAAAAAAATTTTGAATAAATAAACTGATTGCTTGAGGCGATTATTAATAATTCTAAACAGGAGCAAAATAATGACTAAACCTAAGATTTATATTATCGATGTTACTAACCGCGACGGTGTGCAAACTTCGCGTATTTGTCTTTCTAAATTAGAAAAGACGATGATCAATCTCTATTTGAACGAGATGGGCGTTTTTCAATCGGAATTTGGTTTTCCTGTCACGCGGCATGAAACTAATTATTTGAATGCTAATTTGGAATTGGCGCATTTAGGCGCGCTTAATCCGATCAGGTTAGAAGGGTGGCTGCGGGCGACTAAGGAGGATTTGAAAACAACTTTTAAATTGGTGCCGAAAATACAGCATCTTAATTTGTCTATTTCCACGTCTGACCAGATGATTATGCATAAATTTAAAGGAAAGTTAGACCATCATTCTGTTATTAATGAGATGGGTGAAGCGGTAAAAGAGGCGCGTAAGTTAGGTGTTTTATCGATCGGAGTTAATGCTGAAGATGCTTCACGTACCCGTATGGATTATTTAGTCGAGTTTTCTTTAGCGGCAAAAGAGGCTGGAGCTGATAGGATCCGTTATTGCGATACACTAGGTTTTGATAGCCCGTTTAGTATTTATGACAGGATAAAAATTTTAGCCGAGGCAGTAAAAATACCCGTAGAAATACATTGCCATAATGATTTAGGAATGGTTGTGGCGAATTCTGTTGCCGGGGCTAAAGCGGCAAATGACTCCGGAGTGGACGCGTATATAAATACATGTATTAACGGCATGGGTGAGCGCGCGGGTAACGCGGATTTGCTTTCTGTTGTTTTGGCGCTTAAATACGGCAATGGCATGCAGGATTATTGCCTTGATGAACGGATAGATTTAAAGGTGGCTTGGAAAATAAGTAAATACGCGTCTTATGCTTTTGGCGTGCCTGTGCCGATAAATCAGCCGGGTGTGGGCGCGAATGCTTTCGCGCATGAGTCAGGTATCCATGCCGACGGAGCTTTAAAAGACAGGCGTAATTATGAACTTTATGATTATGAAGAATTAGGGCGGGGGGAGCCGGAAATAATTGAAACCGGCCGTAAAATTACCGCGGGAGAATATTCAGGCATAAAGGGTTTTAGGAATGTTTATGAAAAATTGGAAGTTGCATTTCATGGAGATGAAGAGGCGACCAGGATCCTTGAACTTGTGCGTTACGCCAATGTCCATAACCAAAAGCCTTTGGTTGATGATGAACTTAAATTTATCGCGAAATATCCGGATATCGCGCATAAAATATTTACAATGAATCCCTAACTGAAAAATTCAAATGATAAAATTCCTGCCTGCCGGCAGGCAGGCAAATGCACAAAATAGTTTTAAATTTAGAATAATAAATTTTAAGTTTTTGTTTTGAGTTTTATATTTTTAATTTTATGATTTTTATTTTGAATTTCATGCTTTAAATTTTGCACTTATTATTGAAAGGATGTTAATGTGAATATTATTATTGTCGGCACACAGTGGGGAGATGAAGGCAAGGGCAAGATTATTGATATTTTGTCAAGTGAGGTTGATTGCATTGTGCGTTACCAGGGCGGCAATAATGCCGGCCATACTGTGGTAGTCAACGGTAAGGAATATATTTTTCATCTTATTCCTTCAGGAATTCTGCATGAAAATAAAATCTGTTATATAGGCAACGGCGTGGTGGTTGATCCGGCAATTCTTTTAGAAGAAATCAAAGGGTTGTCTTTGTCGGGTATCAATATTGAGAGCAGGTTTAAGATATCTTCGCTTGCGCATGTGATCTTGCCGTATCATAAGATCTTAGATAAATTGCGTGAAACAAAAAGAAAGAATAAAATAGGCACAACCGGCAGGGGAATAGGCCCTTGTTATTCAGATAAAATAAACCGTTGCGGGATAAGGATGATTGATATTTTGAATCCCCGTGTTTTTAAAGAGAAGTTGAAGGATAATCTAAAAGAAAAGAACGAGATCCTGAAAAAAGTTTATAATCACCGGGGTTTTAGTTTTAATAAAACTTACGAAGAATATTTAAGTTATGGCAGGAGTTTTCGTAAGTATATAGTTAATACGAGTTCGTTGTTGAATCAGGCTATTGATGATAAAAAAGATATTCTTTTTGAAGGGGCGCAAGGAACTTTTTTAGATATTGATTTTGGGACATATCCTTTTGTTACTTCTTCTTCGACAATTTCCGGCGGTGCTTGTATAGGCACCGGCGTTTCACCCGTAAAAATGGACAAGGTTGTGGGTGTGGCAAAAGCATATACGACAAGGGTTGGCGAAGGGCCGTTTGTAACCGAATTTAAAGGCAAATTCCAGGAGCTGATCCGTACTAAAGGAAATGAGTTCGGCTCTACTACCGGCAGGCCGCGCAGATGCGGCTGGCTGGATATGGTAATGCTTAAAGAAGCGATTTTATTAAACGGGATAACGGAGTTGGCGCTAATGAAATTGGATGTATTGGATGGCTTAAAGTCTGTATCTATATGCGTCGGCTATAAATATAAGGGTTCGATGTTGCGGGAATTTCCTTATGATCTAGAGGCAATGAATAAAGTTTCTCCGGTATATAAAGAAATGCCCGGATGGCAGGCGCCTGTTGGAGTAATAAAAGAATATGATGATTTGCCTCCGGCGGCCAGAGATTATTTGTCATGGATTCAAGATACGCTTAAAACTAAAATCACGGTTATTTCAATAGGTTCAGCCAGGCAAGAGACTATTTTTAGATAAGTTATATGGGCCAATTTTAAACCCAGGGCAGATTTTTCTTGACGAGGAATAACGATTATGTTATATTGATTTTCCTGCATTTGTTTTTTTGTATAGGCGCGAATTTTTAAGAAATAGGATTCTGTTTAAATAAAAAATTTAACCGTTGAAACTTCGTAAGAAATAGCCTTAAGACGCTCCGGAAGACGGCCGAAGTTTCTTGAAAATAAATAGGAGGCAAGCAATGAGATCATTTTCTATCACAAAAATTGCGTTGGTAGTTTTTTTAAGTTTAAGTTTAGCGGGGTGTACGTTTATTTTTCAGCGCGGAAGGCGTTCTGATGTGGAGAAAATTGAACAATTAGCCCAGCAGCTCGATGATTTGACTAAGGCGAAACAGCTTTTAGAAGAGCGGCTTAGTAAAGAAATCGGCGATAAACAAGTTAAATTAGATATGCAGGACAAGGGGTTGGTTATTACCTTTGTGGCGGATATTTTATTTAGTTCAGGTAAAGCTACTATAAAGCAAGATGCGTCGCCGGTATTGGATAAAGTAGCGCGTGTTTTAAATGAAAATGTCCCTGATCTAAATGTGGGAATAGAAGGGCATACTGACAATGTTCCGATCAAAGCTTCGGGTTGGAAATCAAATTGGGAGTTGTCTACTTCGCGGGCTTTAAGTGTTTTACATTATTTGGTTGAAGAAAAGGATGTTTCTCCCGATCGTATATCGGCGATAGGCTATGGAGAATACCGCCCGGTCGCTTCTAATGATACAAGCGAAGGCCGGCAGGAAAATCGCAGGGTTGAAATTGTAATATTGCCTAAAATTACAAAAGCAAAAGAATTAAAACAGCCAATAGAGCAGAGCATTCAAGAGACAGAAGAAAATCTTAAATAGCTTTAAAGGTTTCTTGAGTGAAAAAACTAGGTACATAGCTGTATCGCAAAGGGGGGGGTAAATGGAAGATAATATAAAGAATAAGGTAATTATCTTACTAGTATTCTTAACCGGAATATTTTTGGTTATCTCGTTTGGCTCTTGCAATAATTCCCATAAGCAAAAATTATCCCGCGATAAAGAAATGGCTCTGCGCCTTGATTTGGAAGAGAAATTGAGTAAGCTCGCGCAAAGCAGGAGTAATCTTGAACAGGATTTTAAAAAGGCCTCTAAAAGCCTTGAAGAAGAAAAAGTAACTAATGAAATGATTAAAGAATCATTGTCGGAGGAACGGTTAACAAACCAGGGTTTAAAGGAAGAATTAGAAAAGGTCACCAAGCTCAAGGAAGCATTAGAAGCAGATTTAAAAGAAGTGTTAGTTGCTAATAAAACAAGTGTTGATTTACCTAAAAATAAATAATCTCTGGATTGAAAGATTATGTGTTAGCTAAATATAAAAGGAGTGGCAATCGTAAGGAGTGTTCTTTGACAGAGGGGATGATTATCCCCTCTTTTATTTGATTTTTAGTAGTTCGAGTCATCCAGGTAACAGTTAATTTATGGTATAGGAAAGTATTTATATGTCTACTAACCACTGAAAATCGGCTGATTTTTCGGCAGGCGGGTAGAAAGTTATCGCTGAAGGCGATTTTCTTGATAGAAGGAGGCGTTTCCCATGGCGGCACTGAATAAGATACGGCAAAAAATAAAAAGTATAATAACGAATAAGAAAAAAACAGTTGCCAAGAAAATAACTACCCGCGTTGCAGCCAAATCTGCTTCTCGAAAATCTGGAAGTTTTAACGGGCAGGAAAAAAAAGAAGCCATTGGTACGCAAGAAATGCTGGTGGAGAAGGCTAAATTTTATAAATTGGATGCCCCTAAAATAAAATCTGCCCGTATGATGCCGCAAGATTTGCCTTCTTCTTATGGAGAAGATAAAATCGCTTTGCTTGTCCGCGATCCTTGGTGGTTATATACATATTGGGAAGTAATTGTTGATACCTGGAATAAGCTAAGGGAGCGATTGGGGGATTCCTTCTATAGCGCTAAAAAGGTTTTACGGGTATATGATGTAAGTAAGGTGAATTTTAATGGGGGAAATGCCCATATGTTTTTTGATGTTGAAGTAAGGCCTGACGCTGATAATTGGTATATTAACGCGGCAGGGCCGGGGAAGTCCTGGTGTGTGGATTATGGCTTAAAGCTGCCTAATGGAGAATTTATAACGATTGTCCGGTCTAATATTGTGCAGTCTCCTTTGGATACTCCTTCTTGGGTTACAGATGAGGAATGGATGATTCCCGAAGAGATGTTCGCGAGGCTTTATGGAATGGGTTTCGGGTTGGGGCAGAGTTCTCCTGTGGGTAAAGCCTGGCAGGAAAGGATTAAACAAGAGCTTTTCTCAGGGATCCTGGCGTCTCCGGGTATGGCGTCTATGTCTAGTCCGTCAAAATTGCCTAAACAAAGAAAGTTTTGGCTGGTTGTGGATTGCGAACTGATTGTTTATGGAGCAACCGAGCCGGACGCAAAAGTATCTATTCAGGGAAAAGAAATAAAATTAAGGCCGGATGGCACATTTAGCCTGCGTTTTGCTCTTCCCGATGGGAAACAGGTTATTCCGGTAAAAGCAATATCATCAGATGAGATAGAAGAGAGGGTAATTACTCCTATTGTGAGCAGGGAAACCAAAAATAGTTGTTTAGTTAAAGAAAAAATATAACTTAACCTATTAACATGTTTCCGTAGATCAATCTTGCGGGAAAAAACCTATAAAAAAAAATGCATAAAGGATATTTATGTTTAGTGTTACATGGGCACTTACCTTATGTTAGGCATCCCGACCACGAAGATTTTTTAGAGGAAGATTGGCTTTATGAGGCGATAACAGAAACTTATATCCCGCTCATATGTATGTTTGAAAAGTTAATGGAAGATAATGTTGATTTCAGGATGACATTAACTCTCAGCCCGACTTTGATTTCTATGCTGATGGACCCTTTGCTTACGGAGCGTTATTTAAAGCATATAAACAGGCTTATTGAATTGTCGCATAAAGAAATTGAGAGGACTTCCTGGCAGCCAAGTTTTCAACACCTGGCGATAATGTATTTAAATAATTTTTGCAAATCAAGGGAGGTTTTTGAGAAATATAACAGAAATATTGTTACGGCTTTTAAAAATTTCCAGGACGCGGGCAAGCTTGAGATCATTACCTGCGGGGCTACGCACGGATATTTTCCTCTTATGGATGTATGCAGGGATTCTGTCCGGGCACAGGTTAAAGTTGCTGTAAGCCATTACGAAAAAGTATTCGGGAGAAAACCTCGCGGTATATGGCTGCCTGAATGCGGATACGCGCCGGGGCAGGATGAAATTCTTAAAGAAGCCGGGATACGGTATTTTTTTACCGATGCTCATGGTTTGTTGCATTCAAGCCCGCGGCCGAAATACGGGGTGTTTGCTCCGGTTTATTGCCGTAGCACGGGAGTTGCTTGTTTTTCCAGGGACCTGGAATCTTCTAAGCAGGTTTGGTCTTCTATAGAGGGATACCCGGGAGATTATGATTATCGGGAATTTTATCGTGATATAGGGTTTGATCTGGAATATGACTATATAAAGCCATACATACATTCTGAAGGGATAAGGATTTGCACCGGCATAAAATATTACCGTATTACCGGCACAAATAGCGTTAAAGAGCCGTATGTCCCTGCTTGGGCAAGAGAAAAGGCGGCAAAGCAGGCAGGCAATTTTATGTTTAACCGGCAGAAACAAGTTGAATATCTTTATGGGATGATGCAGAAAAAACCTATAATTATTTCTCCTTATGACGCGGAGTTATTCGGGCATTGGTGGTATGAGGGGCCTCAGTGGCTTGATTTTCTTATCAGGAAGATTGCTTTTGACCAGGATGAAATCCGTATGATCACGCCTTCAGAATATTTAGAAGAAAATCCGCGTAATCAGGTAGCTACTCCTTCGCAGTCGAGTTGGGGATGGAAAGGTTATAGCGAGATGTGGCTGCAGGGCCAAAATGATTGGATTTACCGTCATTTACACGCTGCTTCAAAAAAAATGACTGAGTTGGCGACTCATTTTTCCGGCAATGACAATGTGGTAAGGCGGGCGCTGAATCAGGCATTAAGGGAATTACTGCTTGCTCAAAGTTCGGATTGGGCGTTTATAATGGGTACCGGCACGCATGTCGCTTACGCGGTTAAACGCACAAAAGATCATCTTTTAAGATTTGGCCGCCTATATGAGGATATTAAGTCAAACGCAATTGATGAAGGCTGGCTCTCCGATATTGAAAATTACGATAATATATTTCCTGATATCGATTATAAAGCCCATCGATAAAACTAACGCGAAATAAGATAGAGTAGAGGGTAACTCTTTGTTAAGGTTCGGCTTTGTGTATTTCAAGCCGGCAATTCATTTCCTATCCTCTACTTATTTAAGTTATCATTATGGCTAGGAATAAGGTTCCAGAACATATTGCTTTTATAATGGATGGCAATGGCCGTTGGGCTAAGGAAAAATGTTTGCCTCGGATTGCCGGGCACCGGGTTGGCGCGCAAAGAGTTAAAGAGATTGTCCGCGTAGCCGAAGGTTTAGGCATTAAAGCGGTAACGTTTTTTACGTTTTCTACCGAAAATTGGGCAAGGCCTAAAAAAGAAATTGATATGTTAATGCATTTTTTAGGCAGTTTTTTAAGGCAAGAAGAAAAAAACCTGCATAAAAACAATATACGGTTTATGACTATTGGGCAGGAAAATCCTCTTCCAAAGTCTTTACGGGAAAAAATCGCGCAAATAGAAAGGGATACTAAAAATAATACGGGTTTAATTATGGTATTAGCTTTGAATTATGGCGCGCGCCAGGAGATAGTGGAAGCGGCAAAAAGAGTCGCCAAGGATGCCATTAAAAATAAAATTGATATTGATAGCTTGAATGAGGATTTATTCAGCGGCTATCTTTTTACGGCAGGTTTACCGGACCCGGATTTTTTGATCCGCACCAGCGGCGAGATGAGAATTTCTAATTTTTTGCTTTGGCAGCTTTCTTACGCGGAAATATATTTTACTAATACGTATTGGCCGGACTTTGGGGAAAATGAATTAAAGAAAGCGATAACTGTTTATCAAAACAGAGAACGCAAATTCGGTAAAATATCACTGGATGACAAAAATGAATAAGAGTTATTTAACGCCTGATAAGAGTGTTGAGCAGAAGAAGCGGCTGGTTACTTCTGCTTTGCTTGTCGGCCTTATTTCCGCGGCTATCATTGTTAAATGGATTTGTGGTTTAGCGGTAACGTTATTTATAGCTATAGGGCTGTATGAATTTTTTACAATGTTAGAAAAGAAGGGGATAAAAATATATAAATATTTCGGCATAGGCATGGGGATAGTGATCCCGCTTTCGATAGTCCTCAATTTTGAACTTACTAAAAGCTGGGAACTCCTATTCATTGTTTTGGCGGTATTATTCTTGCTGCTTATGCAATTTACCCGCCGGGATTCAAGCGGCACTATTGTAGGGATTTCTACCACTATATTCGGCATACTTTATGTTTCCTGGTTTATGAGTTTTATGATAAAAATAAGGTATCTTAACGGAGGCGCCGGTTTGATTTTGTCCCTTTTGTTTATCGCGAAATTGGGGGATGTAGGGGCATATCTGATCGGCTCGCGTTTTGGCAAGACACCTCTTATTCCGCGTATTAGCCCTAAAAAGTCGGTTGAGGGGGCTATAGGCGGTTTATTGTTTAGCATCGGTGGGGCGTTGATAAGTAAACCTTTATTAAATCTGCCGTACCATTACCTTGTTTACATCGGTTTATTTTTAGGCGTGTTAGCCCAATTAGGAGATTTATCTGAATCTCTTATGAAGCGGGATTGTCAGGTGAAAGATTCGGGGAATATCTTTTCAGCTATGGGAGGGGTTTTAGACGTGATTGATAGTTTGCTTTTTACCGCCCCTGTATTTTACTTCTATATGAGTGTAATGTTAAAGTAAATTCCAATAGCAAAAGACAAAACTCAAAATTTAATCCCATTTTGGAAATCCCCGGGTTTCAACCCGGGGATGAACGGGGATTTCGTTATAGCGGGAGGGAGCCTCGTCCTTCAGGTCGAGGGAGGCTCCACTTAAAAACGTAGTTATTAAATTATAAAAATAATTGTTTATTTATTATGAAACGTATCGCGGTATTGGGGTCTACGGGGTCAATTGGCACGAGTACCCTTGATATTGTAAGACAATTTCCTTCAAATTTTAAAGCTGTAGCGCTGGCGACAAATTCAAATATTGGCCTCTTATCCAGGCAGATACGGGAATTTAATCCCCGGTTTGTTTGTGTTAATGATAGAAAGGGGAGTTTAGTTCTTAAGTCTAAATTTGATTCTAAGCTTAAGATCTTTAGCGGGGAAAATGAGCTCTTGAAAATGCTGGAGTATGAGCGTATTGATAGGGTTATGCTTTCTATCACCGGTGCAGCCGCGCTTTTGCCGTTACTGAAAGCGATTGAATGCGGCAAAGATGTGGCGCTGGCTAATAAAGAAGCGCTGGTTATGGCAGGGGCAATTGTTATGGATAACGCCCGTAAGAAGGGCGTAAAAATTATACCTGTTGATAGTGAACAATCAGCTATATGGCAGTGTTTGGAAGGCCAGGATAAAACAAAATTAAAAACAATTTATCTTACGGCTTCCGGTGGCCCGTTTCGCACGTTAAGCAAAAAACAATTTAAAAATATTTCCGTTAAAGAAGCTTTAAGCCACCCGCGCTGGAAAATGGGTGAAAAAATCACCGTTGATTCCGCTACGCTCCTTAATAAAGGCTTGGAAATTTTAGAAGCTATGTATTTGTTTGGAGTCACGGCCGATAAAATAAAAGTTGTAATTCATCCGGAGTCGATAATACATTCAATGGTTGAATTTGTGGATGGGACGGTTATCGCGCAATTGTCAGTTACGGATATGCGCGTACCTATACAGTACGCGCTGTTATACCCGGAAAGATTATCAAGCAATCGCGCGGGCATAGATTTTTTTAAATTACGGCAGCTCAATTTTGAAAAGCCGGATTTTCGTAAGTTTCCCTGTTTATCCTTAGCATACAGGGCTGCTTACGCGGCAGGGACAATGCCTGCTGTTTTGAATGCCGCCAATGAAGTCAGCGTGGGCGCGTTTTTGAGAAGCGATTTAACTTTTGTCGCTATCCCAAAAGTAATTGAAAAGGTAATGGATTGCCATCAGAATAAGCCGGCTCCCGATTTAGGCGATATTTTGGACGCGGATAAATGGGCGCGGCAGGAAGCCGTAAAAGTAATGGGAAAGTACAAATGAGCCTGTTAACCGCTGAAAATCGGAAGATTGTTTTGCTACAGGTGATTTTCTTGTTGAAAGGATAAGGTAGCCTATATGATGAATTTAATCGTTTTTTTTGCTGTTTTGAGCGGATTGATCATTATACATGAATTCGGGCATTTTATAGTCGCTAAGAAAATAGGCGTAAAAGTTGAAAAGTTTTCTTTAGGCTTTGGCCCTACTTTATTTAGGAAGAAAAAAGGTGAAACCGAATATAGCATAAGTGCTTTTCTTCTGGGAGGGTATGTGAAATTAGCAGGGGATAACCTGGAAGAGTGGTCGAATAAGTCAGACGAATTTTTCAGTAAAAAACCCGCCCAGCGCGCGGCTGTAATATTCGCGGGGCCTTTGTTAAATTATGTCATGGGCATAATCTTTTTGTGTTTGGTATTTTTAATAGGATATCCTATGCTTACTACTAAAGTAGGCGGGTTAATAGACGGTTTAGGGGCAAAAGACGCGGGTATTCAGGTTAATGATAAAATTCTTGCTATAGATGGGAAAAAAGTTAAATTCTGGGAAGATTTACAAAAGATCATTCAATCCAAGAGCGATAATTCTACGGCAAAACTGTCTGTTTTGCGCGGCAATGAAGAATATTCTGTTGACGTAAAAGTAAAAACCAAAAGTTATAATAATCCTACGGGGCGCAAGCAGAGTGTTGGGGTGTTAGGCATAACGGCCTCAGATGAGTTTGTGGAATTAAAATATGGGTTTGCCGAAGCTTTTTTATTAAGTCTTAATAAAACCTGGGAAATGACAATTATGACTTATAAAGGGCTTTGGTTTATGATCACGCGTAAATTATCCATGCGTGAGTCTGTAACCGGGCCATTGGGTATTTTTTATATAACTTCTAAAGCGGCAAGCGTGGGGCTGATAGCTGTTATTCATTTGGTCGCGGTATTAAATATAAGCCTTGCGATATTTAATTTGTTGCCCTTCCCTATCCTTGATGGGGGGCACATTTTCTTTTTAATTGTGGAAAAAATAAGAGGCAAAGCTTTAAGCCTTAAAGCAGACCGTATTATAACACAGATAGGTTTTAGTTTTATAATAACTTTGGCCGTATTTGTAACTTATAATGATATAGTAAAGCTTTTTGGCGATAAAATAATGAATTTGTTTAAATAAGCTTTAGAGCTGAATCGGCGTTTTTGTAAAATGACTAATTTAATCAGGCGAAAAAGTAAGATTATTAAAATCGGCGGCTTAAACATAGGCGGCAACTATCCTATAGCTATTCAATCTATGGCGAAAGTAAAAACCGAGAATGTTAAAGCCGTAGTAAAGCAAATAAATGAATTAAAATCCGCCGGGTGTGAGATCGTGCGATTGGCAATAAAAGATGTTGCTGACGCCAAGGCCTTAAAAGAGGTTAAACATAAGACTGATATTCCTTTAGTAGCGGATATCCATTTTAATTATCGGTTGGCATTAGAGTCTATTAATAGCGGTGTTGATAAAATAAGGCTGAATCCCGGAAATATCTATAAAAAAGAAGAGGTTATCCGGGTTGCTAAAGCCGCGAAATTAAACCGTATTCCGATACGGGTGGGGCTTAATTCCGGGTCATTACCAAGTCACCAGGCCGCCAGGCCACCAGTCCACCAGAATATAGAGGATAGGATGGTCAAAAGCGCTTTGGATTATATCCGGATGTTAGAGGGGGTTGGTTTTGATGACATTGTAGTTTCTTTAAAAGCGTCTAATACCGTTGATACGGTAAAAACATACCGTAAGATGGCTGATTTATGTGTTTATCCTTTACATCTGGGAGTTACCGCTACAGGGGTGCCTTTTAGCGGAGCTATAAAGTCCAGCGTGGCAATTGGTATTTTGCTCTTTGAAGGGATTGGTGATACAATAAGGATATCTTTAACGGATAAGCCTCAAGAAGAAGTAAAAGCCGCGAAGGCTATATTAGAAGCATTGGGGTTACGCAATTTTGGCCCCGATATTATAACTTGTCCGACTTGCGGGCGTTGTGAGGTGAATTTAATAAAGGTAGTTAAGGATTTGGAGGAAAAAATAAGGGAGTCGACAGTTAACAGCCGACAGTCCACCGTTTCTATCTGTGGGCCGCGGACTGTGGACCGTAGATCGCCACTGAAAGTGGCTGTAATGGGTTGTGTAGTTAACGGCCCGGGGGAAGCAAAGGAAGCGGATATTGGTGTTGCTTTTGGTAAAAAAGAAGGGCTGTTATTTAAAAAGGGTAAGGCTGTTAAGAAAATAGCTTTTGATGATTGTGTGGATGTGTTGTTAAAAGAAATTAACAAGTGTGTAAGTTTGTAAGTGTATAAGTGTGTAAGAAAAAACTTAAAAACTTTACACTTACACACTTATAAACTCCGAGCGGGAGCGAGGAAATGTTTTGGACTAAAACTTTAATACCTACTTTAAAAGAATCGCCGCAGGAGGCGGAATCAACCAGCCATAAATTTATGCTGCGTGCCGGCCTTATCCGTATGCTTTTAGCGGGAGCTTATTCATATCTGCCTTTAGGCCTTAGAGTGTTAAAAAATATTGAAACAATAATACGGCAAGAGATGTCTAATGCCGGAGCAAGTGAGTTATTGCTGCCGGCCTTACAGCCGGAGGATTTATGGGTAAAATCCGGCAGGGATAAGGATATCGGTGAAGTAATGATAAGGTTTACTGACCGCAGGGGAAGGCATCTTTGCCTGGGGCCTACCCATGAGGAGGTTATTACCGATTTAGTCAGAACTTATCTGTCGTCTTATAAGCAATTGCCGTTAGTTCTGTACCAGATACAGACAAAATTTCGCGATGAGATACGTCCGCGTTTTGGAGTGGTAAGGGCATGCGAGTTTATTATGAAAGACGCTTATAGTTTTGACCAGGATGATGAGGGATTAGATAAGAATTATCAGGCGATGTATGAAGCATACCATAGGATATTCCGCAGGTGCGGCCTGGAAATTTTAGCTCAGGAAGCTGATTCCGGAGTAATGGGAGGAAAAGTATCCCATGAATTTATGGTTCAGGCGGCAAGCGGGGAAGATACAGTTTTATTATGCCCGAATTGTAAATTCACAAAGCCTTTTAATGATTCCGCGGAAAATATATGCCCTAAATGTAATGTTTTGCTGGAAAAAGTAAATGCTGTTGAGATAGGGCATGTTTTTAAGTTGGGCACAAAATATAGCGCCGCGTTAGGGGCAAATTTTGTGGATAAACATGGAGTGTTAAAGCCCGCGATTATGGGTTGTTACGGGATAGGCGTTTCGAGGTTAATGGCGGCAATTGTGGAACAAAATAATGATACTGAAGGGATTATTTGGCCGGTTACAATAAGCCCGTATAAAGTTATTATTTTACCACTGGATGTTACTGACGCGGAGATTATGCAATACGCGTCGGCTATTTATAGTGAATTGGAAAAGAATAATATTGAGCCTCTTTTAGACGACCGTGATGAACGCGCCGGCGTCAAGTTTAAAGACGCGGATTTGCTTGGCATTCCGGTTATTATAACTATCGGTAAAAAAACATTAAAAGAACAGAAAATAGAGATTAAAACTCGTAAAGATAAGAAAACTATCTTAGTAGATAAGAATGAAGCAATAAATAGCATTAGGGCGATTATAACAGAATTAACAGTAATTAAATAAAATGGATGATGCCGCGTTTACAGATGAATTAAAAAAATCATTGCAGCCAATTTTAGATGAAAATGAGATAGAATTGGTTGAATTGATTTCTGTCAGGACTAAGAAGGCTCTATTATTAAGATTGTTGGTAGATAGAAGGGATGGTGGGATAAGTTTAGGAGATTGCGCGCAACTAAATCAGAAAATAAGGGATTATTTAGACACAACCAATGTTGCAGGCCCGGATTATTTGCTGGAGGTTTCTTCTCCCGGAATAGACAGGCCTTTAAAAACCCGGAAGGATTTTTTGCGTTGTATTAATAGGAGAGTAAAATTCTTTCTTAAAGAGTCAATAAATGGTAAAATAGAAGTAATCGGCATTGTTGCCGGCGTAGAATGCGATAATGTGAATATTAATGCCGGCGGCAGGTTTTTGCAGGTGCCGTTAGGCAATATTCTACTGGGGAAACAAGTAATTGGACAGCATATAGGGTTACATTGATAAAAAAAAAGATTACACATATGGTAAATAATCATATTTTTGTTTGTGTAGTCAAGTTTTTGAGGGAATTTTTTCAAAAACCAATAAGAATAGTTAGGTGGGAGATATGAGTCAGGAAATAATCGTGATACTTGAACAAATTGAGAGGGAAAAAGGAATAAAAAAAGAGTTGTTAATTGAGGCGGTAGAATCAGCTCTTCTGACCGCGGTGCGTAAAGTCGTTGATGTTAAGCCGGAAGAGGCTTTAAAAGTAGAGCTTGACAGGACTACGGGCAAAATCCGCGTATTTAAAGATAAGGAAGAAATTATTTCTGATTTTGGAAGGATCGCGGCTTCTACTGCCCGCCAGGTTATTATTCAGAAAATAAGGGAAGCGGAAAAAGAAGTTGTATTCCGCGAATTTCAGGCGAAAGTCGGAGAAATTGTGTCCGGCGTTGTGTATCGTTTTGACAAAGGCAATATTGTAGTCGATCTTTTAGGCAAATCAGAAGGGACTATTTCTAAACAAGAACAGTCTCCTTCAGAAGAATTTAAACAAGGCCAGCGTATCCGCGCTTATGTCGTGGATGTCAAAAAAGACAGTAAAGGTATTCAGATTATCCTGTCGCGGACCCATCCTAACCTGGTAAAAAAGTTGTTTGAGTTGGAGGTGCCGGAAATTTATGAAGGTATTGTTGAAATAAAAGCTATCGCGCGCCATGCCGGTGAGCGTACTAAAATCGCGGTTTATTCGAAGAACGAAAAGGTTGATTCCGTAGGCGCTTGCGTAGGCATGAGGGGTAATCGTGTAAGGAACATTGTAAATGAATTGTTTGGTGAAAAGATAGATATTATTCGTTATAATGACGATATAAAGGAATATATAAAAGCTTCTTTATCTCCTGCTAAAATAAATGAAATAAAGCTGGATAAGGAAAACAAGAAAGCGGATGTACTTGTGGATGATGACCAATTATCGCTTTGTATCGGCAAACACGGGCAGAATGTCCGGCTTGCTTCCCGGATTATTGGTTGGGAACTTAATATCCGTACTAAGAGTGCAGCTGCGCAGGAAGAGGCTAAGGCAGAGGTGCAATTAAAAGAGGAGGAAAAAACAGTTGAAAGTACCGTAAAGATGATCCCGCTTGAAGAACTGGCAGGCGTAGGGGAAAAAACTCTTGAGAATCTTAAAAAAGCGGGATTTAATACGGTTAGCGATATTCTTAAAGCGGATATTGAAGATTTATTAAAAGTAAAAGGAATCGCCCGGAAAAAGGCGGAAAAATTGATAGAGGATGCGAAAAAGGCTGCTAATGATTAGGCTGCCGTTAAAGCGGGAACGAGAATATTATGAAAACTATAAAAAAAGAAAAAGATGATACGAAGAAAAAAATAAAAACCGGCGTTAAAACAGTTAAAACTGAAACTGCGCGGGTAAGTAAGGCTAAAACAGTAAAAAGTGCTGTTGTTAAAGCTGGCGAAGCAAAAGGCGAAAAAATTGTTAAGCCAAGGCGTAAAACAGCAGCGAAAAAAACGGAGGTTTCTGTTCCTGTTGTTGTTAAGCACGTGGAAGAGGTAAAACCGGAGGTTGAAATTTCTAAGAAACAGCCTTTGCCTGAGGTTAAGGAAACACCCCAGGCTCCTGTTGCAGCACAATCCGCGGCGCCGGTTATCCTGAAAGTGCCGGAAGTAAAAAAAGACAAAATAAAAGAAGCGGTAAAAGAAGAAGTTAAAATCAAGCAGGAACCTTTGGTAGCCCCTCCGGTTGAAGCTTTAGCGAAGCCGGTTAAAGAAATAGAATTAGTTTTACCCATCACTGTAAAAGATTTGGCTATAAAATTACAAGAAAAATCTTCGGTGTTAATTAAAACCCTGATGAATATGAAGGTTATGGCGGGTTTGAATCAGTTATTAGATGAGCAGATTGTTAGTACTATTTGCGCGAAATATGGTTTGACTATAAAGAAAGCGCTTGATGAAGAAGAAATGGTTTTACATCAACATAAAGAGGATGACTCTTCTCAAGTTTTAGTACCCAGGCCGGCCATCGTAACTTTAATGGGGCATGTTGACCATGGCAAAACCTCTCTTTTAGATGCTATAAGGAAAAGTAAGGTTACCGAGTCAGAGCATGGGGGAATTACACAGCATATAGGCGCTTATCGGGTTGTATTGCCTCATGGTGAAATTACTTTTTTGGATACGCCCGGCCATGAAGCGTTTACGGCTATGCGCGCGCGCGGAGCCGGTATAACCGATATTGTTGTTTTAGTTGTGGCTGCGGATGATGGTATTATGCCTCAAACTATTGAAGCGGCGGACCATGCCCGCGCGGCAGGGGTATCAATAATTATCGCTATGAATAAAGTAGATAAACCTCAAGCGGATATTGATAGAGTTAAGAAACAGCTCTCTGAGTTGAATTTATTGGCAGAAGACTGGGGCGGTAAAATTATAACTGTTCCCGTGTCGGCAAAAACAGGTGTCGGCATCGATGATTTGTTAGAAATGATCCTTTTGGAAGCTCAGATGCTTGAGCTTAAAGCTAATCCTAAGAAATTGGCTAAAGGCGTGGTAATAGAAGCAAAAATCAGTAAAGGCAGAGGGGCTGTGGCAACTTTGCTTGTGCAGAATGGGACGTTGCATCTTAACGAAAATATAATTGTCGGTAATTATTACGGCAAGATAAGGGCGATGTTTAATGATCATGGGCATTCCGTAACAAGCGCGCCTCCGGCGTTCCCTGTGGAGATATTGGGGCTTTCAGGTGTGCCTCAGGCCGGGGAACAGTTTTTTGTTATTGAAGATGAAAAACAGGCTAAGGAACTGGCTTTAATGCGTCAGGAAAAAGAAAGGCTTAGAGATATAAGAGTTATAAAGAAAATAAGTTTAGAGGATTTGTATTCTCAAATAAAGGAAGGCAAGCTTAAAGAGTTAAAGATTATAATTAAAGCTGATGTTCAAGGGTCTCTTGAAGCCATTAATCAGACATTGGATAAACTTAATGTTTCTGAAATAAAGATCAACATCCTTCATGAAGGGGTTGGCAGTATAAATTCTTCAGATGTAATATTGGCGTCGGCATCAGACGCGTTGATCTTAGGTTTTAATACTACGCCTGATGAGTTGGCAAAGGAATTAATCGCTAAGGAAGGCATAGACGTTAAGACATACAATATTATTTATGAATTAGCCAATGATATAAAGTCAGCTATTGAAGGTATGCTTGAGCCTAGATTGAAAAAGAACTTTGTTGGCAAGGTAGAAGCAAGGAAGATCTTTAAACTGTCACGTTCCGGCATGGTCGCGGGCTGTTTTGTTGTTAAAGGTAAAATCACGCGGTCAAGCCTGATCACTTTAGTCAGGAACGGGGAAGTTGTTTTTGAAGGTAAAATTTCTACTTTAAAACGATTTAAAGACGATGTGCGCGAAGTCGCGGAGGGGTTTGAATGCGGCATTACGTTAGAGGGTTTTAATGATGTAAAAGAAGGCGATATTATTGAAGCATATGATATTGAGAAGATAGCCAGGACTTTGTAGTATGATGGCAACCCCACACTTCCGTGTGGGGAATGATAGATACTATAGACGGAAGCCTGTAGTAAGAAAAAATGAAAAAAAGAATCTTAAGCGGAATGCGGCCTACCGGTAAATTGCATTTAGGCCATTTGGTAGGCGCGTTGGATAATTGGGTGAAGTTGCAGGAAGAATACGAATGCTTATTTATGGTTGCGGATTGGCATGCGTTGATGAGTGAATATGAAAATGCCTCTGTTTTATCGGATTTTATAATTGATAATGTTATTGATTGGTTGAGCGCCGGAATAGATCCGGCCAAATCCACCTTGTTTGTGCAATCGCACGTTCCGGAACACCTGGAATTGCACATGATATTTTCCTGCCTGACTCCTTTGGGGTGGCTGGAGCGCTGCCCTACTTATAAGGAGCAGCTTAGGGAAATTAAAACCCGTGATTTGCATACTTATGGTTTCTTAGGTTACCCTGTTTTGCAGGCAGCGGATATTTTAGTTTATAAAGCGGATAACGTCCCGGTAGGAGAAGACCAATTGCCTCATCTTGAGTTGACAAGAGAAATCAGCCGCCGTTTAAACACGCTTTACAATAAAAAGTTGCTTTCTGAACCCGGCGCTTTATTGACTGAAATGCCGCGTTTGGCCGGATTAGACGGCAGGAAAATGAGTAAAAGTTATAATAATACTATCAATCTTTCCGATTCTGATGATACTATCAAACAAAAGGTCGCAAGCATGGTTACAGACCCTAAGAGAATTAAATTATCTGATCCCGGGCATCCGGATATTTGTAATGTTTGCGCTTATTATTGCACTTTCGCGCCGGATATGAAACAAGAGGCCGTGGATTGGTGTATTAACGCTAAAATAGGCTGTACTGAATGCAAGAGAATACTAAGCGAGAAATTGATTAAAAAGTTATTGCCTTTTCATGAAAGGCGCGCTGAAATGGCGGAAAATAAAAATCAGATAATAGAAATATTAGAAGAAGGAAAAAATAAGGCGCGAGCAATCGCCGGGAAAACAATCAGAGAAGTTAAAGTTGCTATGGGGATGAATTTATAATGAGTTATAAAGTGAGATTAGAATTATTTGAAGGGCCGTTAGATTTGTTATTATATCTGGTAAAGAAGGACCATCTTAATATTTATGATATTCCCATAGCAGAGGTAACTGAACAGTATCTGAAGTATTTAGAATTAATGCAATTATTGGATTTGAATATTGCCGGAGAGTTTTTAGTGATGTCGGCGACTTTGCTGCAAATTAAGTCAAAAATGCTTCTACCGGTGGATGAATCTAAAACGCAGCCTGAGGAAGAAGATGACCCCAGGGCGGAATTGGTCAAGCGTTTGCTTGAATATGAAAAATTTAAGCAAATAGCGCAAGATTTAAGGCAGAGAGAATCTGATCAGCAGGAGATATTTAAACGGCCTAAGGTAGAGGTGGAGATGGGGGGGGCCGTTAAGGGCGATATTTATTTTGAAGCAAGTATTTTTGATTTGATAAGCGCTTTTTCGAAGGCGCTTGAGGGCGTGCCAAAGGATTTATTTTACGAAGTAATAAAAGATGAATTTACAGTTGAGGAAAAAGTCCACCAGATTTTGCATTTTTTATTGGTGCAGGAATCTATAAGAATTTCCGAACTTTTCGCGCAGGCAAAACATAAAATAGAGGTCATTGTTACTTTTTTAGCTATATTAGAGTTAATAAGAATGAAGGAAGTTATTGCCTGCCAAAAAGGGTTGTTTGATGAAATTGAAATCGGCAGGAACAGGGAAAATATAATTCCGTATGAGAAAAGAAATACGCCAGAAGTTAATTGATAATGATTATGCTGAACCGGCCGGGCTTAACGGCAGTATGGTTGATTCAAAAGAAATAGCTTTGCGGGAAAAAATCCTTGCTAATGAACAGGAAATCAATGAGGATATAGTTTTAAACCTGTCTTTGCGGCCTAAGGGGTTATCGGAATTTGTTGGGCAAAAAGAGCTTATTGATAATATCAATATTTGTTTGACCGCCGCAAAGCAAAGGAATGAGCCTTTAGAACACGTTATTTTCTCCGGCCCTCCGGGATTAGGCAAGACGTCTCTGGCGCATATAATCGCCAGCGAAATGGGGACAAAGTTGACCGCGACTTCGGGGCCGGCGATAACCAGGGCGGGAGATCTTATTGGGATACTGACGAACCTGGAAAAAGGCGATATCTTATTTATAGATGAAATCCATCGGCTTTCCCATGTCGTTGAAGAGTTCCTTTATCCTGCGATGGAAGGATTTCAGATCGATTTTATTATTGATAAAGGGCCTTACGCCAAAACAATAAAATTTAATCTTAAGCCTTTTACCTTGGTAGCGGCTACTACCCGGATTGGTCTTTTATCCAGCCCTCTAAGGAGCAGGTTTGGTATTTTTTATCATTTGGATTTTTATTCGGTTGAAGATTTAGCCGAGATTATCAGGCGTTCCTCCATAATATTGGGCATGAATATAGAAGAGAAAGCGATGCTTGAGATCGCCAGGCGCGCGAGAGGAACCCCGAGGATCGCCAATAGATTATTACGGCGCGTGCGCGATTACGCGCAGGTATTAAAGATCGAGAAGATAGATTTGGAAGCAGCTACCAGGGCATTAAATGACCTGGGGATAGATAAGGCAGGTTTTGATGATATTGACCGCAAAGTTCTAAGGTCTATACTGGAAACTTACGAAGGCGGGCCTGTAGGTGTAGAATCTTTGGCAGCGAGTTTGAATGAAGAAACGGATACCATAGTAGACAGCGTAGAGCCATACCTTTTAAAGACAGGGTACCTTAAACGTACTTCCCGCGGACGGCTTGCCACCAAATTAGCGTATGAACATTTCGGCCTTAAATATAATAAAGAAAAACAGGAAGAATTGTTTAAAGAATAGGTGTTTAGGTTTTAGCAGATCACCGGTTTTAGTATTGAGTGATGCGTATTGTGTTATTGTGTAGAAATTAAATTTAAAATTATTGTTTGGCGCACGGGTAATATTTTTGGCTAAAATAGGAGGAATGGTGAGGAAAAGAAAAATTTATTTTATCATAGCGGTAATCTCAGCCCTGATATTTTCGTTTAGTAAATTCAGCCTTGCCGAACAGCTTGGCGCGGCGCCGCAGGAAACTGTAGAGTTTATCAATAAAACAAACGGTATATTGCAAGGAATGACTGATAAGATAAAAGAAAAAATGGATTTAATTCAACAAGGTGTGGATTCAGGGGGGATGCCTGACGGTTCCCGCGTAGAAGCAGAGATTATCGCTATAATAGCAGGATATAGAGAGCAGATAGAGTCGTTAGCCGCGCCTGAAAAATGCGAGGAGTTTAAAAAAATAATTGTAAAGTTGCTGAATCTGATGGGGCAGATGCATTTGGCTTTATCTAAAGGCGATATAGAACAATATAAATTGTTGGCACCCCAGGTCAGCGAGTATTCCGGAAAAATGCAAAAAGAAATACAATCATTACAGGCGTATTATAAGAATTAGAACACTTGTGCCCTGAATTAAAGATATGAGACTGTTATTACATACCTGCTGCGCCCCGTGTTTGATATATCCCTTGGAGAGGTTAAAAGACAAAGGGTTTGAAGTTACCTGTTTTTTTTATAATCCTAATATTCATTCTTTCTCCGAGTATAATAAACGTAAAGAGGCGTTAGCCGATTTTAGTAAGTGGAACGCGATAGATACTATCTATCTTGATTATGTGCCTTCGGATTTTTTCCGCGCGATTAATCTTAAAGAGCATAAACCAGAAAGATGCGCGATCTGCTGGCGCCTGCGGCTTACAAAAACCGCGGAGTTTGCGAAAGAAAAAGGATTTGATTATTTTTCCACGACTTTGCTGGTTAGCCCTTATCAGGATCATGAGTTGTTAAAAAAAATTGGCGATGAGATCGCGAAAGAGAGGAATATAATTTTTTATTATGAAGATTTTCGGCCGGGATTCAAAAAGGCGCAGGAAACAGCCAAACAAAAAGGCATGTACCTGCAGAAATATTGCGGTTGTATTTATTCGGAAACGGAACGGCATATAAAATAAAAGGTTATAAATTTAGGATAATATATGATCGGTTTAGGTAAAACATTGATATTGTCGGGGGTTATTTTAATTGGCCTTGGATTTTTGCTGGTTGTTTTTAATAAGATACCTTTTTTGGGCAAGTTACCGGGGGATATCCATCTGCAAAAAAATAATTTTACCTTTTATTTCCCTTTGACAACTTCTATTGTTATCAGCGTTGTCCTTTCTTTAATACTCTGGTTATGGCCCCGCCGTTAAATTCCTTAAAAAAATTAATCTTTATTTTTTTATTGATTACTGTTCCAGCCGCAGGCTGGCCTGCTTTCGGCGGAAACTTTAAATTGTTCCAGCCGCAGGCTGGCCCGCCTTTGGCGGAAACTGTAAACTGTTTTGCCGCGCCGGCAAAACTAATCCGGGTCGCGATAATCCGGGATACGGCTTTGGTTGTTATTAGCGTGAACGGTTATTACAAGATAGTCGATTCTAATAATAAAGTTGTATCGCGCGGCAAATATTTAAGCGCCGCGGTGGCGTGTGTTAAGGATCAGGTCACAATTGCCGGAGTTAATTATAATAGCGCGAAATTATTGATCAAGGCGGATGACCCGGAATCAATTGTAATCGGCGGCCGTAAGTATAGGGGTAATATCCAATTTGTCGGCAAAGATAATTCGCGCATGTTAGTTGTAAATTATATTGGTTTGGAAGATTATATAAAAGGCATATTGTATCATGAGGTTTCGCATTATTGGCCGCAAGAAGCACTTAAGGCGCAGGCAATTGTCTGCCGTACTTACGCTGTTTATCAAAAAAGCCAAAACGCTTCCAGGGATTATGATGTTACAAACGATATTTATTCTCAGGTTTACGGAGGCAAATCTTCAGAAAGGTATCGGACGAATAAAGCTGTTGATGAAACAGCCGGGCAGTCCCTTACTTATCAGAATAAGATTTTTCCCGCTTATTTTCACGCCACCTGCGCGGGGCATACAGAAGACGCCCGTTTGCTTTGGGATATAGATATTGTGCCATTGCGGGGTGTGTCATGCGCTTATTGCAAAGATTCAGCGCATTTTAGCTGGCATCAGGCGTTGCCGCTTAAGCAGGTTAAAGATTCGATATTAAAAGCCGGGCATAAAGAATGTGGAGATATAGTAAACGTATTGTTAAATGAGAGGGATATTTCGGGCCGTATTACGGATATAATGATTAAAACTTCTAAAAGTGATTTAAAGATCAGCGCTAAAGATTTTAGAACTATACTTGGCGCCAATATTATAAAGAGTACAAATTTTCGCGTAAAAATTACAGGTGAAGATGTGATATTTGAAGGGTTTGGCTGGGGGCATGGAGTGGGGATGTGCCAATGGGGGGCTTATTTTATGTCCAAAGAAGGCTATGATTACAAACAGATCATTCAGTATTATTATCCCGGAGCGGAAATTAGAAATGAAGCTATCTGATTACGATTATAATTTGCCTCAAGAATTAATTGCTCAGTATCCTTTAAAAGAACGGGATTCTGCCCGGCTTATGGTTATAAATCGCGATAACGGCGTGATTGAGCATAGATTCTTTAGGGACATAACTGAATATATATCAAAAGATGACGTTTTGCTATTAAATGATACTAAGGTTATGCCTGCTCGTTTATTTGGCTCGAGGCCAACCGGAGGTAAAGTCGAAATTTTACTTTTAAAGCATAAAACTACGGTGGATGCGGTTACTTCAGAGAAAGATTTGCAGATGAGGGGGTATACGTTTGACGTTTTGATTAGGCCTAATAGAGTGAGACTGAAAGAAGCAATAATACTTGAAAACCCCACACTTCCGTGTGGGGAATTACAAGGATACTATAGACGGAAGCCTGTAGAGGGTATATCTGCGCAAGTTACAGGAAAGAATGAAATAACATTTTATGCTAAGAGTTTAGAGGATATTTATAACCATGGAGTAATACCTCTGCCGCCTTATATAAAAAGAGAGCCGGATGAAGCGGATAATATTTATTATCAAACTGTTTATGCCAGGGAGAATGGTTCTATAGCAGCTCCTACAGCCGGCTTACATTTTAGCAATGGGCTTATGGATAAATTGAGCTCCGGCGGTGTCAATATCGCGTATGTTACTCTCCATGTCGGATACGCGACGTTTAAACCTGTAAAGTGCGAAGATATTACAAAACACGCGATGGGCCGGGAATATTATGAGGTATCCGAAAAAACGATCGGGCTTATAGATAACACCCATTTCAGGGCAGGCAAGATTTTCGCGGTAGGAACTACCGCGTTAAGAACTTTGGAAACGTACGCTTTAGGCAATAAGGAAGGCTATACGGATTTATTTATTTATCCGGGATATGATTTTAAGCTGGCAGATTGCCTTATAACTAATTTCCATCTGCCATGCACAACTTTATACATGCTTGTTTGCGCTTTTGGTTTTGCTAAAGGGCGGGAAAAACTCATTAAGGAAGCCTACCAGCTTGCCGTAGAGAAGAAATACAGGTTCTATAGCTATGGTGACGCGATGCTGATTATATGATTACCCTATACTTCCGTATGGGGAATTCTGTAGGCGGAAGCCTACAGTATAAAATAAATGAAACTTTTTGACTTCTCGCGCGTTTAACTAAGTGGAGAAGGGAAGGTTTAGAATATGCAGGTCCTTACAGATGAAGAAGTGATGTTGAAATACCAAAGTGGCGAGACAAAGGCTATGGATGAGCTATTAAAAAGGTATAAAAATCCGGTTTATCGTTTTGTTTTGCGTTTGAGCGCTGATGCGGTTGAAGCTCAGGATGTAACGCAAGAGGTATTCCTGAAAGTGCATGAAAACAGGCTTGCCTATAAAGCTATCGGTAAATTTTCCACCTGGATTTTCAGCATCGCGCACAATTTGTTTGTAAGCAGGTTACGCAGGAAAAAATGGGCGGCTGTTTGGCCAAGGATGCCGGATGATCCGGATGAATTAGTTGAGTTTGAAAACCAGGATCCTTCTCCTCAGGAAAAAACTATAAACAATGAGTTGGATGAAGTCATGAAAAAATACGTTCAAAGCCTTCCTTTTCTCCAGAAAGAAGCTTTGATATTGCGTGAATATGAGAATTTAGATTACCGGGAAATAGCGGGAATTTTAAAGAAATCCCTGGGCACAGTCAAAACCTTGATCCATAGGGCTAGAATGAATTTAAAAATTAAACTTCTTCCGTATATAGAAGAATTGGAAGGAGGCACTAATGTTTAGATGCCATGTAATAAAAGAATTGAGCGCTTATTTGGATAATCAACTTTCAGATAAGCAAAAGCTTAAGATAGATAAGCATTTGCAGAAATGTGTATTATGCAGTAATGAACTATCGCGGCTAAAAGTTTTATCTGGAAAAATGATCGCATGGCAGCCCTTAGTTTTGGACGCGGATTTTGATGATTCCGTGAGGAATGAGATTGTGCGCCGGGAACTTGAGAAAGGGGCGGTTAAAATGAAAAAAAATACTTTATTTATCATAGTGCCATCAGGCGTATTGGCAGCGCTTTTAATGTTTGTTTTTGTAGGCAGATTTACTTTGCAGAGGGGCTTGCAAGGCGAGGTGTCGGAAGTAAGGAGTGAATTAGATAGTATTAATGCAGGCGGTAAACGCAGTGAAGCATTGTCTTATAGGATGAAAGAAAATTTTTCTGATGAAAAAAAGTCTATGCAGCTTGCGTATAATGAAGAAAATATGTTAAAAAATAAAGAATACGCGCCGCAAGTTTCAGCGGGTAGTATGAGTGATTCGGCTGTGAGAGGCAAATCCAAAGCGCAGGCAGTATGGCTTCCTCCAACGGAGACGCCTTTAGATAATGGTTCTGTAATCGTAATCCAGCCAGTTTTGCCCGCTACCGGAGAAGGCGATAAGATCATCCGTACAGGTACCATAAAATTAGAAGTAGACAATGGTAAGGATACTTATAAAAGTGCTTCGCTTATCTGCCAGGAGTTAGGCGGATATATGTCCAGCTCTAACTTTTATAAAGACGGCGAAAACAGGGAAAGCGGCACTATCACTATGCGTATTCCTAAAGAAAAATTTACCGTTGCTTTGGACCGTTTAAGCGCGTTGGGCAAGGTTGAGAATATCGATACCGGCAGCCAGGATGTCAGCCAGGAATACGCTAACCTTAAGTCTGAGATGGACGCGGCAATGGTTATTTATAATAAGATGCTGGAAGCTTTGCAGAAAAAACAGGTAACTATCTCTGATGCGATAAGGATTGAATCGGAGCTTACGCCGGTGCTAAAGCGTGTTCAGAATTATAAAAATAAAATTGAAGCCTTGAATAACGCGGTATCCTATACTACGGTTACGGTTACTTTTCACGAGTCAAAGGTTTCCGCTAAAGCGTTAGAAGAGAGCAAAAAACTGATCCGGGAAGGCATGTTAACCGCTAAAATTAAATTAGTAAAAAATCTTGCTGCGGCAATTCCTAATATTGTTGGATTTGTATTTTTGTTCGCGATTATCGCGGCTATAGCATTTTTGATAAAATATTTGGTTGTAAGTTTATTTAAACGCGGATAGTTTTTAAGAGGGGGCACTTGTGGAATAAACTTCCCAGGCGCCCCTGATTATTTATTGTTATTAATGGCCTCTTGTGGTAGTATAGTGCGCGATGTAATAAAATACGAACGATTCATAAATAATTTGAAGAAATCGATATAAGTATTTAAAAATTAACAATATACGTAAAAATGATATTATTGAGCGAAACTAATGGATTTTTCGCTCAAGGACGATTTTTTTACGTCAAAAAGTCTCTCGCAATTTCGGCGACTGCGGAACTCGCTCGTCGGGGCTATTGCCCCAGGACGAGCTCAAACATCCTCGTCGTCCCACAATCAATAAATTGATTGTGGGATTCCCGAAATTGCCCGGACTGTTTTGACTAAAATCGTCATTCGCTCAAAACCATTAGCTTCGTCAGTCTGTCAAATATAACTTATTTACGAAAGAACCAAAAATATAGTTGAAAGGTAACTGTATGGGGTGTTTTACGTTATTACATCAGGATAAACACAGTAAAGCGCGGTTGGGGAAAGTTGTTACCGGCCATGGCGCGATAGATACGCCTTGTTTTATGCCGGTAGGCACTCAGGGGACAGTAAAGGCTTTGTCTCCGTTAGAATTGGAACAGTCCGGCGCCCAGATAATGCTTTCGAATACGTATCATCTTTTCCTGCGGCCGGGGATGGATGTAATTAAGAATGCCGGCGGGTTGCATAATCTTATTAGTTGGCAAAAACCTATTCTTACCGATAGCGGCGGTTATCAGGTTTTTAGTTTATCGCTTTTAAGAAAGATTAACGATGAAGGCGTGAAGTTCCAGTCGCATATAGATGGAATGAGGCATTTGTTTACTCCTGAAAGCGTGGTTCAAGTTCAGAAAGACTTTGGTTCTGATATTGTTATGGTGCTTGATGAATGCGTGCATTATCCTTGCGCTAAAGATCACGCCGAAGTCGCGATGAAAAGGACTGTGGATTGGGCAAAGCGTTCAAAGGCGGTGTTCGGTGTTCGGGATTCGGTTCTCGCAGATAACCGAGAACCGATAACCGAAAACCGGCAGTTGTTATTCGCTATTGTACAGGGCGCGACTTATGATGATTTACGTAAAGAATGCGCTGAGCGCTTGATAGAGATCGGTTTTGACGGTTACGCTATCGGCGGAGTTTCTGTTGGCGAACCGAGCAATTTGATGTATAATACTGCCAGTTTAGTAGCGAATTTATTGCCCCAAGATAGCCCCCGCTATCTTATGGGGGTAGGCTTGCCTGAGGATATCCTTGAAGGGGTGGAGCGCGGCGTAGATATGTTTGATTGCGTGATACCCACCCGTTACGGCAGAAACGGCAGCGCTTTTACAAGTGAAGGTAAGATCACCATTAGAAACGCGCCCTATATTAATGATTTGGGGCCGCTGGACAGTAAATGCGATTGTTATGCCTGTAAAAATTTCAGCCGCTCGTATCTGAGGCATCTGTTCAATACGGAAGAGATTCTGGGCTTAAGGCTGGTTTCTTCGCATAATATTTATTTTTATTTGGCGATGATGCGTAAGATAAGAGAGGCGATCGCGGAAGACAGGTTTAAGGAGTTTAAGAAAGAATTCTTGGCAGAATATAATTCTGCATGATTTTTGCGAGTATTACTCAATACTAATACATGAGAATAGACATTATTACGATATTTCCTAAAATGCTTGAGCCTGTGCTTAATGAATCCATAATTAAAAGGGCGCAGCAGAAAGGGAAAGTAAAAATTTATATTCATGATCTAAGGGATTATTCTCTTGATAAACACCGTAAAGTTGATGACCGCCCTTTTGGCGGCGGAAGCGGCATGGTGATGAATGCCGAACCGATATTTAAGGCGGTGGAAAAGATAAAAGCACAAGGGCGCAAGAGTACAAGAACAAAAGTTGTTTTGTTGTGCCCGCAAGGTGAGATGTTAAATCAAAAAGTTGCTAAGAGGTTAGCTAAGAATAAGCACTTGATATTGATCTGCGGGCATTATGAAGGAATTGATGAGCGTGTAAGAGAATATCTGGCGGATGAGCAGGTTTCTATTGGCGATTATGTCCTTACCGGAGGAGAGTTGCCCGCGATGGTTTTAGTTGATGCGGTTGTCCGTTTACTTCCCGGAGTCTTAGGTGATAAAAATTCCTTGAATTTTGAGTCATTTGAAGGTAATCTATTAGAGTATCCGCAGTATACCCGGCCTGCTGATTTCAGGGGTTTTAAAGTTCCCGCGGTACTTTTATCAGGTGACCATAATAAAATAGAGGTTTGGAGAAAAAAAGAAGCGGTAAAAAAAACAAAACAAAAGAGGCCGGATTTATTGAAGTCTGGTTAAACGATAACCAGTGAATGGTTAAATCATGGAAGGAGAATCAAAGTGGATAAGATAAAACTTATTGAAGCGGAATTCATTAAAAAAGATATACCGAAGTATAATGTGGGCGACACAGTAAAGGTCTTAGTTAAGATACCTGAAGGCCAGGATAAAGTGCGTTTGCATCCGTTTGAAGGAGTGGTGATTGCTAAGAAAGGTTCCGGGATAAAAACCTGTTTTACGGTAAGAAAGGTTTCTTATGGCGAGGGGCTTGAACGTGTTTTTTTTATTCATTCTCCGGCGATTGAACGAATTGAAATCCTTCGGTCCGGCAAAGTAAAAAGAGCAAAGCTTTATTATTTACGCAACAAAATTGGCAAGCGCGCGACAAAGATTGCAAGTAAGGAAGAGAAGAAAGCTTAGGTTTTTATGGTATAGGCAAGTATATAAATGTCTACTAACCACTGAAAATCGCTTTTCCGTTAATGGGGGCGGCAAAAAGTTATCTCCTAAGGCGATTTTTTTGCAATATAGTCCGCCAAAAGCTTTTACGCGGTTTGGCGGGCTACTAATTTAATTATTAGTGTTATACTACGAGCGCCAATTAAAAGAAAAAGGTTATGATTTAATTATTGGTGTTGATGAAGCAGGCCGCGGGCCTTTAGCCGGCCCTGTAGCTGCCGCGGCTGTTACTCTTTTAACCACGTGTTTTGAAAATCGAATCGACGATTCGAAAAAATTAACTCCTCTCGAACGAGAAAAAGCATTCCCGGAAATTATCAAGAACTCAATATTCGGCATCGCAATGGTTGATGAGACAACAATTGACCGGTTGAATATTTTAGTGGCAACGCGCATGGCGATGGAGCAAGCTGTTTCTTCGCTGGTTGATAAGCTGAAAAGTGATTGTTCCGAAAAAAAAATACATATCATTGTAGACGGCAATATGACTCTTAACGTTAAATTCCCTTTTATAAGCATTATAAGAGGCGACGCTAAATCCCTGAGTATTGCCTGTGCTTCCATCCTGGCTAAAGTCAGCAGGGACAGGGTCATGGCAGAGTATGATCTTATTTATCCGGAATACGGGTTTATCCGGCATAAAGGTTATCCTACCGCCATGCATAGGCAAGCATTAAAAAAATTCGGCCCTTCAAAAATTCATAGAGTGAGTTTTAACGGTGTCTAATCAAAATTTAAATTGTGGCAAGGCTGGAGAGGATTTAGCGGTTGGTTTATTGGTTGAAAACGGTTATACAATCCTCGAGAGAAATTTCAGGACAAAATTCGGCGAATTAGATATTATTGCCAAAGATAAAGAAACTTTTGCTTTTGTGGAAGTAAAAACCAGGTGCTCCGAAGATTTTGGCCTGCCGCTGGAAGCAATCTCAAAAGCTAAACAAAGAAAGATTTCCAGAATGGCGGTTACGTTTATGCAGGAAAAAGGGCTTTTAGGCAAAATGGCAAGGTTTGATGTTATTTCTATAATTTATTCGGTTGACGGCGGGTATAAATTCGATTTATTCAAAGACGCTTTTGAATTAGAGGAGGGAGTAAACGATGCTATCTGATATTGAAATAGTGCAAAAAGCTCATAAGGAACCGATTGAAAAGATTGCCGCAAAACTTAAAATTGATAAGGATTACCTTATCCCTTACGGTAAATATATTGCCAAAATAGATTTAGCTATTTTAGATAAGATCAAGGACAAGCCTTTGGGTAAATATATTCTGGTTACCGCGATAACACCTACTCCTTTGGGTGAAGGTAAAACTGTAACCACGATAGGTTTATCCATGGCATTAAACAGAGTCGGAAAACACGCCTCAGTTTGCATAAGGCAGCCCTCTTTAGGCCCGGTCTTCGGTATAAAGGGCGGCGCTGCCGGCGGAGGATATTCTCAGGTTTTGCCGATGGAAGATTTTAACCTGCATTTTACAGGCGATGTCCACGCGGTGGGCCTTGCGCATAACTTGACGGCGGCTTTTTTGGATAATTCTTTATTTAAGGGGAACAAACTTAATATTGACCAGGATAAAATATACTGGCGCCGTGTAGTTGATGTCAGTGATAGGGTTTTAAGGAATGTTCGGGTTGGCTTGGGTTCAAAAGATGACGGTATTCCCAGAGATACAGGATTTGATATTACTGTGGCTTCGGAAATAATGGCGATATTGGCTTTGAGCGATAACTTGGCTGATTTCCGTAACCGCCTAAAAAAGATAGTATTAGCCGATACCTTGGATAATAAACCGATAACTACAGAAAATATAAAGGTTGCCGGCAGTTTAGCGGTCCTTTTGAAGGATACTATTAAGCCGAATTTAATACAGACTATTGAGAATACGCCTTGTTTTGTGCATGCCGGGCCATTCGCGAATATCGCGCATGGGAATAGTTCGATATTGGCCGATAAGATAGCACTGCGCCTTTCTGAATATGTTGTCACAGAAGCCGGTTTTGGGGCGGATTGCGGCGCGGAAAAGTTTTTTGACATTAAATGCCGTTTAAGCGGCCTTCGCCCTGACGCGGCAGTGATTGTTTGTTCTATCCGCGCGTTAAAAGCGCATAGCGGTAAATTCAGGATTGTTGCCGGCAAGCCTTTGGATGAAGGATTGGTAAAAGAGAATATTCCGGCGATAGAAGAGGGCATTTGCAATTTGGTGAAGCATATAGAAAATATTAAATTTTTCGGTGTGCCTGTGGTTGTCGCTCTTAACAGGTTTAGCACGGACACGGATAAGGAAATTGATTATGTGAAAAGTATGGCTGTAGAGTTAGGCGCTGACGATTGCCAGGTTAGCGAGGTTTGGTTAAAAGGTTCTGCGGGGGGAGTGGATCTGGCAAAGAGCGTTATTCAGGCCGCGAATAAACCGAAGAATTTTAATTTCCTTTATCCTTTAGATATCCCGATAAAAGAAAAAATTAAAACTATTGCGACTAAAATTTATGGCGCTAAAGATGTGGAGTATTCTGAGTTGGCGGAAAATAAAATTAAGCTTTATACCGAGCGCGGTTGGGATAATTTGCCGATATGCATGGCAAAGACGCATCTTTCTTTATCCCATGACCCGAACCTGAAGGGCAGGCCGAAGGATTTTATTTTACCTGTAAGGGATATACGTGCTTCAATAGGCGCGGGATTTTTGTATCCTTTGTGCGGTGAAATGAAAACTATGCCCGGTTTACCGAGCCGTCCGGTGGGTGAGAATTTGGATATTGACGATAATGGGAATGTTATAGGGTTATCATAATCAAGTTTCTAGTTTCAGGTTCCAAATTGCAGGTTGCAAGTTTCAGATTGGAGGTTGTCTCATGTATCGGGATAAAACTCTTAAGCAATATCTAGATGATTTGGCGGCGAAATTGCCCGCGCCTGGCGGGGGGGCGGCTGCGGCATTGACTGCTGCCTCGGGTGCCGCGTTGATCAGCATGGTAATTAATTTTACCCTGGGCAAGCCGAAATATGCCAAATACGAAAAAGAATTAAAAGATGTTTTAGGAAAATCAGAAAAATTAAGAGGTGAATTTTTACATTTAGTAGATAAAGATGTCATTGCCTATCAAAGTAAGGACTTAAGAAAGGCGCTTGATGTCCCCTTTATGGTTTGCCGCCTTTGTTTTGAAGCGATAAAATTATGCCCGCCTTTAATCCGCAAAACCAATAAAAACTTGATCAGCGATGTGGCAGTCGCGGCTGTGTTGCTGGAAGCCGCGTACGCGAGCGCTTATTTTAATGTGGAGATAAACCTGAAATATTTAGCGGATAAAAAATTAACCGGTTCGATAAGGAAGGAATTATCGCGAAAAGAAAAAACCGTAAAAAAAATAAGGCAAAAAACGGAGGTTAAAATTGGCGAAATTATTAGAGGGTAAACCTATAGCGGAAAAGATCAAGGAAGAAATAAAGCAGTTGATACAATCTTTAAAGAATAAACCGGTTTTGGCAAGCGTGCAAATAGGAGATAACGCGGGCGCTGAGGCTTACGCGAAATCACAGAAGAAAGTCGCGGATATTTTAGGGATTGACTATCAGCTCCATAAATTGGTTCAGGATACTTCTGAAAACACATTGATCGAGTTCATATCTAAACTTAACGCGGATAAGTCTGTGAACGGTATGATCATTCAGATGCCGTTGCCGTTACATATTGATTATAAGAAAATAAGCCAGTATATTTCGCCTGATAAAGATGTGGAAGGGATGCATCCTGCGAATATCGGAAAAATTTTATTTGGGAAGGCGAAAATAGTTCCTTGCACTCCGGCGGCAGTAATGGAATTGCTGAATTCCACCGGCATAGATCTATATGGCAAGGAAGTAGTGGTTGTGGGCCATAGCGAAATAGTGGGTAAGCCGGTCGCATTATTGCTGCTTGAAAAATTTGCCACAGTAACGGTTTGTCATATTGGGACTTCTAAAGCCGGAAAATTAGAAGATCATGTGAAGAGAGCAGAGGTTTTAATTGTTGCCGTCGGTAGAGCCGGGTTGATCAAAGGCGAATGGGTTAAAGAGAACGCGGTAGTGATTGATGTAGGTATTAACCGCGTTAATGATAAGATTATCGGAGATGTGGAATTTGAGGGAGCGGAAAAACGCGCAAGCTATATTACTCCTGTTCCGGGAGGCGTCGGCCCATTGACCGTTACGATGTTAATGCGCAATTTGGTTACAGCGGCGAAATTGCAAGAGTAAAATTGTAGGGCGCGTTCCCCGAACGCGCCGAAAGACAATTAGAATAACGATGTAGTGCGTGCCTGTCCCGCCAACGGCGGGGAGGCCGAACGAAGGTTTAAATAGAATGGCTGTAAAATCAAAAATCAGGGAAAAAATTTACCTGGAAGATTTAAAAAAGGCAAGTAAGATGAAGCCTGCGGAAAAGCTAAAGCTTGCGCTTGAGCTATCTGATTTTTGCCGCTATTTACAAAGTAAGAGTCCTATACAGAAAGGTAAGAAGTGACAGAATTTAAAAGTATTTTACCCGAAATGATTAGAGTCCTTGATTCTTTAAAAAAAGACGGTTTGATTCAAGGTTATGCTTTAATCGGCGGAATGGCGGTAGCTGTAAGAGGTTATCCCCGGTCAACGAAAGATTTAGATTTTCTTATAAACACGGATGAAGATTTTTTCAAGGCAGAATTTACTAAAAAATTAAGGGCTAAAGGTTATGCGGTAGAAGTATATAAAGGCGATTTTACCGATCCGTTAAGAGGCATGGTAAGAATTTTAGGCGGTAATAATGAGCCTTTGGTTGATTTTATTCTTATCCATAAAAAATGGCAGGAAGATATTGTTAATTCCGCGGAAGAGATCCCGATGGGGGTAATTTCGGTCCCAATAGCCAAGGCGGAAGATTTAGTGATACTTAAACTTAAGGCAGGCAGCCCCAGGGATTTGTTAGACGCGGAGGAGCTTGTAAAGTTAATTTCTCTTTCAGGGAAGTTTGATAAATCTCGATTAGTTTCGTTAGCTAAAAGCGCAGGCGTAGATAAAAAACTGAAGCAGCTTTTAGCGAAGTTTAATATTAAAGAATCCGATTAAGAGTTATTTTAAATTAAGATGAAAACAGTAATCCTTTTAACTATCTCGAATATTTTCATGACTTTTGCCTGGTATGGGCACCTTAAGTACAAGAATTCGCCTTTATGGATCGCGATTATCTTAAGCTGGTTGATCGCTTTTTTTGAGTATTGTTTTCAGGTGCCGGCTAACCGCATAGGGCATTACCAATATTCCGCCGCGCAGTTAAAAACCATACAGGAAGTCATAACTCTGGTTGTTTTTTCGATATTTTCAGTTTTTTATCTTAAAGAAGGCTTGAAATGGAATTATCTGGTAGGTTTCGCGTTTATTCTGGCGGCGGTGTTCTTTGTGTTTAAGAAGTGGTAATGAACCTGGCAAATTTTCGCTCAAGGACGATTTTTTCCCGCCACAAATCGTGGCGGGTCCGCTAAGTCTTGTGGCGGAAACGCCAAAGGTCTTTCGCGGTTCGGTGGCTGCGGAACTCGCTCGTCGGGGCTTACGCCCCAGGACGAGCTCAAACATCCTCGCCATCCCGAAGCAAAAGCTTCGGGATGCCCTTACCGCTCAAGCTGCTTTGGCTAAAATCGTCATTCGCTCAAACTTGCCAGATTCATTTAGGGGGATATGTTATCAGAGAAACAGCCAAGCCACCTGCCGGAAAACAGAATTTACACAAGAGCAAGAATAGATAAAATCAAATAACTGTGGTATAATAAAAAAATGAATAAATCGGTTTTTAAAGTGGTTTCTATTCGTGACAAAGGCGGCCATAAGTATTGGAAACGCAAATCTTATCTTGAAAGGCTTGCTGCCTTAGAGCAATTAAGAAGGACCATATTTGGCTATGATACATCTACCGCAAGACTTCAAAGAACTCTTACAGTTACTAAACTCAAAAAACATTGAGTATTTGGTAGTAGGAGGCTACGCCGTTGCCCTCTACGGATATCCCCGGGCTACCGGAGATATGGATATCTGGATTGCCATCTCTAAGGACACTGCACAGAAAACCGTTGAAGCTCTGAAGGAATTCGGTTTTGACATACCTGGATTAAAAGAAGAATTATTTTTAAAAAAAGAGAAAAATATACGTATGGGCAATCCTCCGTTACGTATAGAATTTTTAACATCAATTGATGGCGTTGAATTTGCCGAATGCTATAAGAATAAGAAATCCGTAAAAATAGACGGCATAAAGGTAAATTTCATATCGCTTAAAGATTTAAAAAAGAATAAAAAAGCAAGCGGCAGGCACCAGGATTTAGCCGACCTCGAGCATTTGGAAAAATAAAATTTTTAATGCTCTACTTATAGAATTATATAGCGGAATGTTTTATGCAAATTGTGTAAATTCTTTAGGCAGCAGGGCCTGTCTTGGCTATTTTTCTGCAGCATCGCTTGATTTGCCCCACCGTGGCAAATCAAGCTCCGTGAAGCTGCTCGCTCTCACTGATCTGCAATAGCCGGTGAACCTTGGCCGCTCGCATCTTCAAGGTGCTGCAAAAAAACAGCCAAGCCACCCGCTGGAAAGCAGAATTTACACAAGAGCATGGAAGATAATTATAATAGAGACGCGTAGGGCAGGCAGGCGCTCAAAACTTGCCAGTTTGCCAAAGGATAGGAATAATGGATTACGTGAAATTTGAACGTATATCTTTGAAGAATCATCCGGAACTTAATGAACGATGGGTTCAAGATCGAATTGCTGCTGATCCTTCAATTCTGGGTCTTGGGGATGTTGTTTTAAAAGATAAAGAACGGATTCAACCTCGTGCAGGCAGATTAGATATTCTTTTTCAAGATGCTGAATCAAATCAAAGGTACGAAGTCGAAATTCAGCTTGGAAGTACAGATGAAAGTCATATTATCAGAACAATTGAATATTGGGATATTGAACGAAAACGCTATCCACAATACGACCATGTTGCTGTTATCGTTGCTGAAGATATAACAAGCAGATTTTTAAATGTGATTAGCCTATTTAACGGAATGATCCCCCTCATGGCAATACAGATGAACGTTCTCAAACTGGACAATAATATTGGTCTTTCTTTTACTACAGTTGTTAATCAAATGTCCTATGGTTTTATTGAAGAAGACGAAGAAGTTGAAGAAACAACAGATCGTGTATACTGGGAAAATCGGGGTTCGAAGAAGACCGTGATTATGGCTGATCAATTGTTAGAAATAGCCAGAAAGTTTGATAATCAACTCGAACTCAAATACAATAAATTTTATATAGGACTTGCCAAAAAGGGGCAACCCCAGAATTTTGTTATCTTTCGACCGAAAAAGGGCTTTATGAGATTTGAGCCGCGTTTAGAGAATTCCTCTGATGTACAAGAATTGCTTGAAAAAGCAGGTTTAGATATTATGGATTATGACATTCGGCGGGGAAGATACCGAATTAGGCTGCAACCTTCTGACATTGAAAATAACACGAATATTCTGACCACAATCATAGAGAAAGCTTTCAAGGTTTCAAATGACTAAGAAAGCGTAGGATGAATATTCCATTGGATACGGGATAAACGCGGTTTGATTTTTTACTTTTATAGATTAGGTAATAGTGATTATAGTTGTTTTGGGAACAGGCATTTTCCCGTAATTAAAATATTTGTTGTGCAACAGGGGGAATAGGTTATAATTATTTCAAATGTCTGAGGGGAGTTGTAGTAGTTAATTTTTTATACTGGTGACGTGTGACCTTGCCTGCCCCGAGCGCAGTCGAGGGGTGACTTGGTGACTTATATGTTGACTCCTTGCTTAATCATCTCAAAATTCTCTTCCGATAATTTTGAGGTAAGCTGCGGAGTTAATTTTGTAAGGAATAAGCCTGAATAAGGAGATTATGCGATACCCCTTGCGTAAACATTCGGAAAATCTCTTCAACATTCTCCGAATACGCTGCGGGGTTGATTCGCCCAAATAACTTACGCTCCTTACAGTCGCGTAAGTTATGGGCTCATTAAGGAGATCTGACATGACTTTTAAAGAAAAATTAAACGCAGGGAATTTTTTGGTGACTTCCGAGATTGGGCCGCCTAAGGGGATTGAGACGGCGCATCTTTTGGAAGACGCGGAATTAGTTAGGGGTAAAGTGGATGCTTTGAACGTTACGGATTTACAGAGTTCGGTAATGCGCCTTGGTTCTTTGGCGGTGTGTTCACTTTTAAAGCAGAAAGGCTTTGAGCCGATATTCCAGATGACCTGCCGTGACAGGAACCGCTTGGCTTTGCAGTCAGACCTGCTTTCGGCGGCGGCTTTAGGTATTGAGAATGTTTTATTACTTACCGGTGATCATACAACAATGGGCGACCATCCTGAGGCAAAACCGGTATTTGACCTTGATTCCGTGCAGTTGATACAGGTAGCCAAAAAGTTGCAGGAAGGTTTTGATATGAAGGGCAATAAATTAGACGGCGCGGCGCCAAAATTTTGCATGGGCGCTGTGGTTAATCCGGGAGCAGACCCGCTTGAACCGCAGATCATGAAGATGGAGAAAAAAATCGAAGCAGGCGCTGAATTCTTTCAGACGCAGGCGATTTATGACCTAAAAGTGTTTGAGAATTTTTTGAACAAGACTAAACATTTGAAAGTTCCTATCTCGGCCGGGATCGTTTTGCTTAAGTCGGCGGGTATGGCTAAGTTTATGAATAAAAATGTAGCGGGAATTTTTGTTCCTGATAACCTGATTAAAGAGATGGAAGAGACAAAAGATAAAGTGGCCAAATCCGTGGAGATCGCCAGCCGACTGATCAAAGAATTAAAGCCTATGTGCCAGGGGATACATATTATGCCTATCGGATGGGATAAGGTGGTTCCCAGGGTGATAGAAGCATCGGGGTTATAATACACGAATTGTCACAAATTTAGTAATGCTTCAGTCAACGAGGGGAAATAATTTTTACCTTTCCGACTCCCGGTGTTAAGAAAGGGGATTCAATTTTCCAAACACCGGGAGTCGGAAAAATCATATGAAAATAGCAGTAACTGGTAAAGGCGGGTCGGGAAAAACAACTGTTGCATCCGGCTTAGCTTTGTTGTATAGTAAAAAAAATAAATCGGTGATCGTTGTTGATTGCGATCCTGATCTGAATTTAGGGGTTTCTTTGGATTTCCCGAATCCGGAGGAAATCGTTCCTATCAGCCAGATGAAGAAGCTGATTGCCGAGCGGACAGAATCCGATCCTGACCGGCCGGGCGGGTATTTTAAGCTAAACCCCAAAGTAGACGATATCCCTGAAAAATTTTCCGCGAAGAAAGATAATATCCGGCTCCTGGTGATGGGTAAAGTCAAGAAAGCCGCCGGAGGATGCCTTTGCCCGGAAAACACGTTTATTAAAAACCTGCTTAGCCATCTGATAGTAACGAGTGAGGAAGTGGTTATTCTTGATATGGTAGCAGGCTCTGAACATTTGGGAAGAGGCACAGCCGGCGCGGTGGACGCGTTTTTGATCGTTACTGAACCGACGTGGCTGGGAATTAATACCGGGCTGCATATAAAGAGTTTAGCGCTGGAATTAGGCATCAAGAAAATATTTTTTGTCGGGAATAAAATAAATAATAAAGAGGATATGGATTTTTTAAAAAGTAATTTAAAAGAGGATGTAATCGGGGCAATCTCTTTTAATAAAAATATTGTGGAAACACGCGGGAAGTTTGTTTTTGATGAAAAATTGACGCGGGAGTTTCAAACGATATGTGACGCATTGGAAGCGTCAAATGTTTTATAATAACCACGGAAGCACGGAAGAACAGAAACACTGAAAAATAAATTTTAGTAGAGGGAAAAGCTAAAAATCTGGTTATTATTGTTGAATTTTTATAAAGTATTTTTTTTAAAAAATAGTTATTTTTCCGTGTTTCTGTGTTTCAGTGGTAAGCTTTTGAAAGAACCTTTGGGATAAACGGGAGGCCTTGATGGGAAAAGATACAGTAAATGAGAATAATGCTACCGAGCAGATGCGTAAGGTAGCGCAAGATTTAAATATCGAGACTGTCTGGGACAGGTCAGCTTCGCAGGAACCGCACTGCGGTTTTGGAACTTTGGGTATTTGCTGCAAAAATTGTAACCTTGGGCCGTGCAGGATCGATCCGTTTGGCGAGGGAGCGAAAGAAGGTGTTTGCGGGGCGGACGCGGATACTATTGCCGCGCGTAATCTTCTGCGGCACATAGCGGCGGGTTCTGCCTGTCACAATGACCACGGCAGGGAAATAATTAAATTACTGCATATGGTTGCTACAGGAAAGGCGCAAGGGTTCGTGATTAATGACGAGGAGAAATTGAAATCTCTCGCCCAGGAATACGGTATTGCTATTGAAGGAAAAGATATAAAGAAGATCGCTTTGGAATTAGCTGAGAGGCTTTACCGGGAATACGGCCAGCAGGAAGGCGAATTGGTTTTAACCAAGCGCGCCCCGGAAAAACAGAAAGAAGTTTGGAGAAAAAACAATGCTATGCCGCGGGGTATTGACAGGGAAGTCATTGAGGCGTTAGCCCGCACAAATATAGGCGTGGATAATGATTACCGTTCATTGATGATGCATGGCATGCGCACGGCGTTGACTGACGGCTGGGGCGGTTCAATGATCGCCTCTGAGTTGTCAGATATTCTTTTCGGTTCACCGGAGCCTTTGAGGGCAAAGGCAAATTTGGGAGTCTTAAAAGAAGACCAGATCAATATTATTGTGCATGGCCATGTGCCGATTTTGTCCGACGCTATTGCAACGGCAAGCGCCGATCCGGAGATGATAAAATTGGCAAAGGCAAAAGGCGCGCAAGGCATTAATCTTGCCGGTATTTGCTGTACTGCTCTTGAGGTATTAATTAGAAAAGGCGTTAATGTTGCCGGAAATTTCCTGCAGCAGGAGCTTGCGATAATTACAGGGGCTGTTGATCTGATGATAGTTGATCTGCAGTGCGTTATGCCTTCGTTACCGAATGTCGCCAGTTGTTTCCATACGAAAATAGTTTCCACTAATCCCCGGGCGCATTTCCCCGGCTCGGAATACGTGGAGTTCAATGAGGAAAAAGGCGCTGAGATAGCCCGTAAGATCATCAAAATGGCGATTGAAAATTACAGCCGCAGGGATAAATCACGCGTGCATATTCCTAAGGAATCGCAGGAATTAGTCGGCGGATTTACCACGGAATATGTGTTTAAGATGTTAGGCGGTAAATACAGGTCTACGTTTAAACCTTTAAATGAGGGGATAATCGCCGGGCGTATTCGCGGTGTAGCCGCGGTGGTCGGTTGCGACAACCCGAAGTTAAAGAGCGGCGATACACATATTACGTTAGTTAAAGAGTTGATTAAAAATGATGTTTTGGTAGTGCAGACCGGATGCGCCGCTACTGCTTGCGCGAAGGAAGGCTTACTTACTCCGGAGGCGGCGTTTAAATACGCGGGAAAAGGTTTGCAGGAGATCTGCGAAGCGGTAGGCTGTCCGCCTATCCTGCATTTAGGGCCTTGCGTGGATAATACACGGATTTTGACCGCTTGTTGTGAAATGGTTAAGGAAGGCGGGATCGGCCAGAGCCTGGATGAATTGCCTATTGCCGGAGCGGCTCCGGAATGGATGTCGGAAAAGGCGATTGCTATCGGCTGGTATTGTGTGGCTTCAGGGGCGTATATAGTTTTTGGCCTGCCGTATGCTTTGTACGGCGCGAAGAAATTAACTAAATTCGTTACTGAAGACATAGAAGCTATTACCGGAGGGAAATGGGCATTTGAATCTGATCCGTTAAAAATGGCGCAGATGATGATAGCACATATAGATAAAAAACGTAAAGCCTTGAATTTAAAGCCAATGATGTATGAATAATGTTTAACCCCACACTTCCGTGTGGGGAATGGATACTACACGCGGGAGCGTGTAGAGAAAAAAATATGAAAAAATTATATTACGATGTAGATAAATGTATGGCTTGTAAGTCTTGCGAGATCGCTTGTTGCGTAGGTCATTCTGTGAGCAAGGATTTATTTAAGGTAATGTTAGAAGAATCTCTTCCTGTACCTTTGATCAAGATAAAGGAGAAAGACAGGAAACCTTATCCTATGTCCTGCCGGCATTGCGAGGAACCTTTATGCGTGTCCGCGTGCATGTCCGGATGTTTGGCCAAGGATAAAAAAACAGGCAATGTTTTGCACGATAAAGATAAATGCGTGGGGTGTTGGATGTGCGTGATGGTTTGCCCTTATGGCGCGATAAGGCCGGATCGTAAACAGAAGTTACCTTTGCGTTGTGATATGTGTAAAGACCTCGATATGCCACAATGCGTGAAATCCTGCCCTACGCAGGCGATTGTGTGGGTAGAGGAGAAAGAGCTGGTAAAAAGATGAAACAATATATTGTTATCGGTAATTCCGCGGCAGGAATAGCCGCGGTAGAAGCTATACGCGGTAAAGACAGGGATTCCAAAATTACGGTTATTTCCGACGAAGACTATACGGCGTATTGCCGGTGCGTGCTTTCGTATTTTTTAGCGGGAGATGCTCCGGAAAATAAGCTTATTTACCGCCCCAAGCAATTTTATAAAGAGAATAATATTGAGTTACTTTTAAACAAGAAGGTTACCCGGGTTGATCCGCAGAAAAACCGTGTAGTCCTGGAAGATAATGAAAAGCTGGGATATGATAAGCTGATTATCGCGACAGGTTCTTCCCCGAAATTTCCCGATATAAAAGGCATTCGTAAAAGCGGGATATCAGGCTTCAGGACGATCAAGGATATAAAAGAAGTTATAGGGATGCTGCCGGTAGTTAAAACCGCGGTTTGTTTAGGTGGAGGGCTTATCGGGCTTAAAGCCGCCTACGCGTTACGGAAAAGAGGCCTGGAGGTTAAAGTAATTGTTAAGTCTAAACAAATTTTGTCACAGTTGTTAGATAAGCCGGGCGCTGATATAATTCAGGGGCATTTAGAATCCCATGGTATTGAGATTGTAACGGGAGCGGATGTTTCAGAATTCTTAGGTGAAGGCGAACTTAAAGCGGTGAAATTAGATTCCGGCAAGGTTATCGGCTGTGAGATAGCGATAATCGGTAAGGGAGTATCTCCTAATGTGGGGTTGGTAAAAAATACGGATATACGCGTAGATGAAGGGATAATTTTAGACAGTTGTTTAAAGACATCGGTGGATAATATTTTTGCCGCCGGTGATTGCGCCGAGACGTATGATATCGCTACGGAAAAATCACAGGTAAACGCGCTGTGGCCGAACGCGGTTGAACAGGGCGCTTTAGCGGGTAAAAATATGGCTGGGGATACCTTGGAGTATCCGGGTTCTATCGGAATGAATTCAGTGGATTTTTTTGATCTGCCGGTAATCTCAATGGGAATTGTTAAAGAAGAGCCGGATATGGAGGTTCTATCTAGTATAGATACGAAGAATAAGTTATACAGGAAAATAGTGCTTAAAAATAATTGTGTAAAAGGGGTTATTTTACTGGGCAAGATAGAAAACAGCGGCGTATTCCTGAAATTAATAAAAGAAAAAACAGATGTGTCTGCTTTAAAAAAAGACTTGCTCGATGAATCTTTTAGTTATGCTAAGGTAATGGGGCTTTTTTCGAACGAAGAAAAAATTTATCTATGTTCTGGTAAGGAATAGTCCTGAATTTGTCAATTTTGCTGATGAACGAAGTTTCTTGAAGTGGAGGAAAAAATGTCTAAGATAGTCGCACAGGCTGTAATAAGAGGCGCTCACGCAATTGCTAAAGAGGCGGAAGAGTTTTTAACCCGCGCGATTAAAGAAAAAGGGGAAAATCAGAAAATAGGTTTTCCGGAAACAGCATTTTATTTGCCGATGGCAAACGCGATGCTGGGCGCTAAAGTCGAAACATTAAAGGACGCGCTGCCGATCCTGGCGCACGCTAAATCATTGTTGCCGAATTTGCCGTCTGAGAAACTTTGGCTGCCTTATTTAGGCGACGCGCTTGACGCGGGGATGGCTACTCTTTTTAACGAAGAGATAATTGTGGCGCTGCGTTATTTATATGGGACGGAACCGCAGAAAGATTGCAATGGTTTTTTTACCGATACGATTATGCGTTCTTTGGGAATTCAGCTTGTAGACGGCCGTATGCCGGGTTTTGCCGCGATATTGGGAGCGGCTCCCGATAATAAAACAGCGGTGGCTATTGTAAGAGAGCTGCAGGAAAGAAGTATCCTTGTTTTTGTCGGTTCGAACGTCAAAGGCCGTTCTATAATTGACCAACTGCTTGAAGAAAATGTTCAAATGGGCTGGGATAATTATATTGTGCCTTACGGCAGGGATACTATTTCCGGAATTTATGCTCTTAATTGGGCAATACGTTCGGCCTTGACTTTCGGCGGGCTTAAGCCGGGACAGGCGCAAAAATCATTGTTATATACTAAAGAGCGCGTGTTTGCTTTTGGCCTGGTTTTAGGAGAATTGGATGATATTAAATATGCAACCGGAGCTGGCGCGATAAATATGGGTTTTCCGATAATCGCGGATACGGATATCCCGGAAATTAAGCCTTCCGGTATTACTATTTATGAGGCCTTGGTTAAAGAATTGGACCATAAAAAGATAGTGGCCAGAGGCATTGAAGTAAGAGGGGTAAAAGTAAAAGTCAGCCAGATACCTATACCTGTTGCCTATGCGGCGGCTTTTGAAGGAGAGCGTGTAAGACGGGAACAATTATACGTTGAATTCGGCGGTAAAAGCAGCCAGGCGTTTGAGTATTTGGCCAGTAAGGAATTAAATGATGTTGAGGACGGAAAAGTTGAGCTGATCGGCCCGGATATAGATAATTTGGAAAAGGGCTCAAAATCAATGCCGCTTGCCATTGTTATAGAAGTGGCAGGGCGCAAGATGCAGAAAGATTTTGAACCGATTTTAGAGCGCCAGGTGCACAGGTTCACGAATTATGCTATGGGGATCATGCATATAGGGCAAAGGGATATGATCTGGATAAGGATTTCGGCGGAGACATTTAAGAAAGGTTTCCGGTTGAAACACCTCGGCGTTATTTTGCACGCGATGCTGCATCAGGAGTATAACGCGATAGTGGATAAGGTACAGGTTAAACTTTATACTAAACAGGAAGATGTGGAACGGTTATTAGTAGAGGCTAAAAAAACATTTGAGGAGCGTGATGAACGTTTAAGCGGGATGACTGATGAAAGCGTGGATACTTTTTATTCCTGCTCATTGTGCCAGTCATTTGCTCCGAACCATGTTTGCATAATTACTCCCGAGCGTTTGGGTTTATGCGGCGCGTATTCCTGGCTGGATGCTAAAGCTTCTTTTGAAATGACTCCGACAGGCCCGAATAGCCCTATTATAAAGGGTGAGGTTTTAGACGATAAGTCAGGCCAATGGAAGAACATAAATGATTTTATCAATAATAAGTCTAATAAGACCATTGAAACAGTCAGTATGTATTCACTTTTAAACGCGCCACAGTCATCCTGCGGGTGTTTTGAATGTATTGTCGCGGTTGTGCCCGAAGCAAATGGCGTTATGGTGGTGAATAGGGATTATTCGGGGTTAACTCCCAGCGGCATGACTTTTACCACTTTAGCCGGTTCAGTCGGCGGCGGCGTGCAGACCCCGGGATTTTTAGGGGTTGGCAAATTATACCTCGCCAGCAAGAAATTTATTTCCGCGGAAGGCGGTTTAAAACGCGTGGTCTGGATGCCAAAGGAATTAAAAGAACTTTTAAGCGCTAAACTCAAAAAACGCGAAGAAGAATTAGGCATTCCCGGTTTGCTCGATAAAATCGCCGATGAGACAAATACAACTAATTTGGAGGGGTTGCTTGATTTTCTAAAAAAAGTGAATCATCCCGCACAGGAGATGGAGTCGATTATCTAAAAATTGGGACAGCGACCAATTTTTTAAAAAGGAAAATTCCCCAAAATTGGTCGCTGTCCCTAGTTTTTCTGTCCTATGCATTTAATGATAATAATTATTATTTCTTTTATATTTGTGATTTCATGTATTGCGATAGTTTTTGTGAATTTTTCATTTCTTAAGCGTATAAATAGCGGGAAAGAAATGTTTAGGGGGCCTATAAATCATATAAAGTGCCCAAAATGTAAAAGAAAAGCGGGAATCGAGTTTTTTCTTATTGGCTCTAAGTTCCCAATAATACAATTAGTTATAAATGAATATAAAAATGATTGGAAATTTAGTTGTGAACATTGTCAAACAAATATACGGGGTAATTTTACTGATTTTGAAAAAATTATTTCTACTATCTTATTAATATTGTTAGTAATCCCTTTTTTAATTGTAGGGATGCTTCTTTTGGAATATTATTTTTCTATCTGGTTCTTGATTCTATCCCTATTAATTGGTTTTTCGATAAGTTTTTCAATATATTCCAGATTCCTAAGATATAGGGTAAGTTTATATATACAAGAGAATAAAGGGTAATCAATAATTTTAGGAAGTATCGTGATCTATAAGGAGAGGTAATGTGGTGCCCTAAATGTTGCGGTGAATTTTTTACCAGGGGGTTAGGACTGTTTTTTACCATACTTGCGGTGTTGATAATTCTCTATATGGTATATGCCGTTATCTTTATGGGCTTGTTTAACATATAATTGTAATATTCTCAAATTGAAAAGAAAAAGCAGATTTTACTTGACGCGGCAAGAGAAATAAGTATAATTATATTCAATACAAGAAGATATACACCGAGACCCGTTTTCACGGGGCAGGGTAATTCCCCCAAAATTTCAAATTAGGATAAATTTAATAGTTTTTATGTCTGCTTTTGTAACATGCCGATAATCTTTAAATTCCTATTAATGACAAGTGAGAAATAGTAATTCTAATGTAAGTCTGACGGCGCGTTCGGGGAACGCGCCCTACTTAACGGTGTAAAAGAGGCTGTAAAATTTTATTTTGGTATGGGAAAGTAGAAAACTTTTCCAACCACTGAAACTTCATAAGGAATTTCTGAATCCCGCTTTTGGCGGGATGAAGTTTCTTGTCCTGCCAAAGTATTCTCTGGGCAAATAACTAATGAGTGATAAACGACTATATTTGATTGACGCTACGGCTTTTTGCTATAGGGCGTTTTATGCCATCAGCGGGCTTTCCACATCTTTTGGACAGCCGACGAACGCTGTTTATGGCTTCCTTAATATTTTAAATAAAATCCTGAAAGAAAAAAAAGCGGAATATGTCGTAGCTTGCTTCGATGTCTCAAGGGATACTTTCAGGGCAAAAAAATTCGCGGAATATAAAATACACAGGCAGCCCATGCCTGATGAATTGGGCAGTCAGATCCCTATTATAAAGCAGCTTATCACCGCTTATGGGATAAAGATCCTGGAGAAAGAAGGGTATGAAGCGGATGATATTATCGCTACCCTTGCCAATAAAGCAAAACAAGATGGGATTGAAGTCACTATTGTTAGTTCGGATAAGGATATGTTGCAGTTGGTAGACGAGAATACGGTGGTATTTAATCCTTATAAAGAAGGCGGGGTTACTTATGACAGCGCTAAAGTATTGGAGCGTTTTGGCGTTAGCGCGCAGCTTATACCTGATATTATTGCTTTGATGGGAGATGACGCGGATAATATCCCCGGTGTCCATGGGATAGGCGAGAAGACAGCCGTAGCATTGATTAAAAATTCCGGCGGTTTAAAGGAATTATTAATTTCCCTTGATAAAGTAAAACAGGAAAAAACAAGGAAGGCTTTAAGTGACAATATTGATATCATAAAGTTAAGCAATGAATTGGCTATTTTAGATAAGCAAGTCGATGTTGGTTTTGATTTGAATGATTTGAAAATATCCGAGCCCGATCATGATGAGTTGTTCCGGTTGTTTAAGCATTTGGAATTCAGGAAATTATTAAAGGACTTGCCTGTGAAAGAAAATGTGCCTGAAGAAATAGTTGTGGCAGATCAAAAAGACGGTGATTTGGAAGGCTCAAGCGGTAAGATAAAAGAACTTTTTTTACACGGCGAGTCCGCGGATGATCTGGTTTTTTGCGCTGACGGAAAAATATTCCGTTTAGATAATTTAGGCGATAATATAAAACATCTCTTAGCTGATCGCGGCATCAAAAAAATCGGCCATGACCTTAAAAAGGCAATTGTATTTCTTGCGCAAAAAGGCATTATTCTCGAAGGCGCGTATTTTGATACCATGGTGGCAACGTATCTTATTAACCCTTCCAGAGGCGGATATGATTTAGCTGATGTGGCATTGGAATATTTGGATAAAGGCAGCTCTGCCGGAAATATAGATAATCAACAAGCGGTGTCTTTTATCGCGCAATTAAAATCAAAATTAAAGAAAGAGCTCGTTGATAAGAAACTCATCGGCCTTTTTTCTGATGTCGAAATGCCGCTGGTGGAAGTATTGGCTGATATGGAGTTGAATGGCATAAAACTGGATTTGCATGTTTTGAAAACGCTTGGCATGGAATTGGAGAAGAGGTTGATAAAGCTTATTGAGGATATATATAATCTGAGCGGGACGCAGTTTAATATCAATTCTCCGAAGCAGCTAAGGGAAATCTTATTTGAAAAATTAAAATTGCCGGTGGTGAAAAGAAGTAAAACAGGCCCTTCTACAGACGAAGAGGTGTTGCGTAAGCTTGCCACTACACATAATTTACCGGCTTTATTGCTTGAATACCGCCAGTTGATGAAGCTGAAAACTACTTATGTGGACGCGCTGCCCGAATTAATAGACCCGAATACCGGCAGAATTCATGCTTCTTTTAATCAGGCGGTTACCGAGACCGGGCGGCTCAGTTCAAGCAACCCTAATTTGCAGAATTTACCTGTAAAGACAGATATCGGCAGCAGGATAAGGCAGGCTATCGTTGCAACCGGCCCGGATAGTTTTATTTTGTCCTGTGACTATTCTCAGATAGAATTGCGCGTTTTGGCGCATATTTCTAAAGATGATAATTTAATCAGCGCGTTTAAACAGGATAAAGATATTCATAAAGCGACCGCGGCATTGATATTCGGCACAAACGAATTAGGCGTTACCGATGAAATGCGAGAAGTCGCTAAAAGGGTCAACTTCGGGATCGTTTACGGGCTTACTTCTTACGGCCTTTCTAAAGATCTGAATATCCCTGTTGATAAAGCGCAGATTTTTATAGATTCTTATTTTGCCAGATATCCTAAAGTTCAAGAATATATCCGGGAACAAATTAAAAATACGGAAAAGGACGGTTTTGTTACTACTATTTTGGGAAGGCGCAGGTATATACCGGAAATTAACAATAAGAATCAGGGCATTAGGCAATTCGCGCAAAGGCAGGCAGTAAATACCCCGATACAAGGGTCAGCCAGTGATTTGATAAAATTGGCAATGATTAAAATATATAACGAGATAAAACAAAAAAAATTAAAAAGCCGTATGTTGATCCAGGTGCACGATGAATTGGTTTTTGATGTGCCGCGTGAGGAATTGGCTGATTTCTCCGGGTTGGCCAAGGACAGGATGGAAAATGTTTTGCCGCTGGATGTGCCGATTAAGGTGAGTATGAAAAAAGGCAGGAATTGGCTGGAAGCCGAGGAAATAAGATGAAAATAGTAATGTGCGCTTCAGAAGTGGTGCCTTTTGCCAAGACAGGCGGGCTTGCGGATGTTGTAGGCGCTTTACCGATAGCTTTAGAAGAGAACGCAGAAGAAGTCATTGTGATTATGCCTTATTATAAGGCGGCCCGTAACGCCAAGATTGAAATTCAAAAGCTTAAAGGCAAGATATTTTACGCGGTTATAGGAAGGAATATTAAAGTATATTTTATTGAGAATGATTTATATTTTAACCGTGATGGTTTATACGGTGATAAATTCGGCGACTATAAAGATAGCCTGGCAAGATTTTCCTATTATTGCAAAAAGAGCCTGGAATTATTAAAACACATAAATTTTTCTCCCGATATTATCCATTGCCACGATTGGCAATCGGCGTTAATTCCGGTTTATTTAAAAACAGTTTATTCTAAAGACAGCTTTTATAAAAACACCCGGAGTATCCTTACTATCCACAATTTAGGATATCAAGGATTATTTTCTGCTGAAGAGTTCCCTTTAACCGGTTTAGACAAAAGCCTTTTTCATATGGATAAGTTAGAGTTTCACGGTAAGGTAAATCTTTTAAAAGGCGGCATCGTTTTTTCCGACTATATTACTACTGTCAGCCCTACCTATAGCAAAGAGATCCAGTCTAAAGAACTTGGTTTTGGATTGGAAGGTGTTTTAGCTAAACGCGCGGGCAGCCTTTTGGGAATATTAAATGGGATCGATTATTCTATTTGGGGCCCAAAAACAGATAAAATAATCGCGCACAATTATTCTGTTTTAGACCTGCAAGGTAAACAAAAGAATAAAGAAGCTTTGCAGGAAATATGCGGCTTGCCGAAAAGAACTGATATCCCTTTGTTTGGCATGGTGACCAGATTAGTGGACCATAAGGGTTTGGATATTCTGGCTCCGGAATTGGAGGCTATCTGTAAGTTGGGCCTGCAATTAGTTGTTTTAGGCAAAGGGGATTTGAAATTCCATAATCTTTTTGAGAGTGCCGCGAAAAAATACCCTAAAACCTTATCTTTGCATTTAAAATTCGACGAAATATTGGCGCATAAGATATATGCCGGTTCGGATATATTTCTTATGCCTTCTAAATATGAGCCTTGCGGCCTAGGCCAATTGATCAGTTTAAGATATGGCTCTGTGCCTTTGGTATTTAAAACCGGAGGCCTTGCTGATACCGTAACAAATGAACATGGATTTGTTTTTGAACGTTACAAAAAAGAAGATTTAATCAAAACCGTGAAGGAGGCGGTAAAGGTATTCGCTGACAAAGACGCGTGGAGACAGCTTGTTATAAACGCGATGGAATGTGATTTTTCCTGGGAAAAATCGGCAAAAGAATATATCAGGTTATACAAGAAAATCGCCTCTATTGATAACTTTAGTGCGATTTTCAGTGGTTAGTAGACATATTTTATACATACCTATACCATGAAAGAGTTATCCGTTCGGAGTAAAAAATTCATACTTGGAGTTACCGGGGGAATCGGTACCGGCAAGAGTACTGTAGCGAAGTATTTTTTGCGTTTTGGCGCAAAGGTTATTGATGCGGATAAGATCGCGCGCAACCTTTTAAATCCGGGGACGGAGGTTTATAGAAAAACGGTAGGTATCTTCGGGGAAGGCATATTAAAGAACAATAAAGATATCGACCGTGTTAAATTAGCCGCGATAGTGTTTGACGATAATAAGCTGTTGACGAAGTTGAATAATTTGATACATCCGCAGGTAAAAAAAATCATCAAACAGGAAATCGCGCGGGCATCGGAAAAAATAATTATTTTGGATGTGCCGCTGCTTTTTGAGGCTAAGTTAGAGAATCTGGCGGATAAAATAATTGTGGTAAAGGCAGGTAGGGCGGAACAAATTCAACGTTTACGCAATAAATCATTATGTACTAAAAAAGATATAGTAAAAAGGATGAATGCCCAGATGCCTTTATCAGATAAGGTCCGTTTGGCGGATTTTGTAATAGATAATAGTGGAACATTTGATAATACGTATAAACAGGTGGAGAAGTTAAGGAGGATGTTGTGGAAAAGCTAGATATAAAAAAATTGAAAGACATGAAGATCACCGAATTGAATAAGGTAGCCAAGGAATTAAACGTTAATGGCGCCGGCGGGCTTAGGAAGCAGGACCTGATATTTAAGATTTTGCAGGGGCAGGCCGAGAAAGACGGCTTGATGTTTGGCGAAGGCATTTTAGAGATACTGCCGGAAGGTTTCGGTTTTTTACGTTCCACGAATTATAATTATTTGCCTTGCCCGGATGATATTTACATATCTCCTTCTCAGATACGTAAGTTTGACCTGCGTACCGGCGACACCGTCAGCGGAGAGATACGCCCGCCAAAAGAAGGGGAGAAATATTTCGCGCTTTTGAAGGTTCAGGCGGTTAATTTTGAAAATCCGGAGGAAGCAAAAGAAAAAGTGCTTTTTGACAATCTTACTCCGGTATATCCGCATGAACATTTTAATTTAGAAATTAAAACGCAGGAAGTTTCAATGCGCATTATGGATTTACTTACGCCTATAGGTAAAGGCCAGCGCGGGCTTATTGTCGCTCAGCCTTATAGCGGCAAAACCGTGCTTTTGCAAAAGATCGCGAATGCTATCATGACAAATCATCCTGATACTATCTTGATAGTTTTGTTGATAGATGAGCGCCCGGAAGAAGTTACGGATATGCAGCGGCATGTTAATGGTGAAGTAATATCTTCCACTTTTGATGAACCGCCGGAAAGGCATGTGCAGGTAGCTGAAATTGTTTTGGAAAAAGCCAAGAGGCTTGTTGAACATAAGCGGGATGTAGTTATTCTTTTAGACAGTATAACCCGGCTTGCGCGCGCGTATAACTCTGTTGTGCCTCATAGCGGCAAGGTTTTATCAGGCGGCGTGGATTCTAATGCTTTACAAAAACCTAAAAGGTTTTTTGGAGCTGCCCGCGCTGTTGAAGAAGGGGGCAGTTTAACTATTATCGCGACGGCTCTAGTCGATACTGGAAGCCGTATGGATGAAGTTATCTTCGAGGAATTTAAAGGTACCGGTAATATGGAATTGCAGCTTGATAGAAACTTATTCCAACGCAGGATTTACCCGGCAATTGATATAAAGCGGTCAAATACCAGGCATGAAGAATTACTGCTTAAGCCGGATATATTGCAGAAGGCTTGGATTTTAAGGAAAGTACTTAATGAATTAAGTAATGTAGAAGCAATGGAACTGTTAGTTGAAAAATTATCTAAGACAAAAAATAACGAAGACTTTTTAAACAGTATGAATCAGTAAGCAGATAATATTAAACGGTATCCCTTGCCTAAACGCCGGCAAATTTCTTCGGAATTTACCGCGCAGGCTGCGGGATTAATTTCCCCCCACTGATTCGTTTTGCATTTGCAAAAGCAAATCAAAACGGTGGGGGTCATTATGGAGGTAATAAAATGAAAGACAAAATTCACCCAAACTACCAGGATGCTGTAATTGTTTGTGCTTGTGGTAACACAATTCACACTCGTTCTACCAAACCCAGTATAAGAGTTGAGGTTTGTTCAAAGTGCCATCCTTTTTTTAGCGGTAAACAAAAGTTCATGGATTCTGCCGGTAGGGTTGATAAATTCCTTAAGAAATACGGCAAAAATAAATAAAATCGCACTATGTTTAAACAATTAGAAAAGCTGGAAAATCGTTATCGTGAATTGGAACAAATGCTTGCTTCCGATCAGGTTGTTTCCGATAAAGAAAAATATAGCAAATACGCTAAGGAATTATCGGATATAGCCGAGCCGGTAGGGTTGTTCCGGCAATATAGGGATGTTGTGAAACAAGAAGAAGATTTAAAGGCTATATTGAAGTATAAACATGATAATGATTTTTTAGAATTAGCTGAAACTGAAATCAAAAACCTGGAGATAAAAAAAGTTGAGTTGGATCTAAAGTTAAAAGAAGCGCTTTTTGTTGAAGATAAAGATGCCGGCTCAGATGTGATTGTTGAAATACGCCAGGGGACTGGGGGAGACGAGGCTAGTTTGTTTGCGGCTGACCTTTATAGGATGTATTCGCAATATGCTTCAAATAAAGGTTGGGAGATAGAGGCGATGTCCGCGAGTATGAAAGAATTAGGCGGAATTAAAGAAATTATTTTCAGCGTGAAAGGTAAAGACGCGTATAGGCGGCTTAAATTCGAAAGTGGCGTGCATCGTGTTCAGCGTGTTCCCTCGACTGAGTCCCAAGGGCGTATCCATACTTCTACCGCGACTGTCGCGGTTTTAGTGGAGCCTAAACAGGTGGATTTGTGTATTGAGCCGAAAGATTTAAGGGTTGATACATATAGATCTTCAGGCCCGGGGGGCCAGCATATGCAAAAAACTGATTCCGCGGTCCGTATTACCCATTTGCCTACGGGGCTTGTAGTTGCTTGTCAGGATGAACGTTCACAGATTAAGAATAAAGCCAAAGCTTTAAGAATTTTAGGCGCCCGGCTTCTTGATATAAAAAGAGAAGAGGAAACCAAAAGGATGTCACAGGATAGGAAGTCTCAGATTGGTTCAGGGGATAGAAGTGAGAAGATCCGCACATATAATTTTCCTGACCGCAGGGTTACCGACCATCGTATTAATCTGACTTTACATAAGTTGGAGGCCATAATGGATGGTGACCTGGACGAATTATCCGACGGATTGATAAAAGCGGCGGAGGAAAAAGCCAAGTCAATAGAGCAGTAGTGACTGTTATAAATTCCAGTTTTCCGGTTTCAGGTTACAGGGGTAAATTATGAACGAAACGGAATTATTGTTTACGGATATTTTAGGCTGCAGCAGGTTAGAGCTCTATTTGAATAAAGATAAAAAAATAGATAATGACAAATTGCTTTTTATTAGTTCAGTTTTAAAAAGAAGAATTAAGGCAGAGCCGATACAATATATATTAGGTAAGACGGAATTTATGGGCCTGGAGTTTAAGGTTACTCCGGATGTGTTGATACCGAGGCAGGAAACAGAAATTCTGGTGGAAACAACCATAAAATACGGTTATCGGTTATCGGTTGTCGGTTATCGGGCAAGGATTTTGGATTTGGGGACGGGGTCGGGGTGCATAGCGGTGTCTTTGGCGAAATTAATGCGCGGCGTAGAAATAACCGCAACGGATATTTCAAGTAAAGCTATAGAAATAGCTGAGTATAACGCCGGAATAAACAATGTAAGCGAAAAAATCAGGTTTATTAATAGTGATTTGTTCTCTGGTTTAGGTGTTTACGGCGGCGCGCGGTATGATATAATTGTTTCTAATCCTCCGTATATCCCTTTTGGGGAAATTGATACTTTGCAGGCGGAGATAAGGTATGAGCCTCGGGCCGCTTTAGACGGCGGTAATGATGGGCTTGATATTTATCGTAAATTGATTAAAGAAGCGCCGGTGTATTTAAAAGAGAATGGTTTATTAATTATGGAGATAGGATTTGGACAGAAAAGCGCGATAGAAAATATTTTTCGTGAATCAGGGGAATATGAGATAATAGAGGTCATTAAAGATTATAGTGATATTGAGAGGGTTATTGTTGCGCAATTTAAAAAAACATAAATGTAAAAACATGTTTGCTTTCAGTTATCAGCTATCCGCTGTCAGCTGATATCTGAAAGCTGATAGCTAAAGGAAAAATGGATAAACTTATTGTTGAAGGCGATGTCAGGTTAAAAGGGGAAGTTACTGTTTCCGGAGCTAAAAACGCGGTGTTGCCGATCTTTGCGGCAACGTTGTTAACCGATGATTCATGTGTGATAAAAGACGTGCCTGATTTGCGCGATACAAATACGATGTTGCGGATTTTACGTTCGTTAGGCAAGTGCGTAGAGTTTGATAAGGGCACCGCGGTTATAAGTTCGACTAAGAAAATGAGTTATATCGCGGATTATAAGCTTGTTTCTACAATGAGGGCTTCATTCTGCGTGTTAGGCCCGCTTTTAGGAAAGTTCAATAAAGCGAAGGTGTCTTTACCGGGTGGTTGTGTTATCGGCATAAGGCCGGTTGATTTGCATATTAAAGGTTTTAAGGCCTTGGGCGCGGATATTAATGTTGAATCCGGTTATGTAAATGCTAAAGCCAAGAAACTTATCGGCAACAGTATATATTTAGGCGGTGTTTATGGTTCGTCAGTTCTTGCTACCGGCAATGTTATGATGGCTGCTGTTTTAGCAAAAGGGATAACTACAATCGAGGCCGCGGCTTGTGAGCCGGAAGTTGTAGATTTGGCGGATTTTCTTATTAAGATGGGCGCTAAAATAAAAGGCCAGGGTACGCCGATTATAGAAATAGAGGGCGTAAGGCATTTGCATGGAACTGAACATAGGATAATCCCTGATAGGATAGAAGCCGGAACTCTTATTCTGGCGGCTTTGATTACAGGAGGAGATATTACTGTAAAGAATGTTTCTTTTAAACATTTAGGCGCATTTATTGATAAATTAAACGAAACGGGCGCTGTGATAACTAAAAGTGACACTTGGATCCGCGTGTACCCAAAAAAGCAGTTAAAACCTATTAATGTTACTACTCTTCCTTATCCGGGTTTTCCCACGGATATGCAGGCGCAGGTTATGAGTTTGATGACGATAACTCCCGGGATCAGCGTGATAACCGAGAAGATTTATCCCGATAGGTTTATGCATGTGGCGGAATTAAATCGCATGGGGGCTTATATTCATAGGGAAGGCCCGCACGCGATTGTTCAGGGAGTAAAACATTTATCGGGTGCTCCTGTGATGGCTTCTGATTTAAGGGCATCCGCTTGCCTTGTATTGGCTGGTTTGGCGGCAAAAGGGAAAACATCCATATCCAGAATTTATCATTTGGAACGCGGATATGAAAATATAGAAGAAAAATTACAAGGTTTAGGGGCTAGGATTTGGCGGGAGAAGGAATAACTTTTAATTCTTGATACATGACACAAACTAGTATTTTGTATCAAGTATCATGTATCAGGTATCAGGTGTCATGCTGAGGAAAAAAATGATCCTAATGATCGATAATTATGATTCCTTTACTTATAATCTTGTCCAGTATTTTGGGGAATTAGGGCAAAATATAAAAGTTTTTAGGAATGATAAAATAAATATTAATGATATCCGGAAAATGCGTCCTGAAAAGATTGTTATTTCGCCCGGGCCGGGCAGGCCGGAGGACGCGGGTATATCATGTGATGTCATAAAAGGTTTTGCGGGGATAATTCCTATATTAGGGGTATGCTTGGGGCATCAATGTATTGGATATGTTTATGGCGGGCATATTATTAACGCGAAATTATTAATGCATGGGAAAACCTCCTTAATTTATCATAATGGGAAGGCAATTTTTAAAGGTATACCGAATCCGTTTGAGGCAACCCGTTATCATTCTTTGCTTGTAGATAAAAAAAGTTTGCCTGAATGCTTAGAAATTACCGCCTGGACCAAAAAGGGCGAGATTATGGGCTTAAAGCATAAGGAATATCATTTATCGGGGGTGCAGTTTCATCCTGAGTCTATCCTTACCAAAGCAGGCAAGGATATATTAGCTAATTTCTTAAAATTATGATTAATGAAGCGATAGAAATATTATCAGGCGGTAAGGATTTGACGGCTGCTCAAATGGGAGCGGTTATGGAAGAAATAATGACAGGCAAAGCCGATACCGCGCAAATTGTTCTTTTCTTAACCGCGTTGGCTAAGAAAGGCGAAACAGTAGAAGAACTGACTGCGGCAGTTACAGTTATGCGGCTGCACGCGACAAAAATTAATATTTGCAAGCAGGTGATTTTGGATACCTGCGGGACCGGCGGCGATACTAAAGGGACCTTTAATATCTCAACGACTGTTGCTTTTGTTGTCAGCGGTTGCGGAATAGCTGTCGCTAAACACGGGAACCGTTCTGTATCAAGTTCTTGTGGAAGCGCTGATATCCTGGAATATTTGGGGGTTAATATCAATATGCTTCCGGAACAAATAGAAGAGTGCCTTGAATACGCGGGGATAGCTTTTTTATTTGCTCAAGGTTTGCATCCGGCTATGAAATACGCCATGCCTGCCCGTAAACAGATCGGTAAAAGGACGATGTTTAATATTCTAGGGCCTTTAAGTAACCCCGCGGGCGCGACGCATCAGCTGGTAGGCGTTTATGATAAACGCTGGATAGAACCGCTGGCTAATGTTTTGCGTAATTTAGGAATTGTGCACGCGCTGGTGGTGCACGGCGCAGACGGCTTAGATGAGATAACTACTACCGCATCAACATTTATTGCTGAGAGTTACCGGGATGTAATAAAAACTTACGAAATAAAACCCGAAGATTTTGGGTTTAAAAGGTCTGCGCTTTCGGATTTGCAGGGCGGCGACGCCCAGTTGAATTCCAGGATCCTTCTGGATATTCTAAGCGGCAAGGACGGGTTTAAACGTGATATTGTAGTGTTGAATGCCGCGGCTGCGATATACGCGGCAGATAAAGTTTCTTCCATTAATGACGGTATTATTCTGGCGGAGAAATCAATAGACAGTAAAAAAGCCCTGGAAAAATTGATATTATTGAAGGACTTCTCGAATAGGAAATTTCCT
>OBEQ012079616.1_pt1 | contig 79713 bp, 80 predicted proteins | sample 1670901 | NCBI WGS metagenome assembly OBEQ01 (sample SAMEA104232315, study PRJEB22302) | groundwater metagenome | biome: forest; feature: aquifer; material: groundwater | place: USA | collected 2011-08-07 | depth 5.4 m | reverse complement strand
GTTGCCACTCCCAGAGACGGCAAGTTTAATTTCGGATGGCGAAAATTCTTGTATCTCGAGACCCATCTTTGACGCGGTATTTAATATCACCCCCCGAGCTTCCGCGACTCTGATGCCAGTTTTTTGATTTCTTACGAAAAATAATTTTTCAATACCCATGCGCACTGGCTTTTTTTCTCTGATAATTTCCTCGAGGTTTTTTTCTATTTCTCGAAAAGCATCGGCGGGAGAATTTCCTATTCTAAGAAGGCCGCTTGCAACATGATGCAGTTTATTTCCTTGGGTCTCTATAACCCCATAACCGACACGCGTACTGCCCGGATCAATTCCTAAGATTATCATACGCGCCTAAGTTTTTTAATAATTATTTCTTGGCCTTGGGGAGCGTAAACCAAACAACTGTTCCTCGCCCCGGTTCCGACTCAATACCAATTTCGCCACCGTGACGCTCTACAATATTTTTCGCAACATAAAGGCCGAGCCCGCTACCATTTGGTTCGAGGTCTGATATGTTTTGACCCCTATAAAACTTTGAAAAAACATTACCAATCTCGCTTTTTGGAATTCCCGCGCCCGTGTCTCGCACCGAAACCCTTATTATGTCGGGCGAGGGCTCATCAACGATTACGGAAACGGTGCCAGTCTTTGCGTTGTAGCGAATTGCGTTATCAAGCATATTAGAGCACGCGAGAGCGATACGTTCTGCGTCAATATCTGCAAATAATTCCGAGCCAGAAGGCGCATAGGTAAGGCCGATGCCGTACTCATCCGCAACCGGCCTCACTTTTTCAACAATTGATTGAACCACCATGTTTACATTCTCTTTTTTGAACGTAAGCCCAAAACGACCCTCTTCAATTTCAGAAACCATAAGAAGATCGTTCACTATTTTAAGCGATCTTTCTGATAGGTTTAAGCCTTCTTCAATAATATCTTTTGTTTCGGAATTTTCTTGCCTTGCCAAATTTTCAAAAGCCCACCGGATTGCGGTTAAGGGGGTGCGCAGTTGATGAGCCGCCACTTTAATAAACTCACTCTTTGACTCAATGATAGCTTTTTCTCTGGTTTCATCCCCTACAATTTTTATAAACCCAATCACCAACCCGTTTGAGTCCAATAGTTGATTTAGCGTCAGGAGAAGCGTAGTTTGGGGATCGCTCAAGACAACCTCGGCCGTTTGCGGCCACGAGCCCCCCTCAGACGTTTGTGTTGCTCGAGGTGCAAGTGATGGAAAAACAATTTGCGTTGTAATAGAGAGCTCCGGGTTTTTAAGAAGAGCGGGCGTGATCACTTTTCCCACAAGGTTTTTTCTCTCTACTCTCGCGATTTCCTCAAATGCTTTGTTTGTGTCGATAATTTTAAATCCTAAATCATAAACCAAAACACCATCTTTGACATTCTCTATGAGAGATCGGAGCTCTGCTGTTTCTACCGCAAACGCCAACTTATTACGCGCAAGGCGAAGTCCTGTGCCAACCAGGGTCGTTAAAACTACCACAAAGACAACCCCGGTTGTAATTGCAAATACGAGTGGCAAATAAAATATAGCAACACCTACGACTCCAAGAGAAATGCACGCGATAACCAAAAGACCCAAAAGCTCCGGAGAGCGCCTTATTAGACTAGAAAGAGAATCGCTGTTTTTTCGGTTTTCTGCCATGCTTTATGGTGAATATATTTCTGCACTGCCCCAAGTTTTTCCGGTTTTTACACCAACTTCGAGCGGAACCCCAAGAGAATAAACAACCTCAAGCATTTTCTTAAGAGTCGAGGCGGTTTTCTTCAGAATATCATCGCTCACTTCGAAGAGCAATTCATCGTGGATTGAGAGAATAAGGCGTGCTTTATTATTCCAAAAACCAAGGCCCACAAGCACTTCTTTGCTTTTAATCATTCCGAGTTTCAAAATATCGGCGCCCAACCCCTGTGTTGGCATGTTAATTGCCGCGCGCTCTGCCTCACTCCTTATTCTGGGGTTTGGAGAATTGATGCTAAAAAACCATCTTCGCCTTCCGTTTTCGTTTGCAACAAATCCGAGCGTGCGCGCCTCGGCTTTTATTTTTTCTTGCCAAGTTTTTATTGCCGGAAAGCGTTTGTCATATTCTCTAATAAAACTATCCGCCTCTTCAAATGTGAGACCGCTCATCTCGGCAAAAGCACGGGATCCCATACCGTAAACAACCCCGAAGTTCAAGGTTTTTCCGATGCGGCGCATGCGCGTATCCACCTTTTCTTTTGAGACGCCAAAAATTTGGGAAGCGGTTAATGTGTGAATATCTTCTCCCTTATGAAACGCTTCGACCAGCTTTTTGTCTCCCGAGAGATGTGCTAAGAGTCGAAGTTCGAGTTGAGAATAATCAAAAGAGACGAAGCTAAAACCTCGCTCTGCTTCAAAAGCTTGTCTCAACTTTGGAGCCCAAATAGATTCCTGCGGAACGTTTTGTAAGTTGGGCTTTTCTGACGAGATCCTTCCGGTTCCTGTTCCGGTTTGAATGAAGTTAGAGTGAATTCTGCTGATCTTTGAAAGTATAAGGAGTGGTTCAACATAAGTGCCGAGAATTTTAGCGTGTTCTCTGTATTGAAGGATAAGCGGAATGATTGGGTGAGCGCTTTTTATTTTTTTTAATGCATCTTCTGCGGTAGATTGCTGGCCAGAAGAGGTTTTTTTGGTCTTTTTTCCGAACGCGATATTAAGCTTTGTAAACAAGATCTCCGCGACCTGTTTTGGAGATTTAATATTAAAAGGCCCTCCACTAATCTCAAATATCTTTTTAGAAATATCTCCCAACGAGTCCTCGATCTCTTTTTTTAAACCCAACAATTTTTTAGGATCAATCTTAATACCCCAACCCTCCATTGCCGCAAGAATTTCTATGAGTGGCATATCGATTTCTCGCACCACTTTTTCTAGGCCGTACTCTTTTATTTTTGCCTCGAAAAATCCGAAAAGCTCTTCAACGTCAGCGATTTCCGTTGCGCGCGCAGACTTCCTAAGAAACCGACGAGCAAGATCCTCAAACTCCAAGTCGCGCCTATCGGGGTCAAGTAACCAACCCACAATCTGCAGGTCGAATATGGGTTGGTGAATCAAAATTCCTTGATCAGCACATTTTTTATACAAACCCTTAAAATCCCATCCAACCTTTAAAATGTTTTTTTGAAGATCGATTTGTCTTAGATTCAAGTCGAAGCCGTGTTCGAAAAATAATACATCACTTCTCTTAACAACATTTTCAAAGTTTAGTGTTAGAGGTTTTTCTTTCGCGGTGCTTTTTGGGATCTCTTTTAGCATGCGATCAATAAGACTTTGAAATCCCAGCTTTGTGAGGTAGGGGATGAGCGCGCCCTCGTCAATCTTGTCCCACGCGAGATCGTCGAGGCGCACATCTATTGGAACGCCGGTCTCTATCACGCTAAGTTTTTTCGAGAAGAGCGCGTCTTTTTCGAAGGGGATAACTTTTTTTGCCATTGGGTGATCTGACTTTGCCTTCTTAAACATGTTTTCCAACGTGCCGAATTCTTGAAGGAGTTTTTCGGCGGTTTTTGGGCCAACACCGCGCACGCCAGGGATGTTGTCCGACGGATCGCCGACCAATCCCTTATAATCGGTCATCTGGCTTGGAGCGAGACCAAATCGCTCCTTCACAGCCGCATCGTCATAAATCATTTTATCCGATAAACCTTTTTTTGGTGTTTGAACCACAACGCGGTTTCCCGATACGAGTTGCAACGTATCCAAATCTCCAGTCAATATCACAGCTCGTAGATCCTTTTCTTTTTCCGTTTTGTGGACAAATGTTCCTATAATGTCGTCTGCTTCAAACCCAGCCATCTCGAATATTTTTATTCCAAACGCGCCAAAAACTTCTCGCGCCTTAATAAGCTGGCTTACGAGTTCGTCCGCGATTTTCGGCCTGTGCGCCTTATACTCCTCATACATTTCTTTTCGAAATGTTGGCTCTGGCCGATCAAAAGCCGCCGCGACAAAATCTGGCTTAATATCTTTTAAAGTTTTTAGGAGAATGCTTGTTAGCCCGTAAATCGCCCCGATTGGTTCTCCCTCCGGAGTTGAGAGTGGCGGGAGAGCATGAAACGCGCGGTGAATTAAGGCGTGAGAATCAATAAGGAGGAGAGTTTTTGGCATGATTTCTATATATTATACCCCATTACGATCTATTGACTTATAAAAATAACCGTGTTATTTTTGCGGTAGCATAACAACTCTACCGAAAGGAAGTGGATCATAGATGCAAGTCCGGGCTTTGCGGTGGCATCGAGCATAACCGTTGCTTTTCTAGCTGCTGGTGCCTTGGCTTTTAGTGCCGGATGCGACAAGAGATCGGAAGAGGAGGAAGAGAAAGAGCGGACGCAATATAGTCAAGTGATAGCGAACGAGGTAATCAAGGACATTTTCTACATCAAAGACCCGCGGACCAACACTTGCTTCGCCTCGTTTCCAGCTCACCTGTATCGGGGCGTGACGACGGTTCCCTGCGAGGCGATCCCGCCCCAACTTCTCACTGTAGGCGAAGTCAACAGCTCTCGGTAACAAAGGACCAGGTAGGCCAACTACTTCCCGTCAGACCAGAAAGATCTGACGGGGTTTTATTTTATAATAACCGAAAACACAACCTCTCTTTCGTTTTCTTTTTTGCGGTGCCGGAGAGTGATTTTGAGAAATGATTTTGGGAGTGACGTTCGGACTTTTGATGGCCACTCGACAATCACAATATTTTTTCTATCGGCGAGCATGGACTCAAAATCAATATGATACAATTCTTTTTTTCGTTTGATTCTGTACACATCAACGTGAAATAAATTTTTAACCCTAGCTCGGTTTTTGCGGAGCGGGAAACGTCTAACTATTAAAAAGGTTGGACTTGTAACCTTGCCAATTGCGTCCACCCCACAAACAAACCCTTTTGCAAAAACGGTTTTCCCCGCGCCGAGATTGCCGTAGAGAGCGATGACTAATGCGCCCGAAATCAATAGCTTACTTTTTACAACCTCCCGACCCAAGAGCTTCCCCAACTGCTCGGTTTCTCGAGCCGAATAAGTAATCAGGCGCATCAAATAAGATTCTTACCCCGAGAGATTCCTAAGTGATCGTAGGCGGCAACCGTTGCAACGCGGCCCAAGGGAGTGCGATGCAAAAGTCCGGTTGTTACTAAAAATGGCTCAATCACATCCTCAATTGTGCCCACATCCTCATTTAATGCTGTCGCGATTGATTTAATACCAACTGGCCCGCCATTGAATTTTTTGATCAAAACCTCAAGTAATCGCCGATCGGTTTGCTCGAGCCCCAAAGAATCAATTTCGAGCATCTCCATTGTTTTTACAACGGCACCCTCATCAATTTTATTTTCGTTATGCACTTGAGCGTAATCTCGAGAACGTTTTAGGAGTCTATTTGCTACTCTCGGTGTAAAACGTGCTGCGGCGGCAAGGATCGCGATTGCGCGCTTATCAATGTCCGCTCCTAAGATTTGCGCCGAGCGACGAACTATTTTTTCAATATCATCGGGCCTGTAATAGTCCAGATGAAACACGCCGCCAAATCGTGAGCGAAGCGGGCTCGATACAAGATTTACTTTTGTTGTTGCTGCGATCACGGTAAATGGTGGCAGATCAAGCGAAAGCATTCGTGCCGATGGACCCTTGCCCACAATAAGGTGTAGCTTGCGGCTCTCAAGTGCAGGATAAAGAACTTCCTCGGCGAGTTTATTTATGCGGTGTGCCTCGTCGATAAAAAGAATTTCGTGAGGTTCAATATTCGACAAAATAGCGGCAATGTCACCCGCTTTCTCAAGCGCGGGGCCGGAAGTTGTCCGCACACTTACCCCCATTTCCTTCCCGATTAAGTAGGCAAGCGTTGTCTTTCCTAACCCCGCCTGACCGTAAAATAATAAGTGATCGCAACTTTCTTTGCGTTGTTTTGCCGCCTCGATGATCAGTCGGAGATTGTCTTTAATCTTTTCTTGGCCGACATAGTCATTCCACGCGGTTGGCCGGAGAGCAACATCGATCGCCGGATCTTGAGTATTTTGTTCTTCTAAATTATCCGCCATAAGTAATGATCTCTAATTACATAGTAATAGAGGAGGCTCGAATTGTCCTAAAACACCGCAGGAAAGGCTGATATTGACAAATTAGAGCTTCTATGGTAAGCTTCGAGCAGATCCTGTGATTAGACCTGTGGGCACATAGACTTCTTCCTAGACACTTTAGGACTACCTGGGTAATTCTGGGTATATCCTCGGAAGTTTCCTTCCTCATTCTCGTCTTTCGTGAGTGAGATTATTGCCTCCACGGCATTGCCCACAGATCTATTCTCGGGATCTTTTCTTTTACTAGTGAAGCCACGAAATTTTCCCCGTTAGTCGCTCCACCTCATCAAATGTGGTAATTCCAAGCAACGTCTTAATGATCCCATCTTCTTGCATCGTAACCATTTCTTGGCTGTTTGCCAAGTCTTTCAATTCGATTTCGTTCGGATTTTTATAAATCGCTGTTTCTATTTCTTTTGTCACCTGGAAAAATTCGAAAATAGACGTCCTTCCTTTGTATCCAATGCTAGTACACTTTTCGCATCCAGCCGCTTCATAAAGATGTGGTGCGTCAAAACCATCTTTGTTTACCCTATCAGGAAGCGCTCGCACAAACTCATTAATCTTTTTGTTTAACACCGAAGAGATCGGACTTTTTTTCCTGCAATGTATGCAGACAACACGAACCAATCTTTGGGATATCACAAGGTTAAGCCCCGGACCGATAATTTGTGGCTTTGCATCAAGATCAATAAGGCGGGGGATGGCGCCCACGGCGTCGTTTGTATGAAGTGTTGAAAGCACGAGGTGCCCAGTAAGCGATGCGTTTAAGGCAATTTCCGCGGTTTCTTTGTCTCTAATTTCGCCCACCAATATAACGTCGGGGTCTTGTCGCAAGATCGATCGGAGACCACTTGCAAACGTATAACTCGCCTCGGGCCTAACTTGCGTCTGTGAGATGCCGGGCAAATGATACTCGATAGGGTCCTCGATCGTGATAATTTTTACCCGCGGGCTTGAGAGCGCCTTTAAGATTGCGTAAAGGGTCGTTGTTTTTCCGGATCCGGTAGGACCCGTGTTTAATATGAGTCCATTTGGGCGGCCAATTTCTTCTTTTAGAATTTTGAAATCATCTTCGCGAAGACCAAGATCGGAAAGATTGGTTTTCAAAGATTCCGGATCTAAAACGCGCATCACAGCCGTTTCGCCATATTCCGATGGAATAATAGATGTTCTTACCTCAATGCTTTTATTTTTTAGCGCAATCGTGAAACGACCGTCTTGCGGTTCGGTCTGAATGTTAATTTTTAGATTTGACAGAAGTTTTATCCTACTGATTACGGCATGATAGCGACTCGTCGGGAAATCCTTTTCTATATCGTGCAAAACGCCATCAACGCGCAAACGTATCACGCCCTGTTTTTCGTTCGGCTCAAGATGAACGTCCGAGGCTTTTAGGGCTAGCGCGCCCGCGAGAATTACTTCTAGAAGTTCTGTTGTGCGGGGCTTGTCAAAAGACCTCACGCGCGAGGCAAACTCGTCGAATGTTTTTATCTCTCTCGTGAGCGTCGCAAGATTTTCTTGATCAATCTCAACCTTCCCCGCTATTTCTTTTTGGTCGGCAACGTATTCGTAATGCTTCCAAGCGTGCTTTAGTCCGGAGAGTGATGTGACGTACAGGCCAACTTCGTATTTTTGTTTTAACTCACCAAGTATTTTGGAGGTTGTCTCAAGTGTTGGGTCAAAGACGGCAACGACAAGTTTTCTCTGAATAAGTTGGAGAGGCACCAAGAGGCCGTCTTTGGCGTGGCTCTCGGGGACAAGTGCCATTGCCTCTATTTCTGTTGGCACACTTACGGATATAAGATCAAGGTAGGGAAGGTTGTTTTTTTTGGCGCGACGTTCCGCGTCTTTTTCTTCCGCCGCTCGCCTTTCCCGCTCGAGTTTTTCCTCTAGGTCTTTAGAATTAGAAAGTGCCATTTTTACGAATCATTTTCTTCAGTTTAGGGCGCTTTTTGCCTATCAGCAAGTCTTAATGCACACATTTGACTTTATTTATGATTGGTGTTATTATTCTAGGCAGAACCCGTGCAAAACGCACACAAACCATTTCTCTAAAGAAAAGGAATACTCAATGAAAAGGATTCCGGTGATTCTTGCGCTCATGTTTCTCACTGCCTGCGCGGGGAGGATGAAGGTCCAACTACCAGTCACGTGCTCGTTTGGTGGTTGTGGTAGAACACCGATCTCGGCTTCGATCTACGGCTCGCCGTTCTACACGCGACTCGTCGCTCTCTCGGACACGATAGTGGATTGCGCGGCGCCGGGCACCTCGCTCTACGACCCGCGTAACTTCGAGTTCGAAACGACAGAGCTCCCGATCGCGGCGCTCTACTACGCCGAATCGACTTGCACGAATCTTGTCGGAATCTCCGGCGAGGTTTTGCGGATCGAGCGGGGCAGACCAGCGACATTCGTCGCTGACCCGACCCGAATGAAGCGACTCGACGGCGCGCAGGTGAACTATGTTACGAGCGCCTCATCTCGCCCAGCGACCGACATCGGCGGAAGCTACGAAGCCGGCTTTCCGAGGATTGCGTATCTCTCGGAGCAACCGATCCAGGTTTTGAATCCGACGAACTTCCGAGCAAGCGTTCGCCTGAACGGTAGGGAGGTCGGAGTGCTTGGGCCTGGTCGTTTTCACGTCTATCGCTACTGGATGACTCGAGAATACGCTGAAGTGGATCTCGAGATCGTCTACAGCAACGGTAGCCACTACAGTACCCGCCTTTCGCTCTCAAAGAGTCCGCAGGGCCCGCGGGCGCATCAAGTGCTCGTGGGGTGCCACGAGATCAGCCCTCCGTGCCAGTAATTGAACAGAGCAGAAAACAAAGCCTCCACGCTTAAAGCAGGTGGGGGCTTTCAATTTTTTATATTATAATTTCGCCATGCCCGAGTTGCCCGAAGTTGAAACAATTGCTCGTGGATTAAATCGCGACTTAAAAGGTAGGGAAATTATTGGGCTTTGGACCGACTGGCCAAAGTATTTCAAGAGCCACAAGTCTGAACCCGCTTTTCGAAAACACGTAGTCGGTAAAAAAATTACTGGCGTAACGCGTCGCGCAAAAAACATTTTAATACATCTCAGAGAAAGTTTGGGAAAAGAGTACTTAATGCTTATTCACCAGAAAATGAGCGGGCACCTAATGGTGGGTAGGTGGTTAAAAGTAAAAAACGAAAAGGATTATAAAAAATTACCCGAAGAATGGATTGGGCAAAAATGGGTTCCCGACCCACCGCGAGGACCGTTTACAGATTCCAAAAACAGATTTATCCGACTAATATTTTTTCTGCGTGGTGGCGAGATGCTTGCGCTCTCTGATCTACGCCGATTCGCAAAAGTTATCTGTGGCCTCAAGGAAGAAATTTTGCATCTTCCGGAGCTTGAAAATCTTGGTCCCGAGCCGCTAGAGCGTGAGTTTACCTACAAAAAGTTTCTAGGAGTTTTGGATAAACAAAAAAGGCCCCTGAAACAAGTTTTAATGGATCCTTACACAATAAGCGGTATTGGTAATATTTATGCTGACGAGATTTTGTGGTTTTCAAAAATTCATCCCAAGCGAATATTCGAATCTTTGAGCGAAAAAGAAAAAAAGAATTTATGGAAAGCGATAAAATTTATTTTAAAAAAAGCCCTCAAACTTAGAGGCACCTCAATCGACGATTATCGTGATCATAAAGGAAAAAGGGGATCATATAATCTTGTGCGCTTTGTGTATCAGAGAGAAGGCGAACCGTGCAAACGGTGCGGCAAAAAAATTTTACGCATTAAGCTCGCTGGCCGCTCGGCGCATTTCTGCCCACATTGTCAGTGTCTGTAAAATTGTAAGGGCCCCTCGAAAATCAAGGGGCCCCATGCTACGCTTTGTGGTCTTTATTGCGCTACCCTTTCCGCTTCTGGTAGCCCGTGCTGCGCGCCGGGTTCCTCCGGCCATGTCGCGCGGACTTGTGCGCCCACCTGCGGGCGGCGATTCTGGTCGCTCGTCCGGAGGTGGCCTCGCCATCCCAGCGTCGACGCTCCCGCTTCTTCTTGTGCCGATGACCCTTCTTCACTTTCGGTCTCCTTCTCGGTTTTGCGGGGGCGAGAATGAAGACGTTCCCGCCCCCGCTCGTTCTACCTCGTGGCGACGACGACGTTCAACTCCTCGTTTCCGACGAGCTCGCGGAGAGCCTTGGTCGAGATGATGCTCTTCGTGCCGGAGCATGGGCCGCAGAACGCGCTCTTGCTCCGACGCTTCTTCCTTTCCGAGCCGGATCTCTGCGGCGTGCGCCGGGTGTGCCGACAGCCGTAGCGCCGGCAGCGGTCGCCGTGCGGGAGCTTCGCCTTCTGGAGCTCCAACTCCTTCGAAGCCTGCTTGACCTCGAAGGTTACTGCCGCGATCTGGATTTCGAGCTCGGCGATCTCATCCTTCTCCTCGCCACGGAGATTCTCCACGGCGAGCTTCTTGGCGACCAGGGCGCCACGGCGCCCCTCGACTTCGGAGAAGACGTTCTCGAGGACGTGTAGTCTCCGGTAGGCCGGGTCCATCTGGATCCTCCACATCAGACACCTCTCTTTTGAATGGGCGAAAAGTGGAAAACTGGAAATCTGTAGTGTTCTATCACCAAGACTATCATAACGTATAGTAAATGTCAAGTATCCAAAAACCCGCAAATGGTAAGTTTATTAAGTATGATTTACTGTCTCTACGGACCCGATTCGCTAAGGCGAGGGAGGAAGCTCAATGAACTTACCTACGCTTACAAGAAGAAATATGAAGCGCCTGACATTCTTGACCTCGATTTCAATGAAGATCCGGACTCATTTATTCGCGCTCGCGATTTTTTAAATCAGCCATCACTTTTTGTAAGCGCGAAGGTGCTTGTGGTGAGAAATTCCGATATTACGTCGGATGAAAAAGAATGGGCGCGCGTTTTGAAGCAAGAATTAAAATCCGAAAAAACATTCGTGTTTCTTTCGGAGGGTAAAGCGCCAAAGAAAACATTTTCATTTCTTTTAAAAGATCCAGTCTTCTCTCAAGAATTTCCAGAGCCTTCTCTTCGAGATCTCAAAGTATTTATTCAAAAAGAAGCCGCAGAGCTTCAGGTTAAATTTGATTCGCGCGCGCTAGATTTTTTCTGCGAGCAGATTTTTAGACGTGCCGAGGGAAGAGCTTGGCACGCGCGCCGAGAGCTTGAGAAGGCGACACTCCTTTCTAAGGGGTCTACAGTATCAGAAAATACTCTTCGCGAGATACTATATATCGAAGAAGAAAAGCGAGTTTTCGAGTCTGCTCGAAAAATTCTTTTCGAGCGTGCTTTGCCAAAAACCATCTCCGAGCTTGAAGCGCTTAATTTTAGGAAGTATTCAGGAGCTTATGTATTTAATTCGCTTTCTTATCAGGCAAGAGGAGCTGATGCGGTGAGTTTGGCGAGGTATGACGAGATGATAAAAAGCGGAAAATTAGAGTACGAAGAGGCGCTTTTGGATTTCGTTCTTGCTCGCTCGGTCTAGTTTTTAAACCCATTAATAAATCAAAAAACAGCCCAATCAGGCTGTTTTTTAGGAAAGTCCAGCTAACTTTTTAGCCAGTCGAGACTTGATCCGAGCGGCCTTATTTTTCTTTACAAAACCAATTTTTGCGAGCTTGTCTACTTGCTTGTATGTAAGTCGAAGAGATTCTACTGCGCTCGTCTTATCTTTTGCAGTAAGAGCACGCTCAAATTTTTTAATCACGTTTTTTAGCTCGCCCTTCCGTTTAGTGTTTAGGGCGTTTCTTCGAATATTTTGGCGAAGCGCCTTTTTGGCTGACGATGTTCTTGGCATGTTATTAGAGATTAGGTTAAAGGGTTTGTGCTTTGGTGTCAATCTTGCATTTTTATTTGACAAGCGTGCACGCGATCAACTTCTATATAATAAGAGTAAGAATGATTTATACGATTCGAGGAACACTACTTTCGTGCCACGATTCATTTGCTGTTGTGGAGTGCGGTGGGGTCGGTTTTAGAATTTCTACCAACAAAGAAACGCTTCGCGGCCTCGCCCAAAATTCAGGAGAGGTGCTTTTTTATTGTTTTTTATATGTGCGAGAGAGCCAGCTTGAGCTTTACGGCTTCTCTGACGAGCGCGCACTCAAACTATTTGAGATGTTGAATTCCGTATCTGGCGTTGGCCCCAAGACGGCATTAAACGTTCTTGATCTTGATTCGGTGCCAAACATAATGGCGGCAATTATTGAGAAAAAACCAGAGTTTCTGACGCGCACATCCGGCATCGGCAAAAAAACCGCCGAACGCCTTATTCTTGAGCTTTCAAGTAGACTTAAACTTCCCGAAGCGAAGATGCTTACTGAAAAAATGCGAATCGACGCAGAGGTTGAAGAAGCACTTGCTAGTCTTGGGTATCAGCGAGGAGAGATACGAAGAACGCTCGGTGTCTTGGAGACTAAGTCGGAATCTATTGAGGCGCGCCTAAAAGCCGCTCTTAAAGAGTTGGGGAGGCGTCAATGATGAGAAATATCTTAAAAAACGCATATCACCATTTTCTCGCATCGTTTGGCGCTTGGGCGTATAGATATCCGAGCCAGCGCCTTTTTGTGATTGGCGTGACTGGTACTAAGGGAAAATCAACCACGCTTGAACTCATAAATGCCATTTTAGAGAGTGCTGGTAAAAAAACCGCTCTCCTTTCTACGGTTCGGAGAAAGGTTAGCGATGAGAGTCGGATCAATGTGACGGGGAATACGATGCCTGGCCGATTTGCGATCCAAAAATTTCTTTACAATGCGGTTAAGGCCGGATGCGAATACGCCTTAATCGAGGTTACATCACAAGGCGTGCTTCAGCATCGCCATAGGTACATAGATTGGGACGCAGCATTTTTTGTTAATCTTGCGCCGGAGCACATTGAAGCTCACGGATCGTTTGAAGGATATCGCAACGCTAAAGTTTCATTTTTCAAAAGCCTCTCGTTTTCAAGAAAGCCTAGGAAGTACTTTTTTATAAACGAAGACGATCCAAATCGTCATTATTTTGAAGATGCGGCACGTGGCGTCTCTGGTGGTAAAATTATTTTTTTCAGTCGCGAGCGGTTTATTCATCAAGAAATCGGGAGTCGGTATGACTTGTCGTCAAAAGAAAGCCGACGTGTTTTGGGCGATTGGCTTTTGGCGGACTTTAATCTTGAAAACGCATCTGCCGCCTTTGCGTTCGCAAAACAAATGAAAATTGAGTGGGAAACTATTAAACGCGCTTTCGATACTTTTCATGGCGTGCCTGGGCGGCTTGAGTTTGTCCAAAAAACTCCCTTTGCGGTTGTGATTGACTATGCGCATACGCCAGACTCTTTAAAAAAAGTCTATGAGGCACTTAGACCCGAATCGCTTTCCCCGCGCTCCGCTGGTAAATTAATTTGTGTTTTGGGTGCTGCAGGAGGCGGGCGAGACAGGTGGAAGCGGCCGGAGATGGGGAAAATCGCCGCAACTTATTGCGATAAAATCGTTCTTACAAACGAAGATCCCTATAACGAACAACCAATGGAGATTCTCCGTGAGATTGAAAATGGTTTTTTAATTGCCACACCAACACAACTTCGACCTCAAGACCACTTCCATATTCTTGATCGAAAAATTGCAATCAAAAAAGCGATTGATCTCGCCGAGCGCGGCGATGTGGTTATTATTACCGGAAAAGGAAGTGAGCCCTACCTCCATCTTCGCCACGGCAGAAAAATCCAATGGAGTGATCGAAAAGTTGCGGAAGAAATTTTGCAGCAAAGATAATTTTGCTTTTACTTTATCAACCGTGTTAGATTAAGAATAGTTCTCTATTTCGGAGGCCGAAGTGAGTAAGCGCATTACGCTCACGCGAGTATACCCCGACTTTGATCTTATTGATCTCGCGGTTAATTTTAAGAAAGTTGTTCAAGATAATTTTGGAGAAGGTGTTTTTCGGGGCGCATCTCGACGCTTTCCCCTGCGGTGCCTATCGTTAAATTACGTATCGGTTGAAACCGACCTCAATAAAAGGGAAAACGTAATCCTTGGTTCATTTGAAATTGTCGGCTTCTCAGGAATCTTTTATTTGGGTAACGAAAACGAAACACCAGTTATTACAGCAGGAAATGTAAAACTCGAAGATCAAGAGAAAATACAAAATCTCTTTGATTGTGTTGGGGTTTCTCTCCAAAAGAGCAGCATTTATAGAGGGAAGGCCGTAAAATTAACCGGCTCTACTTATAACGACAGATTTTTCTTTGATGTAAATTCCTTTCCTGAAGAAGAGGTTGCGTACGGAACAAGAGTTTTAGAAGAACTTGAGGCTCATGTGTGGGCCCTTATAGAGCGCCCGGAATTATGCGAAAAGCTAAAGACCTCTTCCCAAAGAAAAATTTTATTCAAAGGAACCTTTGGCTCGGGAAAGACTCTTGCGGCCTACCTAACCGCAAGAAAAGCGTTACGGCGCGGCTGGACGTTTGTGTATCTCCCTCCAATGTCTCGATCGGCCCAGTCGCTCATTCCTTATGCAATCCATTTTTCTGCTCGGTATCAAAAAGTAATTCTTTTAATTGAAGACATTGACCACGAAGATAGGCACGAGCACGAAACTGTTTTCCGACAAATCTCAGAGGCCTTTGATGGAATTTCAACCAAGAGAGTAAGTTTTATGGTGCTTATGACAACCAACTACCCCGATCGCATAGGCGCAGCAATGCAACGACCAGGAAGAACCGATAAGATTATTGATTTTAACCGATTTGATAGCGATGACATCAAGCGGCTATTGCAAAGGGTAATTGACGGTCAATTTCTGGATCCATCTATTGATTGGGAAAGAGTTGCTAAGATATGCGACAGTTTTTCTCCCGCTTTTGTTCGAAGCGTTGCCGAAAGCGCAAAGCTGATAGCGGTTTCAAAAAGTGAGGGCAATACTTGCGTGATCAAAGAGGGAGACCTTTTTCTTGCGGCAGAGGATCTTAAGGAGCAAAACGAAACTTGTAAAAATGCTACCAATATGGGATTTCGTACCAAGTAATTTTTACCCCCGTCTCGCGGGGGTTTTTGTTATTACAATTTTCTATATAATTATCTGTATATCATGAGACTCACTTTTTACGGCGGAGCTCGGAGCGTAACGGGCGCGAATTATCTTTTAGAGACAAAAAAGGCGAAGATTTTGATTGACTGCGGGCTTCATCAAGATTCGCGTTACTGTGCGTCGCACAACTTCGAGCCATTTCAATACGACCCAAAATCAATCGATGCGGTTTTTATTACCCACGCTCACATTGACCACGCCGGAAGACTTCCTAAACTATATCGAGACGGATTCAGGGGAAAAATATTTTCTACTCCACCGACCAAAGACTCTGCTGAAATTTTGCTTGCGGACTCGGAGCACATTCTTCGGATGGAGGCCGAGCGTGAAAAAAAACCACCGCTCTACGGCATTCAAGACGTTGTAAACCTTATGACTATCTGGCAAAAGATTCCATATCGGCAGAAAATTACCGTAGGCGATTGCGAGATAGAACTTAGAGACGCGGGTCACATATTAGGATCAGCCACGGTCTACGTGCGCACAGAAGGAAAAACAATCGTTTTTTCAGGAGATCTCGGCAACAACCCATCTCCCTTCATCAATCCGCGAGAACCAATTTTACCAGTTGATTACGTGGTGATGGAGGGCGTCTATGGAAATCGGGTTCATGAAGAAGTAGGAAAACGTAAAGATGCGCTAGAAGACGCAATTGAAGAGACGGTGAAAAAGAAGGGCGTTTTTCTTGTTCCTGTTTTTGCGCTCGAGCGCACCCAGGAGATGATCTACGAACTTCACGAGTTGGTTCAAAATCGCCGCATACCCAAAGTCCCTATATTTGTTGATAGTCCTCTCGCGATTAAACTTACCGCGATTTACCAAAAATATTCTGAAGACGAAACATACTTTAACAAAGAATCAATAAGCGTTATCAGAAAAGGCGATGCGATTTTCGATTTTCCCAATTTACATCTCACGCTCTCAACCGAGCAGTCTAAAGAAATCGCAAACGTGCCGGCGCCAAAAGTAGTTATGGCGGGCTCGGGAATGTCTCACGCCGGACGCATTCTATTTCATGAAAGATTATACCTTCCAAATAATAGCACCACCATTCTTTTTGTTGGCTATCAGTCAAAAGGATCAATTGGTAGAGAAATTCTTGATGGTGCCAAAGTCGTTACTATTTTAGGAGAAGAGGTTTCGGTAAACGCCTCTGTAAAATCGATTGGCGGATATTCTGCTCACGCAGACCAACCGCAACTTCTCGATTGGCTTTCTCCGTCGCGACTTACCGCGAAGCGAGTCTTTGTTGTGCAAAGCGAAGAAGAAGAAGCTATGCCGTTGGTTCAAAAAATAAAAGACACGCTCGCACTCGAAGCCGAAGCTCCTTTGCCTGGCGCCGTCGTGGAGTTATAATTAATAAAAAGAAATGACCAAAAAGAAACTGGAAGAAACCAATATCGTAGATCAGCTACGCGACTATAAATTAAGATACAAAATATGTATATCTGGGGCGGCAGAAACCGGCCATTGCGCAGTTGATGCGGTCGAAAAAGCGGAGACGGTAGGGAGGGAAGTCGCTAAACGGGGGCTTGTGCTCGTAACGGGAGCCACAACAGGGATTCCTTACTGGGCGGCAAAAGGCGCGAAGTCCGAAGGGGGGATCGTGATAGGTATTTCTCCAGCATCTTCAAGAGCGGCTCACGTAAAAACGTATCGTCTCCCAACCGATTATCACGATCTTATTATCTATACAGGATTTGAATATGCTGGCCGCAACTTGCTTCTTACGCGCTCTGCGGATGCTATTATTACTATATGCGGACGAATTGGAACCCTAAACGAATTCTCTGGAGCCTTTGAGGATCAGAAGCCCATTGGTGTTCTTGAGGGATCCGGCGGTACCGCTGATATGATAGAAGACATTCTTAAGGTCTCGCATCGTGGTCAGGGGAAAGTGGTTTTTTCGCCCGATCCTGCGAAACTCGTCGAAATGCTTCTCGAGTTAATCGAGGCGGAGGAAAAAAAGAATGGTAATCACGGAGCGCGTGTTATATAATTAATAAAATGTTTGAATTTCTAAAAAAATTATTAGGCAGTAAAACAGCGAAACAAAAAGAGATTGGTCGTGTGACCCATTATTTTGGCGGGATTGGAGTTGCTATTGTTAAATTTAATAAATCGGTTCAAGTTGGTGCAAACGTTAATTTCCACGGAACTACGACAGATTTTTCTCAAAAGATTGACTCAATGCAGTACGATCACAAAGAAGTTCAGGAGGCGCCCAAGAATAAAGAAATAGGAATTAAAGTGAAGAGCCGTGTTCGTGAGGGGGATGGGGTATTTGAATCAAGCTCTTAGGATTCGGTAGATGAATCCCGTTAGAAGCAGATCACGATCGGCGCGGGTCCGCAAGATTATTTTATGACAGTGGCTATGCATTGGGTAATATTATATTTTTTAATAAAGCGATCGTGGCTTCTAACGGGATGAATAAAGGCTTCTGGGCTTCGGTTACAATACTTGCCGGCACAATTATCGGTGCCGGTGTTTTTTCTCTCCCTTATATTTTTCGCGAAGTTGGATTTTTGCGTGGCGTGCTCTATCTCGTTTTTTTTGCCTGCGTATATTTCGTAATCCACTCTATGTATGCCGCGACCCTAGAAACTAATGCCGGCAATCATCAGTTTTTCTTCTATGCTAAACGGTTCTTAAAAAAACCATTTTCCGGAATTGCGCCTTGGGTGATATTAGGAGAATTAATTCTAGTCTTGGCGGTTTACCTTATTCTTGTTCCCACATTCGTGAGTCTAGTATTCGGAAGCAACAATGTCGTCCTGCTAATTGTATTTTGGTTTTTGGGATCGATCTTTATTTTTGCGCGCCTGAAGTGGCTTGGGCTCGCCGAGTTTGTGGGCGCGATTGGTATTGTAGCGATAATTTTTACACTATTCTTAACTGGAATTTTAAAAGGCAGCGCATTTTCCCTTTCCTCGAAATCAAATTTTAACCTACTTACATTTCTTTTACCCTTCGGTCCACTCCTTTTCTCTCTATCTGGTCGGCCGGCGATCAGTAAGGTTGTCGAGGAACATAAGAAGGCGAGCGCCATCGGCCGGTCGTTCTCACTCCGGAAATCTATTTTTTTGGGTACGTTCATTCCCGCCGCTCTCTATTTTTTATTTGCGTTTGGTGTCCTTCGTCTTAATCCGAACATCACACCCGAGACATTAAATGGATTAAATTTTTTGAGCCAACCACTTCTTTTCCTTTTGGGGTGCATGGGACTTCTTACTATCTGGACCTCATATTTTATGGTAGCGATCAACATTAAAGACACGCTAGTAGTTGATTTGGGTTGGAAGCGGGGCATTGCCGCCATTTTCATTTTTGCGCTTCCGCTCGCGCTCTACTTCGCTGGATTTCAAAATTTTATTTCCGCGATAAGCCTTACAGGAGGTATTTTCTTGGGGCTTGAAGGAATGTTTGTAACGGCGATGTGGCACCGGGCATTCCCAAATCATCATTTCCGACAGCTTGCGCCGCTTCTTTATTTAATTTTCGGTACGGCGATCGTCTACGAGATTGCACGTTTTATTCTTTGAGTTGGTGTGGGATAAATACACACGCACGCTTGACGTAGATATGGGTTAGCTTTAATATAACGAGCAGAATAATTCAAGGAGGTTCCCCGTGAGAACCATTGTTGATCTTTTAGAATATTTAGGAACGTTTGTCTTCGGCTTCCTTTTCTTTTTTTGTATGTCGCTTGCCACGGTAAGCATTCTAGATTTCTCCATACCTCTTTCTCATCGCTTGTACGGCCTCGCGTTTGGTTTGATTGGGTGTTTGATTTCTCAGTATCCCGCTCTTTGGTTTTGGGGGAGGGTGTACGATTTGGCTCCGCCCTTACCGTGGCCTTTCGAAAGATTTAATAGATAATTTATATAAGCGCCCAACATCACGGCGCTTTTGTTTTTAATTGTGCTACCGACGTTTTAGATGAATAATGTATTTGTAAAGAGACGTCCTTGTAGCTCAATTGGATAGAGTGCGGGCCTCCGAAGCCCGTGATCCGAGTTCGAGTCTCGGCAAGGACACAAATAACACCCATGAATAAAACTGAGCAGCTAAAAAACCTCGAAGATGAAATTAATAATGATAAAACCCTGCCGCTTCAGGAATCAAATCTTGTTTTTGGCGAGGGGAGTCCGGATTGCGACGTGATGTTTGTTGGTGAGGCGCCAGGAGCCCGCGAGGACGAGTTGCAAAGACCATTCGTCGGTCGCTCGGGTCGGCTTCTCGACAAACTTATTGAGTCGGTTGGTTGGAAAAGAGAAGGTGTTTATATTACAAATATCGTAAAACGTCGCCCACCGGCGAATCGTGACCCGCTTCCCGAAGAAATCGAGGCGTATAAGCCTTATCTTGCTCGCCAGATCGAGATTATTAACCCAAAAATTATCGCAACACTTGGCAGGTTTTCTATGAATTATTTTATTCCGATCGCTAAAATTACCCGCGACCAGGGGAAGGTGTTCCGACTCGGAGGCCGACTGCTTGTGCCGCTCTTGCACCCCGCCGCCGCACTTCGGGGGACAGGCATGATGAACGCGCTTGCTGAAACCTTCAAAAAGCTTCCACTTATTTTGAAGAAATATGAATCACTCATCGCACAGTCAAAAGAAATAATCGAAACCAAGCATCAGGGCGAATAAGCGGTTATTCCTAAGTCGTTGTTCTAGATGTACGGGGTTGCGCCCGCGATATTCGCGGGTTTTATCTTTTTGCGACTATAATAAATACAAGATGCCATTATCGCTTATATATTTAGGGAAAAGATTTTGCTACAGAGTTTTTGAGTTTTTTTATCATTGGTACGGGCGTAGTCCGCGAATCTATTCCAATCATGTTTTTAACATGCTCCAAAAGATGGATTATCGCATAGCATGGAGGATTACGCTTAAACACCTCTTCGAACCTCTTTACAAAGATTACACGATAATCGGGCATATATTGGGATTTATTTTTCGAGGCGCAAGACTTTTTATGGGAAGTATTGTTTATCTTATTACTTTCGCGATCGTGATAGCGGTTTACCTAACCTGGCTTTCAATCCCGCCATATATTATTTTTCGAATAATTAATTCTCTCTGATATGACCGAAGCGTATTTTAAAGACCCGAGATTTGAGCTTTCGAGATTAGGGGAGTTTTTGGTTCGATTTGTGATTCAACTAACTTACGTTGTAATTACCGCCCTTACGCTTCTCATGCTTTTTTCTGACGTTCGCGCACTCAAGTGGTCGGCGGTATTTTTTGCATTATTTTTAATTGATCGAATGATTCATGTAGGGGATGGAGAGGTTGCACTTCAAGATTTAAAAGGCAAGAGAATAAATCTTTACCCTTCGGTTGTGCCCGGATCTTATGCGGCGCTTAGAACCGCCTTTAGAAAATCACTCACGACCGGCGAAGACTTTTCTCTTCTTCTTTTGTACACACTCTTAGAGGAGCGAGATATAAAAGAAGCTCTCAAGCGTCTTGATGTGGCTCCTTCGGAATTTGCATTAAAAGTCAGTGCCGCGCTTTCTGCGTCTCAAACCAAGACCGACGAGAAAGTTTCTCTAGCTCTCATCGAATCAATCGTGAAAAATGCTTATAAAGTCGCAGTTGCTACGAACGAAAAGTTTATTTCCCCCCGCGATCTTTTTTTGGGATTACTAAATCAAGCGCACCCGGCCGTTTCGCGTATTTTTAATCTTTTTAATCTCAAAACATCTGATTTACAAGAAGCTTTGCTTTTCGGTCGCTATGTAAGCAGTCTCGCGGGCATACGCAGGATACCGGCATATCTCGGTGGGTTTGCCGACCGCCCACGCGTATTACGGCGCCGCGTGATGAATCGTGCCTGGACTGCTCGTCCAACTCCACTGCTCGATCAATTTAGCTCGGACCTTACCGATCTCGCTCGCGCGGAAAAAATTGGCCTTCTTATCGGCCACGAAAAAGAATTTGCCGATCTTATATCTATTATTTCTCGACCAGGAAAACCAAACGCGCTTGTTGTGGGAGAGCCCGGATCGGGAAAATCTACAATTATTTCGCACCTTGCATTCAAAATGATCAAAGATGACGTGCCACCCGTGCTTTTTGATAAACGCCTGGTTTCTCTTGAGCTTACCGAGCTTCTAGGTAACGCCCCCCAAGAAGTGCTTGCGGACAGGATCAAGAAGATTGTTGAAGAAATACTTCGTGCCGGGAATATCGTGCTCTTTATTCCAAACATCCACGATCTTTTTCGCACAGGCCAGGCGAAAACCCTAAACGCTATTGACCTCCTCTTTCCTCTCGTTCGTGACGCCGCGATACCTATTGTTGGAGAAAGCTACCCGCGTGAGTTTAAGCAATACATAGAACCAAGAACAGATTTTCTTGATCAGTTTGATGTTGTTCGTGTTGAAGAAATCAGCGAAGGCGACGCGCTCCGCTTTCTCATTTACTACAGTATTATTTTGGAGAAAGAGTTTAAAATTTTTATTACATTTCGAGCGGCGAGCGCGGCGGTTCGACTTGCTCATAGATATTTTGGTAACAAACCGCTTCCCGGAAGCGCTGTCGATCTTATAAAGAGGGCGGTAGCGCGAGCGTCTCACGAGAAAGAGAAGTCTGTTTACGAAAAATCAGTCATTGAAGCTGCTGAAGAACAAAGCAAGATCCCAATTGATGCGGCGAGCGGTGCCGAAACAGAAAAATTACTCCACCTCGAAGAAACCATTCACAAAAAATTAGTAAACCAAGAAACAGCCGTTAGCGCAGTTTCTCGCGCGCTTCGGGAATATCGGAGTGGTCTTTCAAGACGGGGGGGGCCCATTGCGACATTTTTATTTGTGGGACCAACCGGTGTTGGTAAAACAGAACTTGCGAAGATACTCTCCGAAACACAATTCGGATCAAAAGATGCAATGTATCGCTTTGACATGTCGGAGTATCAGGATAAGCAAAGCATTTTTAGACTTATCGGCACTCCCGACGGCGAGCGAACAGGCGCTCTTACCGACGCCGTACTCGAGAATCCATACTGCCTTATTCTTTTAGATGAGTTTGAAAAAGCACATCCAGATATTTTAAATATATTCCTCCAGGTTTTTGATGACGGCAGGCTTACAGATAGCCTTAATCGTACTGTGGGGTTTGAAAATACAATTATTATTGCGACATCAAATGCGCACTCCGAACTTATCAAGCGCGAAATTGAAGCGGGGAAAAAAATGGAAGAGGTAGGAGAAGAGGTAAAGAAAAAACTTACAGATTATTTTAAGCCGGAGCTTCTGAATCGTTTCTCTGATGTGATTGTTTTTAGAGGCTTAAATCAAGAAGAAATTACGGCTGTTACAAAACTGCTCTTGAGCGATCTTAGTAGCGTCCTAAATGAAACTCATGGTATTGCGCTTACTTATGATGATATCGCGGTCAAGCGTATTGCCGAGCTTGGTTTCAGCCCTGTTTTTGGCGCAAGGCCTTTGCGACAGGTTATCTCCGAGCGCGTCAGGAGTGTTTTGGCAGAGAAGATACTAAAAAAGGAAATAGGTCGGGGAAATAAAATTGAGATGATATTTGACGAGGGAGAGTTTCGATTTAAAATTACAGAATGATGTTTAAGAATATTAATAACGTTGTTCGAATCCTGGTTATAGTAGATTTCTTTTACAACTCGGCTTTGGCCTCTTTTGCTCCCGTTTTTGCCATCTTTATTACGGGGAGCATAATCGGTGGTTCGGCAACCGTTGCTGGTTTTTCTACCGCTGCTTATTGGATTACGAAATCAATTTTTCAGCTTCCTATAGCGCGCTTTTTGGACAAAACCGACGGCGAACGTGATGATTTTTGGGCAATGTTTTTTGGTTATCTTTTATCTGGATTCATCCCTCTGGCTTACATATTCGCAAGCCTTCCTTGGCACCTTTATCTCATACAAGCTATTTATGGTTTTATCATGGCCTGGACTGTGCCGGCGTGGTATGCGATTTTTACTCGTCACATAGATAAGCGGCATATCGGTTTTGAGTGGAGCCTTGAGAGTGTTTTTTCGGTTGGTTTAGCAACTGCCGGAGCGGCCGCCTTAGGAGGATTTGTTGCGGATCATTTAGGATTTAAATTTCTTTTTTCGTGTGCCAGTCTTCTTTCTATTATCACCTCGTTTCTCCTATTGAGCCTTAGAAAATATTTATTACCAAAAGATCACTTAGACAAAGTAACTCCCGAAATAATAATCCATCACTAATCCATGAACAGTAATCAAAAAGTTTTAAACAACAACACAAACGAATTACCGGCTCAGCGCATGCGCCACCGTCGTCGCGCTGTTACCGGCTTTGCGGCCGAAATGGCAAAAGGAAGAACTCCCGGTCAGCGTGTCGCGGACTGGCTTACGAAGTTTTTTGGAAGCATTTGGTTTTTTGCATTCAATTTCTTAATTTTCCTTGTTTGGATTCTGGCAAATATAAATACTATTCCTTCTTTCCATCCTTTTGATCCTTTTCCTTTTGGATTACTCACCATGATCGTCTCGCTCGAGGCAATTTTTCTTTCAATATTCGTGCTTATCAGCCAAAACAGAGAGTCTCAAATTAACGATTTACGCGAAGAGGTTGATCTTCAAGTAAACATGATCGCGGAGGAAGAGATCACAAAAGTTTTAGCGCTCATCGCTCGGCTCTACGACCATTTTAAGATTCCGGTGGAAGAAGATCCAGAGCTAAAAACAATGATGAAGCCCCTAAATACAAAAGAAATTGAGGAGCGCCTAAGAGAACAGTTAAAAATAAAGTAATAAATTGAGGTACGCGTCACAAGAAAAAATAAAATCAACGGTTAACCAGGTTTCTGCTGGTATTATTATCTATCGAAAGACGAAAGATGGCCCACGCTTTTTGCTTTTGTATCACGGCGGCAGTTACTGGAACTTTCCAAAAGGAAAGCTTGAAAGAGGGGAGGGCTCGTATGATGCGGCGCTCCGAGAGGTATACGAGGAAACAGGGCTTTCTCGGCAGAATATTCGCATTAATCCCCGTTTTCGGACAGAGGACCGCTATGCCTTTAGGGAGAGGAAAGAAAGAATCTTGAAAATTGTATTTTATTTTTTAGGCGAATCATCGGAGTCACGGATACGTATATCGCACGAACACCAAGGGTATGGTTGGTTTTTATACCGCGATTGTGCGAGGATGCTCATGTATCAAAACTTAAGAAATAATTTAAAACAAGCCTATGAGCTTATTTCAGGAAAAAGTTTACCGAGTCGTGAAGCGCATCCCCAAGGGGCGGGTCACTACATACCGCGACGTGGCTCGGGCAATCGGTTCCCCTAGGACCGCCCGCGCGGTGGGGAACGCTTTAAATAAGAACCCCTACGCTCCCATGGTGCCATGTCACAGAGTCGTTCGCTCTGACGGCTCGGTTGGTGGTTTTGCCTCTGGCGCGAATAAAAAGGAGGCCATGCTTCGCAAAGAAGGTGTTCTAATAAAAAATCATAAAATAAATTGCGAATATATTATTTAAACCCCAAAATAAAAACGACCCCCATGCGGGGGGTTGTTTTACAAATTTTCACTACCGTAAGTTTTTTACTTAATTACCGGACGAACTCCACTATTTTCTTGAAAACGCCCGGCTCGTTTTTCGCGAGGTCGGCGAGGATCTTTCTATCGAGCGTCACGCCCTTCTTTTTTAAAGCATGAATAAAAGCACTGTACTTCATTCCCTCGCCACGCACCCCCGCATTAATGCGAACGTTCCAGAGTGTTCTGTATTCACGCTTTTTCTCTTTTCTACCTTTAAACGATCGGCGCAAACTATGAAGCAACGCTTCTTTTGCGGCGCGCTCTTTTGATTTACGATCCCACTTAAATCCTTTTGTGAGCTTGAGAAGTTTCGCTCTTTTTTTATTCGCGATAGTACCGCGTTTTACTCGTGGCATGTGTTTTTATAAATGTCTGTATATTTCTTTTTTTAATATAGTAAGCGAACGCATATTTCTCTTGCGCCGTTTTTGCTTGGGGCTTTTATTACTTTTTGAATGACCTAGCGCCATCGCTCTTCGGAGAACTTTTCCGCGTCGCGTCATTCGTAATCTTTTTGTAACTGATTTTCTTGACATGATTATTTTCTAACTATTTGAGCCACAAGACCCCGACCTCCGGCTTTTGGTTCTGAAGTCATCCGAAAAGGAACCGTGATCATTTTTATAAATTCATTGAACTTTTCCAAGTTCCAATCTCTTTTCCCCTTTTCCCGCCCTCTCAAAAAGAGTCCCAACTCAACCTTGTGCCCGGCGGCAAGAAATTCATCAACAAGACGGGCTTTTATTTGAAGGTCATTCAGTGCCGCTCGAGGTGTAATCCGAACCTGTTTTAACTCCTCGCCTTTTTGGGCTCGCCGTTGTTTTCGCTCCTCTTTCTCTTTTTGGTATCGAAACTTGTCGAAACTGATGATTTTTGCAACAGGGGGGGTCGCGTTGGGAACGATCTCTATAAGATCAACACCCTTTTCGGTTGCTAGCCGGAGCGCCTCTTCTCTAGATATTACCCCAATATTTTCCCCATTAGCTCCGATTACGCGAAGCTCCTTGGCGATTATTTGATTGTTGATTCGGTACTGAATAGTGAGAGTATTTTAAGTGATGTCTTATTGATTTGCAAGACCGATCTCTTTTTGTATGAGTCCAAGAATCTTAGTTCTTAATCCGTAGCGAGAAGTGATTCCTAGCTTTGCTAGTTGTGCTCCGGTAATAAAGCGGTGTTTTAAAGCATATTCCCGAGCCTCGTTTGCCCTCCCTTTTAACGATTCGGCACCTCGGGTTGTGCCGGTTGAGTCCTTGACCTCTCTTATAAAATCAAGAGCTCTAAATAACTCCTCAATAGATTGAGAGGCAGAAATTCGAGTCTCAATATCTTCCTCGCTTAACTCGACACCATTAGGCCCACCCTCATTCATGTGGATTATTATAGGTAATTTATTAGTTTTTTGCAAAATAGTAAAAAAACGAGCTCCTCACGATGGAGGAGCTTATGTTTTTTCTTTTGTTGGGTACCTGGGGCACCCACGTTATTCGGGGATTGGCCCCCGATTGGTTTCCTATGATTCTTTAAGGGACTAATAACATTATACATGCCTTGATAAGTGTTTTGAGGAGTCGCTGTGGATAAGATTTTGGCCAACTCTTTGAGCCTTGCAAACGAATTGATCTATATAATAAACGCGTATTGTTTTTTATGATGCAAGGATTAAGATTTACTTAGTTCAAGACCAGGGGTTTTAATGAAGATTACCGTTCCTCTTCTTGCTTTGCTTATCTCCGGATGTGTTCCTTTTACTCTACACAAAGATCCGCCGCCTATTATACCCTATGGTTTTTATAGCGTAGCTCGGTGTCGAATTTTAAAACGGAGCGCAGAAGACACCGCGATAGTCGATATCAAAATCGTAAGGATTGATATTCCTCCCCGGATAAGAGATGAGGTATATGAGCTTCACTTTAATGCGTCCGGCGTTTCAGATACATCAGGAGCTTACGTCTTGGGCCTAAGGAGCTTGGTGGTTCGAGGGCCGACGGCGCGCCCTCGCCCTGCTCGCACCGTATTTGTCTTTAACGAGGGAAACAGACCCTATGTTTTAAATTTAAGAGATGACGTGTGCGAATTAGTTTCCGAGGATAATTTCTAAAAAACCGCAAAAGCGGTTTTTTATTTAACCCTCTCATAATATGGAGATGGCCGAAGAATTTCATTACCCACTCGCCTTGCTCGCTCCGTTTTCAGAACCCTCGGTTCTGAATAATCTCCTACACGGGAGGACGGCACCTCCTTCTCATTCAACTTCGGCCATAAAATAAAATCACCCACCAGAAAAGTGGATGATTTTATTTGTGGAGATGGCCGAAGTTGAATCGGCGTCCAAAATAGTCCAAACGAATTATCTACAAGCTTAGACTCTCTTTCGAGAGTCAATAATTGCTCCGCTTTTTTGAACCGAGCGCGTTGCGAAGCGAAAGTGCTTGGCGAACCTCGTTATAACACCGGGCGTTCCTCTACGAGGTCTCGAGGGCCGATGTCCCGCTTAACCGAAAGTTAGAGCAGGAGCTGCAACTTTAGAATTGGCAGATAAATTCTTTGCTAGAGATTTACGAGATACTAGCAGCTCGGCTTGCAATTCGCAAAGATTTATTTTGTCAAAACCCGTCATCCCCAAAACATCTGAATATATTTTATTCCATTATTAATAAAAAGAGCAAGTTTCTAGAAAATCGTTTACGCCGTATCTAGCTAGTGAGACTAGTCGACCCACTTCACCTTTTGGGGGTTGGGCTAATTCAGCCCCAAAATATTAGAAAATTCTTTCCACGATCTGATTATTTTATAACCATCTCTTGTGGAGTAGGCGCCAGCCGGATCGAATAAAAATCCATCCTGAACGAATGGAATTTCATCAAGAATGCTTGGTTCGTCGTCGAGATAGACATCAATGCCTAATGACCTTATTTTTTCAGCTTTTTCTTTTTTAGATGGAGCAAAAAAAGAATTTTCTTTATTAAAAAAATTAGGCCATAACTTATACCTCCTTAATATCTCCTCGGCTATCTCGGGATGCTTGCGTCTAGAAACAAGAAAGAAAGGGCGATTTTTGTTTTTGAGTAATTCAAGGGTTTCTTTTACGCCATCAAATAAAGGAGGTGGGAAATCAATAGTAGCGTTATCATAGAGCTCGGTCTGAAATTGGCTATATGTATTACTAGGGAGCTTTTGTGAAAGTATGTCTGAAGCAAGCTCTTTTGGTCCAAGGGCAAGCCCAAGTTTTTTGAGTAGCATTATTTTATTGCTCGAATGATCAATTAAAACACCGTCTAGGTCCAAGCCGATGACTTTGGTTGCAAGAGAGCTCATTTCTTGTTTAAATTAACACAGTTTTCTTTAAAGAGACAAAAGGAGGAAACATGGATCCTTCCGTTCTTGCGCGGATGCGCGCGTATTTAAAGACCGATATTCGTTACGATCAATCTTCTCTGCCCCGTCCGTTTTTTGTTGAAATTGCTGGACCTCCCTCTTCGGGAAAAAGTAGTATTATCGAAGAGTTAGACACCTTTTTCCGTAGCGAAGGCCTTCGTGTTCGTTGCCCTCAAGAAGGCGCTCAAGTGATCCGACATATCGTCCGAACCACCCCCCTTTACAATATCCGAACTGGCTTGTACGCACTCGAGATGTTGACTGATTGGAGCCAGGGCCACCCCTATGACGTTGTTATTTTTGAGCGTTGCATTTTTGACGCATATTCATGGATGACGTACTGGGAGAGCAAGGGGAAGCTTTCTACCGAAGAGAAGAATCTTTTGCAGAAATTTTTCATGCTTCGATTTTGGGCAAATATGATAGATGCGGCTTGTTTTGTAATTTGCGATGTTGATGAAGCGATGAGGAGGTATTCTGGATCTTCGGGGAGAGTGGGGAAAACCACAAACCCTGAGACTGTGGCCGCTCTTCGGGAAAGATATCTCGAGGCTCATAGAGCGCTCAAGCCCTCGTACCCACAACTTAATTTGATTGACACTACTCGCATGGACGAGACCGCGGCGTTTGAGCATACAAAGAAGGCGGTACTCGAACTTTTTGAAAAACGTATCAGTAAATAAAAAAATTCACGACCCCAACATTTATTTAAGCGGCTCACGCCGCTTTTTTCTTTCCACGCGGCGCGTTGTGTTTCTATACTAAATATTCCAAAATAAGATCAATGATTCTTTCGGATCGAGACATAAGAAAAGCAATAAGGGAAAAGAAGTTGGTTTTTAAGCCCGTCCTTCTTCCTCGCCAAATTGGCCCCGCGTCAATTGATTTGAAGTTAAGTTCGGAATTTAAAGTATTTCACGCAAGCCAGTACCACCTTATTGATACCAAACTTGGACTGCCTCCAGGTCTTATGGAGACGCATATTTTAAAAGGAGGCGAGCCATTTATTCTCCACTCAAATTCTTTTGTACTTGCGAGTACAAGAGAATACATGAGAGTTCCCGACAACATCATTCTTCGCGTAGAGGGGAAGAGTAGTCTTGCACGAATGGGAATTTTGGTTCACACCGCTGGTTTTGTTGATCCCGGTTTTGAAGGAACGATTACTCTTGAGATCAGCAACCAATCAAATTTACCGATAGCTTTGTATGCCGATATGTATATTTGCCAGATAGCTGTTGAATTTTTATCTTCGCCGTCCGAAACGCCCTACAACAAACGGAGGCGCTCTCTCTATTCAAAATCCAAGGGAACGGTGGCGGCAAAAACCAAGAATTTATTCTAAGACCCCCCGCCTTTATTATTTTTCTCTAAGAGGTAAGATTGTATTAGTTATTTTCCCGGAGTTTTTGTGGGTCGGAGCGATGAGCTTGAGCCCTACACAGAGGAAGTGATGACAGCGCTTAAAGATCTTCGTAATGCCATTGTCGATGCGTTAAATAATGGTTCTGAGCTAGAAGCTCTAGGTGCCTCCATAAGAAAATGGGAAGAAGTAAGGCAGAAAATAAATAATGGAACAAATATGGGGGTTCTTCTGAGCGTTAAGTGGAGCATTGTCTTTTTCCCAATAACCGGAGACATTCATCGAGATGTAGGGCAGATAAATTTTAAAAAATTAGAAGAGCAGTAATAACTTTTTAGAATATGAGCCGACGTGTCGGCTCATTAATTTTTTATTCTTCTTATCTCTTTCTCTGACTCGCGCTTTTTTAACTTCTCGCGCTTATCGTGTTTTTTAAGTCCTCTTGCGAGTGCGATTTCTATTTTAACCCTTCCTTTTTGAGCGAAAACACGAAGTGGTATCGCGGTAAGGCCTTCGTGAATTTTTCCTGAAAGTTTATCAATTTCACGCTTTTCTAGAAGCAATTTTTTGGTGCGTCCCGGATCATGGTTCTCCGGTGCGTTTTTCGGTTGAAAAGAGGGGGTTTCGAGCCCAACTACAAATACTTCACCTCTTCGTATCATGACGTGCGCGCCTGCGATCTGAACGCGTCCCGTCTTGATAGATTTTGTTTCGTGACCGGTTAGAACAATGCCAGCTGTAAAACGCTCGAGAACCTCGAAGTCGTGCATAGCTCGGCGATTTTCAGCAAAGACTTTCATCTGTTTATATTGTACTCACAAGCATTTCTATTATCTATTTTCTCTTGGTAATATGTACATATGCGCGAGAAAATTGCGACTATCCTAAAAAAAATAATTTCAGAGGACACGCTCTTCGAAATAACTATTCCTGACGACGAGTCGAAAGGACACTACTCGACGAACGCGGCTTTTGTTTTGAGCAAAAAGAAGAATCAGTCGCCACTTGCGGTTGCGGAGTCGCTTGCAAAAGAAGTAATGATGGTTGCGCCGAAGGGTTTTTTCTCTCGTGTTTTCGCCGCACCGCCCGGATTTATCAACTTCTGGATTTCGGATGAGGCGTGGCGGGAAGAGCTTAGAGAGATTTTGAAGATGGGCAAAAAATATGGAAAAGGATTAAAAGTTAAAAGTAAAAAGTTAAAAGTACAAGTAGAATTTGTTTCTGCGAATCCAACAGGTCCGCTTACGATGGCAAATGGCCGAGGAGGTTTTTTTGGTGATGTTTTATCAAACGTGCTCGAGCGCGCTCATCACAAAGTAACAAGAGAATATTTTATAAACGACGCCGGGAATCAAGTTCAGTTATTAGGAGAAAGCATACTGGCCGCCGAAGGAAAGATTCCGACGAAAGAAAATTATTATAAAGGCGAGTACGTTAAAAAGTTAAAAGGTAAGTCAGCCGCGCAAGCCGTTGCTATTATGCTTCAAGAAATTAAAAACTCTCTAAAGAGTGTTGGGATTGCTTACGACGTATGGTTTTCGGAAGATAAAAATATTCGTAAAAAGGGAGAGATAAAAAAGACTCTGGCACTTTTAGAAAAAAAGGGATTGGTAGAGAAAAAGGATGGAGCACTATGGCTTGGGGATGCGGTGCTTCTTAAGTCGGATGGAAACCCTACGTATTTGCTCGTAGATCTTGCGTATCATTATGACAAATTTGTAAAAAGGAAGTTCGATTTAGTAATTGATGTCTGGGGGGCAGATCATCACGGGAATGTCGCACCACTGAAGAAAGGAGTTGAAGTGCTTGGGATGGACTCCAAAAAGTTGAAAGTTTTGCTTATTCAATTAGTCCGCTTGGTGAGTAATGGAAAAGAGACGAAGATGTCGAAGCGCGCCGGTGAGTTTGTAACGCTTGACGATCTTGTAAAAGAAGTTGGTTTAGACGTCGCTAGATTTTTCTTTTTGATGTATTCGCCTGACAGTCATATGGATTTTGATCTTGCGCTCGCAAAAGAGAGATCGCAAAAAAATCCTGTTTACTATGTGCAGTACGCCTACGTGCGGACATTGAGTATTCTAAAGAAGTTGAATGTTAAAAGTTTAAAGTTTAAAGTTGATCTAAATTTTTTAAATACAAAGGAAGACAAAGAACTGATCCGACTCTTGGCGCGCCTCCCAGAAGAAGTAGAGGGCTCTGCGCGTAACCTGCGCGTTCATAACATCCCACAGTACGCACTCATGCTTTCGCGCGCGCTTCATAATTTTTACGAGCATGAGAGGGTAATAGGCGAGCGCGAGGAACTGCAAAATGCTCGCGCTGCGCTCGTTCTTGGCGCGAAGATTATATTTGAAAATTTATTTGATATTCTCGGAATTTCAAAACCGAAGAAGATGTAGGGCGCTCCATTTCCTTTTTCTGATCACTGGTTGTTGGCGCGCTCCTGCGGTGCGCCGCAATACCAAATTCTTGGCGCGCGAAATCGCTAAGCGATACCAAGCTTCGCGCCCCCCTGAGAGTTGCTCAGAAAAAGAAATTCTAACTAAGATGATAAAAACCGGATCTTGCCAGATTTCAAAAAATGAATATCATAACATAAGCTCTTTCGAGGAGGAACTTGTGTTGACACGCCTTAGGCGCAGGTCTCGAGAAGGGGGAAGGCATTATTTTGTAGACCAAGAGGTGTCGGGTCTTATAGAGAGATTGAAAAAGAGAACGGGTAGGGATGATTCAGAAATCATCACAGAGGCGTTGGGTCTATTTCAGGACACCTTGGACGCAATAGATGTTGAAAAACTCATTGATTCGATGAGAGTCGATTGAAAAAAGAACAAATTTTAACAAAGCCGCTTATCATAAGCGGCTTTTGATTTTTAAGCAGAAATCTTCGAAAATAAGAACATGCTTTGTGATGACGAAAAATTTTCACTTCCCAAAATCGAAGAAAAAGTTCTTAAGTTTTGGAAAGAAAATCAAGTGTTTGAGAGATCTCTCGCCAAGAAATCCAAAAAGAACTTCGTGTTTTTTGAAGGACCACCGACGGCAAATGGTCGACCAGGCATTCATCATGTGCTTGCCAGGTCGTTTAAAGACGTCGTCCTTCGCTATAAAACAATGCGAGGTTTTAACGTACCGAGAAAGGGAGGTTGGGATACTCACGGGCTTCCTGTAGAGATTGAGGTTGAAAAAACGCTCGGATTAAGATCAAAAAAAGAAATCGAGGCATATGGCATTGCCGCGTTTAACAAAAAATGCAAAGAATCCGTTTGGAAATATAAAGATGAGTGGGAGCGACTCACGGAGCGAATCGGTTTTTGGCTAGACTTAAAAAATCCTTATATTACCTACGAAACTTCTTACATAGAAACGCTTTGGTGGATCATATCGCAAATTTGGAAAAAGAAGCTTCTTTATAAGGGACATAAGGTTTTGCCATGGTGCACGCGTTGCGGCACGGCGCTTTCCTCACACGAGCTCGCGCTTGGGTACAAAGAAGTTGAAGACACGTCGGTTTATGTGAAATTTAAATTAAAATCTGGTCAAAAAATCGGGAAATTTGTAACCGATGATCATACTTACATTCTCTCCTGGACCACCACGCCTTGGACGTTGCCAGGGAATGTCGCGCTCGCGGTCGGTGGGGGAATTGATTACATCATGGTGAAGGTTTATGAATTCGAGCCGAAAAAAGAAAATATTGGAGGTGTCGAGCCGGTAAAAGTTAACATGAGAGGCCCGTATTTCTATGTATTAGCCAAGAATAAACTAGATATGGTTTTAAAAAACCCTGGCAGGCAGTGTGAAATTTTAGAAGAATTTACAGGAAGGGACCTTATCGGATTAGAATATCAACCGCTTTTCGATGTTTCGGCGCTAAAATCAAAAAATTCTTACAAAATATACGCGGCGGACTTTGTAAACACTAACGATGGAACTGGTGCGGTGCATACGGCGGTTATGTATGGAGAGGACGATTATGCGCTTGGCAAAAAGATGGGTTTACCACAGCATCACACTGTTGCCGAAAATGGGACGTTTACGAAAGATGTATCTGGTCTTGCGGGAATGTACGTGAAGGCAAAAAACACAGAAGAAAAAATAGTTGAGCACCTAAAAACCAACCACCTACTTTTAAAAGAAGAAAAGTACAAGCACGAATATCCTCATTGCTGGCGTTGTGGTACGGCGCTACTTTACTATGCGAGGGATTCCTGGTTTGTCGCAATGACCAAATTAAAGCCAAAACTTCTTGCGGCGAATAAAAAAATAAATTGGATTCCCGAAAATATAAAAAATGGCCGTTTTGGCGGATGGCTTAAGGAAGTAAAAGATTGGGCGTTTTCTCGCGAGCGCTATTGGGGAACACCCTTACCGATTTGGGAGTGTGATAAGTGCGATTGGGTTGAATCAATTTCGAGTAGGCAAGAATTAAGTGATCGGGTTGGTAAAGGAAGGAATCGCTACATTTTAATGCGTCACGGCTATTCTGAAAATAATCATCTAAATATTATCAATAATGGCCCGCGAGACCTCGATAAATACCCATTAACTATCAAAGGGAGGGCGCAAGCCGAAGAGGCCTCTCGACATCTTTTGAAGAAAGGAATCGATCTTATTATTTCATCGGATTTTAGGCGCGTGCGGGAAACTGCGGAGATTGTTCGGGAAAAACTTAAGATAAAAGAAAAGGTTATTCTTGATCCCCGCATTCGAGAGATTAATACGGGTATTTATGATGGAAGGCCGGGGAAAGATTATAAAAACTTTTTTAGTTCGATCATGGAGCGATTTACTAAGACGCCAGAGAAGGGTGAGTCTTTGCGTGATGTCTGCCGCCGCGCAAGTGATTTTTTGGGGGAACTAGAGGATCGCTATGAGGGGAAGACAATACTCGTAGTTACTCACGAATATGGTGTATGGGCGCTTGAAACGGTGATGCGCGGCTGGTCTGAAGAAGAGTCGGTTTTAGAAAAAGAAAAAAGAGGGGAGGATTTTGTTGGCAATACTGAATGGGAAGAAGTGTTGTTCCTCGACTTACCAAGAAATGAATACGGTATCGCAGACCTTCATAGGCCGTATGTAGATGACGTAGTATTTTCTTGTTCTAAATGTAAAAAAGGCAGAATGATGCGAATTAAAGAGGTGGTAGATGTTTGGTTCGATTCTGGCGCGATGCCATTTGCGGAGGCACACTGGCCTTTCAGCCAAACCAGTAACCAATTTTTGTATCCCGCTGATTACATCGTTGAAGGTCTTGATCAGACGCGGGGATGGTTTTACACGCTTCTTGCGGTTGCGACGCTTCTTGGGAAAGGCGCGCCTTACAAAAACGTGATTACGAACGGAATTATTTTGGATAAGTATGGGAAAAAAATGTCCAAATCCAAAGGAAATGTTGTTGATCCTTGGGCGATGATCGAAAAATATGGAGCCGATGTCGTTCGTTGGTATTTTTACACAACCCATTTCCCGGGAGAGTCAAAAGGTTTTGACGAGGCTGACTTATTAAAAGTTTCGCGACAATTCTTCGCAATTCTTTATAACTCTTTCGTTTTTTACGACACATACGCGGACAAAAAGTCACAAGTTAAAAGTCACAAGTTAAAAGTTAAGAATATTTTAGATAAATGGATTTTGGCAAGAATGGATGAAGTTGCTGGTATGGTTACAAAAAAACTTGATCAGTATGAGATTGGGGGGGCAGCTCGAATAATTGAAGGATTTGTTGTCGAGGATTTATCGCGTTGGTACATAAGGCGCTCTAGAGAGAGATTACAGAGACCGGACTCAACAGTTTTTGGCAAAAAGGATTTTAAGGAGGCGTCTGAAGTTTTTAAATCGGTTCTTTTAGGCGTTTCAGAGCTTATTGCGCCATTTGCGCCGTTCTTTGGAGAGAGCCTATATAAATCGTTGGTTACGGAGAAGGGCGTGTCGATTCATTTGGTAGATTGGCCAAACAGTAAAAAGTTAAACGTAGGAAGTAAAAGGTTAATTGAAGACATGAATGAGATACGCAGAATTTCAAGTCTCGCGCTTGCAAAGCGCGCAGAGCTGGGTGTTAAAGTTAGGCAGCCACTTGCTTCGCTAAAACTAAAAACTAAAAACAAAAAACTCAACAAGGAGTTATTGAGTATTCTGAAGGACGAAGTTAACGTTAAAAATGTTTTTTTTGGTTCTAAGCAAAAAGAAGAAATCATCTTCGATACAAAAATAACTACAGAATTGATGGGGGAAGGGGTAATTCGTGAGTTTACAAGAACGGTTCAGGGGCTTAGAAGCGACGCCAAGCTTCAACCCAAAGACACCATTGTTTTAATGATCGAATGCGCCGGTGATTTAAGGAATATTCTAGAGAAAAACGAATCGGTTTTAAAGAAAAAAGTTAATGCAAAGACGATAGATTATAAAAGATCCGATAAATTTGACGTTGAGCTTCAAACAAAATTTGAAGATGTGCCACTCTGGATCGCGCTCCGAAAAGTTACAAAATAAGACCTAGCTTACCCTTAACCTCTTCTAGTTTTTTCGAAGCAACCTCACTTGCTCTTTTACTACCTTCTTTTAATACTGCTCCGGCTGAATCATAAAGCTTGTTATCTTCTTCGCACTTTCGTACACTCCCTATTAATTTAACGATCATGCCGGCGAGATCGTTTTTGAATTCCACATATCCTTTATTGGAGTATCGACTTTCAATTGAAGAATCAGACTCTCCCTTGTTTAGAACAGAATAAATACGCATTAGATTGCTAATAGCCGGCTTCTTTTTCAAATCGAATCTCACTTCATTTCCAGAATCTGTAACTGCGCGGCCTATTTTTTTTCTTATTTCACTTTCAGAGTCGTCTATAAAAAGACATCCCGCCGGTCTAGACTTTGACATTTTTTTTGTTGGATCATCCAAGCTCATGACGCGTGGTATTTTCGAAAACTTTGCTTTCGGTTCGGTAAAGACTTTTCCAAAAACATCATTAAATTTCCTAGCAAGAGTACGAGCAAGTTCTAGGTGTTGTTGTTGATCATCGCCTACAGGAACAAGGCTGGCATTATAAAGCAAGATATCAGCGGCCATAAGAACCGGGTAGTCAAAAAGACCAACATTTATATTTTTTGACTGATCTTTTGACTTATCTTTAAATTGGGTCATGCGTCTTAATTCTGAAAACGGAGTTAGATTATTAAGTATTATCGCTAGCTCTGCATGTGCCGGAACGGCTGATTGTAGGAAAAAGGTTGTGGTGTCTTCTGTGATACCCATTCCTAGGGCACGCACAACAGAAAAAGTTTTTTTAATTTGATCAGTTTTTTCCGCAGAACTTATATTTTCTGTTAGCGAATGAAGGTCAGCGATGAAAAAGTAACATTTGTACTCTTTCAATTTTTGGAAATTAATAAAATCCGCAAGGAAACCCAAATAATTACCTAAATGAGGCTTGCCCGTTGGTTGAATTCCAGAGATTAATACGGGTTTCATTTTCTAAGTATAATACGACACAGAGAAAAACAAAAAATCCCACTTTTAAAGTCGGGATTTTTTGCTCATTAGATTTCTATTACAACAGGGAGAATCATTGGGCGTCTTTCCGTCTTATTATAGAGGAATTGGCCGATCTGGTCGCGGATTAGAGTTTTTACATAGTCTGCGTCAAGTGTCTGACCACCTGGGATTTTACCTATAATGCCACGAATCTTTCTCCTCACCTCTTCGAGAAGCTCCTGATTTTCCTTAAGGTAAATAAATCCGCGTGAGATAATATCCGGATTCTTAAGCAACCTTCCAGATTGTCTGCTCAAAGAAAGGATTATAACGATCATGCCTTCTTGCGCGAGAGTGCGCCTATCGCGAAGCACTACTTCACCCACATCGCCGACGCCCAAGCCGTCAACCATAACGTAAAACGCAGGCACGTGCTCGTTAGTCACTTCAGCGCCGGTTTTGCTTAATTCAACCACGACGCCGTTATCGGCAATTAGTGCCTCGCCCGGTTTAATTTTTAATGCCTCTTCCGCGAGCTTAGCATTTCGAGCGCGCATGAAGTAATATCCGTGAATTGGCAGGAAATATTTTGGCTTAATAAGCTCCATTACCTTTTTCAATTCTTCTTGCGGCGCGTGACCAGAAGAATGTATATCGAGCATCTTGTAGTGATAGATAGTTGCTCCTTGACGAGCGAGATTGTCTTTTAAATTTTGCACGCTTCGCTCATTTCCAGGAACAATTGATGAAGAAAGCACGATCGTATCTTTGGAGTTCAAGCGGATGTGGCGGTGTTCGCCGTTCGAGATACGCATCAGGGCCGCGTTCGGTTCTCCTTGAGCGCCGGTGCAAAGCACCAATACTCGTTCGGGAGGTAATTTACTTACTTCTTCGATTGGGATAATAGTTCCTTTCTGAATTTTGAGATACCCAAGATTTTGCGCAATCTGAATATTGTTTTTCATTGAAAAACCACCGATTGCGACCTTGCGATTTAATTTTTCCGCGATCTTGATGATTTCTCCCAAGCGATCAAGTAGAGATGCGAAGGTGCCCACAAGAATTCTTCCCTCTGCGCTTCGAAATATTTTTTCAAGCTCACGCTCAACGATTCTTTCTGAAAGCGAGAACCCCGGAGTCTCGGCGCCGGTCGAGTCGAGCATTAAGGTGTGAACTTTTTGCTCGCCAACCCACTTCCAAGTATCCATTCCTTTTGGTTTTCCATCGTCGTCGTAATCGAATTTGAATTCTCCAGGGTGGACCACGTTACCAATCGGAGTATGAACAATCATACCGACACCTTCGGGGATGTTGTGAATTACGTCAAAAAACGTCACCTCGAAATATTTGCCAAATTTGCGCTTTTCACCACCACTCACAATGTCAAATTGAGGCTTTGGAGAGTTGGGAAAATCTTCTTGGCGTTTCAAAATAATTTCCTTACTTAGGTGCGTTGTGTAAATCAATGGGTTACCGAGCTTATCGAGAATATAAGGAATTGCACCGATGTGGTCGTAGTGGCCATGAGTGATAATCATTCCTTTGATATTCTGACGTCTTTCTTCAAGGTACGTTACGTTTGGAATGATATAGTCGATTCCAGGAGTTTCTTCTTCCGGAAATTGAAGGCCCGCATCAATAATAAGAATCTCATCTTTGTACTCAAAAAACATCATGTTGCGACCGATTTCTTCAAGACCTCCCAGCGCCACCCAACGTAAAACGTCTTTTGTTTCTCCTTCTTTACCCTGAACCACGCGCACGGCTCTCTGCGCTTGTTGACCCCTCCTCTCTGAGGTTTTCGCCTCACTTTCGTTTACTATTTTTCGGCGAGAAGAAGCCGAAGGTCTTTCATTCGACTGATTATGAGAAGAAGTTCTTCTTCTCGAATTCATACTTTTTCTAGGCATCATCATTTTTTTATTTATTAGCTTACAACTTAGATTTTTCGATCGAGTTTTATTCTGGTGGGGACGGAGAGACTCGAACTCTCAAGAGATTGCTCTCACAGGTTCCTGAAACCTGCGCGTCTGCCATTTCGCCACGTCCCCGAAAGCTGTTTGTTTGCTTTAATTTATCGCGCCCTACCCCGTTTGATTTTTAAATTGTTTGATTAATTTGGTTTCTATGGGATTACGCTTAAGAATTTTTGCAAGATGATATGAGGTAAGGTGAGCCAGCAGAAACGCATTCCAAGCCACCTCTTCAGGATTTTTACCCCCAAGAGAAACAACACTTCCCGAAACTCCGCGACCCTTCGCAAGCGCCAAGAATGTTCGGAGAGAAGCAGAAGCGGTATCGGTTTTGGCATTCGGTGGAGAAAGAAAAATAATATATACGGATCTACTTAACCGACTTTCAAAGCTGACGAGCTCATTGTGAGCTACTTCCGGAAACGTGTTTCGAAACGCCATCGTTTTTCCAGTTTCGTTTAATGCTGTTTTCCAAAAATTAGCAATGTACGCATCCGCTTCGCGCGAATAGAGCAAAACAATTTTCTCTTTTAGTTTTCTCGCGAGAGACTCGCTGATCTTCTCGAGATTTCGATAAGAGAACCGAGGAGTAGGAAATCGCTTAATCGAAGAAAACTGGGTAAGGAGAAGTTTCTTTAAGGCTTTATAAGTATAACCTACTGATTGCCTCGGTGTCAAGTCCCCGCTGTCAAATCGCACTTCGGGCAGGCCTAGCTTATCCGAAAGAGTGCCAAGCTTGCCCCCGGTTGTCACAATCGCGATTTTAACATTTTTACTCCACACTACGCTTTTTAGCGCTCCCATAACCTCGCTCGTGTTTCCTGAAAAAGAAACGAAGATAAAGAAAGGTTTTCTAAAAGGAAGCTTGGGAATTTTTGAGTTTTTCACAACCTCTACAGGAACGGGAATACGAAGTTCGCTTCGCAAGCCCTTAATAAGGTCGCCAGCAAGTCCCGAACCGCCCATGCCAACAACTACTATCCCATCGGGCCTTCCGCCTCGCTTTAGCTTCAAAAGCCGTTTCGTGACAAGACCGCGCTCTTCAAGCTGGCTCTGAAACGAATATATGTTTTTGAGATATGAATCCATCCCGTTAGAGATAGGAAACCTTCAGTTTCCGTATATGCAAAACAAGACCTTTCTCCTAGATAATACTATTTGTAATATGTTGGGCATTGATTTCATGGTGGGCAATCTCTAACGGGATCCATTATTGTTTTACGAGCCGAACGGTTAAAACATTCCATTTTTCTACATTCATAAATCGGTCAGCGGGCGTTTTGATATATTGATATTTAAAATCAATACCACCCAATCCTTTTGCATGCACATAGGTATAAGGAAGCGAAAAGAGAAATGCTGCAGGCGAGTCTTTTTGAATTTGCGATACGACATCGTTAAGGAGCGCTTCACGATCAAGGTCTCCAGCGTCTTGCCGGATCTTTTCTAAATCTTGATCCACCTTAGTGTTTTGATAAAGAGCAAGGTTAATACCAGGATAAAATCTTTGCGAAGAGTGCCAAAAAGAGAACAGATCAAATTTGTTCTCAAGAACATTGCCGAATATAACCGCTTCGTAGTTTCTCGATCGAACCACGTTATTTATCAAATCGTCCGGATTCAAGGCAATAATATTTACACTCGTTACGCCCACACTAAGCCAATTTTCTTTTATTATTTCTGCCGTGCGGATCAAAAAATCAACATTGGGAACAACAAGGCTTATTTCTATCGAGGCTTGTTTTAATGATTTTATTTTTCCCCTAGCCGCTTCCGGGTTGTATTCCGGGGCATTATCGGAACCGTCTAAAAAAAGAGGACCTGAAATAACGCGACCATTCCTCCCAGTTACTTCTTTTACGACTCTATCCCGATCAATCGACATAGAGAGCGCGCTGCGCAACTCAACTTTTTTAAGCAGTGGATTCACGCTCCCATTAAAGAATATGGCATAGTAGCGGAGCATCGGTATTGTTTCTACAACTGCCTGAGGAAACCTTTTCGCATCAACCGTGACTGGATTAAGCGCGCCAAAGCCTTGTATGCGCCGCAATTCGAAAGCTTTTTGAACATCGTTCATGTCTTTATAAAAGTGAAAGGAAAAGCGAGTGATAAATGGTTTGCTGCCGGCGAAGTTATCGTTTCTCACGAAACGCATTTCTTCAACGAAGCCATCCTTTCTTTTTGTGCTCGATTCAAATTTGTAAGGGCCGCTCGAAACCGGTTCCAGGTTGTACGAAGAGAGTCTTAAATTTGCAACCGGAATATTGCCAAATGCATGTTGAGGAATAACGAGGAGTTGCGAAAAGTTTGATTCAAAAAATATATAAGGAGCAGGAAGCGTAAGTTGAACCTGAAGTTCGCTTACGCGCTCGGCAATAATTCCTTGCCAGTTTTTAAAAAGAGGAGAGTGGGCGTCCGGATCTTGAATGGTTCGTATCGTAAAGACTACGTCGTCGCTTGTAAGTGGCTCACCATCGCTCCATTTAAGCCCTTCTTTTAATTTTAAAGAATAAACGCGTCGAGCTTGATCCACCTCGTGCGTTACGATGAGTTTTAGAAGGGGCGCATAAATAATAGCGCTTATTTCTTGATCGGCGGGGTTTTGAGAAATTACCGGGTTTAAGGCGATGGGTTGGCCCACCAATCCTTCTTTGTATGATCCACCCTCAACCGGTACGAACTCGCTATTTTTATCTATAGCAACCGACCCTCGCGCGAAAATCGCTATTCCTAAAATAATTGATGCGACAAAGAGAGCTCGTTTCTCGCGAGGAGTAAGCGCCTTAAAAATTAAATTAAGCTTTTTTAAGAACAAGGTTTAAAATTGCTAAAAGTGCGAAAAGAAACGCCGCAACGATTGTCGCCCAAAATACGATTCGTTCAAGGCCACGCCGTGTTTCATAGGGCGACGCTCCGCCACCGCCAAAAAGACCGGAGAGTCCGCTTGAGCGTTCCTGAATAAGAATAAGGACAATGAGTAAGACCGATACGATAATTTGAAGTATAACAATCATGATTATTTTATTGCTCTTTACGCATTTTGCCAGCGTGCGTCAAGAAATTTATGGAGCCTACAATGAGTGTTCCCAAGAAGAGAGGAATGATTCCTTGTATTTTAAGCGGCTCAATTAATAAGTCAAGGATGTAAAGCGTTGCGGCGTTGATCACGATTAAAAATAATCCGAAGGTGATTAAAATCAATGGTCCAAAAAATAGTTTTGCAACAGGCTTAAAAATTTTATTAATAAGCGCAAGAATTGTGGCGGCTAGAATAAGTTCTGGAAATGTTCCGCCCCAAGAAAAACCTACTACAAAGTGCCCAGCCGCAAGAATTGCAACCGCATTTGAAAAGATTTGGACAATGAAATTACCTATAAGACCCATCCCGTTAGAAATAGGAAACTTTCCCGCTTCGCCAAAGCGTGAGCGAGGCGAGTAAGTTTCTGCATATACAAAACAAGACCTTTTGTTTGAAGGGGTAATACTATTTGTGATGTATTGATTATTGGTTTCATAGATGGGTAATTTCTAACGGGACCCATTACATTAATTGTAAACAATTCGCTTAAGATCGATAACTTCTAACAAAGCAAAGGGAGTATAAAAATACTGCGCCCCGAGAAGGTTATTCTCGGGGGTATATATGCTTGATCGATCCGGCGCTTTGCCGAGATCGAATAACTTGTCGCTGAGCGAGGTACGCTCCCGGCATGGCGATATGGTTTGGAGACGTAGGGTCTCTCATCCGTTGCCTAAATCCGGGGTGACACACGCTCAGTGTTACATCCTCGTGGTTCGCGCAAGCTGTGTTATTGCTCTCGGTTCTGTCTTCCAGCTCTTAGCGGAGAACAAACCGGGCCGTGTCTGCGCGATTACGAGGAAGCTGTCGGTCTCCTGTGCGGCGAGGTGTTGGGTTTGGTTGTTTGTTGGTGGCTTTGTATTTGCCGCACCTCTTAACAACCTCGCACAAGAAGACCTATAGACCTAGAGGCTGGGAGAGGGATGGTCTTGCGCAGAGCGAAACTCTACGCGCGGTGCAGACCACCCCCCAAACTCTTCGTACCGGATCCGCCGCCAAGCACCGAGGAATGAACACTCAAGCTCGGCCATGACGCGGGTACTGGTGAAGGACCGAAGAACGCGGTCTTGCGCCCTGCCCCCGAGAAGTTTTCACTACCCGGTAAGCCTTGCACAAAGTTTCCCTCTGGGACCCAGCTTCTTCTATTTATTTTTGGTGGGCGGTGGTCGGTTTCAAGGAGGGCAATCCTCGAAGCCTTCATTTCTTTCGCCACTTACCGACGAGCCACCCAAATTCATTATTTGCTGATGTAATCCTAGCATACCACAAAATAAATGTCAATACTTCGAAAAGCCAAGCTTTTACTAACTAAATAAGCTGTTCCAACAAATTCTGACCTGTCATTTCGGCGGGTTTGTTTAACTTCATGAGCCCTAATATAGTTGGGGCGACGTCCGAGAGAAGACCGATCGGTTCTAAATCTCCTTCCTGCACAGGCAGGCCGCCCAGAGCAAGGCGTTTACCGCGCCCCTCAAATTCTTTACCCACAATATAGAAAGGAACTGGATTCGGATCATGTTGTGTTTCCGGCTCTCCCGTTTGCAAGTTAATAAGCGCCTCGGCGTTCCCATGGTCTGACGTAATTACAAGAATATGATTACTTTCTCGAACCTGCTTTACGAGTCGGCCTACCTCCTCGTCAACTGTTTTTACCGCCTTAACGGTTGCGTCAAAATTTCCCGTGTGCGAGATAATATCGCCGTTCGCGTAATTTGCAAGAATGAAATCAAAGCCGCTGTCGCCGAGAGAAAGAAGTACGCGGTCAGTGACGGAGCGTGCCATCATTTCCGGATGGGCGTCTGGCTTCAAATCTTTCCGCGAGGGGATGAGCACCCGGAACTCATTTTCAAACGGTTTTTCGCGAAGCCCGTTAAAAAAATAAGTTACGTGGGCATATTTTTCCGTCTCGGCAACTCGGAGCTGGGTTTTGCCCGCATCCGCGATCACTTTTCCTAGAGTGTTCCTAGCCACGTCTTTTGGGAAAATGACGTGCGCCCCGTCTTCTTCTTCGTAAGCCGTCATTGTCGCCACGTAAAGATTTTTTAGAGGTACGGATGCAAATGCTTTGAAATCGTACCCTAAAAATGGACGAGTGAGCTCGCGCATGCTGTCTTCTCTGAAGTTAAAGAAAACAATAGCGTCATTCGATTCGATTGGCTTTCCGAATCCCACTACGGTTGGTAGAACAAACTCATCGTTAAGGTTATTCTCGTACGCTTTTTTAATCGAGTTCTCGATCGTGCCCTTTGGTTCGCTCGTTGTCATCGCGCGATAAGTTTTTTCCACCCGATCGAAGTGGTCGTCCCGATCCATTGCGTAATAACGCCCAGAGATAGTTTGAATCGCGCCAACGCCCAAGCGTGAAATTTCGGCATTTAGTTTTTCTAAAATTTTTAGAGCGCTTTGCGGCGGGCTGTCCTTGCCGTCGGTAAAAAGGTGGAGATACACTTTTTTAATATTCTCTTGTTTCGCAAACTCAAGCAGCGCGCCAAGATGTTTTAATGACGCGTGAACGCTCCCTAAGGTAAGAAGTCCCGCAAGGTGAAGCGCCGAGTTATTCTTTTTTATATGTTCGGCAACGGAGAGAAGAGTCGAGTTTTTGAAAAATGATCCGTTATCAATCGCCATCGATATTTTAGGGAAATGTTGGTAGAGGATCTTCCCGGCGCCAATTGTAAGATGCCCCACCTCGCTGTTTCCAACCTCATCCCACGGAAGACCAACGGCAATTCCAGAGGCCTGAAGGGCGCAAGCGGGATAGTGTTCTTCGATCGCACGCATTGTTTCAAGTCGCGCAACGTGAATGGGGTTTGATTCGTCTCGTTTGCCGATGCCCCAACCATCTAAAATAACGAGTACTAATGTTTGCTTAGCCATCGTCTAATTATAGAGATCGAAGCAATTAAAACAAAAAGCCCCCACGAGGGCTTTGGATTATATACGATTTTCAATTATATTTTCCAATTCTTCTTGGCCGATATTCGGGCCACTCCGGTTTAGTGAACAGAACATGGTATATTATGTCTAACCAGCAACCCAAGTAAGTTTTTACGTGCTTAGTCCACTGGTAGCCACTATTCAACAAAATGGCCCAGTTGTAGCCACCATAGAGCTTGTTTCTAGAAGGCCAAGAGACGATCATTTCACGCCCCAATTCTCACGGATTCTACAATGAACCTAGCCCCACTTTACAAATAAGTCAAATTCGATTTATAATACAAACACAAATGTCGATCAATAAAATAACATTTTCTATTTTACATGCTTACAAACACGAACCTCGTTGGGGCTCTTATCGTACTTTTGGTTGGTCTCGTACTGGGCTATGCGGCTCGTCACCTAAGGGCGCGGCACGCTAAAGATTCTCTCGAGCGGAAATCTCAAGAAGGTCTCGAGAAAGCCGAACTTGAGGCGAAAAAAATTGTTCTTGAGGCGCAAGGGAAGTCCGCGTCTATTTTGGCCGAAGCTCAAAAAGAAGAACGTGAAAGGAAAGCGGAGCTTCGTAAATCAGAAGATCGTTTGATAAAAAAAGAAGACGCGCTTGATCTAGAGCGGAAAAATATTGAAGCACTTGAGGCGAAGCACCAGTCGGAGCTTTCCCGAGTGGAAGAAATCGAAACAAAAGCCAAGGAGACTCAAGATCGCGCGATAAAAGAACTTGAGCGCGTTGCTGGTCTCTCTCGTGAGGAAGCGAAGAAAAAACTTTTGGAAGAACTCGAATCCTCGAGCCACGAGGAGCTTGCGCAAACCTTAATTCGGCTTGAAAGAGAGCGACGTGATGCGATTGAGGCAAAAAGCGTTGAGATTATTACCTCCGCGATTCAACGGTATGCCAGGTCAAGCGTTGCTGATATAACAACGAGCGTAGTGCACTTGCCGGACGAAGAAATTAAAGGAAAAATCATTGGTCGCGAAGGTAGAAATATCCGCGCATTTGAACGGCTTACCGGAGTTGAGGTTGTGATTGATGAAACGCCAGAGAGCCTTCTCCTTTCATCATTCGATCCAATGAGGCGGGAGCTTGCTAAGCTCGCACTTGAGAAACTTATTAAGGACGGTCGCATCCAGCCAGCCAAGATCGAGGAAAAAGTTGAAGAAGCGCGAGCGGAACTAGATGATCGTATCCGAAAAATTGGCGAGGAAGCGGCTTATGAAATTGGCATTGTCGATCTTCCCAAAGAAATACTTTTTCTTATCGGGCGATTAAATTACCGCACAAGTTACGGACAAAACGTACTGGTGCACTCGATCGAGATGGCGCATATTTCAGGAATGATTGCGGCAGAGCTTGGGTTAAACGTTGATGTATCAAAACGTGGGGCGCTTCTTCATGATATTGGGAAAGCAATTGATCACGAGGTTGAGGGCACGCACGTTGAGATCGGGCGAAAACTTTTAAAGAAATACAATATTGATGAGCGCGTAATTAATGCGATGGAGTCTCACCACGACGATTATCCTTTTTCAACTCCGGAATCATACGTGGTTGCGGCGGCAGACGCGATTTCTGCGGCTCGACCTGGGGCGCGTCGCGATACGCTTGAAAAGTATATTCGTAGGCTTGAGGAGATTGAAAAAGTGGTGAACGGGTTTGATGGCGTTAAACAATCTTACGCGATCTCGGCTGGGCGTGAAGTTCGAGTCTTTGTAATTCCTGAAAAGATCGATGATTTTGGAGCGCTTAGAATTGCAAAAGAAATCGCCGGTAAGATTCAATCGAATGTTCAGTACCCTGGAGAGATCAAGGTGACTGTGATTCGTGAGACTAAGGCGGTTGAGTACGCGAAGTAGCTAATCACCAAATATGCTAATATTTACTTGTGCTTTTGGTATAATAGACTCAAAGCTTAATTAAAAGGTCGCTCTATTTCTAGCAAAATTGATTACAAAATGAAAAAGGACGGACTTGTAGATGCAGTGATGAGTATTGCTGGCATCGAAGTAAAAAAGCAGGCATTGGCAGCTGTTGATGCGGTATTCGATACGATCGTTAAAACACTGTCTCGAGGCGAAGAGCTCGCTGTGAGCGGTTTCGGAACCTTTAGGGTTGTGAAGCGAGCCGCGCGCATGGGCGTAAATCCAAAGACTGGAGAAAAAATCCAGATCGCGGCCTCGACCAAGCCGAAATTCAAAGCAGGTAAGGTTTTTAAAGAAGCCGTAAAGTAAATTACCTACTTATCTCTAGAGATAAACAAGAAAGCCCCATAACAGGGGTTTTCTTGTTTATTTGTCCTTCGTACTAATAAAGGAACTAACTGAGCAACTTCCTCACAAAGTTACCCATTTCAATAAAGGCCTGATACGTTTCCTTAACTTTCATTAAGGAAGACTTTACCAAGTCTCGTATTGACGGATGGAGAACGGCCTCGCCGGCTGACGTGTTCGGCACTGTGCTTGTTGCGGATGAAGTTGATTCTGATTGCCCTAATCCACCGCTTTCTAATTTGTGTGAAGTTGTACTTGAAGGCGAGGAGGTTGCTTCTTCTTGCGCGTTGATTTGCGGCACCGCTTCGGGCTTTTCCTCATATTGTGCAACATATTTTTCTCTAAAAGAATCCGCCGCGCCCCTATTTAAATTAACCGCTTCAATGATCGCTTCTTCTGCTTTTTTAAATAATCCAACGAGGTCCGCATTTTTCTTTATGCCGGATAGTTTTTGAACGTCCTCATTTATTTTCTTGGCTCGCTTTTGAGCTGTCGCTATCGCCTTTCCTTCCTGACCTATAAGGAGGAAGTCATTGACCTGATTTGTAATTAGTAGATAGTGTTCTTCACGCCACGCCTTAAACTCTTCCGCAATTGTTTTGATTTTTTCTATAGAATTGATATCTTGGTCAATGAGCGATCCTTGCTGACTTTCGTAAAATGAAAGCGTGGCACTTAGAGCGTCGAGCATGGCGTTTTTCCAAGTCGAAAGCGCCTTGTCGTCTTTTATTTCAATTGCAAGAATTTTAAGTTTAAGATCTTTTGCTTCAGCAAGAGAGAGGTCTAAAACTTTTTTGAAGGCCTCTATTCTAAGAGATAAACTTTCCGTAGCGCCCTCATCTTTTGACGTGACTAAATTATCAACCCTATCTCTAACGTCCTGCACGGCTTTTTCAACCGATGTATTTTCTGCGAGCGCTACCTCATCCCTCCAAACCCCAAATCTGCCGGAAATTGGAGATCCGATAAGAGTGCCTGCCGCCACAATGGCGAAAAATAAGGAAATTCTTTTCATGTTAAAATTAGAATATTACTTGATCAAGCAAGTTGTTGATCTCGTTGCTATTCGGAGAGTCAAAATTAATATTTTGTGCATCAGACTCCTGTTGTAATAGAGATGGACTCAAGTGAGAGGTCTTGTTATTAGTTATTTCGGTAATGGCCGTTGCAATTTCTTGGTTTACAGATTGGTGATAAGAAATCTCTTTGAGATCGATATTTATACTTAAATTATCAAACTCATTCTGTAGTCCCTCGCTGCTAAATGAAGAAAGTGCTGGTTTTGCGCCGAGGATGCGGCCACCAATTACTACTACAAGCACGAGACTTGCAAGAGCAGGCGCTAATATCCAATTAAACCGAAAGGACCATGTTTTTCGAGGTTTGTTGTCCAAAATCAAAGAAAGCGTTTTATGTCTAAACGCTGGGGTTGGTTCTATGACCCTAAACCTCTTTAATTGTGTTGTTAGATGGTTCATCGTCTTTTACTAAATTCTTAAGCTGTTTTATAGCGCGATGTTGGATTACTCTTATTGCTCCTTCGGTTTTCCCAAGCGCCTGCGCAATTTCTTTATTCTCGAGATCGTTTACAAATTTCATGATCAAGACGTTTTGTTGATCCGGCTCGAGCTTAGCAAGAGCGAGACGAACCTCTTCCATCTTAAGGCGGGCGTCGATTTGATTTTCAAGTTCCGGTATTTCTGCAAAGGCAACATTATCATCAATCATTTCAAGATCAAACGATGGGCGTTGAGTTCGGTAATAGTCAATGACGGCGTTGTGTGCGATGCGATACAACCAACTTGAGAAGGGAAACCCTTGGACCTCGTAGGTTCGCATATTTTGCCACGCACTCATGAAAACCTGATGCGAGATGTCTTCGGCATCATGTTTTCGGTACCCCACCCGCATAAAGATATATCGGTAGATCGGGGTTAGGTACTTTTCATAGAGAAAACCAAAGGCTTTCTCGTCGCCGTCTTTTGCGCTTTTAATGAGCTTTTCTTCGTCTTTCATTGTTTATAACGATGTAGAATTGAATTTGTTTCTTTTGATTGGATTCGTGTTATGGGGCGATTTTTTTCGATCGTATTAGAGACTCAAGAGACTAAAAAAGCTCCTGTTACACCTCCAGATTTTGTTACACGGTTAAATTATAATGTAACAGATAACCAGAATAAATGGAAACGTCCTCAAATTAAATGAAAATAGTGCTCATTAGGCACCACTTCTTCTTCTTTTCTTTTAAGAATGCCAAGGAAAAAATTCCCGAAACTGGGTTTGTTTTGTTACTGGAGCGGGTAAGGGGAATCCTTCTCCCTCCTGATTTCAAATTCACATTCGTTCAAATGAAATCACTCACCCGAAGCCACGGGCTTTTGCTTTTTCCTGCCCCGCAGGCGCAAAAGTTCCGTTCGACCCCCCTTTCTTGTCGAGATATTTGAGCGGGTAAGGGGAATCGAACCCCTGGCGCCAGTTTGGAAAACTGGGGAATTACCACTATACGATACCCGCCTATAAGCCATAAACACTCTAAATGATGCACAACTTATAAAGCTCATGCAAGCCATTAGGGTTGCAGAGAGCCGTCTTTCGCCATATTATAAACAAAATTCATGAGATTAGAAATTATAAGAAATCTCACGCCGCACAGAAAAAGGGTTATCGTTGCAACCTCTGTGGCACTTTTGTTCCTAGCTCTTGTCTTTTTCGTGATCTCAAAAAGCACGAAAGTGCCCCAGCAATTTTTTGATGCACGGGAGAAAGTATCAGAAACCAGCAAGACGATAGTGGGTCTTACCAACCAAACTGTTGAAATAATAAAAAACGCAAATATTTTTGATGAGCATGGCAATACTGAGCGAGCACTCACTTTAATTTCAACCGCGAGAGCGAACAATAATGAAGCGTATCAAAAAGCCTCAACCCTTGCTGAAGAACTTAAAAGCTTAGCTGAGTCGCTTCAAGGGATTTCTTCGCGACAAAGCCAGCAATTAGCTTACGAATCAGTAGCAGTTGAGCTCTCACTTGTATCCGAGTTTATTGTTTACACCAACAAACTAAATGCGTTCCTCGACACGCTTGCACAAGCGGTCGCAACAAATTTTTTCGCCTCGCGAAGGTTAGTAGGAGATAAATTAAATGAAGTAAACGAACAAGCCAGGGTGATTAACTCAATTAATCAAGACTTTTTAGATCGCATTGGTCGTTTTGATGCCTCTCTCCGCTAAATATACCCCTCAATATCGGGTCGCTTAGGAAGCCTTTTTTATCGCGATTTTAGATTTGTTTTAAAAAAAGAACGTAAGTCATGGAGTGTTTTTTTCACAGTTTCAAAAATTACAGGGAGCTCTAAATAATCGATTAAAATAGCTGCCCACGCTAGCCCCAAAGGGAGCTCTACTAGGGTGCTATTTGTGAATTTTTTTACAACGAACTCGTCTGTTATCCAGAAGAGATGGAGCCACTGCGTATTAATAAAAAAGAGAAACAACAAATCTTTAGCGTTAAAACTTTTACGAAGAGAACTTATATAAAGCAAGGAGCCGCTTATGAGAGCCGGAATTTCACCGTAGTCCGCGATGATTAATAAAAATTGATACGCTGCGCTTGGGCTAAAAAGACTTACGCCGAATAGACGTGCCCAAACCACATGAGTGGTAAGCCAGAAAAGGTGGATGAGTTGCCACAAAAAAAGTACCGCTACAATTGCGCGATTTAAGGCAAGATTTCTTTCATACCAAGACCAGAAGACTCGGAAAAATTTCATTTTTTAGTCGGGGCGCCCCGGAATCCTTCTCCTCCATCTCTCGACGGAGCTCGAGATTCCTCCGAAGCCACGGACTCCGCCTCGGACCGGTGGCGGCGGAGTTCCGTTCGATTTCCAGCTTAAAATTTTTTACAACCTTTGTCGGGCCGCTGGGAATCGAACCCAGTCTATCTGCTCCCAAAGCAGACGTACTACCAGCATACTCCGGCCCGTGAAGTGAATACTTATTAGATTACTGAAGTTTGTGGTTCGCGTCCAATTTTTCTGGTAAGAAAAAGCCGCGCGTGGTGCGCGGCATTAGTTTATGCGTATTGCTTGAGGAGATACCAGACAAATCTTAATCCGAATCCTGGTCCACAACCGTAGTTATCGGCATCGCTTTCGAAAAGAGCGCTAATGTCGACGAAGGCCCATTCCGGAGAGTCCTGCTCGAAAAATTCGTAAAGAAAAACAAATGGAGCTACGTGGTAGTAAGTGCCGCTAGGTTCGTTCAGGAGATCGCTTGTGTCACCAACGTGTTCATTTGAAACCTCGTTTAGGTGATCAATGTCGGGCATGAGCATAATCTTCTCCGAGGAAATTGCTTCTGCTCGGAGCAGCTTGTTTCTAACCCCCTTGTTTCCGAAACCGACTTTCATGATGTCCGGGCCCATATCGGTTGCGTCACAGAGTGTGCCGATCGTGATAATGCAGTCGGCCTTCAGGTGGCGTTCTGCATATGCAATCGCGTCTGCCATAATCATCCTTCCCTCTGCGTCCGTATCTTTGACCTCAACTGTTTTACCGTTATAAGCTCTCACCACATCATGTCGACGATTCGCATGAGGACCGAGCGCGTTTTCAACAAGCGGGATCAAAACAACGATCTCAATGGGTAGTTTAAAATATTCGGCAAGCTTCACAACGTTGATTGCGGTGCCGGCGCTCGCCATGTCGAAGTGCATCTTATCCAATTCAGTTCCTTGTTTTGCGTCCATTCCGCCCGTATCGAAAGTTACTCCTTTTCCAATAATCACCACTTTCTTAATCGGTTTCTGCCTATCAACCGGCGGCCTATAATGAATCTTCAAAAATAAAGGTTCATGAGCGCTTCCTTTTCCAACAGCATGAATTAATCCGAGGCCAAAGGCCAGGATACCTTCTTTGCCATAAAGGTAAGAAACTTTGGTTTTCGAAGAGAAATTGTGGCCTTTTACGACCCGCCATTTCTTACTACCAGTTCCCTTTGGTCGAATGTTTCCGCCAATTGCCCGCTTCATAAGCGCAAGGGGAAATTTCATATTCGGAGGGAGAAGCGTAAGCTGTCTTATTTCGCCGGTTGCTTCTCCAAGCGCCCAACCTTCCTCAATCGCTCTTTGGAAAAAACCGTCTACAGCTCTATCGCCTTCACCAAAATGAGTCAGGGTAATGCTTGAAATGAGCGGATCTCTGTCGTCTGCAGCGATCAACTCCTCCATTGTGTAGTTGGCATGAACAACCGCTTCGGTAACGATTCGAACGAACTTTTCAAGTCGCTTTTCGTTGTTGCTGTCGTTTCTAATGTTTTCCGGCTGGAATCTGCTCGGTAAGAGAATGACCACTTCTTTATACTTCAACTTTCTAAGCGCCCTAGCGGCAAAAAGCGTTCTTTCGTAAACTTCACGGTAAAAGTTGATACCATCAACATCCCATTTCCTACTCGACTTACGGCGACGCCACGGCTGTCTCATGTAAACCAAAACTAGAGGAACAACCTTGCTGTTTCTTGTAACGCTAAAGACGCTTACGGTTTCATTGCCACGTTCGCGTTGTTTATCGAGCCTTGCTCTCATTGCTTCGATTTCTGGAAAAGCATTGGTAAGAATCATGTCCGGCTGGCTTTCAAAAACAATACAGAGGATCGGTACGTCGCCTCTGAATTCGAGCGCCTTGAAAGGTTGGAAGTGAATTGCAAGTTCTTTGGCGCGAGGCATTTCTACCCCCTTTCGTTATTTAGTTTGAAAATGCACTGCTTATCTTATACAATGCGGTTAAGCGTGAGTCAATTAAAAAATTGCCCCTCGTAGCTCAATGGATAGAGCAGTGCTCTTCTAAGGCATTGATAGAGGTTCGATTCCTCTCGAGGGGGCAGACAAAAAAACAAACCAAATGTCTTCATACGAACACGCCTTTGAAGAAGGAGCGATAAAAACAAAAATCGAAGAATATTGCGAGGCCTTCCTTAGAGCAAAAAAAGAAGAGGCGAAAAAAGACCTCAAGGATAAGGAGGCTTGGGGCGACGACCTAAGAGCGGCAGACAGGCTTCTTGAAATTTTCAGGTCAAAAGATCTTAGCACGCCAGATCAGATTAAAAACCTAAATCTTTCTCTGGAAACTATTTATATTCTCGAAGAAGCTGCGCTAGATTATGCAAAAGGGATTTTGCATTTAAACGATCATTATGAGGAAGAATTTAAAAAACTTCTTCAAAGAGAAGGCGAGAGTGGCGATTGGGCGCGAGAAATATCCGAGGAAGGCGCTCATTATGACGAAAAAGCGGCATTAGATGAACTAGTGAGATTATTAAAAACAGGATTTTTTAGGCTTGATAGGTTTCCCAAACTCAAAAACTTTTTACACAACCAAGCTCGCGAATACATAGACAGAGGACTATTCTATTTACAAAGAACATCCAGTATAAAAGAATTTATAGATCAAGCTTTAGAAAAAGCCCAGGAGTGGGAACGACTAGGAATTCTTTCTTTAGAAGAAGACGCGGATATTTTTGATAAATTAACTAGACCATAATATGTCCATCGAAACACCAGAATTTAGGCACGAAACGGCAAAAAAAGAGCTCAAACTAAAAGTTGAGGTTTTTTCTGCGACCGATCCCAATACCAAAGAAGAACAGATGGCCGCCGAACAACTAATAAACGATATAATTTTTGAGCGGTTTAGTTTTAGAGTTGAGAGGGAGGATTGGATGCCTTATTTGGAGACGATTAAAATTGCCGGAAATCTCTTTGCCGAACTTCTTATAAGTAGAGAAAGAAATGGAGACATGAAGCTAGAAGACGCGAGTTACCGCTTGGGACTTATGATCGATAACGGATTTATTGATCCAAAAAAGAATCCACACGTTAAGGTTTTTATGGAAAGAAAACCCTCGAGTTACGAGTGATTTTTTACCTTTTCCTCAAAAGACTTAGCGCAAAAATAAATGCCCCCACGAGCACTGTCGCGGTGCCGGGGCTTATTGCGGCGTAGAATTTAGAAATTATAAGCCCTGTCGAGAGTGCCACAATTGAAATCGCGACACTTAAAAAAACAAACGCAGTAAATGTTTTTGAAAAATTACGCGCGGAGGCCGCTGGAATGATTGAAAGCGCGCTTGTTAAAAGCACGCCGACAAAACTGATGCCAAGAGTAATTGATCCAGCGACAAGTCCCAAAAAAACAAGTTTCGTTATTTTGTCCGAAATATGCGCCGCCGCAGCGAGCTCCGGCGCAATTGAGCTGAGGACGAGCGGCTTTAAAAACCAAAGACCAATAACTAAGATTAAGATCGCGAAAATTCCCTGAGTTGCGGCCTGAAGAATAGTTACCTTTTCGATACTCCCAAAAAATGTCTCGAGAAGCTCGGTTTCGGGAATGAGAAGCGCGCCAACCGCAAGTGAGGTCACGAAAATTACGCCGGTAATTGATTCAATTGAAAGGCGAGTTCTTTCTTCTATGCCCCAGATGAGTGCTGTGCCAAGCAAAAGAAATGCTAGGCCGCCCAAAATCGGATTGAATTTTAGAATTACGCCAAGCGCAATTCCGGGGAGCGCTACATGAGAAAGGGAGTCTGAAAGAAGCGTCATTCTTCGAAGCAATAAGAATGAACCGACAAGCCCGCTTGCGGCCGCAGCTAACACGCCCGAGAGAAGTATTACGAGAAAATGAAGATCACTTGCGAAGATTGTCATGGTGATGATGGAAAAATGCGTAGTCTCCGTAGAGCTCGCCTAACTTTTTTGTAGTTAAAACCGTATCCGGCGGACCTTCACAGATCATGTTGTTATTTAAGCAGATCACGCGTGTTGCATATCGGTAGACGACGTGAAGGTCATGCGAAACGAGAATGGTTGCAACGCCGAGCTTGTCTTCTAGGTGGTGGAGAAGTGCGTAGACAGACTCCTGGCTCACTACGTCAATATTTTCCGTCGGTTCGTCGAAAAGTAAAATGTCGGGTTTATTTAAAATAGACCAAGCAAGAAGAACTTTTTGCATCTCGCCACCTGATAGGTGAGCGAGAGTTTTTTGTTTTAGATCGGTGTTAAAATGTGTGAGAGTGAGCGCCTCCTCAAGAGGTATTTTTCTGTCCGGCTGTAGCTCGAGAAATTCTTTTACAGTCATGGGAAGATAGCGATCCACTTGAAATCGCTGCGGCAGAAACCCAACCTTGACGCCGTCTTTCCAAACGATTGTACCGGATGTTTTTTTAATAATCCCAACAAGCGTTTTGAGGAGCACGGACTTGCCCGCACCGTTTGGCCCGATCACCGCAATTACTTCTCCGGGGCGCACATTAAAACTCACATTGTGAATAATCTCATGACCCTCAAGAGTTACTCTAAGTGACTCAACGTGTAAAATTTTATCTTCCATAATTTTGACTTGGTACTTTTGTTTAATTATACTTGAAAAAGCTTAGAAGAAATAATTTAAGCAAAAGCGAACAAATGTAAGCGATGCCGCGGTAGCTCATTGGTAGAGCGCTGCCCTAAATTCTTTGGGGCCTTCTGCAGTAATGCAGAATTAAAAACTGGGTGAACTCGGGGAAAACTTCTCTAATAAAGAAACAATCCCGAGCCAAGCCGAAGAGGGCTTAGGTTCTTCGGAAGGTGTAGAGACTAGCGAGTGAGTCCCAACAATAACCTCGCACAAGCGCCCAGCTCCTATTTTTATTAAAATAGGATGATGATATAGTCCAACTCGCTTCGGAAGAGGCAGGCGTAGGGGGTTCGATTCACCCCCGCGGCACAATGTTTTTAAAAAAAGAAGGATTACAACCTTTTGAAAAACCGGAAATAACAGAGCGTGAACGTAAGCTTCTGGAAGGGTTAGAAGGACTGCCGTTTTATGGTGGTTACCACACTCAATCCGATTTAATTTTGGCTTGGAGAGGACTGAAACCAGCCACTGAAATAGCATTGCGCAGAGAATGGTTTTTGGGAGAAAAACCTATTTTTGTAGGAGGCAAAGATATTCAAAAGCTTTTAGATGTTATTAGCGCTCTAGGCCTGCATTACGTTGACGCTGGGCGCAATACTCGCGAACCTCTGATAGAAAAGGACAACGATGGACAGTCTTATGAAATGAGCGGAGAAGACATTGTTCGTGTTTGTGTTTCAAGAGAAAAAGAAATTGCAGAAAAATTAAAATCTACTCCAGCTTTTGTTGGTGGCGGAGGTAGTAAATCGTACGGGACTTTGTGTGGTTATCCAGAAACTGCCATTAACGCATTCGTAGAAGCAGAAAGAGGAGGAGAAGCAAGACTTCGAAAGAGCGAGCTTTTAATAAGAAAAGAAGAGTTGCCGGCAGACACAAAAAATCAAGAATTTATGGCGTTTTTAAATTTCCGTATTTCGAGAGCGCACTGGCGGGAGGAATTAGAGGTTGTAAAACGATGGTCCGAAGAAATAAGAAGCATTAAGCCGACGCTTTATGAAAAAATTGTTCTAAGGTGGCGAGCAATGCAAAAACCAAGAGCTATTTAATATAGAAAGATCAATGCGCTTAACTTAGCGCTCTGTGATTTAACGCCCGCTTTCGGAGACTTGATATTGATTTCTAAAAGACATACAATCCTTCGTAGATCTTTTAGAGGAGTAAGTCACCATGACCGCAACCAAGGTGCCGATGGGTTTTGAAAAAGCGACCAAAGAATTAGGGTTGGCCTATGCTTTAATGGCCTTTGAAAATAATCTGCCTCAAGGTTTTTGGGATGGGATCAGTTTTGATAAGTTTAGAGAACTTTTACTCGATCAAAGTCCGCTTTCTGACCGCTTAAGAGAAACTGTTCAATTAAAGCTTGCTGAGCGTGTGAGGCACATTATGGAGACTAGCTATGATTTGGAGGTTTTTGCGGAGATTAGCCGCCAATTCGTATTTATCAAAGATAAAAAATTGATTGCCAGCGTTAAAAGAAAGATTGATGAAATTGTAAGGCGAAGATTGGTTGACGCAAAGACCGCCGAAAAGCTTCGTGATATTTGGAGCGTGGCGAGTGATTGTGAGAGTTCTTTGAGCCACGAAATTTGGGAAATGTATACGGACGCCCGAGTTGAAGAGGCCTCAAGTGAGGAGGACTTCAAAGAACTTCTTCAGTTTGGGGTCACTGAAAAGCGAAAAGAAAAGCTAGCAAAAAAGAAATTGATCTTTGATATGGCAAGAGCCAACCAACCATACGAATGCGAGAAGGCCTGGACTGATTTCTGCAATTTGGAGGGGAGAGAAAAGGAGCAAGAGAAAATGCGAGAGATTGGCTTTAGGAAAATGCAGGAGCTTTGTGAGAACGTGCTTAATGCGACAAGTGATCTAAGAGAACTTTGCTACATTTACTGCCGTGTTTCGGGTACGCCTCTTAGTGAGAGAATCAAGAAGAAGCATAACGAACTTTTTAATCAAGCGCTCGAGCGCGCCACAAGCGTCAGTGCTTGCGAAAAGCTTTTTCATGATCTTATCTTGATCAGTCAAGCTCGGAGTGCCACAAATAAAGCACTCGGGCTTGTAAGAGATTTCTTAGAGGCAATTCAAATCGTGAAATGGTTGGCCAAGCATAGACATGCCCAGGTCAGTTGGCGGCCCGCCATAGAAAAAGCTCTTGTTTTGGCAGAGACGCCATCCGAAGTAAAATCTTTTATCGAAGCGATAAGCGACGGACAAGGCTTGTGGACTGAAAAGAAAGTTTTTGCGCCGGACTTCAAAAAGGCTGCGGTTCAGAAATTGAGAGAAATCGTATCTAGAGAATCATAAAAATTTAAAAACCCGGCTTTACACGGGTTTTTTTATTTTTATAATGTATGTATGAACTTATTAGAAAAACATTGCGTTCCATGTGATGGTGATACCCCAGCTCTGACACCCGAAGCAGTTCAAACCTACTTAAAAGAAGTGCCGGGGTGGGAAGCCGATGAGGCGAATAAAAAAATTTCTCGTGAATTTAAATTCAAAGATTTTAAGGAAGCGATGATGTTTATAAATAAAGTAGCCGAGATTGCGAACAAGGAAAATCACCATCCCGATATTTATATTTTTTATAATCGTGTCCGACTTGATCTCTTAACGCACGCGGCGCAAGGGCTTACCGAAAACGACTTTATATTGGCCGCCAAGATAAACGCATTGCTTTAGTTGACTTTTACAAGACAGCCTATTAAGCTTTTATTAAATATGAAAAAACAAGAAGGGTCTGAAACTCCTGAAAATATTTCGCAAGAAGCTAGGGATCAAATTACAAAAGAGTTCAGTGAGTACGGCTCTTGGGATATTATTTTTGTTGGTTGGCCAGATCATTTATCCGCTAATTGTGTTTTGTTGGGTGAATATAGGTTCAGTTTTACTTTTAGTAGTAATGGGGAGATTACCGGAACCGTATCAAATTCAGATACTAACAAAGGAATGCAGGAACTTGCGAGTGGTTTTCGATTGAGGGGGTATTATGCGCATTTTAGTCCACATGACAATGTTTTGCATACTAGTTTCAATTTTGAAAAGAAATCAGGTTTAGACATTGTGGGGCAATTAAAGGAAGAACTTCCTAAAATCTCTCTTATTATTGGAGACTTTGTATAAAACCTCTTAGCGTTATTTGCAATAGCGAGGACTTAAGGCGTAGTATTTGGTGTAGATCCTATCAACTTAAGGGGGGGTAGGTATGAATCGAAGATTTCTTAATGCCCCGCTTTTTTTGATGTTTTTTGTTTTTTCTTCAAAACTTTTTGCTCAAGACACCTCTTTAGTAAATGAACTCGCTCGGCTCCGCGCTCGCGTTGATTCGCTCGCAACTCAAGTGATTGGTCTTCGGTCGGGTAACACCGAGCTTGAAGATGCGCTTCACGGACTTCTCTATATGCCGCAAGAGATTTCGATTTGCGGAGAGCGTGTGCCACTTGAAGATATCCATGTCGCGCAAAAACTTAGAGAAACGCTTGCTTCACTTGTAGTTAGTCGTTCGGGTCGTCAGAGAGTCTTAGGATATTTCCGAGACTTGGCACATTACGGTCCATTTTTGGATAGTGCGCTTCAGAGAGAAAGTATGTGCACGGACTTGAAGTATCTTCCGATTGTGGAATCAGAGTTTAATCTGCGGGCGCATTCTTCAGCGAGCGCGGTCGGAATGTGGCAGATCATTCCCTCAACTGCGCGCAGGCTCGGACTTCGTATAAACGGAGTTGTTGATGAGCGGCGCGATCCAACGCTTTCAACTCGCGCGGCCCTTCGGCACCTCAAAGAGAGTTACGTTCGTTACGGCCACTGGTTACTTGCAATTCCTGCGTATAATACCGGAGACCCAAACGTTATCCGCTCGCTTCGAATGAATCGCGACAGCTCGTTCTTTAACATGATTTTCTTAAAGGCGAACGGCGTCCTAAATAACGAGACGATGGATTACAATTATCTCTTTATCGCGCAGATTTTGATTCAGAGGTTTTCTGCTCGGTATTATTTTTCAAGTGAAGTATTTTCTCCCTGGGATACCGAAGTGCGTTCGTACAGTGTTCGCTGCGCAGGTCGTAATCGAAGAGCGCCATGCTCGAAGAACTTAAATGAAATTGCATCCGAATTTGGCACCTCTGGTCGCGCCCTTCTCTGGCTTAATCCGCACATCAAGGGGTTTGTACTTCCCGAAGGGGATTATAATCTTGCAATTCCTAGGCGTCACTAACTAAAAATCAGCTCACGGACCAGACTCCGTGAGTTTTTTTTCGATTTTTTCTCCAAGCTTTTCCGCCCTCTCCTCAACCTCGATTGTTTTCACAATCACCTTTTTCGCGAGATGTTTTGATCCGATAATAATTCCGACAATAAGCACAAGTACCACAAGCTCAAAGCGGTGAATTAATTTTGGATCGATAAAGCCATATCCCGTAAGCAGGAGATAGGAAGCGCCGCCGATAATAATAAACCACAAGATATTTGCAATCGCCCGACCGCGAGCAAATCTCTTCACTGGCATTTTTGTAAACCCGCTTAAAAATACCGTGCCCGAACTCATGTACGCGACAAAACGAGAAAGGACGAGGAACACGTCGGAATTTTTATGAAGATGAAAGCCCAACTTTTCATAACGAGGAATTTTACGCTCAATAAACCTTCCGATCGCGGTACCTTTTGCGAACCTGCCGAACGTATATATAGAAGCTTCGTAGGCGAAACTGCCCGCAAGAATCGAGACTATAAATCCAAACCAACCAAGATAGTGATGAAGAACGAGATAGATCGAAAGCACCATCGTTATCTCGTGTTGCACCCACATCCCGGCCGCAATAATAAAATATCTCCAAGCGTAGTGTTGGAGCACGAACTCTCCCAGCCCATGAAGAATCGGAGGCATTTATACATTATATAGCTCCAAGAAATTTAGAGTGGCGCATCGTAAAGTTAATTCATTTGAATTTTTAGAGAAATGCGGTAAAATATAGATTGAACAAGATGATTATTGATCCAAAGAAAGTGAAGTTTAAGGCGGTAAGAGCTAGCGGTCCGGGCGGACAGCGCGCTAATCGGCGCTCAACCAAGGTTCAGCTTTGGGTGAAGATTGATGACCTACCGATCAATAAGGTGCAAAAAAAGCTGGTTCAGGAGCGTTTGTGGCACCACGTAAACCACAAGGGTGAAGTCTGGGTTGCAGACGAGGAGGAGCGTTCGCAAGAACAAAATCGAGATAAAGCGCTCGAGCACTTAAACTCAATGATCGAGCACGCGCTTGAAGTGCAACGGCCTAGGATTAAGACGGAGGTACCGAGAAGTTTCGAAGATGTTCGCATCAGAGAGAAAAAAATTCAGAGCGTGAAAAAACAAAATCGTCGCTCCTCCCACCGCCCCCTCTAACCCCCCTTCGAACCTCTTTAAAATTTAAAACAATGACGGTGATTTATACTATCTGTCCCAGAAAATAAAAGTCACCAGGTTGTGGTAGAATGGGCTAATGGGTGTTAAGAAAAGAATCGGGGATAAGAAAGCGCTTGCAGCTTCAAAAATAAACTGGAGTTACATTGCCGGCTTTCTAGATGGAGAAGGGAGTGTAGTAAAAAACGGCGAAACCGATTATCGTATTTCGATACCTCAAACAAACGAGGAGGTTTTGAAAGAAATTTTGAAATTTACGAAAGTAGGTAATATCTGCCAGGTTAGGAAAAGAAAAATTCATTGGAAAGAGAGTTGGATTTATTTCGTGGCGCGACAAGAAGATGTTTTGTTTTTTCTAAAAAACGTTTATCCGCTTTTAATTGTAAAGAGAAACATTGTCAGAAAATTTATTCCAACTATTGCAGGAATTGTTACTACCGCAAGGAAAAGGAAACTGAATTTGCAGAAGAAAATAAAAGCGTGTAAATTGTTAAGAGAAAATAGATTATCGTATCGAGCCATTGGTAAGAAATTGAAAATTGATCACGGTTATGTAAGAAGGATGATTCTTTATAAATAACCCACGTATGGTGCTCATGGTGTAGCGGCAACACAAGAGTTTGTGGAACTCTAATCACCGGTTCGAATCCGGTTGGGCACCCAACGATATTTTTAAGCAATAAGTCTTCACACCACTTCGATTTTTCAGTTCCAACCTGATAAGCTTTTGGTATGGAAAATCACTTAGAAATAGTTAGGAAAGTAATCCTGAAAAAATTTGGAAGGGAGTCAGAAAAAATAGAGAAAATGACCACGGGCTTGGATAACGAGGTTTTTTCAGTTGCGATAGGAAAAGATGATTATATTGTTCGTCTAAATCAAGGTGATTCTCTCAGAGGTTCAAGTAAATACATCCCCCTATTCAAATCTAAAGATATAAAAGTTCCAGAAATAATTTTTGAAGATTACTCCAAAGAATTTATTCCTTTTAACTATCAAATTTTGGAGAAACTTGAAGGAGTTGACATTGGTGACGTTATTCCCACATTAACTGAAGAGCAATTACAAGGTATCGCAAGAAACATAGCTGATATAATTAAAAAACTCATTTCTTTGCCAACAAATGGCAAGTTCGGTTATGTTAGTCTCACGGAAGAAAAATTAAAATCTAATCTTAGCGACGCATTATGGGAAATGTTTGATACTGTAAAAAAAAGAAACGTACAAACAGGTGTGGTAAAAAATGAATATATAGAAATTTTTGAAAAGTTGTTGAGCGAGAACGAGCCGTATTTTAGAAAAGCGCCGTCACAATTTTATTTTGATGACATGAGTTCTAAAAATGTCATTATCAACAAAGGAGAGTTTAATGGCTTGGTGGATTTAGATGGGGTTGAGTACGGAGATTTTTTAGAGAGTGTAGGAAGAATAAAAGCGAGTTGGTATGGTACGAAATACGGCGACTATTATACAAAAGCCGTTATGGATAATTTGGAACTAACGCGGGCACAACGAGAAATTGTTACGGTATATGCTCTTCTCAATAGAATTTACTGGCAATCTGAAATAGGGATTCAATTCAACCAAAATACGTCCACTCAAATCGACCAGAATCGAGTTAATAGTGGGAACAAAATTATTGATGCATTATTAGAGGAATATAAATCGTTGTATCATTCCTCCTCTCAAACACGGTTCTAACGTCCTCTACGACGGCACCCAAAATATAATTTTAGTTAAATGCGTATATAAACCAAAGACTTTTTGGTTCTAACTTGATATAATTTTGGTATGAAATCTTATAAATATTTAGGTCTCATAACTACGCTTTATATTGCGTTTCAGCTTATTTCGGATATTACTGCTGGCAAAATTGTTCAATTGGGAATTTTTACAGTTTCGGCAACAGTTTTGTATTTTCCGATTACTTATATCTTTTCGGATATTCTTACGGAAGTTTACGGTTACGCAAAAGCACGAAGTGTTGTTTGGCAAGCACTTCTCGCTTCAGTGATAGCTGGATTGATATATCAATTGGTTGTTTGGTTGCCGCCTGCCTTTGGGTTTGATGCGAACGATGCCTATGCGCGTGTTTTGGGTTCAATACCTCGCATTCTTCTTGGTGGCTGGATAGCTGTTTGGGTTGGAGGAATACTTAACGACTACATTCTTGCAAAGATGAAAGTTTTAACAAGGGGTAAGCATCTCTGGTTGAGGACTATTACTTCAACAGTCGTTGGAGAAGGAGTAAATACCTTTTTATTTTATACGATTGCTCTTTATGCCGTGTTGCCCGACAATCTTCTTCTGAGCTCAATTCTTTCAGGATGGTTTTTGAAAACACTTGTTGAGGTTGTGCTTACCCCAGCAACTTATTATGTGGTTGCAAAACTTAAAAAAGCAGAAAACGAAGATTATTACGATACAAATACTAATTTCAACCCGCTCATTATTAAACCGTAGTGGGCGTAATTGATAAAGCTGGAATATAAATTGTGGCATCGTTTCTACGCTCAAACACAGTTCTAACGTTCTCTACTACGCCACCCCAAATTTTTTGAGGTAATAATAGGATGAAATTTTTACTCCCCATTTTCTTTGTTGCTGTTGCCGTGGTTATTTCGACGATAGCCGATGTTTTTTTGAAAAAAAGCCAGCTACAAAACCACTTGTTTATTTTATTAGGTGTCGTTTTGTATGCCATTGCCGCATTACCTGTGGCGGCGGCTTTTAAGCTAATTGATTTCAGTGTTGTGTTTTTTATTTGGGAGGCAGTCGCAATAATACTGGCTTTGATATTGGGAACCGCCATATTTAAGGAAAGCTTTTCCGCGCTAAAGTTTTCTGCTTTCGTATTTGCATTAATATCATTAGTTTTTAGCTATCTCGCCTCAAAATAGTTTCTAGTAGCTCTTAGTTGCTGACCCTAATTTAAGTTTCTAGATCCGCCTACTCGCGCGTATACTTTTACCATGATCGGAAACGTAAAGAAAATTAAAGCGATAATTGTCCCAGGCAACGGAGGAGACAAGTCAGAGAGCAAGTGGTTTCCTTACATTGCACAAGAATTAGAAAAACTTGGAGTACCGACAATTAATCGAAAATTTCCAGATTCGATTCTAGCAAGAAAGAAATACTGGTTTTCGTTTTTAAATGAATTGGGGGTAGATAAAGATACTATTCTTATCGGATATTCAAGTGGAGCTGTAGCCGCTATGAGATATGCAGAGCAAAATAAAATACTCGGCTCTGTTCTTGTTTCAGTCTATGATACAGATTTGGGTATATTAAGTGAGAAGGCAAGTGGATATTTTGATACTGAATGGAATTGGGATGCAATCCGATCCAATCAACAATGGATTATACAATTCGCTTCAACCGACGATCCTCACATTACTATCGAACACCCGAGAATTATTCACGAACACCTCGGTACTGAATATTACGAATTTAATGACCACGGGCATTTCGGAAGTGAATGGAAAGAGTTTCCAGAACTCATCAATGCGTTAAGAAAAAGGTTAGAAATATAGATTAAGAAAATCAATTATCCATCCAGTTGCTGACCTCAAAATTCAATCAAAACTATTTTTTAAACTAGAAAAAATTATTTTCTAGTGGTAAAGTCATATTATGAAATTTTTCGGCCTTGAGAAAGGCTTTAAAAGAAACAAGAAAACAGAATCTCCTTTAGAAGAAGCCGCTTTGTCTGTCCGTGATATAGAAAAAGAGCTTGCTGATTTCGATAGATTGGTTGATGCGCAAAGCGAATCCCTGCCATTTAATAATGAAGCCACCCTAGCAAAACTTGAAGAAGTAAATAAGCTCATTAAAAATTTTGAAGAGAGAATCCAAATCCCTGCTCAAGAATGGAGAACTAGTCATAAATATGAAGATTTACCAGCCGACCTTCAAGCTCTTGTTTCCGATTTTTACAAATTAAGGGAGAAATGGCGCCAAAGAGAATTAACTGTTCAAGAGGATCTCAAAAAGATGCGTCAAGCAGGTCTAAGTATAAAATACGAATCCGATCTGAGCGGCACCAAAACGAAGAAGGAAGAACTAGATAGAGAGCTTGAGGCGTATGCCGATACCCACTCCCGTGCCGTTGAGCATGAGCCGACATTCTCACCTGATTTTGAGAATAAAACCTTCGCATTCTTAAAAAAATCCCTTCCTGAAAATATGATTCATATTAGCAATATTGTTGGATTTGATTCGCCAAAAGCATGGGAGATAAGAAAAGAAGCAAAAAAAGATTCTCTTCTCGAAAATCTTGCAGGACTAGAAAGTGAAAAAGCTTGGGAGATAAGAAGAGGATTTTTTGAGGACCGCTTAAACATGCCCGGTCTTTTGGAGAGCCTAATTGGTCTTGATGGAGAAGAGGCGTGGCTAATCCGTGAATATTTCTTAACTCATCATATTGATCGCGATAGAAATTGGCAATATGTATATTTGTTACGAAGTCTGGCTGGACTTAACGACGCTAGGGCGTGGGATATGAGGAAAAAGATAACTAACAATTTCCAGGACATGCGGCTATTTGAATCAGGATCAGGCTTAAGTGATGGATACGGAGCAATGATTTTTTCTCTCGTCGGAATTGATTCTGATGAAGCTTGGAAATTGAGACTAGCCATCTTTTCCTCCAGCTCTAAAGATGCAAATTTAATGACTTTTAGTTTTCCAAACGGTCTTATTGGCCTTAATTCTCCCGAAGCGCAAGAGTTCAGGAAAAAACTTGAGCCAGGAGCCTTTCTTAGAAGCCTTGCGCTCATAGAAGACGATTGGGCTTGGGAAGAGAGGGAAGAGGCATTAAGAAACGGAGCCTTTCTCAATGCAGTCGAGGCAAGCCTTATGGGTTTGAATTCTCCGCGTGCGTGGGAATTTAGAACCAGATTAATAAAGAAAATTAAAAAGATAAAAGAATTTTATCCTGAATATCTGATGGCCTCTTTTTCCAACCAAACCCTAGTCGCTATTAAAAAAGCCCAAAAAAGAGAGGGAGAAACGCTTGGGGTTAAATAATTTAACGCTAGAAAATTAAACCACCAAAAATAGATTAAAAGTAGTATAATATTATTAAACAAAATTCATGACGGTAAACAAAAAAATTGAGTGGTTATTGCGGGTTGGCGTAGCGGGCGAATTTATCGGTCACGGCCTCTTAGCTATCGAAGGAAAAAAAGATTGGGTGGGTTGGATCGCGCAAATGATTCACGTATCTGTTCCGACCGCTACAACTCTTTTACTTCTAATTGGCATTGTGGACGTGGTTATGGCACTCCTAATTCTATTGAAGCCAATTCGCCCACTGCTATTATGGATGGCTCTTTGGGGATTTTGGACAGCGTTAGTCAGGCCATTGGTTGGGGTTGGTTGGTTAGACTTTATCGAGCGTTCCGCTAACTGGGCGGCACCGCTCGCGCTATTTTATTTTTACAAAAGCAATCTAGAAGAACCCAGATAATAAGTCCGCTACGGACATTCTTTCTTCAGCCCCTCAACCCCTTAGATTGGTCCTCTGTAACACTTCGCATGCTTGAACTGTTATAATAGAAACAAACGGTCAAAAATAAAAAATAATTACTTATCACAATCATATGAGAAAGATTTTAGTGACAGCCACAGCATTCTTTTTTTTGGCGTCTCTTGCGGGAGCGCAGACAAGCACGCCGAGTCGAGTTGAGGAGTATCGTAATGGTTTAAAGCAGGTTCGGGAACAAGCACAGAGCGAGGTAAAAGATATTCGAACGGAAGCGAAGCAAGCCGTTCAGAACCTAGAGGAAGGCGCTCGCAAAGCGATAGAGGAAAAACGAGATGCGTTTCAAAAAGAATTAGAGGTGAAGCGCGTGGAGGTTAAGGATAAGGTGGAAAAAGCGAAGACGGATCTGAAAGAAAGACTTTCAAAAATAAAAGACGAGCGCAAAAAACAGGTGGTTGAAAGAATCGCAAATCAGATTAACGAGCTTAATGCTCGTAGCATGAACCATTTTAGCGATGTGTTGGACAAGCTCGCTAACGTGCTTGGGCGCATTTCTTCTCGTGCGGACAAGGGAGCTGTTCGTGGTCTTGATGTGAGCTCTGTAAGAACTGCGATAAGCGCATCTCAAACAGCCATTAGTACGGCGCGAGATGCGGTTAAGGCACAACTTGGAAAAACTTATAGTGTTTTGAATGCGACCACAACCGAATCAGGATTGAAGGGTGTTGTTGGCGCGGCTCGTGAAGCATTGCACACCGACCTTAAGAAAGTTGAAGACGCAGTAAAAACTGCCCGCGATGCGGTACATAATGCGGCAACCACGCTTGCAAAGATTCAGGGTGTGGATGACAAGGACAAAGAAAATAATAAAGAAGAAGGAGATTCAAACTCCTCATCCTCTTCGAAGCTTTTAAAGGCTTGTCCCGAAGCTTGGATCGTAAATGTAATGCCCGGACCAGCAAGCTCTTCCACTATTCCTAGAGAATACTTTGTTTATAAAGGAGTTCGTCATGAACTTACAGAATTTAATGTTGGTTGGGTGAAAGCGCAATGCTCTGTTCGGCCTACGGAAGCGCAATAATTAAATCTATATAATTAATACATGAACAACAAAAAAACAATTCTTATCGTAGTCGCGCTTGTCGTGCTTGTGCTTATTCTCTACTTCGCGATGAAATCATCTGCACCAAGCAGCAATTCCTACGGTACTCAAAATAATCTTGAGGAGGATTCGTCTGCAGCCATCAACCAAGATTTAGGAAGTGTTGATGTGGGCAACCTGGATCAGGGGTTTAATAGTATCGATAGTGATCTAAAGAGCCTTTAGCTTCGCGTCGCTCCGAAAAAAGTCCGCCGACCCGCTTCGCTAAAGTTTCAGCGAGGCGAATGAGGCGGGCTTTTTGTTTATCGTGACCAAGCATAGTATCCTGATCAAGAAATGCCAAATACAAAATTTTTTACCGGTAAGGGTGACGATGGTGTGAGTAAAATCGGCGGGGAAAATTTTTCGAAGCGAAATCCAGCGGTGCAGTTTTTGGGCGCGCTCGACGAATTAAATTCATTCTTGGGTTTTGGAAAAATATGCGCACGAGGCGTGGTGCTGGGCAGGGTAGATATAGGAAATGCACTACATAAAACACAAGAAGACCTTTTTATTATTCAAGCCGAGATTGCGAAGCGGGCCTTTAAATACGAAAAAGGGCCAACTCTCGGCGAGGAAAAAGTGAAAGCGCTTGAGGCGCTTATCGCCTTAATCGACGAGGCGCTCCCGCCGCTTAAAAAGTTTGTAATTTCTGGGAGCAACGAGCTTTCGGCGAGGCTTGATGTCGCTCGCGCTACGGCGCGTCGTGTTGAGCGTATCGCAAAGGAATACGCGGAGCTCGAGGGAATAGATTTATCGCCTGTGATTTTACAATACTTAAACCGACTCTCAAGTGCTCTTTTTGCTCTTGGCCGATACGCTAACCATATTGCGGGAATAGAGGAGGAGTATCCGAAATATTTGTAAATCCTTTATTTTTATTTTTCGGAGAGTACAATATATTTATGCTTAGTTTTGAATTAATGCTCTATCGGCTCACCGCCGCAGTGGTTTTGGGAATCATTGTTGGTATTGAGCGAGAGTTTATAGGAAAGGTAGCGGGAATACGTACCAACATGATGGTTGCGGCAGGTTCGGCGATCTTTACGATGGTTGGCCTAACCTTGCCGTACGTAGTAAGCATTTCTCCGGAAAATTTACCGGATGTTCTTGCGCACAACAGCGGTTTTCTTGCTGTAATCGCTAATATAGTAACGGGAATTGGATTTTTAGGAGCGGGTATTATTGTGCAGGAAGGAATTCGAGTGCGCGGACTTACGACTGCCGCAACAGTGTGGTATGTTGCTGCGGTTGGAGTGCTTTGCGGAATAGGCCTTATTCGTTTTGCCACGGTCGCAACAATCGGATCGACCGCCCTACTTTTTACATTCCGCAAATTTAACATCCCGACATTTTTTAGCAGGAAAAAACTTTCAAATGAAGAAGGAAATAATCACCTCCACGAAGGGTCTTAGCTCTCGTCGTCTTTATTTTGATTACGCCGCCTCGACCCCAGTTGCAAAAGAAGTGCTCCATGAGATGGAGCCATATTTTTCTCTGAAGTTTGGAAATTCCGGATCGTTGCATTCGTTTGGGCAAGAGGCGAGTGCCGGAGTTAGTCTTGCGCGTGAACGAATTTCTCGAGCGCTAGGCCTACCAGACGAATCCGGTTTTCACGAAATTATTTTTACCGGATCGGCGACCGAAGCAAACAACTTAGCACTCCGCGGTGTTATTAAAGGAATGAAGAATAGGGGATTAGGAATTATGAGAGAAGGGAGCTCGAGTTCCCTAATTCATAATTCTAAATCCGCAATTCCAAGAGTAATCATTTCAGCAATTGAGCACGAATCTGTTTTAGAAACCGCGAAAGATTTAGAGAAATGCGGAGAGGCAGAAGTGATTTATCTGCCGGTTGATTCGCATGGCGTGGTGGATTTAAAAAAGTTCGCAGAAGGCTTGAACGAGCGAACGGTTTTAGTTTCCGTAATGCACGCTTCAAATGAAATCGGCACGATACAGCCACTGGCGAAAATCGCCGAAATAATCAGAAATTTTCGCCAGTTAAAAATTAAAAGTCCCGCCGTCTCTAAAGCTATGGCGGGCAAGAAAAAGTTATCAATTAGCAATGATTATCCACTGCTCCACACCGACGCCGCTCAAACCTTTAATTATCTCGATTGCAACCCGGACTTGCTGGGAGTTGACCTTATGACGCTCTCTGCTCAGAAAATGTACGGACCCAAAGGTGTTGGGGCGCTCTACATGCGCAGACCAGGAAACAATAACAAAAACCTATTAATGCCCATTATAACTGGCGGGAGCCACGAGTTCGGTTTTCGCGCAGGCACTCCCAACACTCCAGCGATTGTCGGGTTCGGTAAGGCGGCAGAGCTTGCCGTGCTTCGTCGCAAAAAAGAATTAAGGCATGTTTCGAACTTGAGCAATAAGTTTTGGAGAGAATTAAAAAATACTTATCCAAAAGCGGAATTGAATGGTTATGATTTACAATTTACAAATTACAATTCACTTCCCAGCATTTTGAATATCTATTTTCCGGAGCATCTTGCGAGCGATTTACTGATCAAGCTTGATATAGCGGGGGTTGCGGCGGCGTCTGGTTCGGCATGCTCTACGCGTTCGTCAAAGCCATCGCACGTTCTCCGTGCGCTCGGGCTTCCAATGGAGCGAGTTATGCGAAGCGTGAGATTTAGTTTTGGAAGCTCCACGACCGAAGCTGAAATAAAAGAACTCGTGAGGCGTTTAAAAAAGACGCTAAAATAAAAAGTTTGATTTGACATATTAGTAAAATAGTTCTATTATCACAGACAGAACAAGGTAAAAAAACTAAACCCACATCGAAAGGAACGGAAAATGAGGAAGATTGTCGTGTCTTTGATTGCGGCCTTGGCGATTTTCCCCAACGACGTTTTTTCGCAGAATGGTTCTAATTCGGAGGGGAGGCTCGTTGCTGCAAATTACGTAATAAGCTTCTCGCAAATTTTTCTCGGCAAAACGATTCGTGGCCAGAATCTCGGAAGATCTTTCGTTAGATCTCTCTACGAAGCGGTACCAGCCACAGCGATGCAGTATGCCGGAATGAAGATGGTTGGTAGGAACTGGCGACTTGCCTTGCCGGCCCAACTGCTTGTTCAAAAGGGAGCCGCGCTTGAGCGCCGATCAATTCTTGGTGAGCCGGTTCTCTCGCGAGAGCTTCTGACTTCGTGGGATTTGGACTATCTTTGGTTCAATCTCCGTATTCGTAATGGTCGCGTTCTTGCGCCGCGCCTGAATGTTGTAACGACGGTAGCGACGGTGACCAACTTGAATGCGAGATTAGATCTTGGGTACTCGCTTACAACCGGGGTTGTCTTTTTCTCACATTCGCGGGAAGTTCCCGATGACGCAGGCGGTATCTATATATTTGGAACAATTCACACAGCTTCCGTGGGTGAGGGGTACAACGAGCTTGTTTCTCACGAGCTCATTCACCGGTTCCAGGACATTCGAGAAGGCGTTCTTCCTGAGGTTTTCCTAAAACAGGATCGTGAGCGTGGGTGGCCAGTTTCACTTCTCAGACTAGATTTTTCTCTTAGTTATCCGAATTATTGGTTACAAAAACGGCTGAATCCACATTGCTACGGTTGTCGTTTTTACGAGTGGGAAGCGGGGGCCTATTCCGGAAACAGATGGTAGTTTTTTCGGCTCTCTAGAGCCAGCATTATCGAGCCCTGCGGCATATCACTCGCGGGGCTCTTTTCTTAACGTTACAATTTAAATCTATTTGACAGAAAACGGATATCACTCGAAAATAAAGACATGACAAACCGGCTAAAAAATTACTTAGGTGTCGCAATTATCGTTTCGGTTTTGGTTCTTGCTTTTTCGGCTTGGAGTTATGTTCGGGCTTATTCGCAGTCGATTCAACCGAGTTCATTTAGAAGTTTTTCGGTTTCGGGTGTCGGCAAGGTTGTTTCTATTCCAGACGTTGCCGAGTTTACTTTTAGCGTTATCACCGAGGGCGGAAAAGATATTGGGAAATTAGAAAAAGAAAACACTGACAAGATTAATGCCACGACTGATTTTATAAAATCGAACGGCGTCGATAAAAAAGACATAAAAACAACTAATTATAATCTAAACCCCCGATACGAAAACTATAATTGTTACGGACCCGTTTACGTATCAACAAAACCTTGCCCCCCGCCAACGATTGTTGGTTATACGATTAATCAAACGGTTCAGGTTAAGGTTCGCGATTTTTCTAAAGTTGGTGATGTTTTAGGTGGCGTTGTCGAAAAAGGAGCGAACTCGGTTTCGCAGTTAAGCTTTACTATTGACGATCCAACATTAGTGCAGAATCAAGCAAGAGAAGAAGCGATTCAAAAAGCTAAGGAAGAAGCCAAATCTATTGCCAGGGCTGGCGGATTTGGTTTGGGGAGACTTCTCTCGATCGATGAGAATGGCGGCTATAATCCGCCGATGCCAATGTATCGCTCTATGGATTCTGGTTTTGGAGGAGCCGTTCTAGAGAGCAAAATTGCACCATCAATTGAACCAGGATCAGAAGAAACTCAGGTGAGCGTAACCTTAAGGTACGAAATAAAGTAAATTTTTACACATGCAAAAGAAAAAGCTATTACCAATAGTAATAAGCATTGTTTTAATCATCGGATTTTCTTTGGGAGTTCGAGGAGCTAAGGCTGGATTTTTTGACGACGTTCTTAAATTTTTGAGGACTGCGCCTAATATTGTTACGCCTAAAGAAATAAATAATGATTCTCGAGTAGTGCTAGAAGAAAAAAAGGCGCAACCGCCAGTTACTCTATACAAGCCCGTCATTGATTACGAAGAAGCGGTTGTGAGCGCGGTTGAATCTGCCTCACCGAGCGTTGTTTCTATTATTATCTCCAAAGACCTTCCTATTGTTCAAGACTGCGCTTACGATCCCTTCGGTAATGTGCCGGAAGAATTTCGGCAGTTTTTTGGCAACCAACCACAATTTTCTGTGCCGTGTGAAAAAGGAAAACAAAAACAGGAAGTTGGCGGAGGTAGCGGATTTATCGTTTCCGAGGACGGCATGATTCTTACTAATAAGCATGTTGTTGCGGATACTGGAGCGGAATACACCGTGCTAACAAACGACGGGAAAAAATATGGTGCTTTGGTTTTAGCGCGCGATCCCTTGCAAGACCTCGCGGTTATAAAAATAGACGCACCCTTGGGTGGGCTTAAAGCGGCGAAGTTGGGGAATTCTGACACGGTAAAACTGGGCCAAACCGCGATTGCAATCGGGAACTCTCTTGGTGAGTTTCGAAACACGGTTTCGGTTGGTGTTATCTCTGGGCTTGCGCGCACGATTACCGCATCTGGCGATGGGATCGGCTCCGAGCAGATTCGGGGCGTGATGCAGACGGATGCCGCTATTAACCCAGGGAACTCCGGTGGTCCGCTTTTAAATTTGAAGGGCGAGGTAATTGGAATTAATACCGCGATTGCCTCAGGCGCACAAAACATCGGCTTTTCGATTCCAATCAACCAAGCGAAGCGTGATATTAATTCGGTAAAGACGACCGGTAGTATTAAAACCCCGTATCTTGGCATTAGATACGTTCTTGTAAACGAAGATATTGCGAAAAAGCAAAGCTTGGCAGTTGGTTATGGTGCTTTGATTCGTGGTACAAGCGATGGGCCAGGAGTTATTACCGACTCACCAGCCGCAAAAGCAGGATTAAAAGCAGAAGACATAATTTTAGAATTAGATGGCGAAAAAATTACGGAAGAAAAACCTCTAACCACAATGTTGCAAAAATACAGCGTAGGGGATTTAATCACACTAAAAGTCCGCCGTGGCGAGGAAGAGCTTGTGATTAGGATGGCTTTGGGGGAGAGGCCCGAAAAATAAACCGATGGCTTACTCTCCTTATGGAATTTCTAGATTAGCGCTGACACGTGGGGACTGCTAATTTCATTTGATTTTTTCTGCGTGTGTGATAAAATAGGAACACTGACCTTATGTCACCAAGTTTCAATCGTTTTACAATCAAAGCTCAAGAAGCACTCCAGGCCGCGCAGGAATTAGTCTCGCGTTACAATCACGGTGAATTAAAAGCACTCCATCTTTTGCGCGCTTTATTGGACGACGAGCAAACACTCGTTCGCCCCATGATGCTTCGTTCAAACGTAAACGTTATTGACCTTGAGAAAGAACTCGAAGCGAACCTCAAGACACTCCCAAAAATTTTCTCGGCAACTGGAAACGTGGGACAACTTTACTTGTCGCAGGAGCTCATGAAAGTGCTTGATCGCGCGGCAGAAGTTGCGATGAAGCAAAAAGACGAGTTCGTTTCTTGTGAGCACTTACTTCTTGCGATTCTTGACGTGCCGTCGCTTGCGCAGGACATGCTTACTCGTTTTGGAGTACGGAGAGATTTCTTGATGAAAACCCTTGCGCAACTTCGCGGTTCAATGCGAGTGACGGACGAAATGCCCGAGAGTAAGTTTCAAGTGCTTGAAAAATACGCGATTAATCTTACGGAGAAAGCTCGCGAGGGGAAGCTTGATCCGGTAATCGGAAGAGAAGAAGAGCTTCGCCGGCTTATGCAGATTCTTTCTCGTCGCACAAAAAATAACCCTGTATTAATTGGTGAGTCTGGTGTTGGTAAAACCGCGATTGTTGAAGGGCTTGCGCAGAGAATCTTGTCTGGCGATGTGGCGGAATCTTTGAAAGATAAAGAAGTTATCATGCTTGACTTGGGTTCTCTTATTGCTGGCACAAAATTCCGCGGCGAGTTTGAGGACCGCTTAAAAGCATTCTTGAAAGAAGTTCAGCAATCTGCCGGGCACATAATTCTTTTTATTGACGAGATTCATATGATTGTTGGCGCAGGCGCAGCCGAAGGAGCGGTTGATGCCTCGAACTTATTAAAGCCAGCGCTTGCTCGCGGCGAGCTTCACGCAATCGGCGCGACAACACTTCGTGAGTATCAAAAACATATTGAAAAAGATGCTGCGCTCGAGCGAAGGTTTCAGCCGATTGTGGTTGAGGAGCCATCCATCGAAGACTCGATCTCGATTCTTCGCGGGCTTAAAGAAAAATATGAGATGCATCATGGGTTGAAGATTGGCGATGATGCGATCATTGAAGCGGTTAATCTTTCTGCGCGTTACATTACAGACCGTTTTTTGCCGGACAAGGCAGTTGATTTAATTGATGAGGCTGCAGCGGCGCGCCGACTTGAGAGCGATAGCGTACCGAGTAATATTGATAAACTGCGCCGAGAAATTACACGTTTTGAAATAGAAAAATCAGCAACGAAAAAAACCGCTGTGCGTTTCAAAGAGATCGAGAAAAAACTTGGCGGTTTGAAAGAAGAAAATGACGAGCTCTCTGGGCAGTGGAATGCTGAAAAAATTGCCGTGCAAGATCTTCACAGCCTTAGAAAATCCGTTGATAATTTACGCCGTGCGGCAGAAGTTGCGGAGCGTGACGGTGATCTTGAGCGTGTAGCGCAGATTATTTATGGCGAGTTGCCGAAAGCCGAACGAGAACTTAAATCGTTTGAGAAAAAATATTTCAGCGCAGAGCGCACGGGTAAGTTTATTAAAGAGTACGTGGACAAAGAAGATATCGCGGGGGTTGTTTCTAGGTGGACGGGAATTCCCGTTTCTCGCATGCTCGAATCCGAAATAGAGAAGCTCACTCGGCTCGAGGACGAGCTTGAAAAACGTGTAGTGGGTCAGCGAGAAGCGATTGGTGCGGTGAGTCGCGCGCTTCGTAGGACTCGGGCGGGCCTTGCGCCGGAAGATCGACCGGCCGGATCGTTTATGTTTTTGGGTCCGACAGGAGTTGGCAAAACCGAACTCGCGAGAGCCTTGGCAAACTTCATGTTTAATGACGAAAAAGCATTGATTCGGATTGATATGTCTGAATATATGGAGCGACATTCGGTGTCCCGTCTTATCGGTTCGCCACCCGGATACGTCGGTCACGACGAAGGGGGCCAGCTTACCGAAACTGTTCGTCACAGGCCATACAGTCTTATTCTTTTTGACGAGATAGAAAAAGCGCATCCGGAAGTCTTCAATGTGCTGCTTCAAATGCTTGATAACGGGCGCTTAACTGACAGCAAGGGGAAAACAGTGAATTTCAAAAATTGCGTTATTATTCTTACCTCAAACGTGGGAAGCCAATACTTCCGAGAGATGTCGGAGGTTGGTTTTGGGCTTGAGGTGGAAAATAAACAAAAAAAGTCCGCCGAACTTTACAAAGAGGCCGCGATGAAGTCTCTCCGAGAAACTTTTAAACCGGAATTCTTGAATCGGCTTGACGAAATTATTATGTTTAACTCGCTTACGCCCGAAGATATGCGGCGTATTGTTGATATTCAACTTAGGGAAGTTGAGGAGCGCTTAAAAAAGCGGGGAGTGGTTTTGAATATCAAGCCCGCCGTAAAAGAATATTTAATGAAGAATGGTTTTGATCCTGATTATGGCGCTCGTCCGGTAAAGCGCTTGATTCAAAAAGTGATTGTTGATGCTCTTGCTGATAGAATAATCCGAGGACATATTCAAGATGGTAAAAAAATTAACATCTCTCTTAAAGAACGAGATCGGGTGGAGATTAGCGCTTAAGGCCTCCGCATCAACTTTCGCGCTCGCGCTTGTGCATTTTTCTAAATCGCCGCTACCCGGAACGGTTATTTTTATTGTTACATCAGTACTAATTTATTTTATTTCTTCTCCCGATCAGAAATTATTTCGCAATTCTTTTATATTGGTGGGAATTTTAGGTTTTTTAGGCGCCCGATTTATTGACGCCCCCACGCCATTTATTTTAGGGCTTCTTTTTTTCGGTGCGACGATTTTTTTCATCCTTGGCCTCTCCACCCATTTTTTTAAAGATCGTGCTCGGATATATGGATTGTTGAATACGGCGATTATCTTGGGCTGGTTTATGTTTATTTTTGAGGCGAATATTTTTTCCGAATTGCTTCACTTGCTTATACCAATAACCTTTTTAGTACTATTCGCACTTTCATTCGAAATGGTCCACGTATTCGGCGTTGCTGCTGGAAATCGGAGCGCTATTTTTTCTGCCTCGCTCGCCTTACTGGGGGCTGAAATATCATTTCTTCTTACATTTCTTCCTTTGGGGTCTGTAAATGCGGCAGCGCTAGGCACTCTTCTCTTTATTATTGTTCGAGAGGGCATGACAGCCTACTTTTCGGGCGTTTTTAGCCTTAATATAGCCCTTCGCCAACTAGCGTTCTTCCTCCTATTCATTGTGCTTATTTTTGCAACATCTAAGTGGTCTTTTTGGGCATTGTAACGGTGATTAGGTCAAAATCGTTATATTATGTGAAAAGGCAAATAGGTCAGATTTTAGAAGCACGAGCTTGCCTTTAGTAGCACCTTTCCATAGAATCTTTAAAAATTTGCGGCTTAGTGTGAGGCTAAGCTACAATAACTTTTTCTGCCTGTTTAGGCGCGCACCATAACTCACTGTTATGGTCGTTCTAGTCATGGGGGTTATTGTGGTTTCCCGTCCTCGCTTAAGCGAGGCTTTCTTTTTTACTGATTCTAACTACAAATCGATATTAACCGTCATTTCTTATTTCCTCCTATATTTGTGCCTTTTAGTACGATCCTCACTAACGTACTTAGAGACAATACAGATAAGGGGGGTCGAGGATAGGGGGTGGCGTTTCCTGAAAAACAAAGAAAAAAGGTCGACGATCACGAACTAGGTACTAGAAACTAGATACTAGTGACTAGAAACTAGAAAAGGGTCGATAAAACACAAAAATATAAGTCGAATTATAAAAAATTAAATGAGTAGTATAAGAAAAATTGCCTCAGTCGGTCTTTCTGTCACAACGGCAGTCTGGCTCTCTGGCGCAACCATGTTAATTCCTGTTGCTTCAGCACAATCTGTGTCTGATCTTCAGAGTCAAATTTCTGCGTTATTAAAGCAGATCACAGCCCTTCAAGCGCAGCTTTCGGGCTCGCAGGGAGGCGGATCTTCTTACAACTTTACTCGCGACCTCACCGTGGGTAGTAAAGGAGCAGATGTAAAAGCTCTTCAGCAATGGCTTAATGCTAACGGCTATAAAGTCGCGGCAAGCGGCGTTGGTTCTTCTGGTAATGAGTCCGAGTATTTCGGTTCTCTTTCTGCGGCAGCTTTGGCGAAGTGGCAGGCGGCTAAGGGAATTTCCCCCGCTGTCGGTTACTTTGGTCCTAAAACCCGAGCAGCGCTAGCTTCTGTAACTCCTCCTCCTGGACAACCTCCAGTAGTAGTGGTTCCAGGCACGGGCTTGGCACTCTCGCTCGCATCGGACAATCCGATGAGTCAAGCGTTGCCAAAAGGAGCGACCGGTGTTCCTTTCCTCAAATTTAATGTTGCAGGAAGTGGCACCTTAGATTCTTTGGTCTTCAAGAGAGTTGGAATTGGTGCAACGGCTGATTTCGGTTCAAATGGTATTTACCTCTACGAGGGAAGCACCAGATTAACTTCCGGCCGAACGCTTAACTCCACCACTCACGAAGTAACCTTTGTGAATCTTGCTCTTGCGGTTAACGGAGTAAGAACTCTTACTTTGGAGGTTGATACAGCTTCTGCTGGAACAACTGGAAACCACAGTGCTTTCCAACTTGAATCCGGTTCTGGCTCGGTTACCGTAAGCGGAAGCTTAATGGGTAACGAGATGACTATGGCTGGTCAAGTTGTGGGAGGCATCGTGATTGATGATGGTGCGGCACCAGTCAATCCAAAAATTGGTCAGATGAATGCCCAAGTAGTTGAATTTACCTTACAGGCAAGCTCGACTGAAGACGTAAGCGTACGTCGGATTTCCTTGACTGAAGGTGGTTCGATCACAAACTCCTATCTTACGAACTTCGTATTGAAGAATGCCGGCAACGTTGTTGCGAGAGCGGCTTCAATCGGTGCGAAAGATTTGTTAACGCTTAACTTCGATACCCCATTCCTATTGGAAAAGGGTCAGACGAAAACCTTCCAGCTCTATGCTGATGTAGGCGGAAACGCGAGATCAGCCGACACTATCGTTTTCTACGTCGATAGCGCGGCAGATGTTTTTGGAGTGGGCGCAACGTATGGTTACCCAGTACTACCCCAGATCAACAACTTTGACACTACAGGAGAGGCTGATACGTTGACTCTTGCGGGTGGCGCAATAACAATCACGTTTAATGGTCCTGTTGCTGGCGATCTTGCGCGTCGTGGTCAAGATCTAACGATCTTGGACTTCACGATCGCTTCCCAGAACAACGTCGAGATCAAGAACTTGAGAGTTCACACGACTTCGACACAGACTACCGAAGTCTATACCGGCTTTAAAGATCTTAAAGTTTGGGATGTCGGAAATAATGCGGTGATTACAAGCGCTGTTGACTTGAGCGCAAGCTCAACTGATACGGTCTTTACTGACACGATCAACCTTAGCGCTGGTCAGGTAAGGAGATTTAAGTTGACTGTTGATGCGTCTTCTGACTCGGTTGCGGGAAATACAATCCGAGCAACCTTGAGTGCATTCTCCTCCGGCGATATCAGAAATCTTGATAACAACACAAATGTTACACTTTCTTCTGATGTTGTTCCGAATGCCGCTATTGCGGGTAATACTCTTACAGTAGTAGCTCCAACCCTTACGATCGGCTTGGCTGGTTCGCCTTCTTCACAAACTTATGTGCAGGGGGTAAACGACAAAGCGCTCGCAGGCTTTACCTTCCAGTCAACTGGAGGCGATACGCGTCTTGATACAGTTAAAATTACCGGTGCTTCTACGACCGGACCTTTAACTGCGGACGAGATCACTAGCTTGGCGCTTTGGGATGGCGCGACAAAAGTGTCTGACGTAAAGTCTCTTGACTCGTCAGCCATCACAGTTACTTTCACGGGTCTTAATCTCACGATCCCTCTCGGCTCTACGAAGATTTTGACTTTGAGAGGTAATGTGAGCTCGAACGCGACGAATGGCGATGTATTTTACTTCTACATTGCGTCGGCGGGCTCGGCGGATGTCACGGCTTATGACAAAGACGGCAATACGGTTAC